>Ga0310810_10005754_pt1 | contig 13913 bp, 14 predicted proteins | sample NCmetagenome_FD_207641 | JGI IMG/M metagenome (GOLD analysis project Ga0310810, IMG submission 207641) | Soil microbial communities from experimental microcosm in Duke University, North Carolina, United States - NC | ecosystem: Engineered > Artificial ecosystem > Soil microcosm > Unclassified ... | reverse complement strand
GAGCGACGATGGCCGACCTTCATTATATGGAGATGGGCTGGTCAGGCTCTGGCTGGATGGACCCGCTGCCGGTGGAGCCAGCGCCCGCGCCGGTGACCCCGATGCCCGCAGCGACGCCCGCGGAGCCCGCGCGGCCCCGGACCAGCGAGCCGAGCCGCTCGGCGCCACGCAAGGCGGCCAAGAAGACGACCAAGCGGTCGGCCAAGAAGAGCGCGAGGAAGGGCGCCAAGAAGGCCGCCAAGAAGTCGGCCAAGAAGGGGGCCAGGAAGACCGCCAGGAAGACCGCCCGCAAAGCTGCCCGCCGGCCGGGCAGGAAGAAGGCCGCCAAGCGCACGGCCAAGAAGAGCGCCCGGCGGAGTGCCAAGAAGAGCGCCAAGCGGGGAGGCCGGAAGTCGCGCCGGCGGCGCTGAGCCCCAACCTCTCACATTCCATCCGGGCGGCTCGCTGGTGCGGGTCGCCCGGTGTTCGTTTCATCCCTTGCGGTCGAGCCGGGAGAACGCCGCCGCGCAGTTGATCAGGGCGATGTGGGTGAAGCCCTGGGGAAAGTTGCCCAGGAAGCGGCCGGTGGCGGGCTCGATCTCCTCCGAATACAACCCCAGATGGTTGGCGTGCCGCAGCATCCTGCGGAAGAGGCGCTCGGCCCGGTCGCGGTCGCCGATCATGGCCAGCGCCTGTGCCAGCCAGAAGGTGCAGATCGAGAAGGCGCCTTCCTCGCCCTCCAGGCCGTCCGCGTTCCGGTAGCGGTAGACCAGCTCGCCGTCCGCTCCGGTGAGCTCCCGCGCGATGGTCCGGACCGTGGCCACGACGCGGCGGTCGGACCAGGGAAGGAACCGGACGATCGGAATGGCCAGCGCCGCCGCGTCCAGTGCCTCGTCGTCGTAGGCCTGCAGAAACGACTGGCGCGCCTCGCTCCATCCCCGCTCGAGAATCTCCGCCTGCAGCGCGTCGCGCGAGTTCCGCCAGGCCACGGTGTCTCCGTCCAGCGCCAGCTCCTCGGCCATCCGGATCCCCCGGTCCAGCGCGACCCAGCTCATCACTTTGCTGAAGACGTAGTGGCGGACCTCGCCCCGCACCTCCCAGATGCTGGAATCGGGCAGATGCCAGTTTCCACTCACCCACTCCACCAGACCGCGCAGCACCCGCCAGGTGCCTTCGGTCATTTCATGGCGCCGCCGCCAGATGTCGGCCGTCTCCAGGACTTCGCCGTAGACGTCGAGCTGCAGCTGGCCCACGGCGCCGTTGCCCACCCGGACAGGCCGTGAGCCCAGGTAGCCCGCCAGGTGATCGAGCTGACGCTCGACCAGGTCCCGGCGACCGTCGATGCCGTACATGATCTGCAGGTGTCCGCCGCCTTCGTGCCGGCAGACCCGCTTCAGGAAGCGCATGAACGCGTCGGCCTCGGCGCCGTGGCCGACCGCGTCCAGCGCGGAGAGGGTGAACGCGGCGTCGCGGAGCCACACGAACCGGTAGTCCCAGTTCCGGACCCCGCCGATGGTCTCGGGCAGCGAGGTCGTGGGGGCGGCGATGACGGCGCCCGACTCCGCATGAGTGAGCAGCTTGAGGGCCAGCGCGGAGCGCCGAACCATCGAGCGGTGGCGCCCGCGGTATCGGACCGCCGAGCTCCAGCGCTGCCAGTAGCCGGCCGTGACGTCGAGCTTGCGCGCGCTCTGGTAGCGGTCCACCGGATGGATGTCGTCATCGTCGTAGCGGAGCACCAGCCAGCGGGCGTCTCCGCGCTCGAGCGGGAAGCGCGTGACCGCGACCGGGGCCGGGCCCGTGACCGACCATTCGAACGGCCGCGCGCTGGAGAGCGTCAGCACCTGATCGGTCCGGTCGGTCGCGAAGAGCCCGGCGCGGAGCTGCTCCAGCCGGGTCGTCCGGGCGCCGTACTCGAACCGGGGGGCGAAGATCATCTCCATCGGCACCACTCCGCGCACGCCGCGCACGTGCCGGTGGATCTCGGGATGCGGACCGGAGGGGCGGCCGTCCTCGTCCACCGGCATGAAGTCGGTGACGCTTACCATACCGCTCGCCGTCCGAAAGGTGGTCTCGAGGATGTTGGTGAGCGGGAGGTAACGCTGGGTGGAGGTCCAAGGCACGGCGGGCCGCACCACCCAGGTGCCGCCCCGGTCGGGGTCCAGCAGCGCCGCGAAGACGCTCCCGCTGTCGAACCGCGGGAGACAACACCAGTCGATCGCCCCGTTGAGTCCCACCAGCGCCGCGGTGCGCATGTCGCCGATGAGTCCGTAGTCGGAGATCGCCAGCGGCGGCGGGCGCCGAGCGGCCGAGTCCGGCGGGTCGAGCGCGGGGTCGGTCATCGGCACAAGTATACATGCGGCGCGCGAGCCGCTTGCATCACCTGCGGCACGCACCCACCTTCCAGCACCTCTTCCCGGTCGTGGATGCCCTCTCGCACATTCGGCCCGCTCGCCGCGCTCGCGCTCGGCCTGCTCGTGGCGTGCGTCTCGCGCGCGCCCGACGGCGTCGCCCTGGTGGGCGCCACGCTGATCGACGGCTCCGGCGGCCCCCCGCTGCCGAATTCCGTGGTAGTCGTGCGTGGCGCCCGCATCGAGTCGGTCGCGAGCGCCGACGGATTCGCCCTGCCGCCCCGCACGACCCGCATGGATGTGAGCGGCCACTGGATCATCCCTGGCCTGATCGACGGCCATGTGCACCTGATCGATCCCCAAGCGGGGGTGCTCAGCTGGTCCATCCCGCGGTACCTCGCCTGGGGCGTCACCACCGTGCGCGACGCGCATGGCCCGCTCAAGCGCGCACTCACCCTGCGCGACGAGCTCGACCGCGGCGCGCGCCTGGGGCCCCGGGTGTACGCCGCGGGGGCGATGATCGACGGCTCGCCGCCCACCTACCCCGACGCCATCGAGGTGCACACGCCGGCCGAGGCGCGGAAGGCCGTAGACCGCCTGGTGAGCGACGGGGTGGACTTCCTGAAGCTGTACACCCGGATCGATCGCAGCCTGCTGGTGCCGATCATGGACGAGGTCCGGCCCTTCAACCTCCGGGTGAGCGCGCACCTCGGCCTGGTGGATGCGAGGACTGCGGCGCGGGCGGGGGTGGCCTCGATCGAGCACATGAGCGGCATTCCGGAGGCGGTGGTGTCCGACCCATCCGGGCTCTACGCGGCGCACGCCCGCTCCTTCTTCGCCGGATGGACCGCGTCGGAGCGTGCCTGGGCGGGACTCGACAGCGCGGGACTGGCCGCGGTCGCGGCGGAGCTGGCCGAGCGGCGCGTGGTGGTGGTGCCCACCCTGGTGCTGCACGAGACCATGAGCCGGCTGGACGATCCCACCCTGGTGCAGGACTCCATGTATCTCGCGGTGCCGGAGTTCGAACGGCGGCGATGGAACGTGCGCGACATGGTGGATCGGGCCGGCTGGACCCGGCTGGATTTCGAGACTTTCCGCGGCGCGCGGCTGGTGCAGGACCGTTTCCTGCGCGAGTTCAGCGCCCGCGGCGGATTCATCGCGGCCGGCACCGACGCCGCCAACCAGCTCATGGTGCCGGGGTACGGCCTGCACCGGGAGATGGAGCTGCTGGTGCACGCCGGGCTCAGCCCGGGTGACGCCCTGGTGACCGCCACCCGCAACGGCGCGCTCCTCATCGGCGTGGACTCGATCGGGGTAGTGGCGCCCGGCAAGGTCGCGGACCTGGTGATCCTCACCCGCGACCCGACCGCCGACATCCACAACACCACGGCGATCGAACGGGTAATGAGCCGGGGGCGGCTCTACGCGCCCGACAGCATCCCCGGCATCCGGTGAGCCGATGGCGCTGAGCCGGCTGCTGCTCGGATGGATACTGGTGACGGTGTGGCTCGTGGGCTGGGACCTGATCGCGCGCGGGGGAGCCGGGTGGGATCGGCGGCTCGCCATGCTCGCGGGGGGCGAGGCGCTGTTGCTCACCCTCTTCGGTGCGCTCTGGTTCGGCAGCCTCGGCACGGGCGCCTGGTGGCTCGTGTTCGGACTGGTCGCGGCGCTCCGCGAGTGGCCGAGCGGCGGAGAGTCGCAGCTCGGGGCACGCGCTCGGGCGGCGCGGCCGCCGCTGGTGCTGCGGGTGGTGCGGATGCTCCGCACGCTGGCGGCCGGCGGCATCCTGGCCTGGCGCCTCGGTGCGGGGGGCGGATGAGTCAGGAGCTGGTCCCGCGTCTGAGCCTGTACTTCGGCGCGGAGCCGAGCCGCCCGGCCATCCTGGCTCGTCTCGCCCTCGGCCGGCCCGGTCCGGGCGACCCCGACCTCGCGCTGGGGCTGCGGGAACGGCTCGCCGCGGAGCTCAGGCCCGACGGCAGCGTGCGTGGCGCCTCGCTCCCGACGATGTGGCGGGTCCACGAGCTGCTCGATCTCGGTGAGCCGAGCGACAGCCGCCCGATCCGCGCCGCCGTTCGGTGGCTCGGTGCGCTCCAGGGTCGGAGCGGCGCCTTCGGCGAGGGGTGCGACAAGCAACGGCACGCTCGCCGGGTCTGCGAGCACTTTCTGGTCGGCTTCTTCTCGCCGGCGCCCCCGGAGCAACGCCTCACTCCCGTCACGCTGCCCAACGGCAAGGTCTTCCGGGCGGAGCCGGCCGCTCGGTTCGCGCTGAGCGCGCTCGCACTCCGGGCGATGCTCCGGGCCGGGGAGTCGAGCCGACCGGCGGTGCGCCGGCACCTGGAAAGCCTGGCGCGCCTCGCCGAGCAGTGGACCGGGTGGGCGTCCGCGTTCGCGCCCGATGCGATCGTCGCCGGCATGCATGCGCTGGCCGAGGCCGGCCCCCCCTGGAGCGATGCGAGCCACCGGCTGGTTCCGATGGTGGCGGCGCGGCAGGGACAGGACGGCGGGTGGATCGATGCCGACGTCTTCCCGATGCTCGACATGCTCCTGGCCGTGGGGAGCCCGGACGCGGTGAGCCTGGTGCGCCGGGCCCTGCCGGCTCTCTCTGCTCGGCAACGCGCCGACGGGAGCTTCGGCGCGACCGCCCAGCAGGAGCGGGCGCTGATCGGCCTCCGGGCCGCCCTCCGGGCCGGCCGGGGAACGTAACCGGGTCCGGCCGATGTAACTTCCGGGCATGACCGACGCCTCGACCGACCAGAAGCCCAGGATCCGGCTCACGGCCCTGTCTCATGGTGCGGGCTGCGCCTGCAAGCTCGGTCCGGCCGAGCTGACCCAGGTGCTGCGCCACGTGCCCGGCATCCGCGACCCCCGCGTCCTGGTGGACGCGGCCACCCGCGACGACGCCGCGGTTTTTCGCCTGACCGACAGCCGGGCGATCGTAGCGACCGTGGACTTCTTCACCCCCATCGTGGACGATGCCCGGGCCTGGGGCGCCATCGCCGCGGCCAACGCGCTGAGCGACGTCTACGCCATGGGCGGCACGCCGCTCTTCGCGCTCAACCTGGTGGGCTGGCCCCGCGAGAAGCTGCCACCGGAGCTGCTGGGCGAGGTCCTCGGGGGCGCCGCAGAGGTGACTGAGCGGGCTAAGTGCCTCGTGCTCGGCGGGCATTCGATCGATTCGGAGGAGCCTCTCTTCGGCATGGTCGTGATCGGAGAAGTGCATCCGGACCGGATGCTGACCAACGCGGGAGCCTGCGCCGGCGACCGCCTGGTGCTCACCAAGCCCCTCGGCACCGGCATCCTCTCCACCGCCCTCAAGCGCGACGCGCTGCTGGAGAGCGGCATGGCCGACGCCGTCAGGGTGATGACCACCCTGAACGACACCGCCGCCCGAGCCGCGCTCGCCGTCGGGGTGAGCGCGGGCACGGACGTCACCGGGTTCGGCCTGCTGGGCCACCTGGGCAACATCCTGCGTGCCAGTGAGGTCGGCGCCGAGCTGGTGTTCGACGAGGTCCCTTTCTTGGCGCATGCCCGTAACCTCGCCGCCCGCGGAGTCGTGCCCGGCGGGACCAAGCGCAACTTCGAGGCGGCCGCGGGGGTCGAGTGGGACGACGACATCGCGCCCGCCGATCGCCTGCTGCTGGCGGACGCGCAGACCTCGGGCGGCCTCCTGCTGGCCGTTCCGCCGGAAAACGAGGCCGCGCTGGTCGAGGCCCTCCGCGCGGCCGGGACGCCGGCAGCCGCGGTGATCGGCCGGCTCACCGAGGGGCCGGCCGGCTCGGTCCGGGTCGTCCGGCGCGCCTGATCCCACCAGTGGCTTCCTTCCGCTGGACCGCCGACCGCATGGATCAGCTGGAGCGCGCCACGCGCGACCAGCTCCGTGTGGCGCTCACGCGCCGAGGCACCGAGTACGTGGTGACCGCGCTCCGTCTCACGACGGCTGACCGGCGGGACGCGCTGGTCGGACGGCTGCCGATGACCGGCGAGGAGATCACCCTCCGGCTGGACGAGGTGGACAGCTTCCAGGTGGTGGGATGACCCCCGCGGCGGTGGTCCATCTGGACGAGAGCTGCCTGGGGAACGGGCGGGAGGGGGACAATCCCGGCGGGGGCGGCGGCCTGGTGGAGGTTCGCTCCCGCAACGGGCGGATTCATCGGCGCGACCTGTACATCCATTCTCCCGCGACCACCAACAACCGCATGGCCCTGAGCGGCGCGATCGCCGTCCTCCAGCTCCTCGCCCAGAAAGGCGTCCGGCTGGAGGTCCTGATCGTCTCCGACTCCCAGTACCTGGTGCGGGGGATGCGGGAGTGGGTGCCCGGCTGGGTGGGCCGCGGGTGGCGCCGGAAGGAAGGCCCGATCGAGAACCTCGAGCTCTGGCAGACGTTGCTCGCGTCCGCCCGCCGGCACGAGGTCCAATGGACCTGGGTCCGGGGCCACCGCGGCCACCCCAAGAACGAGTACGCCAACGACCTCGCGGTGCTGGCGGCGCGGGAGCAGCATACCTCGGAAGGACTGGTCGAGTCGGGCTTCGCGGCCTGGCTCGCCGCGAAGCGGGAAGCCGGGCTCTTCGCCGGGTACGACCCGGACGCCGATTTCACCGTGCTGGAGACACGGCTCCGGGACGGCGAGCCGTTCGCGCTGGCGGAAGGGCCGGTTCCTTGACAGCCCCGGCTGCCGCGGCCTAAGCTGCCGCTATCCCCTTGCCAGCACCGAGGCCCGTGTGACCGATCTGGAGCGGCTGTATCACCGGCTGGTGCAGCAGCTCGCCGCGACCGATCCCGCCCGCCTGCATCGCCCCCTGCCGCTCGACGAGATCGTCCACTCCCTGGTGCCCTACCGCGCCAACCGGCGCGCGCTCGGGGTGGACACGAGCGAGGAATACGAGCTGGTGCTCATGCGCCTGTGCGCCGGCGAAGGCGGCCTGGTCCGGACCGAGCCGGAGGAGGCCCGGGCGCGCTTCGCCGAGGAGCTGGGGTCGGCCAACCCCGACCTGGCGGCGCTGCACTCGTTCGAGTCGGTGCTGGTCACCCTTCGCCCCGAGCCGCTGGCCGCGGCCCTCGAGTCCGCCGACGCGGAGCTGGAGCCCGAGGCTCCCGCATTACCCGAGGCTGCCCCATTGCCCGAGCCTCCGGCGTTGCCCGAGATCCCCGGACTGGAGGCGCTCGCCGAGCTGGACGATGAGGTCGAGCACGATCCCGATCCGGAGACGATCCCGGAGCCCGAGTCGGAGACCCGGTGCGCCTATTGCGGCGGCCGTCTCCCGACCGGCCGGGCGGTCAAGTTCTGTCCCCATTGCGGGCAGAATCAGACCATCCTCGTCTGCCCCGAATGCCGCAGCGAGATCGAGCCCGGGTGGAAGCACTGCGTGAACTGCGGGCACGCGGTGAGCGAGGCGTGAGACCATGACGGCCTGGACGTCGACCATCCGTCCGCAGGACGTGGTGAGCGTGGTACTGGGCGGGGGCGCCGGGACTCGGCTCTTTCCCCTCACCAAGGATCGGGCCAAGCCCGCCGTTCCGCTGGGCGGGAAGTACCGGCTGGTGGACATCCCCATCAGCAACTGCCTCAACTCCGATCTGCGCCGCATCTTCGTCCTGACCCAGTTCAACAGCAGCTCGCTGCACCGCCATATCCAGGACAGCTACCGCTTCGACAACTTCTCGCCCGGCTTCGTGGAGATCCTGGCCGCGCAGCAGCGGACCGACCGGGAGCAGTGGTATCAGGGAACCGCCGACGCCGTCCGGCAGAACCTGCTGCATCTCAACGACTATCCCCACCGGCTGGTGCTCATCCTGTCGGGCGACCAGCTCTACCGGATGAACCTCCGCGCCTTCATCGAGCGCCACGTGGCGAGCGGCGCGGAGGTCACCGTCGCGACCACCCCGGTGCGCCCCGAGGCGGCGCGTGCTTTCGGGATCATGGATATGGACACCGAAGGCCGGGTCACGCGATTCGTCGAAAAGCCCTCGGACCCCGACGTGCTGGCATCGCTGCGGGTCGACTGGAGCCAGGTGCCCGGGCTGGACGAGCCGGTGGAACCCGACGCGCTGCCGGCGTCGATGGGGATCTACGTCTTCGATGGCGCCGTGCTGGAGGAGGCGCTGGCCGGCCCCGAGGCGGATTTCGGCAAGCACGTGATCCCGAAGATCATCGAGACCCACCGGGTCTACGCCTTCCAGCACCAGGGGTACTGGGAGGACATCGGGACCATCCGCTCGTTCTACGAGGCCAACCTCGACCTCTGCGCCCCGCTGCCCAAGTTCAACTTCTACGACGCGACCGCGCCGATCTTCACCCACGCGCGGTACCTGCCCGCCACCAAGATCATCAAGAGCCAGATCGAGCGCTCGCTCATCGCGGACGGCTGCATCATCAACGACGCGCACATCGAGCACACCTTGATCGGGGTGCGGAGCCGGATCGAGGCCGGCGCCGACATCCGCGAGTCCCTGGTCATGGGGGCGGACTATTACGAGACCCCGGACCGCCGCTCGCCGCTCGGCGCCCCACCCATCGGGATCGGCCGGGGGGCGCGGATCTCGCATGCCATCGTGGACAAGAACGCCCGGATCGGGGATGACGTCACCATCTCCCCCGAGGGCAAGCCGTCGCACTTCGACGGACCCAACTTCTACGTCCGCGACGGCCTGGTGGTGATTCCCAAGGGTGCCGTCGTGATGAGCGGCACCACCATCTAGCTATATTTCCGGCAGCATGGATCGGGAATCGGCGGTCGTTCTTCTCTCCGGCGTGCGCACCGGTTTCGGCGCATTCGGCGGGACGCTCAAGGACCTGTCCGCCACCGACCTCGGCGTGGCTGCCGCGGGCGCGGCGCTGGCCCGTTCCGGCGTCGCCCCCGAGGCGGTGGACCATGTGGTCTTCGGCAACGTGCTGCAGACCTCGGCCGACGCCCCCTACCTCGCCCGCCACATCGGCCTCCGTGCGGGCCTGCCGATCCCGACCCCGGCGGTCACCGTCAACCGGCTCTGCGGCTCCGGCTTCGAGGCCGTGGTGCAGGGCGCGCAGCAGATCCTGCTGGGCGAATCGCGGGTGGTGCTGGCGGGCGGCACCGAATCGATGAGCCAGGCACCGCACGTGGTGCGGGGCGCGCGCTGGGGACTTCGCCTGGGCAGCACTCCACCGCTCGAGGACCCGCTCTGGGCCGCGCTCCGGGACTCCCGGTGCGACCTCTCCATGGCCGAGACCGCGGAGAATCTGGCCCGGGAATACCGGATCGAGCGCACCGCGGTGGACTGCTTCGCGGCGCTGAGCCAGGCCCGCGCGCGGGACGCCTGGGCCCGCGGCGACTTCGCGGACGAGGTCGTGCCGGTGGAGGTGGCCGATCGGAAGGCGCGGGCCACCCGCTCCTGGGCCGCCGACGAGCACATGCGTCCGGACACCACGCCCGAAGTGCTCGCCGCCCTGCCGCCCTACTTCCGCAAGGACGGGGTGGTCACCGCGGGCAACGCGTCCGGCATCAGTGACGGCGCCGCGGCCCTGGTGCTCGCGGGCGAGCGCTATGCCCGGGAGCACGCCCTCCGGCCGCTGGGACGGCTGGTGACGTGGGGCGTGGCGGGCGTGGAGCCGGCGCGGATGGGCATCGGCCCGGCCCCGGCGGCGCGGCAGGCGCTCGCCCGGGCGGGCCTGACCTTGGCCGACATGGATCTGGTCGAGATCAACGAGGCTTTCGCGGCCCAGTATCTCGCCGTCGAGCGCGAGCTCGGTCTCGACCGCGAGCGCACCAACCTCGACGGCGGCGCCGTGGCCCTGGGTCACCCGCTCGGCGCGAGCGGCGCCCGCATCACCCTGCACCTGCTGCATGCCCTCCGCCGGCGAGGCGGGCGCTACGGGCTGGGAGCCGCCTGCATCGGCGGCGGCCAGGGCATCGCGGTGATCGTGGAGAGCACATGGACCTCGTAGTCGGCGCGCTCGCGCTGGCGGTGGTGTATTCTTTCGCCAGCCTCCGGGTGCTGCGGCAGTATGAGCGCGGCGTCGCCTTCTTCCTCGGCCGCTACTGGGGCACCAAGGGACCGGGGCTGGTGTTCCTGCCCGCGCTGTTCGCCGGCCAGCGCCGGGTGTCGCTCCGCATCGTAGCGCTGGACATCCCGCCCCAGGACGTCATCACCCGCGACAACGTCTCGGTCAAGGTCAACGCCGTGCTCTACATGCGGGTGACCGACCCGGCCAAGGCGGTGATCGAGATCGAGGACTACCTCTACGCCACCAGCCAGCTGGCCCAGACTACCCTGCGCTCGGTGCTGGGCGAGGTGGAGCTGGACGAGCTCCTGTCCGACCGGGAGAAGATCAACGGTGTGCTCAAGAAGATCATCGACGAGCGCACCGACCCCTGGGGCATCGAGGTTTCGGCGGTCGAGGTCAAGGATGTGGATCTACCTGACCAGATGAAGCGCGCGATGGCCCGGCAGGCCGAGGCCGAGCGGGAGCGCCGGGCCAAGGTGATCGCGGCCCAGGGCGAGCTGCAGGCGTCGGAGACGCTGGCGCAGGCGGCCCGGACCCTGGCCACGGAGCCGAGCGCGCTGCAGCTGCGCTATCTCCAGACGGTCACCGAAATCGCGGCGGAGAACAACTCCACTACCATCTTCCCGATTCCAATCGAGCTCTTCCGCCCCTTCCTCCAGGCTGCGGCCGCGCGGCCGCCGGCCACGTCGGCCGAAGAGCCGCCCGGCCATGCCCTGCCCGCCGGCGACCTCTCCACCCTCATGTCGCAGCTCCGGCTCACCGCCGCGTCGCGGACGCCCCAGGAATAGGATGGCCGAGGGAACGCCGGCCCGGTTCGACCGGGCCGCGCTGGAACGGATCATCCAGCGGGCGGCCGAGCTGCAGACCTCCGAGCGGGACATCGGCGAGAACCTCACGCCCGACGAAGTCCTCGCCCTGGGCAAGGAGGTCGGGATTCCCAGCCGCTACCTCCAGCAGGCGCTGCTTGAGGAGCGCACCCGGCTTGCCGGCGTCTCCTCGTCCGGGCTGGTCGAACGTGCCGTCGGACCCGCCGCCATCGTCGCGCAACGGGTGGTTCGCGGCGAGACGGAGATCGTCGAACAGGCGCTGATCCGCTGGATGGAGGAGCGGGAGCTCTTCTGCGTGCAGCGGCACCAGCCCGGCCGGGTCACCTGGGAACCCATCGGCGGCTTTCACGCGGCGTTCCGTCGCTCTACGGGGGCCTTCAGCGCCCGGCGCGGGCCGATCATGCTGGCCAAGGCCGACGAGGTGTCGGCCACGGTGCTGGCGCTGGAAACCGGGTTCACCCACGTCGCCCTCACCGCCACGGCCAAGAAGGTCCGGACCGAGTCGGTGGCCGGAAGCGCCGCGCTGGTCGGCGGCGGCGTGGTGACCAGCGGACTGCTGCTGGCCATGGGTGCGTTCGCGTTGCCGGCGTTGATCCCGTTGCCCATCGGACTCGGGCTCGGCTACGCGACCCTCAAGCGCTACGGCCCCGTGGCCACGCGGATCCAGCTCGGCCTCGAGCGGGCGCTCGACAATCTCGAGCAGGGACCCGGCGGCCGGGGACGGCTCCCGCCGCGACCGCCCGGTCTGATCGACCTCCTGGCCGACGAGGTCCGGAAGGCCCTCAAGGCCTGATCCGGAGCCGCAACGTGCCCTTCGACCGAATCGGCGTCGCCGGAGCAGGCCTCATGGGCAGCGGCATCGCCCAGGCCGCCGCGGTTGCCGGCTTCGCCACCGTCGTGCGGGACGTGAACGAGCCGGCCCTCCGGCGCGGCGAGGCTGCGGTCCGCTCCTCGCTCGATCGGCTGGTCGCCAAGGACAAGCTCGACGCCACCACCCGCGAGGCGGCGCTCCGCCGGCTCCTCTGGACCAGCGAGCTCGCGCCGCTCGTTGACTGCCAGCTGGTGATCGAGGCGGTCCCCGAGGACGCGGCCCTCAAGCGCGCGCTCTGGCATGAGCTGGACAACCGCTGCCCGGCGACGACGATCTTCGCCTCCAACACCTCCAGCCTCTCCATCACCGAGCTCGCCACGGCGACCGGTCGCCCCGACCGGTTCATCGGCCTGCACTTCTTCAATCCGGCGCCGCTCATGCCGCTGGTCGAGGTGGTCCGCGGCCTGACGACCTCGGCGGAGACCTTCGACGCGGCCCTGGCGTTCGTCCGCGGGCTGGGCAAAGAGCCCATCGTGGCCCGCGACCGGAGCGGGTTCATCGTCAACCGCCTGCTGGTGCCGTACCTGCTCGATGCGGTGCGGGCGCTCGAGGAGGGCACCGGCTCGGTGGCCGACATCGATCGCGGCATGCAGCTCGGCTGCGGCCACCCGATGGGCCCGTTCACGCTGCTCGACCTCGTGGGGCTCGACACCACGCTCAGCATCGGGGAGATCCTGTTCCAGGAGTACCGAGAGGCGCGCTTCGCCCCGCCGGGGCTCCTCCGCCGCATGGTCGCGGCGGGCTTCCATGGCCGGAAATCGGGACGGGGGTTTTATGATTACACCGCTGACCCGCCCCGCCCCAGCGATCTCACCCTCTAGGAGACCCGATGTTCGGCTACGACTGGCCCCGGCTCCACGCGGCGCTCAACGATCTGCCCGCGGCGCTGCTGATCGGCGCCGTGCTCTTCGATCTGCTCGCGGCGGCCACCCGGCGGGAAGGGCTGCGGATCGCCTCGTTCTGGACCCTCATGCTGGGGACGCTGGGCGCGGCGGCGGCGGTGATTTCGGGGCTTCAGGCCGAGGACCACATCGCCCACGGCGAGGCGGTCCACCGCCTCATGGAGACGCACGAGCGGCTCGCGCTCATCACCGCCGGGATCTTCGCCGTGCTGGCGCTCTGGCGGCTCCTCCGCGAGAACCGGATGGGCCAGGCCGAGCGGGCCCTGGCGCTGGCCCTCGGGCTGGGAGGCGCAGGCGTTCTCACCGCGACCGGCGTGTATGGCGGCAAGCTGGTCTTCCAACATGCGGCCGGCGTCCCCAGCGAGGTCCTGCAGAACGAGCTCCACGAGCGCGCCGAGGGCCACCATCACCATGGGGAGGGCGAGGAGCACGGGAACGGGGACGCGGACCATGAACACGCCGAAGAGGCGCACGAGCATCCGGCGCCGGCGGCCACGGGCGACTCCGCCGCGGCGACGGACTCCGGCGCGCCGGCGGGCCACGTCGATCCGCCGGGCACGCCGCCGCACCAGCACTGACGTGAGGCCCGTCCGTCTTGCCCTGGCGGTCGTGCTGGTTGGGTGTCGCCCGGACACCACCCGACCCGCGATCGTCCCGGTTCCGGAGGCGGCCTCGACCGAGATCCGGCTGGTGCCGCAGGAGGCCACCAATCGACTTGCCGAGGCGATGGTCGCCGACTCGATCCCGCTGGCCCGGGTCCACGCGAGGGACGGCTACATCGAGAGTCGCTGGATCGACTCGGCGTCGGGCCGCGCCACCCGACGCTGGCCCCTCGGCACCAGCGTGGTCCGGGTGCGCGCGTGGGCCGATCCGGGGCGGCCGGGGAACTCGCTGCTGACGGTGGAGACGGTCTACCGGCCGCTGGCGGACCCCTCGGTGCCGGAGCGCGAGCTCGAGCGGCAGGTGCCCAAGACCCACCCGGTCGCGGTGAAGGTGCAGGCCGAGCT
>Ga0310810_10005753_pt1 | contig 13914 bp, 10 predicted proteins | sample NCmetagenome_FD_207641 | JGI IMG/M metagenome (GOLD analysis project Ga0310810, IMG submission 207641) | Soil microbial communities from experimental microcosm in Duke University, North Carolina, United States - NC | ecosystem: Engineered > Artificial ecosystem > Soil microcosm > Unclassified ... | reverse complement strand
TTCTCCGTGTAGGTCTTCGGAAGATCGATGGGCGCGTTCTGCACGTTCGGATCGAACGCCTTGAGCACCTTCAGTGCCGTCTCGGGGCCGTTCTTCATGAAGCGGCCGTCGGGCGAATAGGCGTCGTGGTTCGCCTTGATGGCGGCAACGAACAGCGGCTTGTCGCCGAGCATGTACTCCTCGGGCATCATCTTGGCGATCTCGTCAGCGTTGTGCGCCTGCACCCATTTCAGTCCGCGCACGAACGCGTTCACCAGCGCCTGCACGGTGTTCGGGTTCTTGTCGATGAACGATTGCGGCGTGTACAACACGGCCGCCGGATAGGGCCCGCCATAGACCTTCAGGGTGCCCTCCATGGTGCGCGTGTCGGCGACGACCTTCACGGCGCCTTCCTTCTCGAGTTTGGTGATCATCGGGTCCGCATTCGAGACGCCGTCGACTTCGCCGTGCTGCACAGCCGCGACCACAGTCCCGCCCGAGCCGGTGCCGATGAACGAGGCGTCCTCCGGCTTCAGTCCCACCTGGTTCATCATGTAGAGCACCATGAAGTGCGTCGATGAGCCGGGCGCGGTCACACCAATCTTCATGCCCTTGAGGTCCTTCGCGTCCTTGTAGTTCGCGGCCTTCTCCTTGCGCAGCGCGAGTCCGAAACCCGGGAAGCGGCCGAGCTGCACCACCGCGACGATCTGCTGGTTCTTCGCCTGCATCTGGATGGTGTGGTCGAACGAGCCGGTGACGACGTCGGCCGAGCCGCCGATCAGCGCCTGCAGCGATTTGGCACCGCCCGCGAAGTCGGAAATCTCGACGTCGAGGCCGGCGTCCTTGAAGTAGCCGAGGCGCTCCGTGATGGTGAGCGGCAGATAGTAGAGCGACGACTTGCCGCCCACCGCGAGGCGGACTTTGGTCGTTTCAAGCTTCTGGGCCTGCGCCGAAACAGGAAGTGCGAAGATCAGCGCGGCAACGCCCGCCGCAATCCATGGACGCATCGTTTTCTCCCTCGTTCTTTGGGGGAACGTTATCCGAAAGTCACGATGAACTGAACGGCTTGTTATTCGCCATTGGCGGTCGAAAGGCGGAGACTGCAGCGGGAGGTACACGCCATGCCGAAATTCGATGCCATCGTCATCGGAACCGGTCAGGCCGGACCGCCGCTCGCCCGCCGCCTCGTGGCGGCCGGACGCAGGGTCGCGGTGATCGAGCGCGGAAACTTCGGCGGGACCTGCATCAACAATGGCTGCACGCCGACCAAGGCGATGGTGGCCAGCGCCTACGCGGCGCATCTGGCGCGCCGCCATGCGGATTACGGGGTCACGATCGGCGGGCCGGTCGCGGTGGACATGAAGGCCGTCAAGGCGCGCAAGGACGCCATCGTCGCCGCCTCGCGCAACGGCGTGGAGCGCTCGCTCAGGGGACTCGACGGCTGCACGGTTTTTCAGGGGCACGGCGCGTTCACCGGCCCGAAGGCCGTAAAGGTCGGCGAGACGGTGCTGGAGGCGGACGAGATTTTCATCAATGTCGGCGGGCGTCCGGCGGTGCCCCCGATGCCGGGCCTCGACCGGGTGCTGTATCTCACGAACGAAAGCATGATGGATGTGGATTTTCTCCCCGAGCACCTGGTCGTGGTCGGCGGGAGCTACATCGGGCTCGAGTTCGCGCAGATGTTCCGCCGCTTCGGCTCGCGGGTGACGATCATTGAGATGGCGCCGCGGTTGATCGCGCGCGAGGACGAGGACGTCTCGATGGGTGTTGCGGATGTGCTGGAAGGCGAGGGGATCGAGCTGCGGCTGAACGCGACGTGTATGTCGGTCGCAAAGCGCGGCAGCGGAGTTGTGGTGAACGTCGACTGCACCGAAGGTGCGCCGCAGATTGTCGGCTCGCATCTGCTGCTCGCTGTCGGACGGCGGCCAAACACCGATGAGCTCGGCCTCGACAAGGCCGGTATCGCCGTTGATGAGCGCGGCTTCATCACGGTGGACGACAAGCTGCGGGCCGGAGTGCCGGGCGTTTTCGCGCTCGGCGACTGCAACGGACGCGGCGCTTTCACGCACACATCATGGAACGACTTCGAGATCGTGGCCGCGAACCTGCTCGACGGCGAGGATCGCCGTGTCATTGATCGGATTCCAGCCCACGCGCTCTACACCGACCCGCCGCTCGGCCGTTGCGGAATGACCGAAGCCGAGGTGCGCAAGTCCGGCCGCCCGGCGCTGATCGCCACCATGCCGATGGAGGATGTGAGTCGCGCGTTCGAGAAGGGCGAGACCCACGGTTTCATGAAGATCCTGGTCGACAAGGAGACCAAGCAGTTCCTGGGCGCCTCGTTCTTCGGGCTCAACGGCGACGAGATCGTCCACACGGTGCTCGACCAGATGTATGCGAAGGCGCCCGCGACCGTGATCGCGCGCGCGATGCACATCCATCCGACGGTGAGCGAGTTTCTCCCGACGATGCTGCAGGAGCGGCGGGAGCTGGAGTAACCCGGTCATTCCGGGGCCGGCCGAAGGCCGGAGCCCGGAATCCATAACCACCGGCCTCACGATACGGAGAGCATCGTGGTTATGGATTCCGGACAGCCGCGGAACCCGTCATCGGGCCGCGCGTTGCGCGGACCCGTTGGCGGCTTCTGGAATGACCGCGAAGGGCTTCCGCCTCGCGAAATCCCTCACCTTGCCGCAGCCCGCGCGCCATGCATCATTTGCGCAATGCACAAGGGAGCACGCCCATGGCCTCGCCGTTCAGTCTCGACAACAAGGTCGCTATCGTCACGGGATCGAGCCGCGGCATCGGCCGCTCGATCGCCGAGCACTGCGCGGCGCTCGGCGCCAAAGTCGTCGTATCGAGCCGCAAGGCCGACGCCTGCGAAGCGGTCGCGGCCGGCATCAAGGGCAAGGGCGGCGAGGCGACCGTCATCCCCTGCAACATCTCCCGCAAAAACGAGGTCGAGGCGCTGATCGCCGGCACCGTCAAGCAATACGGCGGCATCGACATCCTGGTCTGCAACGCCGCCGTGAACCCCTACTACGGGCCGCTCGCCGGAATTTCCGACGAGCAGTTCGACAAGATCATGGACTCCAACATCAAGAGCAATCTGTGGCTCGCCAATCTAGCGATCCCGCACATCGTTTCGCGCGGCGGCGGCTCGGTGATCATCGTCTCGTCGATCGGCGGCATCCGCGGCTCGGGCATGCTCGGCGCCTACGGCATCTCCAAAGCGGCGGACTTCTCGCTCGCGCGCAGCCTCGCGGTCGAGTGGGGGCCGAAGAACGTGCGCGTGAATTGCATTGCGCCGGGACTGATCAAGACCGATTTCGCGCGCGCGCTGTGGGAGAACGAGGAGAACCTGAAGCGCCGCAATGCGCAAACGCCCTTGCGCCGGATCGGCGCGCCGGACGAGATCGGCGGCGTGGCGGCATTTCTCGCCGGGCCTGCGGCGAGCTTCATCACCGGGCAGGTCATCGTCGCGGATGGCGGCGTGACGATTGCTTAGCGCTCGGCGACGTCGCTGCATTTGCGCCCTTCGACGCTCGCGGCCCCGAACCTACTTCTTCTGGCTCCTATCCTCGTATTTCCGCAGTTCGAGCCGCGCCACCGCCTCCTCGTGCACGGCGTCCGGGCCGTCCACGATGCGCATGGTGCGCGTGCGCGCATACGCATAGGCGAGGTGGAAGTCCTGTGACACGCCGCCGCCGCCATGCACCTGGATCGCCCGGTCGACCAGCTTCTGCGCCATCTTCGGCGCCACCACCTTGATCATCGCGATCTCGCGGCGCGCCGCCTTGTTGCCGACCGTGTCCATCATGTGCGCGGCATGCAGCGTGAGCAGGCGCGACTGCTCGATTTCCATGCGCGATTCCGCGATCCACTGGCGCGTCACGCCCTGTTCGGCGATGGTCTTGCCGAACGCGGTGCGCGACATCGCGCGCTGGCAGAGCGATTCGAGCGTGCGCTCCGCCAGCCCAATGGTGCGCATGCAGTGATGGATGCGGCCGGGACCGAGGCGGCCCTGCGCGATCTCGAAGCCGCGCCCTTCGCCGAGCAGCATGTTCGAGGCCGGCACGCGCACGTTCTCGAAGGTCACCTCGCCGTGGCCGTGCGGCGCGTCGTCATAGCCGAACACGGAAAGCGAGCGCAGCACCTTCACGCCGGGCGTATCGGCCGGCACCAGGATCATCGACTGGCGCTTGTGCTTCTCGGGCGCGTCGGGCGCGGTCTGCCCCATGAAGATGAAGATCTTGCAGCGCTTATCCGGCGCGCCGGAGGTCCACCACTTGCGCCCGTTGATCACGTAATGGTCGCCGTCGCGCTTGATCGAGGAACGGATGTTGGTCGCGTCCGAGGACGCGACCGCCGGCTCGGTCATCGCGAAAGCCGAGCGGATCTTCCCTTCCATCAGCGGCTCGAGCCACTGCTTCTTCTGTTCCGGCGTGCCGTACAGGATCAGCGTCTCCATATTGCCCGTGTCGGGCGCCGAGCAGTTGAACGGCTCGCCGCCGATCGGCGAGCGGCCCATGAGTTCGCAGATGCTCGCGTATTCGAGGTTGGTGAGCGAATCCGGATAATGTTTCTTCGGCAGAAACATGTTCCACAGCCCCTGCGCTTTCGCCTTGGCCTTGAGCTCCTCCATGATCGGCGGCGAAGTCCAGCGGTCGCCGCCCTTGTCGAGCTGCTCATGATAGGTGTGCTCGGCCGGGATGATGTGTTCGTTCAGGAAGGCCTTCACCTTTTCGCCGATCTCGATCGCCTTCTGGCTCGGCGGCGGCAGTACCGGAATATTCATGGCACATCTCTCCCCGTATCCTCGAAGGCTAACCTAGCGCGCCTGGAAAAAATTGCGCGGGGTCAATTCGCTCACGCTTTTCCAATGATCCCGCCCATGCGGGCGAGCGCGGCTAGGTGGTAGTCGGCATCGCCGAACATGGTGTCGATCATGGTGACGCGCTTGAAGTAGTGGCCGACCTTGTACTCCATGGTCATGCCGATCCCGCCGTGTAGCTGGATCGCCTGCTGCCCGACGAACTTGCCCGAGCGGCCGATCTGCACCTTAGCGGCCGAGATCGCCTTGCGCCGCTCGGTCGCGTTCACCTCGTCCGCCATCATGGTGGCGAGCATCGCCATCGAGCGCGCCTGTTCGAGTGCGATCAGCATCTCGCCGGCGCGATGCTGCAGCACCTGGAAATTGCCGATCGGCACGCCGAACTGCTTGCGCTGCTTCAGGTAGTCGACCGTGAGCTCATGCATCGCGCTCATCGCGCCGACCGCCTCGGCGGCGAGCGCCGCGGTCGCTGAATCGGCGACCTGTTCTACCAGCGGAAAGGCATTGCCGGGCTCGCCGATCACGGCGTTCCCATCGACCTTGACGTTCTGCAGCGAGACTTCGGCAGCACGCAGGCCGTCCATGGTCGGATAGCCGCGGCGCGACACGCCGTCCGCCTTGGCGTCGACGAGAAACAGGCCGATGCCATCCTTGGCGCGCTGCTCGCCGGACACGCGGGCCGAGACGATCAGTCTGTCGGCGACGTCCCCGTGCACCGCGAGACTCTTCTCGCCGTTGAGGACCCAGCCCGCGCCATCCTTCTTGGCGGTCGTTGCAACATCCGCAAGGTCATAGCGTGCCTGTCGCTCGATATGCGCGAACGAGAGCAGGCATTCGCCCGCCGCGACCTTCGGCAGCACGTCGGCCTTCACGGCATCGCTCGCGCCGCGCCGCAGAAAGCCGCCGCCCATCACGACCGTCGCGAAATAAGGCTCGAGCGCGAGCGCGCGGCCGAAGGCTTCCATCACGATCATGGTCTCGACCGGCCCGCCGCCGACCCCGCCGTGCTCCTCGGCGAAGGGAAGCGCGGTCAGGCCCAAATCGACGTACTGCCGCCACATGTCGCGGCTCCAGCCGTCGGCCTCCTTCATGTATTTCTTGCGCGTCTCGAAGTCGTAGCGCTGTGTGGTGAGGCGCTCGACCGAGTCTTTCAGCAGGCGCTGCTCTTCGGAAAGTTCGAAGTCCATGATTACCCCAGCGTAGCCGTCATTCCGGCCGAGCGAAGCGAGGGCCGGAATCCATAACCACGACAGATTCTGTGTGGCACCACCATGCGTCATCGCAACGGCGGCGGTTATGGATTCCGGGCTCGCCGCATCGCGGCGCGCCGGAATGACAGCGCGTTACAACCCCAATATCGCCTTCGCGATGATGTTCTTCTGGATCTCGTTCGAGCCGCCGTAGATCGAGATCTTGCGCCAGTTGAAGTATTGCGGCGCGAGCGGCGCGCCGTAGTCCGGGCCGACCGGCGGCTCGTTCCAGCGATCCTCGTCGGTGTGGCGGAATTGATCTGGCAGCGCATACGGCCCGATCGCCTCCATCAAAAGCTCCGAGATGTTCTGCTGGATCTCCGAGCCCTTGATCTTGAGGATCGACGAGGCCGGGTCAGGCTTGTTGCTGCGCCCGCGCGCACGCTCGGCGGCGACGACGCGCAGCTGTGTCATCTCCAGCGCCTTGAGCTCGACCTCGATCGCCGCGACCTTCATGGCGAAGCGCTCGTCCTGAATGAGCGGCTTGTCGCCGACCCGCTCCATCGCGGCGATCTCCTTGAGGCGGCGCACCTGCGCCTTCGAGGCGCCGACCCGCGCGATGCCGCTGCGCTCGTTGCCGAGCAGGAACTTGGCGCAATCCCAACCCTTGTTCTCTTCGTAGATGCGGTTCTCGACCGGGACCTTCACGTCGTCGAAGAAGACCTCGTTGACTTCGTGGCTGCCGTCGATGGTCTGGATCGGCCGCACCGTGATGCCCGGCGTCTTCATGTCGCAGAGAAGGAAGGTGATGCCCTCTTGCTTCTTCGCATTGGTGTCAGTGCGCGCGAGCACGAAAATCCAGTCGGCATACTGCGCGCTGGTCGTCCAGGTCTTCTGCCCGTTGATGATGTAGTGGTCGCCGTCGCGCTTCGCGCTCGTTTTGAGTGAGGCGAGGTCGGAGCCCGCGCCCGGCTCCGAGAAGCCTTGGCACCACCAGTCGTCGAGATTGAGGATGCGCGGCAGATACTTCTTCTTCTGGTCCTCGCGGCCGAACTGGATGATGACCGGGCCGACCATCGAGACGCCGAAGGGCAGGGGCTCGGGCGCGGGCGCCTGCTGCATCTCCTCCTTGTAGATGTAGAGCTGCACCGGGCTCCAGCCGGTGCCGCCGTATTCCTTCGGCCAGTGCGGCGCGGCCCAGCCCTTCTTGTTCAGGATGCGCTGCCAGGTGACGATGTCGTCCTTGACGTAACGAATGCCCTCGGCGGCCTTCTTGCGAATGCCCTCGGGGAGGTTCTCCTTGAAGAAGGTGCGGACTTCGTCGCGGAAGGCGTTCTCTTCCGGTGTGAAGCGTAGGTCCATGTTGCGCTCCTGTCTCTCACGCGTCATTCCGGGGCGCCGCAAAGCGGCGAGCCCGGAATCCATAACCCCAGGCGGATCGGTGTGGCGCTGGCGTCATGTCATCGTTCGTTTCGTTGTTATGGATCCCGGGCTCCGCGCTGCGCGCGGCCCCCGGATGACCAGCTAGTGAATCTCGAACAATCCGGCCGCGCCCATCCCGCCACCGATGCACATCGTCACGACCGCATTCTTGGCGCCACGGCGCTTCCCCTCGATCAGGATATGGCCGGTCATGCGCGAGCCGCTCATGCCGAACGGATGCCCGATCGAGATCGAGCCGCCGTTCACATTCAGGTTCTCCTGCGGGATGCCGAGCCGGTCGCGGCAGTAGAGCACCTGTGACGCGAAGGCCTCATTGAGCTCCCAAAGGTCGATGTCGTCCATCGACAGGCCTTGCCGCTCCAGCAGCTTCGGCACGGCAAACACCGGTCCAATGCCCATCTCGTCCGGCTCGCAACCCGCGACCGCAAAGCCGCGGAACGTGCCGAGCGGGGTGAGCCCCTTCTTCTCCGCCATGCGGGCGCTCATCACCACACAGGCGGACGCGCCGTCGGAGAGCTGACTCGCATTGCCGGCGGTGATGAAGCCGCCCTCGCGCACCGGCTTGAGCGAAGCGAGACCTTCGAGATTGGTGTCGGGCCGGTTGCCCTCATCGCTTTTCAGCACAACGTCCTCGATCGATTCCGCCTTGGTGTTCTTGTCGACCACCTTCTTCTTGGTCGGCAGCGGCACGATCTCATCCTTGAACTTTCCGGCCTGCTGGCCGGATGCCGTGCGGCGCTGGCTCTCCAGCGAATACTCGTCCTGCGCCTCGCGCGACACGTTGTAGCGTGCCGCCACGATGTCGGCGGTCTCGATCATCGGCATCCAGACTTCGGGCTTGTGGGAAAGGAGCCACTCCTCGGTCACCGGGGGCTGGCGCCCGCCTTCCTGCGTCAGCGAGATGCTTTCCAGCCCGCCTGCCACGATGCAGTCGGCCTCGCCCGCGATGATGCGCTGCGCCGCCATCGCGATGGTCTGCAGGCCCGAGGAGCAGAAGCGGTTTACCGTCACGCCGCTGACGGTGACCGGCATGCCGGCGCGGATCGCGGAGAGCCGTGCGATGTTCGAGCCGGTTGCCTTCTCGGGAGTGGCGCAACCGAGCATCACGTCCTCGACCTCGCGCGGCTCGATGCCGGCGCGCTCCACCGCGCATTTGACCACATGGCCGCCCAATGTCGCGCCATGCGTCATGTTGAAAGCGCCGCGGAACGCCTTCCCGATCGGCGTGCGGGCGGTGGATACGATGACGGCCTCGGACATATGTCGCTCCCTTTCCATTTGCCGCTCATGCCCGCGAAAGCGGGCATCCAGCTCCTGGCCCTGGGTCCTCGCTTTCGCGGGGACCAGCGGATGAACCAATCTCTACGCCGCCTTCTGCTGGCCGTAGCCCGCGAAGGTGCCGCCCTCGTCGGCAAGCTTGTTCAACAGCGCGGCCGGCTCGTGGCGCTTGTCGCCCGAATCCTTCGCAAGCTGCCGCAGCCGGTCGCGGATTTTCTTCAGGCCAACGGTGTCGGCCCAGTGCATCGGGCCGCCACGCCAGGCCGGGAAGCCGTAGCCGTAGAGCCACACCACGTCGATGTCGCCCGAACGCGTCGCGATGCCCTCTTCGAGGATGCGCGCGCCCTCGTTGATCATTGGATAGATCAGGCGCTCGATGATCTCTTCCTTCGAGACATTGCGGCGTTTCACGCCCAGCCGCACCGAGGCATCCACGATCAGCTTCTCGACCTCCGGATCGGGGCGCGGCGAGCGGCCCTCGTAGAGATAGAACCCCTTGCCGGTCTTCTGGCCGTAGCGGCCTTGCTCCGCGAGCGAGTCCGCGATCTCGGCGCGCACGCCGCGCTCCTTGCGCGAGCGCCAACCGACATCGATGCCGGCGAGATCGCTCATCGCGAACGGGCCCATCGGGAAACCGAACTCGGTGAGCGCGCCGTCGACGTCCTGCGGCAGCGCGCCTTCGAGCAGCAGTTTCTCGGCCTCGATGCCACGGGCGGACAGCATGCGGTTGCCGACGAAGCCATGGCACACCCCGACCACCACCGGCACCTTGCGGATCGTCTTGCCGACCGCCATCGCGGTCGCCAGCACGTCCGGCGCCGTTTCCTTGCCGCGCACGATCTCCAGGAGCTTCATCACGTTCGCGGGCGAGAAGAAGTGCATGCCGAGCACCTCGGGCCTGCGGCTCGTCACCGACGCGATCTCGTCGACGTTGAGATAGGAGGTGTTGGTCGCCAGGACCGCGCCTTTCTTGGCAATCTTGTCGATCTTGGCGAACAGCTCCTTCTTCACCGGCATGTTCTCGAACACCGCCTCGATCACGATGTCGGCATCCTTGATGGCGTTGAGGTCGGTGCTCGGCGTAAACAGCGCCATGCGCTTCGGCAAATCCTCGGCCTTGAGCGAGCCGCGCTGCACCGACATCTGGTAGTTCTTCTCGATCGTCGCCATGCCGCGCTTCAGCGCCGCCTCGTCGTTCTCGATGATGGTGACCGGAATGCCGACATTGGCGAAGTTCATCGAGATGCCGCCGCCCATCGTGCCGGCGCCGATCACCGCCGCCGTCTTGATCGGGCGGGGCTGTGTGTCCTTGCCCATGCCGGGGACCTTGTTGGCCTCGCGCTCGGCAAAGAAGATGTGGCGCTGCGCTTTCGACTGATCGCCGACGACGAGCTTGAGGAACAGGTCGCGTTCCTTCTTCTGCGCCTCCTCGATCGGCGTATCGAGCGTCAAGCGGATGGCCTCGATCGCGGCGGCCGGCGCATGCAGCCCGCGCGTTTTCTTGGCGTGCTGCGCGACGATCTCGTCGAACTTCGCCGGATTGGCGCGCACGTCCTTCAGTTTGTCCTCGCGGTCCTTCACGCGCGTGAGCGGCCGCTTCTCGGTCAGCACCTTGCGGGCGAACGCAACCGCGCCCTGCACCAAGTCGCCCTCGATGATCTCGTCGACCAGGCCGGCGGCCTTCGCGTCCTTCGCCGGGATCGGATCGCCCGACAGGATCATCGGCAGCGCCTTCTCGATGCCGACGAGGCGCGGCAGCCGCTGGGTGCCGCCGGCGCCCGGGATGAGGCCGAGCTTGATTTCAGGCAGGCCGAGCCGCGTGCTCGGCGCAGCCACGCGGAAATGGCAGCCCATTGTGAGCTCGAGCCCGCCGCCGAGCGGCGTGCCGTGCACCGCCGCGATCGTCGGCTTCTTCACATCGTCGAGAATCGTGATGACCTCCATCAGCCCGGGAGCCTGCGGTGGCTTGCCGAACTCGGTGATATCGGCACCGGCGACGAACGTACGACCGGCGCCGGTGAGGACGATCGCCTCGACGCTCGCATCGTCGCGTGCGGCGATGACGCAGTCCTTGATCCCGGCGCGCACGCCATGGCGCAGCGCATTCACGGGCGGGTTGTCGATGGTGATGATGGCGACGTTGCCGTCGCGCCGCATGCTGACTGGCTGATCCACGAGCGTCCGTCCCTAATGATTTTGTTTCTCTATAGCAGGCTTCCGATCGGCGCGCTGGAGCGCGCAAATCAAAATTCCACGATGCGGAATGACGTTCTGCACGTTGACCCGAACGCTAGGGTGTGGTGGTCTTGCTTGTCAAATGCGCACGCCAAGATGCGCAACGCGCCGCAATGGCGTCTGGGAGCGGGACGTTGACCCTCGAGGTCGGTCACGAGTCATGGGATGTTGCGCCCGCGCATGGCGCGCGCGCCGCCGTCCACGGTGACCGCAAATTCATCACTGCGTTGGCGCGCGGCCTCGAGGTGCTGCGCGTGTTCACGCCGACCGAAGGCCTCCTCGGCAACGGCGAGATCGCGGAGCGCACCGGGTTACCGAAGCCGACCGTCTCGCGTCTCACCTACACACTGACCAAGCTCGGGTATCTGAGTCATGTCGAGCGGCTCGCCAAATACCAGCTTGCGCCCGCCGCGCTGGCGCTCGGCTACACGGCGCTTGCCAACATCCGTATCCGCCAGCTCGCCCGCACGTACATGCAGGAGGTAGCCGACTATGCCGGCGCCGTGGTGGCGCTCGGCACGCGCGACCGGCTCGACCTCATCTATCTGGAGCTCGCCCGTTCCAAACACGGTTCGATGTTGCGCCTGATGCAGGGCTCGCGCATCCCGATCGCCAACACCGCGATGGGCCGCGCAATCATCGTCGGCATGCCGGATGCCGAGCGCAGCTGGCTGCTCGGTTACGTCAAGCGGCAGGAGGGCAAGAACTGGCCGAAGGTGAAGACCGCAATCGAACGCGCCATCCGCGACTTCGAGGCGCGCGGCTTCACGGTCTCGCTCGGCGACTGGGAGCGCGATATCAACGCGGTCGGCGTCCCGCTGCGCTCGCCGGACGGCGTGTTCGCGTTCAATTGCGGCGCGCCCGCATTCCATTTCACGCGCGAGAAACTCGAAACCGACATCGGGCCGCGTCTCGTCGACATGGCCCGCAACGTCGAAGTGGCATTGAGCGGCCGCTGAAGGCCGTCGGAGATCGCGAGGGAACGTCATGATCTGCAGCAACATCATCCCGCCCGGCCTCCGCAATCCCATGCTGTTCACCTGACCCGCAGATGTCGGCGCAAGCAGTCATGGACATGCCGCGTAGCGCGCTCGCGGGCGCGCCGCTGATCGACGTGCGCGACGTATCGGTGCGCTTCGGCGGCATCGTGGCGCTCGACAAGGTCTCGTTCACGATCGCCGAGCATCAACTGCTCGGGCTGATCGGACCGAACGGCGCCGGCAAGACCACGCTGTTCAATTGCTTCTCGCGCCTCTACACGCCAGTCTCAGGCGACATCGTATTCGAAGGTCGTTCGATCCTCGGCCGCGCGCCGCATCGGATTGCCGACATCGGCATCGGCCGCACCTTCCAGAACCTCGCGCTGTTCCGCACCATGTCGGTGCTCGACAACGTGCGGGTCGGCAGCCATCCGCTCGGCCGCACCGATTTCATGAGCAATGCGCTCAAGCTCCCCTGGACCCGGCGCGAGGAGCAGATGCTCGCCGATATCGCCTGGGAGCTGATCGAGTTTCTCGACCTGACCGATGTGGCATTCCGGCGCGTCGCCGATCTGCCGTTCGGCATTCAGAAGCGGGTCGAACTTGCACGCGCGCTCGCGGCGCGCCCGAAGCTGCTGCTGCTCGACGAGCCGGCCGGCGGCCTCAACCACACGGAAATCAACGGGCTCGGCGAACTAATCAAGCGCATCCGCGACGAACGCCGCATCACTGTGCTGCTTGTCGAGCATCACATGAGCATGGTCATGTCGATCTGCGACAAGGTGGTGGCGCTCGATTTCGGCAAGAAGATCGCCGAGGGTACGCCCGCCCAGGTCCAGAACGACCCGGAGGTGATCCGCGCCTATCTCGGGACGACCAAATGAGCAAGCTGCTCGAAGCGCGCCAGCTCTGTGCCTTCTATGGGCCGACGCAGGTGCTGTTCGCGCTCGGGCTCGAGGTCGAGGATGGCGGCATCACCACGCTGCTCGGCGCAAACGGCGCGGGCAAAACGACGACGTTGCGCTCGCTGTCGGGCATGTGCCGCACCTCCGGCGAGATCCGCTTCGACGGAAAGACGATCGGTGGGCGCGCCACCGAAGACATCGTGCGGCTGGGCATCGCGCATGTGCCGCAGGGCCGCGGCACCTTCTCGCGCCAGACCGTCGAGGAGAATCTCCAGATCGGCGCGATGACGCGCTCGGGCCGCGCCGCGATCGCCGCAGACGTCGAGCGCGTCTACGGCTATTTCCCGCGGTTGAAGGAGCGCCGCACCCAGCAGGCCGGCACGCTTTCGGGTGGCGAGCAGCAGATGCTCGCGGTCGGCCGCGCCATGATGCTGCGCCCGCGCCTGATGCTGCTCGACGAGCCGTCGTTCGGCCTCGCGCCGCTCATCGTCGAGGAGCTGTTCGGCATCCTGCGCACGCTCAACAAACAGGAGAAGGTCAGTATGCTGCTGGTCGAGCAGAACGCATCGCTCGCGCTCGATCTGGCCGACCACGCTTACCTGATCGAGACCGGGCGGCTCGTGATGGAAGGCCCGGCACAGCAACTGCGCGACGACGAGAACATCCGCAAGGCCTATCTTGGGTACTGAGCATGGAACTGTTTCTGCATCAGGTTCTGGCAGGGCTAGCGACCGGCGGCATCTATGCCTGCATGGCGCTCGCCGTGGTGATGATCTACCAGGCGATCGATCATTTGAATTTCGCACAGGGCGAAATGGCGATGTTTTCGACCTTCATCGCCTGGCAGCTCATCCAGTGGGGGGTGCCATACTGGGTGGCCTTCGTGCTCACGATCGGCATCTCCTTCATCGCCGGTGTGCTGATCGACCGCATCGTGCTGCGGCCGCTGCATGGCCAGCATATTTTGGCTCACGTGGTGGCGTTCATCGCGCTTTTGTCGATCTTCAACAGCACGGCGGGCTTCATCTGGGATTGGACCATCAAGAACTTCGCAAGCCCGTTCGGTTCGG
>Ga0310810_10005752_pt1 | contig 13915 bp, 12 predicted proteins | sample NCmetagenome_FD_207641 | JGI IMG/M metagenome (GOLD analysis project Ga0310810, IMG submission 207641) | Soil microbial communities from experimental microcosm in Duke University, North Carolina, United States - NC | ecosystem: Engineered > Artificial ecosystem > Soil microcosm > Unclassified ... | reverse complement strand
GCGTTGGGAATTGGAAGTTAGACGCCGATCACGTCGGTCAGCTCTTTCACCGAAGCCGCCGATTTCTTCAGCGCCGCGTCTTCTTCCGCCGTCAGCTTGATCTCGATGATCTGCTCGACACCGCGCGCACCCAGCTTCACCGGGACGCCGACGAACAGGTCACGGATCCCGTACTCGCCCTGCAGGAACACCGAGCACGGCAGGATCTTCTTCTTGTCCTTGAGAATGGCCTCGCACATTTCGGCCGCAGCCTGACCAGGCGCGTACCAGGCGCTCGTGCCAACGAGCTTCGTGATCTCAGCGCCGCCGTCGGCCGTGCGCTTAGCGATCGCGTCGATCCGCTCCTTGGGCAACAGCTCGGTCAACGGAATGCCGGCGACGGTCGAGTAGCGCGGCAACGGCACCATCGTGTCGCCGTGTCCGCCGAGGACGAACGAATGGACGTTCTCGACCGACACCTTCAACTCCATAGCGACGAACGTGCTCATGCGCGCCGAGTCAAGCACACCGGCCATGCCGATGATGCGCTCGCGTGGGAACTTGGTCAGACGGAACAACGCCTGTGACATCGCGTCGAGCGGATTGGCAACGGGCACAACGATCGCGTTGGGACAGTGCTGCACGAGATTCGGCGCAATGCTCTTCATGATCTCGAAGTTGTCGCGCACGAGATCATCGCGGCTCATGCCAGGCTTGCGCGGCTTGCCCGACGTGATCACGACGATGTCGGAGCCGGCGGCTGCTCCCCAATCGCTGCCGCCAATCAGGCGTGAGTCCGATCCGATGATCGGGCACGTCTCGTAGATGTCCAGCGCGACGCCGGCCGCCTTCTGCTCCGCGATGTCGATGATGACGACGTCGGCAAGCTCCTTCTCCGCAATGGCGCGGGCTACCGTCATGCCGACGTTGCCTGCACCGCCTACCACTGTCACTTTGCGATTCATTGAAGCCTCATAAAATGTGCGTTAGGGCAATGTCCCTCGATCGATCGAACGAGTTCTCCACAGTTTTTGTGGAAAGCCTGTTGAAAAACTGGTCCCAACCCGGCTGTTGCACGCACGATCACGAGCGTTTTAGCGGTTTGCACCATCGTTGTGCGACCGTCATATGCTCGTCGCTACTGTTAATGGATATCGCAGTACCGAAAGGTGGAAACTCGGCGCGCACCAGCCGACAAGTATAAACTGCGACTCTGTGAGAATAGTTGTCGCCGACGATCTACCCTCCTCCTCCATCGATCTTCTGCGCGCCGAAGGTTGGGACGTTGATGCGCGATCGGGCCGCACGCCCGAAGCGCTCGCTGACGATCTCAAGACCGCCGACGCGCTCGTCGTTCGCAGCGCTACCAAAGTCACGGCCGCATTGATCAACGCCGCGCCGCAGCTTCGTGCCATCGCGCGCGCGGGCACCGGTGTCGACAACGTGGACGTCCCCGCCGCCAGCGCTCGCGGCATCGTCGTCATGAATGCGCCCGGCGCCAACAGCGTAAGCGTCGCGGAACTTGCCATGGGATTCGTTCTGGCGCTCGCCCGGCACCTGCCCGCGGCTGATGCCGCTATGAAGCAGGGCAAATGGGAGAAGAAGAAGTTTCTCGGCGAAGAAGTGCGGGAGAAGGTGCTCGGGCTTGCTGGCCTCGGACGCATCGGCCAGGAGGTCGCTCGCCGCGCGTCTGCGTTCGGCATGCGAGTGATCGCGCACGATCCGTTTATCTCCGAAAAGATTGCGTCCGATCTTGGAGTGCAGCTCGTCTCGATCGATGAGCTGTTTGAACGCGCCGACTACGTGTCGCTCCACATGCCCTCGAACGCGCAGACGCGGAAGTTGGTGAACGCTGAGCGGCTTGCGAAAGCCAGGAAAGGTCTTCGCATCATCAACACCGCGCGTGGCGATCTCGTCGACGAGCACGCCCTGGCGGACGCGATCGAATCCGGACAGGTCGCGGGCGCCGGTCTAGACGTGTTCGAGAAGGAGCCAACGGTGGACCAGCGCCTGCAGAAGCTGCCGCAGGTCATCGCCTCACCGCACATTGCGGCGTCGACGCGCGAAGGTCAGGAACTGGTCGGCGAAGAAACAGCCGAAGCGTTGCGGGATTTCCTCAAGAGCGGCGTGATTCGAAACGCCGTGAACTTTCCGTCGCTGCCGCCCGAGGAGTTCAAGCGGCTGCAGCCTTACGTGGATTTGGGCGAACGACTGGGCACGTTCATCGCCCAGATGAACGACCAGCGCATCACGTCGGTCAGCATTCGCTATTACGGCGAGCTCGCGCAGAGCAAGACGGCGATCATCAGGAACGCGGTTCTGACCGGTGTCTTCAAACCGCTTCTCTCCACCGGCATCACCGTGGTGAACGCGGCCGGGGTCGCAGCCGAACGCGGCATCGAGGTCGTCGAGTCACACAGCACGCGGACGCGCAACTACGCCGGTTTGATCTCAGTGCGTCTCCGGAGCAGCCAGGGTGAACGTTGGGTCGAGGGCGCAGTGTTCGAGCACGCCACGCCTCGTCTCGTGCTCATTGACGGCGTCACCGTGGAAGCGCATCTCGAAGGCACGATGATCGTGACCTGCAACACCGATCAACCAGGGGTTATTGGCGCAGTAGGCACGGTGCTCGGGAAGCACCAGATCAACATCGCGCAGTTTGCATTGGGCCGCGACGGCGATCGCGCGATGGGCATCGTGACGGTCGACGAACCGACGCCGATCCCCGACAAGGTGTTGGACGAGCTCAGGCAGCAGAAAGCCATCCGCGACGTGCGGCTCGTTCGCATCTGACTCTCGCCGAACTCCCAATTCCCAACCTCCAACGCCCAACCACTCCCAATTCCCAACGCCCAATAGAACGTTCTTGGGAGTTGGCAGTTGGAAGTGGTTGGGAGTTGGGTCTTGGAAGTTGGGAGTTGATCCGCAGATCAACGCGCCGAGAGACGCAGCGTCCGGCGCGTACCGTCTGCCGTCGACTGTAGTTCGATCGAGTCTTCACCGATCGCCATCACTGTATAAAGTCCGGCAACGGACTCCCCTTCGCGAACGATCAGGACGCCATTCGGTAAGCTGACGACGGCAGAGCGCTTCGGCTTTCCGTCCACGACATCGCTGGCCACACCTGACAAACTCAAGACCGGAAGCGGCGGCGCCACGGGAACTGGCGCGCTTGCGGCGACGGGAGGCGGTGGAACAAACGCAGGTGGCTTCTGAACCTGGGCCTGGAACCGGAAGAGATCGCGGCCTGGTTTCCGAAACGCCGCGTCCGATTTGAGGCTTACGTGCAGACTGTCCGCAAGCGCCTCAATCTCACTCTCCGCCGCCTGTTGGCGAGATGATTTCGGCGCCACGGCCGACGGCCTCGCGGTCGCGACGTCGGGCTTCGGCGTCGACATCAAATATGTCGCGACGAACGCCCCGGCCGACACGACGGCATACAGCTTCCAAGTCATGACGCGGAACAACTCATCTTAGCATTTCGGCTCATATACGGCGGTAAATCACCCCTCAGCGCCGGTCGGTGCCAAGGGCGCTGTGCTATGATTCGCCGTGCCCCCTGTAGCGTTCCCGAATCCCTTCCTGAGAACGTCAGCACAGCACACAGTCGCCGTCATTCCCGCTCGTTACGATTCGTCGCGTCTCCCCGGGAAAGTTCTCGCCGATATCGTTGGCCGACCGATGGTCGAGCACGTCTACCGTCGTGCTGCGGCCGCCAATGGCGTCGATGCAGTCGTCGTCGCCACCGATGACGAGCGGATCGCCAACGCGGTGGAATCCTTCGGCGGCGTCGTCCGCCTCACGCAGCCGGGACACCGCACTGGCACCGATCGCGTGGCTGAAACCGCGCGCGATTTGCGCTGCAACATCATCGTCAACGTGCAGGCCGATCTGCCGCTCATCGAACCCGAGATGATCGAGGAAGTGGTCGCGCCGTTCGCCGAGGACGAGACCGTTCAGATGTCAACGCTCCGCCAGGCCATCTCCGATCCCGCGGATGAAGACAATCCCAACGTCGTGAAGGTCGTTGTCGATCGCCGCGGCAACGCGCTGTACTTTTCGCGGTCGAAGATTCCCTATTGCCGTGAAGATGGCGTGTGCTTCAAGCACATCGGCCTCTACGCTTTTCGTCGCGACTTCCTGTTGTCGTTTGCGGCGCTGTCGCAGACGCCGCTCGAGCGCGCCGAATCGCTCGAGCAACTGCGGGCGCTCGAACACGGCTATCAGATTCGCGCAGTGGAAACCCGGTTCGAATCAGTTGAAGTGGATACTCCCGATGACTTGGAGCGCGTCCGCCGGCGGGTGTCGGCGGCGGCGCGCGTGTGAGGTGGCATGAGCCAGCGACCTGACGGACGGCCTGTGAAGTATGTGTTCGTGACCGGCGGTGTGGTGTCCTCCCTCGGCAAAGGTCTGGCCGCAGCCTCGATCGGCCGGCTTCTCGAGGATCACGGCTACAAGGTAGCCCTGCAGAAGTTCGATCCCTATATCAACGTCGATCCTGGGACGATGAGCCCGTATCAGCACGGTGAGGTCTACGTCACCGACGACGGCGCCGAGACGGACCTCGATCTGGGCCACTACGAGCGCTTCACGAGCATGGTGGCGACGCGGAACAGCAATTGGACGACCGGCAAGATCTATCTGTCGGTCATCCAGAAAGAGCGCCGCGGCGATTACCTTGGTCGCACGGTTCAAGTCATTCCGCACATCACCAACGAAATCAAGGAAGCCATCCGCCTCGCGGCGCGTGACGTGGACGTCGTCCTCGTCGAGATCGGCGGGACGGTCGGCGACATCGAGAGCATGCCGTTCCTCGAGGCGATCAGACAGTTCCGTCTCGACGTCGGCCGCGAGAACACGCTCTACATTCACCTGACGCTGGTGCCGTTCATCGGCACGGCCGGCGAGTTGAAGACGAAACCCACGCAGCACAGCGTGCGCGACCTTCGCTCGATCGGTATCCAGCCGGATGTACTCCTCTGCCGCACCGACCGGTTCCTCGACGCGGACATCAAGCGCAAGATCGCCTTGTTCTGCGACGTCCCCGAAGAGGCCGTCATCACCGCGAAAGACGTCGACACGATTTACGAAGTCCCGCTCGTGCTGAAAGCCGAAGGGCTCGACCAGATTGTCTTGAAGCAGCTCGGGCTGCCGCTCACGCAGGCGCGCACCGAGGCGTGGGAAGAGCTCGTCGATCGCATCAAGCATCCGACCGACGAATTGACGATTCACGTGGTCGGCAAGTACACCGGCTACGAAGATTCATACAAGAGCCTCAACGAAGCGCTGTTTCACGGCGGCTTCGCGCATCGATTGAAGGTGCGTCTGAACTGGGTGGAGGCCGAAGCGCTCGAACGCGAAGGCGGCACCGCCCTGCTCGATGGCGCTGACGGCATCCTCGTGCCGGGCGGCTTCGGTTCACGCGGCACGCGCGGCATGATGAAGGCCGCCGAATACGCGCGCGAGCACGTCGTGCCGTTCTTCGGAATCTGTTACGGATTCCAGTGGGCGACCGTGGAGTTCGCCCGCAACGTGTGCGGGCTCGACGGCGCAGATTCCACCGAGGTGGACGAGAACGCGCCGCACAAAGTGATCTACAAGCTGCGTGATCTGCTCGGCGTAGACGATCTCGGCGGGACCATGCGCCTCGGCCGATACGAATGCGAGCTCGCGAAAGGCTCAATCGCGGAGCGCATCTACGGCACGTCGCTCATCTCAGAGCGCCATCGTCATCGCTTCGAGTTCAACTGCCTGTACGAGAAAGAGCTGGCCGAGAAGGGCATGCGCGTGTCAGGGCGATCCCCAGATGGCAAGTTCGTCGAGATCGCGGAAATGCCTTCGCACCCGTGGTTCGTCGCCGTGCAGTTCCACCCCGAGTTCCAATCGAAACCGATCAAGCCGCATCCCTTGTTTGCGAGCTTCGTCGAGGCGGCGTATCGGCACAAGTCGGGCAAGCTGGAACACGTCGGCGTGAAAGGTTCCCGTGTGCAGGTTGGATAGGGCGACGCTTATGGGCTTTAGGCTTTGGGCCTTGGGCTTTTGGCGCCAGGAGCCGATCGACCGCAGCCTAGAGACTAGAGCCCAGAGCCTAAAGACTAGAATAAGGGCGTGAAACCGGTCTCGATCGGCTCGTTTGCCGTGGGCGGCGGCAATCCGATTGCCCTCATTGCGGGACCGTGCGTGATCGAGAGTCCGGGGCACGCCATCGACCTCGCCGTGGCGCTCAAGGAGATTGCCGCGAACTGCGACACTCCTCTTGTCTTCAAGGCGTCATTCGACAAAGCCAATCGGACGTCGCGAACCTCGTTCCGAGGTCCGGGGCTCGAGTCAGGACTCCGCACGCTGGCCGACGTGAAGGCGCGTACCGGCCTGCCGATCCTGACCGACATTCATGAACCCGGGCAGGCGGATCCCGTCGCCGAGGTGGCCGACATCATTCAGATTCCGGCGTTCCTGTCGCGGCAGACCGATCTTCTCGTCGCCGCCGCCCGGACGCACAAGACCATCAACGTCAAGAAGGGACAGTTCCTCGCTCCGCGCGACATGCGACACGTCATCGCGAAGATTGCGTCCGAAGGTAACGAATCGATTCTCGTCACCGAGCGCGGGGTCAGCTTCGGTTACAACAATCTCGTGGTGGATGTGCGCGCGTTTCCGATGTTGCGCGAGCTTGGCTATCCGGTGGTATTCGACGTCACGCACAGTCTGCAGTTGCCTGGCGCCGGCGACGGCGTCACCGCCGGGCTCGCCGAGTACATCGAGCCGCTCGCCTCGGCAGGCGTTGCGGCTGGCGTTGATGCGGTCTTTATGGAAGTCCATGAAGAGCCTTCGCGCGCCAAGAGCGATGCGGCGAATGCGTTGCGTCTGGACAAGCTCGAAGCGCTGCTGCGCAAGTTAAAGCGGCTCGATGCGGTCGTTCGAGAAACGTCCGGCCCGCGTGCAGGCTCGGTCACCGGCGGAGTGCGCGCGTGATGCCACTCGACATGACACTCGCCAGAAAGGTCCTGCAAACCGAGGCGGCGGCAATTCTCGCACTCGTCGATCGTCTCGACGGCACCTTCGAGCGTGCAGTCGCGTTGCTCCTCGAATGCCGCGGCCGCGTCATCGTCACTGGCATAGGCAAGTCCGGCATCATTTGCCAGAAGATCGCGGCAACGTTCGCGAGCACCGGCACACCGGCGTTCTTCCTTCACCCGGCCGAAGCGATTCACGGCGATCTCGGTGTCCTGCAGGCGGATGACGTGATCCTGGCGTTGTCGTACAGCGGAGAGACCGAGGAACTGCTGCGACTGCTCGAGACGATCAAGCGACTGGGCGCGCGTCTCATCGCCATCACCGGCGACTGTCAGTCGGCGCTCGGCAAAGCCGCCGACGTGACACTTGATTGCCGCGTATCGGAAGAGGCCTGCCCGCTGAATCTCGTCCCCACCGCGAGCACCACCGCCGCCCTCGCACTTGGCGACGCACTCGCGATGACACTGCTGGTGGCCAAGGGATTCAAGCAGGAGGATTTTGCCAGCCTCCATCCGGGCGGCAAGTTAGGCAAGAAGCTCATGCGCGTCGAGCAGTTGATGCACGGCGGCGATCAGACGCCGGTCGTTCGGGTTGACACCCTGATGCCAGAAATCATCTACGAGATGTCGAGAAAAGGTCTCGGGATGTCGTGCGTGGTCGATGACGGCGGGCATTTGGTCGGCATCATCACCGATGGCGACCTGCGTCGTCACATGTCGAACGGCACGAACATCCTCAGCCGCCACGCCGCAGACGTCATGTCGCGTCGTCCAGTGACCATCGCGCCAGATACGCTCGCCACGCAGGCACTGCACGTGCTCGAACAGCGCAAGATCACGTCGCTCGTCGTCGTCGATGCCGCGAACGTCGTGCAGGGTGTCGTCCACCTGCACGACCTCTGGCGCACGCAAATGATTTAGAGTCGTCGTCATGACCGCGTACGCGCCGCTTCTCGCCGTCCTTGTGGCGCTCCTCGTGGGTCTGGCCGTCGGCAAGGCGTGGGAGCGCTACAAGCTGCGCGATGGCCGCTGGATCGATCGGCGCCGCCTCCGCGAGACACCGCATTACATGCTCGGCTTGAACTTCCTGGTGGACAACCAGATCGATCAAGCGATCGACGAACTCACACAGGCCACCAGCACCGACACCGACGCGCTCGAGATTCAGATGATTCTCGGCAACCTGTACCGGCAGAAGGGACAGGTCGGCCGCGCCATCAACGTGCATCAGGCGCTTCTCCAACGGACCGATCTACGCACGCTCGAGCATGCCTACGTGCTGCTCTGTCTCGGTCTCGATTACCGTCATGGCGGCTTTGTCGATCGTGCGCTCGAGGCGTTTCAAGAGGTCGTTCGCCTCGATCGACGCAACCGCTACGCCTTCGTCAACCTGCAGAAGCTGTACGAGGACCAGCATCAGTGGGCGGAAGCTGCGCGCGTCCGTGAGCAGATCGGTGCTATCGACGCGCGTCGCCACGAGGAGGATCAGCAGATCCTCGGGTTCCTGCGCAACGAGATGGGCAGCGTGCAGGCCTCCTCTGGCGACGTGTCAGGCGCGTCGAAGACGTTCCAGGACGTCATCGACATCGACAGCCGAATCGCACCCGCCTATCTCAATCTCGGTGACGTGCGCGAGCGACAGGGCAACCTCGCCGCTGCGGTCGAAGCGTGGGAGACGCTCGTGCAGGCCGTCCCCGATCGCGCATATCTCGCGTTCGAGCGTCTCGAGCGCGCATACCGAGCGCTGGCTGCACCGCGGCGCTTTATCGATCTGTGCCAGCGGGTCATTACGCGCGACCCGCAGGACTGGCGAGCGCGTCTGGCACTGTCGCGGCATCACGCCGCCGCCGGCCACCATCGGCAGGCGTTCGATCTCTTACTCGATGCGCTGCCCCACAACCCACACGGACTCGTCATCCATCAGGAGCTGTGGCACGCGCTGTCAGCGCTCGATCTTGATCCTGGACTCGTTCGACGCTACGTCGAGCTGACGCGCGATGCGGTCTTCTATCTCGATCCGCACGTGTGCGTGCGCTGTCGCTATCGCAGCACCGAGCTGCTCTGGCAGTGTCCGCAATGCCACGAATGGAATACATTCGTCGAGGAGCGCATTGCACCCGCCAAAGACACCATCGTCGCGGAGTTGAGCGAAGGCTAGCTGGTTGGTGGTTCGTGGTTGGTGGTTCGTGGTTGGTGGTTCGTGGGTTCGCGGTTGACGCATGAAGCGAGTGGCACTCACAGGTGGCATCGCAACCGGCAAGAGTCACGTGCGCGCCGATTTCGAGCGGCTCGGCGTCCCGACGATCGACGCCGACAGGCTGGCACGTGATGCGGTGGCGGAAGGGAGCCCTGGACTCAAAGCCGTAATCAACCGCTTCGGTCGCGGCGTGCTCGACGACACGGGCGCACTCGACCGTCGGAAGCTTGGATCAATCGTCTTCCAGGACCCCGTCGCCAGGCGCGATCTCGAAGACATCATTCATCCGGCCGTAAGGAGCGCCATCGACGGGTGGTTCGAGTCGATCAGCGACTCCGCGCCTGTTGCGATCGCCGACATTCCACTTCTGTTCGAAACCGGTCGTCAGGGCGAGTTCGACGTCGTCATCGTCACCGCATGCGATCCATTGACGCAGATCAAGCGGGTGATGGCCCGCGACGATGTGAGCGAGGCAGAAGCGCGCGCACGGGTCGCGGCGCAGCTGCCGATCGAGGAGAAGGTTCGTCGCGCCGACCACGTGATCAACACGGACGGATCGTTCGAAGAAACGAATCGCCAAGTGCGCAGCGTGTACGAAGTGCTGGTTGGTGGTTAGTGGTTAGTGGTTGGTGGTTCGTGGTTCGTGGTTCGTGGTTCGTGGTTCGTGGTTGCAGATCATTCCATCTTTAGTCGACCGATGCATTTCTGATTCTGCGTTCTCGCAACGACGCAAGCATTGATTCTCGTTTCAAAGCGTTTCGGCATGAACCGTGCTCAATGTGGCGCCCATGACTCTCACAACATCCTTCAAGGACCTTGAGGTCTGGCAGGAGTCGATGGCGCTGGTAGAGGATATCTACGCCCTCTCGAAGTCATTCCCGCGCGAAGAGCTCTTCGGCCTAACCTCGCAGCTCCGAAAAGCAGCCGTATCCATTCCATCGAATATCGGCGAAGGCTCTCGACGAAAACGCCGTCGAGTCCTACTCAATCATCTAGATATTGCGCTAGGTTCGCAGGGCGAGGTTGATGTGCAGCTCGAAGTTGCGAAACGACTCGGCTTCTGCACCGCATCGGATCATGCTCGAGTTCAGCAGCGTGTGGATCGTGTTGGACGGATGCTCAACGGGCTCATTAAGTCGCGACAACCTGAAGGAACCTGGAACTGGTGCCTCGCATTTCTCGGGCTGCTCTGACCACGAACCACCAACCACGAACCACCAACCACCAACCACGAACCACGAACCACTAACCACCAACCCGCTCTCGTGCGGCCTTCAGCGTATTCGCCATCAGCATTGTGATCGTGAGCGGACCGACTCCGCCAGGGACCGGCGTGAGCGCCCCGGCCACTTCCTCGACCTCAGGATGCACATCGCCGACGAGGATGGAGCCCTTGGATTGAAAGAGCGCCAACCGTTTGTGTCCGGCGGGATAGAGTCGTGATGCGATCGCTGGATCGGTGACGCGATTGATGCCGACGTCGACGACCGCAGCACCCGGCTTCACGAAGTCGCGTGTCACCAGCCCCGGTCGCCCGACCGCGGCAACCAGGATGTCAGCGTCACGACAGACCTCGGCGAGATTCGGTGTCTTCGAGTGACAGATGGTGACGGTCGCGTCGCGATGCAGCAGCAGCATCGCCATCGGCTTGCCGACGATATCGCTGCGGCCGACGACGACGGCGTGACGGCCCGCAATCGGGATCTGCTCGCGCACGAGCAACTCGATCACACCCGACGGTGTACAGGCCACCAGCTTCGGACGGTTCTGCACGAGCAGCCCCACGCTGGCCGCGCCGAAACCGTCAACGTCTTTGGCTGGATCGATCGTGTCAAAGACCGCCTGCTCTGCTCCGCGCCCCATGGCTTTGGGCAGCGGCGACTGCACGAGGATGCCGTCGTGATCGGGACTCGCGTTCAGCCGCGTGACGAGCGCGAGGGCATCGGCGAGTGACGCGGTCGCGGGAAGCCGCTCGAGGTCCACACGAAAGCCGGCACTCGTGCCGGCCTTGACCTTGTGGCCCACGTAGACTTCGGACGCCGGATCATTTCCGGCCAGGACGATGCCCAGACCCGGTGGGCGTCCGTGTTTCTCGGTAAATGCTGCAACCTGTGGCTTGATCTCCTCTTGCATACGGGCAGCGAGCGACTGCCCGTCCAGGACGCGTGCGGTCATGCGGTTTCCATGCGAGTCGACGTCTCCAACCGGCTGTGATGCCGAGCGTAGCCGAAGAACAGGAACAACCCAATCACGAGCCAGGCACCCAATCGCAACCAGTTGGTCCAACCCAAACCGTAGATCATCGCGCCGCATGTGGCGATCCCCAGCACCGCGACGAGCGGTAGCGCCGGCACGACAAACCCACGCGGAATATCCGGCCGGCGGACGCGCATGATCCACACACCGGCGCAAACGAGGATGAACGCAAACAGCGTCCCGATGCTGGTCATCTCGCCAACGATGTTCTCCGGAATGAACGCCGCAAAGAGCGAGGTGAGCACAAAGAAGATCATGTTCGACTTATACGGCGTGTGGTAACGCGGGTGCACGTCCGAGAACACTTTCGGAACGAGCCCGTCGTGGCTCATCGCGTAGAACACCCGCGACTGGCCAAGCAGCATGACAAGGATGACCGACGAGAACCCGGCAAGAATGGCGATCGAGACGAGTTTCGCGAGCCAGCCGTAGCCAGTCATGTAGGTCTCAATCGCGAAGGCCACCGAAGCCTCCCCGCCTCGGGTCCGGAAATCCTGGACCGTCGCCACACCGCTGAGGACGTACGAGAACAGCACGTAGAGCACCGTGCAGACGACCAGCGATCCGAGAATGCCAAAAGGCATATCCCGCTTGGGATCCTTCGTTTCCTGGGCCGCCGTCGATACCGCATCGAATCCGATGAACGCGAAGAAGACCACTCCGGCCGCGCCCAGGATGCCGAGCACGCCGCCGTAGTTGTGTGTCACGCCCTGTGGGGTGGTGTAGCTTGTCGCTGCCGGAATGAACGGCGTGTGATTCGCCGGGTTGATGAACTGCCAGCCGATCACGATCACCATCAGGACGATCGTGACCTTGGTGATCACGATCAGACTGTTGACGAAGGCCGATTCCCGCGTCCCGCGAATGAGCAGCGCCGAGAGGATCGCCAGAATGACGACGGCGGGAATGTTCATGATGCCGCTGACGCCGTCCATGCTTTCGAACGGGGAATGTCGCCATTGGTACGGAATGTTCATGCCAAGGAACATGAGCACTCTGTTGAAGTACTCGCTCCAGGCGATGGCGACGGTGGCGGCGCCGACGGCGTATTCGAGCACCAAATCCCAGCCAATAATCCACGCCACGAACTCACCCATCGTCGCGTAGGAGTACGTGTAGGCGCTGCCGGCGATCGGGATCATTGACGCGAATTCGGCGTAACACAGGCCGGCGAACAGACACCCCACGGCGGCGACGATAAAAGCCAGCGTGACCGAAGGGCCGGCTCTTTCCGCGATGGCCGCCGCCGTTCGAACGAAAATGCCCGCGCCGATGATGCCGCCGATGCCCAGCGCGACGAGCGACCAGCCGCCGAGCGTCCGCTTCAGCGTGCGCTCGCCGCTCGCCCCCGCTTCGGTCAGGAGACGGTCGATGGACTTTGTCCGAAACAGTGAACTCGCCACAATGTTCCTTTCGTTGGCCGGTCTCCAAAGACCGGCCCTACAACAGAGGGACCAGCCTTACGGGACTATAAGCGATGTTGCTCGAGTCGCTGCAGATACGCTGCCACGCGTGCTCGTGGATTACCGTGCGCCAACAAATCGCCAATGACTGCCACGGATGTCGCTCCGGCCTCCAGAACTGACGATGCTGTCTCGAGCGTGATGCCGCCAATGGCGACAACCGGGATCGATCCCGCCAGCCGGGCTGCCGTTGAAACCAGATCAAGCCCGACCGCCGAATAACCGGTGTCCTTTGTCTTCGTGCCGAAGACCGGCCCTACTGCGAGGTACGAAATCGGTTCGTGGATGGCGCCTTCGATCTGCGCGACGGTGTGAGTCGAGAATCCAACGATGGCCGCAGGCCCCAACAACTGGCGGGCATCCGCCGGCGCTAAATCATCCTGCCCGACATGCACACCGCTCGCATTCGCAAGCACGGCCAGGTCGGCCCGGTCATTCACAATGATGGACGCCTCGTACCGCGCGGCGGCCTGAACCAATCCATCGCAGAGATTCAGAAGCGGTCCCGACGCAAGCTGTTTCGCGCGAAGCTGCAGCAGTCGCGCACCACCGTCGAGATAGGCGCAGGCGAGATCGAGCGGCGCCCACCCGGCGTGCGCCGCCATGTCTACATCGACGATGGCGTGCAGCGGACCAGGCACCAAGGACCAGGAACTAATTAGGCGCTCTCCGCCAAGCTCGCAGGCTTCTTTTGCTTGGGCATGAAACGCTCCATGAAGCCCGTGTTGAGTCGACCGGCCTGGAAATCAGCCTCGTTGAGGATCTTCAAATGGAGCGGAACGGAGGTTCTGATGCCTTCGATGACCGTCATCTCGAGCACACGTCGCATGCGCGCGATCGCTTCCTGGCGATCGCGCCCGTGGACGATGATCTTCGCGATCATCGAGTCGTAATACGGCGGCACCGTACAGTCGGTATGTGCGAATGTGTCGATGCGTACGCCGGGACCACCCGGGACGCTGAAGGTGTGAATCGTGCCCGGTGAGGGCGCGAACGTCTCGGGGTCC
>Ga0310810_10005751_pt1 | contig 13915 bp, 10 predicted proteins | sample NCmetagenome_FD_207641 | JGI IMG/M metagenome (GOLD analysis project Ga0310810, IMG submission 207641) | Soil microbial communities from experimental microcosm in Duke University, North Carolina, United States - NC | ecosystem: Engineered > Artificial ecosystem > Soil microcosm > Unclassified ... | reverse complement strand
ACGTCGCGGCAAATCCGGCGCGCGATCCCGCGGCGCCGCGCATCACAACAGCGGTCGTGCCTTGGGCGCGCGACGGAGTCTCGAATTCGGCCCTTGCCCACGTGAAGGAGTAACCGGTTCATGCCTTTCCTGTTCAACGACGCCACGTTCCTGCTGGTGCTGCCCGCGCTGTTCTTCGCGCTGTGGGCGCAGTGGCGGGTGCAGAGCACGTACGCCAAGTTCTCGCAGGTGCGCGCGGCGAACGGCCTCACGGGTCGCGAGATGGCGCGCGCGATCATGGTGCGCAACGGCGTGACCGACGTCGCGGTCGAGGAGGTGCCGGGCACGCTGAGCGATCACTACGACCCGCGCGCGAAGACGGTGCGGCTCTCGGCTCCGATCTACGAGGGCGACTCGATCGCGTCGATCGCCGTCGCCGCTCACGAAGTCGGTCACGTGCTGCAGCACGCGCAGGGCTACGTGCCGCTGAACGTCCGCTCCGGACTCGCGCCGGTCGCGAACCTGGGGAGCATGGCGGCGTTTCCTCTGTTCTTCATCGGCTTCATCTTCCACAACCCGGCGCTGACCTGGCTGATGGATCTCGGCATCCTGTTCTTCACGGGCGCCGTGCTGTTCCAGCTCATCACGCTGCCGGTCGAGTTCGACGCGTCGAAGCGCGCGCTCGCGCAACTGACCGCCCACGGCGCGATCGCCCCGGAAGAAGTCGCGGGCGCCAAGAAGGTGCTCGACGCGGCGGCGCTGACGTATGTGGCGGCGGCCGCCATGGCGGCGCTGCAGTTGATCCGCCTGCTGCTGCTGCGCGACAGCCGGCGCTGACGCGGACGCTCATTCGTCCCGCAAAGCGAAACGAGGTGGGCGCCGAAGCGTCCACCTCGTTTCGTTGGAGAGCGCCGGATGGGCTGGCTCAGCCCTGCGCCACCATGTCCTTCAATTCCTTGGACACCTTGAAGACCGGGACCTTGCGCGGCGGAACCGGAACCGCTTCTCCGGTGCGCGGGTTGCGCGCGATCCGCGACTTGCGGTCCTTCACGCGGAACGTTCCGAACCCGCGGATCTCGATGTGGTGCCCGTTGGCCAGAGCCTTGGCCACCGCATTCAGGAAAGAATCCACCGTTTCGGCGACGTCCTTCTTGGTCAGTCCGGTCCGCTCGGCGATCTGATCAACGATATCTGCCTTCGTCATCTCATCCTCCTCTTGCCGACGGGACCCCCTGTCACAAAGCCAAAGGAGCGAAGGATCCGTAAGTGCCGTGGCAGGCTATCTGGCGTGAAAAAACCTGTCAATCAGTTTTTGGACAAGGCCTTGCGCCATTCCTACCCACTCTGGGCCGGCTCCGGCCCCAATCCGAGTGCCTTCCGCCTGGCCGTTTCCATGGGATGAGCCGCTCCGGCGCGCTTCAGTTCCTCGAGTCGGGCCCGTCCGCCGGCCACTTCCCCGAGCCATTCCCGGGCGAAGGCCCCGCTGCGGATTTCGTCGAGGGCCTGGCCCATCGCGGCGCGCGCCGGCTCCCCAATCACGCGCGGGCCGCGGGTCAGGTCGCCGTACAGCGCGGTTCCACTGATGCCCCGGCGCATGCCGGCGACGCCGCGCTCGTGCAGCAGATCGGCCAGGTACTTGAGCTGGTGGACGCACTCGAGATATGCGATCTCCGGCGCGTAGCCGCGCTCGACCAGCGTCTCGAACGCGATCCGGACGAGCGCGTTCATGCCGCCGCACAGCACCGCCTGCTCGCCGAAGAGATCGACTTCCGTCTCCTCGCGCACCGTGGTGTTCCACAGCGGGCCGCACCCCACGCGATCGGCGTAGCGCTCGGCGAGCGCGCGCGCCGCGCCCGAGGCGTCGCGATGAACGGCGAGGTAGGCCGGCAGCCGCCCGCCGCCCACGCGCACCTCGCGCAGCACGCGGCCCGGGCCGGTCGGCGATACGAGCACGGCGTCGTGTGCCGCGCCGAACGCGAGGTCGGAATACAGGAGGTTGAAGCCGTGGGCGAACACCCAACTCGCGCCCGCGGGCGCCGCCGCACGCAGACTCGGCCACAACTCGGGAACGACTTCGTCGGGCAGGAGCACGGCCGACACCGGCGCGCGTCCCGCCGCCGCCGGCACCTCGCACGTGTCGAAGCCGTGCGCGCGGGCCCGCGCTTCGGCGGCCCTTCCGGCGCGCGCCCCGACCACGACCTGGACGCCCGCGTCGCGCAGATTCAGCGCGTGCGCCTCGCCCTGATTGCCGAAGCCGAGGACCGCCACGGTCTCGAGGGGAAACCCGCTCATGTGCGCCGCCTCACGGTCGCGTGAACACGCGTGACGCCGCGCGCTCCCTCCGGCCGCTCACCGGCAGGGACCGCGCGGCGCCCGGGTACGCTCGCTACTTCTTGCCCGTCGTCGCCGGCGCCGATTTCACGTCGACGCTCGACCAGTCGGACTTGCCGTACGCGGCGCCGTTCTGGAAGTGGAACGCCTGGTTCTTCGACCAGTAGAACCACGTCTCGATCTTGTTCTGGTCCACTTCCCACGGCACGATCGCGTCGGGCGGTCCGTTCGCGGCCAGCATCTTGGCCGCGGCGCTTCCCGCGGGCGCGGTCTTGGCGCGCGCCGCCGGGTCGTCGACCGGCTTTCCCTTGTCGAGCGCGAGGAACACCATCAGCTCCTCCGTGGACTTGGGATTGTTGCCGACCTTCGTGTAGACGGCGCCGAGCTGGCGGTGCAGCGTCTTGTTCTTGGGATTCTTCAGCACGCCCGCCTGCAGGACGCGCAGCGCCTCGTCGTTGTTCTTCAACTCCGACAGCGACGAGCCGAGCGCGGAGATGGCGTCGACGTCATCGGGGCGCAGCTTCAGCGTGGCCCGCCACTGACCCTCGGCGGCCTGCCATTCGGTCGCGTTCTGATAGGCGAGCGCGGCGTTGAACGGCAGATCGGCGTCGTTCGGCTTGAGTGCCGCGGCCTTCGCATACTCGTCGCCCGCGGCCTTGTAGTCGGGCTTCGACGCGTCGCCCTTCAGATCCTGGGCGCGCTTGAAGTACGCGTCGGCCAGCCCGAGGTGCAGATCGGAGTTGTTGGGCTCGCCCTTGACGAGATCACCGTAGTAGGCGATGGCCTCCGTGTACTTACGATCGCCGAGCAGCTGGTTCGCGTAGTTGCCGCGCACCGACTTGACGCCCTCCAGCAGCGAGCTGTCCCCGGGCGAGGCCTCGAGCCCGGCGCGGAACACCTTCTCGGCGGTCGCGAAGTCGCATTCGAACGCGTACACCGATCCCAGCGTGCGCACGGTCTGCGCGTTGCCCGGCTTCAGCAGCAGGGCGCGCGTCAGGCTGGTCTTCGCCTCGTCGTACTTCTTCGCGGCCTCGTTGCGCAGCGTCTTGTCGGCGTCGTTGTCCGGCTGCTTGCAGAAGTCCGGGTACGAGGTCTGCGCGGTGTTGATCTTGCCGATGCCGTCGTTGAACGCGTTCGCCCAGTACGACTCGCGGTTGTTCGCGGCCCAGTCGGCCTTCTTCGCGTCGCCCTTCTGACGCAGGCCGTCGATGGCCTTCGCGAACGCCTTGCCGGCCGGCCCGGCGCTGTCCACCTCGGCGTACGCCCAGCCCAGGTAGCCGAGCGCCTCCAGGTCGTTGGGATCCTCGGACGTGCCCTGCTCGAGCTGTTGCACGGCCTTGCCCATCTCGCGCTGGTAGTCCTCGACGTTGCCCTTTTCCTTGTCCTTGATGCCCTGCACCACGTACTGGATGCCGCCCGCACAGTGCGGATTGCGGGCCTGGGCGGTGCCGCGGAACGCGAGCATCGCGAGCGCGGCGACCGCGAACGCGAGGGCTGCGGAACGAAGCGTCACGGACGTCCTCCTTATCAGGTGAGGCGGTTGCCGTTGACCATCAGGCCGAACGACGTGCCGAGGAACTTCGCCGCCTTGCGCGACGCCAGCATGCGGGTCATGAAGATCTCGAAGTACTCCATGACCTGGGAGATGCCGGAGTCGATCGTCAACTCGAGCGTGATGGTCTTGCCGGCTTCGTCGACGTTGAGAAAACTCTTCTCGACCGCGTAGTTCACGCGATCGTGGATGTCGAACTTGATCATGTCCGGATTGCGCACGCGGGTCCGGTGCACGTCGCTCTTGTCGGCCAGGATCACGGCGGCGGCGACCGGGCTCACCGGGTCGCCGTCGTTCTCGTGGTGGTTGCCGATCGCCCCCATGACGCGCACGACTTCGGCGTCCGGCATGCCCATGTCCGACAGGATGTGCATGGCGATGACGGCGCCGGTCTGGGCGTGGTGCTCGCGGTTCACGGCGTTGCCCATGTCGTGGAGGAACCCGGCGATCTCGGCCAGTTCGCACTCGCGCTGCGGGTGGCCCAGCCGCTTCAGGATGTTGAACGCGATGTGCGACACGAGGCTGACGTGGCGCTCGCCGTGCTCCGTGTAACCGATCTCGGCCAGCGCCGCGTCCGCCTGGCGGATGTACGTGCGCACCCGCGGCAGGTCGCGCACCATGTCGGGCGTGATCAGGCGCGTCGCCGGGCGATCGAGCGGCTCACCGGCGACGGCGTCGGTCGGGGCGTGCGAAACGGATTCGAGTCGGATCATGCCGGAGGCTTTCCAATGCGGGAATGATGCCAGCGCGTCGCGCGGCTGCAAGGGACGATCGTCGAAGGCGGCGACTCTAGGCCGCTAAACGCGGAGGCGTCAAGCCGAAGGCGGCCGTGGCCGCACCTCGCCAGCGCGCCGGCACGGGCGCGTGGCGAGTGCGTCGCGGGCGCCACGCTGTGGCGCGCCCGCGCGTCCACGAATCATCAAGCTTGGGACCACCTGGCCTACAGCACTTCCACCGGGTCGACGTCGGCCGCGACCCGGACTTTCGAACCGCGCCGTGCCTCTCCGGCCTCGAGCGCCAGGCGGGCCGCCTCGCGCACCTTCGCGCCGCTCGTTCCCTTGAGCAGCAGGTGCCAGCGGAACCGGCCGCGCAACCGGGCGAGGGCCTGCGGCGCGGGTCCGAGCACGTCGACGCCGAGCGCCTCGGCGGCCGGGCGCACGGCCTCGGCGACGGCCTCGGCCGCGCCTTCCACCTCCGTCTCGGACGCGCCGCTGAACAGCACGGCGGCGAGCCGGGTATACGGCGGATACCCGGCGGAGCGGCGCTCGGCGAGCTCCGTCTCGAGGAACGGCCGCGCGTCGTGGGTCAGCGCCGCCGCGATCGCCGGATGGTCCGGCGTGCACGTCTGGACGAACACTTCGCCGTGCACGAGGCCGCGGCCGGCGCGGCCGCCGACCTGGACGAGCAACTGGAACGTGCGCTCCGCGGCGCGGAAGTCGGGCAGATGCAGTGCGACGTCCGCGTCCAGCACGCCGACCAGCGTCACGCGCGGAAAATCCAACCCCTTCGCGATCATCTGCGTGCCGAGCAGCACGTCGGCCTCGCCGCGCGCGAACGCTTCGAGGATGCGCGCCGGGCGGGCCCGCGTCCGCGCGACGTCGGTGTCGAGGCGCAGCACGCGAGCGCCCGGCAGCGCGGCGGCCAGCTCGCGCTCGACGCGCTGCGTGCCGGCGCCCGACAGCCGGAGCAGCGCGGCGTGGCAGCGCGGGCACGACTCGGGCGCGGGCTCGCGATGGTCGCAGTAGTGGCAGCGCCACTCGCGCGGCGCCAGGTGCAGCGTGAGCGTGATGTCGCAGTTCGGGCACTCGGGCACGAAGCCGCACGCGCGGCATTGCGTGTGGTGCGAGTGTCCGCGCCGGTTCAGGAACAGCACGGCCTGCTCGCCGCGCGCCAGACGCTCGGCCAGCGCGGCGCCGAGCGGGCGCGACAGGACGCCGCTCGCCGACGCCTCGCGCGTCAGATCGACGATGCGCATCACGGGCAACGCGCGGCGGTCGATGCGCTCGGGCAGGCGCAGTCGCGTGTACTTGCCGCGTGCCGCGTTCGCCAGCGTCTCGAGGCTCGGCGTCGCCGAGCCGAGCAGCACCGGAATGCCGAGCAGTTGCGCGCGGCGCACGGCCACGTCACGGCCGTGGTAGCGCAGTTGCTCGCTCTGCTTGTAGGCCGGCTCGTGCTCCTCGTCGACGACGATCAGCTTGAGCTGCGGCAGCGGCGCGAAGATCGCGCTGCGCGCGCCGACCACGACGTCGAGCGCGCCACGCCGCGCCAGCTCCCAGTTGCGGCGCCGCTCGCCGACGCCGAGATACGAGTGGAGCACGCCGACCCGCCCGCCGAAGCGCTGGCGGAACGCGGCCACGACCTGCGAGCCGAGCGCGACCTCGGGCACGAGCACGAGCGTCTGCCCACCGGCCTCGCGCGCGGCGTGCGCGCCGCGCAGGTACACCTCGGTCTTGCCGCTCGCGGTCACGCCGTGGAGCATGGCGGGCGCGAAGCGCGCCGCGCGCACCGCGCTCGTGGTCCAGCGCACGGCCTCGCGCTGGGCCGCGGTGAGGACGCGACGCTCGGGCATCGGCATGCTCAGCACGACGTCCTCGCCGGCGTTCTTGCGCGCGCGACTGCCGGCGAAACCTTCGAGCCCGCCCGGCAGCATCGCCGCGAGCACCTCGCCGATCGGCGCCAGGTAGTAGTCGGCGATCCACCGCGCCAGCGCCATCAGGTGCGCGGAGACCGGCGGCACCGGGAGCAGCGCGTTCAGGTCGCGGACCTCGGCGACGTCCGTGTGCGCGGCCAGGCCGACGACCACGCCGCGCGCGGCGCGCCCGCGGAACGGCGCTTCGACCTGCGCTCCGGGCGTGACGCGGCCCTCGAGGCTCTCGGGAATCCGGTAGAGGAACGTCCGCCTCAAAGGCAGCGGAAGCGCGACCTCGGCAAAGGGCATGGAACGTCTTGGGGATGGAGTGGGAGCCAGCGCTGTTCTACCGCGAATGTCGGGACGGGCCGCGCGAGAGTGCGGCGTGCCGTGCGGGACGGCAAGTGGAATCCCGGAGCCTCGAGCGACGCGAGGGCAGGCTCCCCGGAACGGCGCGTTGCGTCGCGCCGGCCGGGAGCCTACGCCTGCATGCGCTGCGGGCTGGACTGACCGAGCAGCGAGTTGATGCGATCGACCAGCTTGCGGGGACTGAACGGCTTCGTGATGTAGTCGTCCGCGCCGACTTCGAACCCGATCTTCTGATCCACGTTTCGGCCCTTCGCCGAGAGCAGGATCACCGGGATGCTGCGCGTCGCGTCGTCCGACTTGAGCATCTTGCACGTCTCGTAGCCGTCGAGTTTCGGCATCATGATGTCGAGCACGATGAGATCCGGGTGCTCGGCGCGCGCCTTCTCGAGCGCTTGCTCACCATCCAGCGCGGTCAGTACCTCGTAACCCTCCATGCCCAGACTGAAATCCAGGATGTGCACGATGTAGATCTCATCGTCCACGACCAGGATTTTGCCCTTTGCCATTGCGATCACCTCCCTGCGTCGTTCATCGCCGGCTCGCCCGTCGATCCCGGAGTGGGTCCGATGCTGCCGGAGTTCGAAGCTTCGGCCTTTTCACAAGCGGCCAGTGCCTGCGGGAATCGCGCGACCAGCGCCGGGTCGTACTGCCGCCCCGACAGGCGCGCCAGCTCGGCCATCGCCTCGGTGCGCGAGCGCGCCGGGCGCTTGGGGCGACCGACGACCAGGCTCTCCCAGGCGTCGACCAGCGCCAGGATGCGCGCTCCGATCGGAATCGCCTCCCCCGCCAGGCCACGCGGATAACCGGTGCCGTCCCACGCCTCGTGGTGCGACACCATCAGTTCGCGCACCGCGCCGAGTGTCTCGATCGGGCGCACCAGATCGGCGCCGTGCCCGGGCGCCGCCGTCGCCGCGTCCTCGGACAGCGCGTTCGTCCCGACTTCCTGCGCACGGGCCGCGAAGCTCACGAGCCCGGCGTCCGCTTCGTCGAGCCCGCACTCGCGGGCCAGCGCCCGCGCCAGGCGAACGCGGTCCGGCACCTTGCCGGCCGTCCGCTCGAGGCGCTGCAGCACGCCGCGCAGAGCGCCCTCGACGTCGGCGCCGGTCTCGGCCGGCACGCCGCGCGCTTCGAGCCACGCGCTGGCGACGCGACCGGCCAGTTGCAGGAGGCGATCGCAGTCCTCGGCGTCGAACGGCCGGTCGTCGACCGGATCCGTGACGTTGAGCACTCCGATGAGCCCGTCCGGGCCTTCGAGCGGCACGGACAGGAACGTCGTGCTGCGATACTGCTCGCGGTGCGATCCGGCGACGTCGCCGCTTTCGCTCTGGCCGCTCACGCACACGGGCCTGCGCTGCGTCGCGACCCAGCCCGCGACACCGCCGCCCCGCGAGGAGCGCGCTTCGCGGACCACCGACTCGTCGAGCCCGAGCGCGGCCTCGATGCGCAGACCGCCGCCCTCGGTGTCCGGGGCGAGCAGCGAGACGACGCGCGCGTTCATGGCGTGCGCCACCATGGCGATGGCGCGACGCAGCAGCTCCGCAGCGCCCGGTCCGCCCGTTTCGCTGGGACGCACCAGCACCTGCGGGCTCGCGGTGCGCGGCAGCCGCACGGTGAAACGCGAGCCGTGGCCCGGTTCGCTCTCCACGAACACGTGCCCGCCGTGCCAGTCGACAATGGATTTGCAGATCGCGAGTCCCAAGCCCGTTCCGCCGTAACGTCGCACCAGCGACGAGTCCACTTGATAGAAGCGATCGAAGATCTTCTCGAGCGCTTCGGCCGGGATCCCGATGCCGGTGTCTTCCACCTGCAGCGTCATCTCGGTTGCACTCGAGCCCAGTACCATCCGGACCGTGCCTCCGGCCGGCGTGAACTTGATCGCGTTGCTGCCCAAATGCAGCACGAGCTGGCGCAGCTGATCGCGATCCGCGTCGACTCGGGTATCGGCGGTTTCCATAACGACCTTAAGGTTCACCTGACTGGCCAGAGCGACCGGCGCGAGCAGCTGTTCGCTCTCCTCGAGGAGCTCCTTGAGGTCGACGTCCTGGCGGACCATTTTGACATTGCCGGAATCGAATTTGTTCAAGTCCAGGACCGACTCGATGAGGCGCGACAACCGCTGGCTCTCTTCGCTGATCGTGGTGAGGAAGCGCCGTCTCTGATCCTCGGGCAACTCGGCCGCATTCGGCGCCAGCAGGGTGTCGACGTACGCCCGGATGGCTGTCAGCGGGGTGCGCAGTTCGTGCGAGACGGTCGACACGAAATTGCTCTTGAGCGCGTGCACCTCCCGCATGCGCCGGCCCGCCTCTTCGAGTTCGCGCGTGTGCTGCTCGAGCTGACGGTAGAGCCGCGCGTTCTCGATCGCGACGACCGCGTGGTTTCCGAAGATCTCGAGCAGTTCGATGTTCTCGCTCGAGGGAACGAGCCGGTCGCTGGGATCGTCGACCGAGAAGTACGCGGCCAGCTCGCCGGCGCGATTGAACAGCGGCACGAGCAGCACGTCGTCCGGGTGCCACTCCCATTCCTCGCGCGAGCCGAGGTCGGCGGTGAAACCGGCGGGAAGCGCGCGGTTGAACGCGTGCGTGTGGCTGATGAAGTACGAGCGGCCGACCTTGAACTCGTCGCGCAGCCACGACACGAATTCGTCGAGGCCGACGTCCTGCGTCTGGAGCTGCGCCCAGGCCTCGGGCGTGATGCCGCTGTAGGCGCGCGCGCGCAGCACCTGCGTTCCGGGCTCGCGCAGGCGGATCAGCACGACGCCGAAGCCCAGCGTGTCGCGAATGGTCGCGCACAGCCGCTGCAGCAGGGCGTCCAGGTCGAGGTGGGAATTGATCTGACAGAGATTCTCGAGGATCTGGTGGAGCTTGCCGGCGCGCTTGCGGTTCTCCTCGACCTGGTTGAAGTACAGCTTGCTCAGACGCTGGCGAGTCTCGGAGAGCTCCTCGACCTGGGCGCGCAATCCGGCCATTTCCGGCTCGTCGGACTCGCGCGCCGCGGGCGGGGCGACGAGCGCCTCGGGCGCCGGCGCGGGCGCGGGCGATTCCGGCACGACCTTCTTCGGGTCGGCGATTTCGCGCTTGAGACGCGACACGTCGCGGCGCGTGCGGTCCAGCTCGGAGCGCAGGCGGATTTCCGCGTCGCTCGGGCGATTTTCGGCGCCGCGCTTCTTCACGACGCGCCTCCCGACTCGCGCTCGACCACGCGCACCAACGCCTCGACGGCCTGCGGATCGAACTGCGCGCCGGCGGCGCGGCGCAGTTCGGCGATGGCTTCCTCGCGGGGACGCGGCGCCCGGTGGGCGCGTCCGCGCGTCATGCTGTCGTAGGCGTCGACGACGGCCAGCACTCGGCCCCCGAGCGGGATGTCGTCGCCCTTCAGGCCACGCGGATAGCCGCGGCCGTCCCAGCGCTCGTGGTGGCTCAGGATCAGGTCGCGCACCTGGTTCAGGTATTCGAGCGGCCGGATGATCTCGACGCTCGTCTCGGGGTGCCGCGTGAGCGCCTGGACCTGTTCGCGGTCGAGCGCGCCCGGGCCGGCGACGCGCTCGTGCATGCGCGTCATGCCGACGTCGTGCACGCTGGCCACGTAGCCGATCAGGTCCGCGTCGGGGTCCGGGATGTTCAGCTCGCGCGCCGTGGCGCGCGCCAGGTGCACCACGTCATGGCCGCCGAGCAGATGGTCGCGCTTCAGGCGGGTCACGCTGCGCACGGCGTCCACCGCTTCGCTCACGATGCGCGGCGACTCGGGGTGTGCGATGGCGCGCTCCACCGCACCGGCGACGCGCTCGATCAGCGCCGACAGCACGGAAAGGTCGTCCTCGTCGAACGCCGTTCCCGCGTTCTTGTTGTTCACGTTGAAGACGCCGAGCACTTCGCCCTGCACGCGCAGCGGCGCGCACAGCAGGGATTTCGTCTTGTACTGGGGATGATTCAACCGGCGGAAGCGGCGGTCGGTCTCGATGTTGTTGACGAGCAGCGGGCGGCCCCACGCGGCGACCGAGCCGGCCACGCCGGAGCGAACCGACGTGCGGCGCCCGAGCAGGTTCTGGCCCTCGAGGCCGCGCGACGACGCGATGAACAGGTCGCCGTGCTCGGGATCGACCAGCATCAGGGATACGATCTCGGCGTCCATGGTGGCGGCCACCATTTCGACCGTGTGGTCGAACAGCTCACGCAGATCGACGCGCGTCCACACCTGGCGCGCCAGGCGCCGGGCGCGCGGCGTGGCCAGCTGGCGGACAGGCATCGTGAAGCAGAACCGCGAGCCGTGCGGCGGCGACGCCTGCACCCAGATGCGACCGCCATGGAGTTCGGCGATGCCGCGCGAAATCGCGAGCCCGAGCCCGGTGCCCTCGACTTCGTGCTCGCTGCCCTGGCGCGCGCGGAAGAAACGCTCGAACACGTGCGGCATGTCCTCGGCCGGGATGCCCGGGCCCTGATCCTGCACGAACGCGAACCACTCTTCGCCACGGGTCTGCGCGTGGATGCGCACGGTGCCGCCGGGCGGCGAGTACTTGATCGCGTTGCCGACGAGGTTCACGAGCAGGCGGCGCAGCAGATCCGGATCGCACTCGGGCAGCAGGTCCTTCTCGACGTCCAGGTCGAACTCGATCTGGCGCCCCTTGGCCTGCGGCATGAGCCCGTCCAGCGTTTCGCGCACCAGACTCTCGAGGTTCAGGCGCGCCAGACGCAGGGGACGCTGGCCGGCTTCGAGTCGCGACAGGTCGAGGATGTCGGTGACCAGGCGCGTGAGGCGGTCGCACTCGTCGTTGATGATGCCGAGGAAACGCTCGCGTGGCGCGTGCGGGTTCGCGAGGTTGTCGAGCATGGCCTCGGTGTAGGCCTTGATCGCGGTCAGCGGGCTGCGAATCTCGTGCGCGACCACGGACATCAGGCCGGACGACGTCTCCTCGCCATCGTTCAGGCGCTGTTCCAGCTGGTTCGCGCGCTGCCGCTCCTCGAGCGCGGAGCGGCGCAGCACGTCGCGCTCGAGCGCGAGCGCGAGCGCGTCGGCCAGCGTCTGGGCGACCATACGATCCGCGGCGCTGAACGTGCGCGGCGACGAGAACGACAGCAGCAGCACGCCGTGGGCGTGACCGGCCGAACACAGGGGGAGCGTCGCGAGCGCGGCCGGCACCTCGAGCCACAGCCCCGCTTCGCGCAGCGACTCCTCGTGGCCGTCGTCGAAGCGTGACAGCGATTCGCGGAGCACGTGCTCGACCGGGCCGTCGGGCTCGGGCAGGCACGGCGACTCGACGCCCGACTCCTCGAGCGTGCGTACGGCGCCGGTGCGCGGGTCGAGCCGGAGGAGGCGATAGTCGTTCGCTTCGAGCGCGCGCATCGCGCACAAGCCGGCCACAGCGCACGCGGTGCCGACGTCGGCGGTGCTGCGCAGCGCGAGCAGCGCCTGCGCCACCATGACCAGCCCCTCGGCGGGCTCGAGATCTGGACCGGGCGTACGACGCGTCAGCGCGACCGACATGGGATCCTGGCCTCAGGCCACGTTGCGGTCCGCGTCCGCCGGAGCATCGGCGCGACGCCGCTCACCCACCAGGACGCTGCCCGGGATGCCCTTGCCGTGGGCCTTCAGCTCCTGGGCGATGTCGTTGAGCTGGGCCAGGTGCGTGACCGGCATGCGGTCGGTGCTGACGAGGGCGATGGTGAGGCTCATGAGGGGAAGGCGCTCGAGGACGTGGCGCCGGTTCACGACCTCGACGTAGTTGCGCTCGAAGTCGGCGGCGTCGTACAGGTCGGTGAGGGCCGCCTTGAATTCCTCGATGACCTGTTGGCCGAGCGGCTCGGCGAACTCGACTCCGGTCAGCACGACGAAGTCGTCGCCACCGATGTGCCCGACGAAGCTCCCCTCGCCGCCGTGCTGCTTCGTGGCCTCGACGAGGATCTTGGCCAGGGTCTGGATGGCCTGGTCACCGCGCGCGTAGCCGTAGTAGTCGTTGAACGCTTTGAAGTAGTCGATGTCGATCTGCAGCATCGCGAACGGCTGGCCGCCCTCCAGCAGGCGCACGAGCGCGTCGTGGATCGAGTGGTTCCCGGGCAGGCCGGTGAGCGGATTTGCGGCGCGCTGCTGCCGGCTCCACTCGAGCACGTTGCGGATGCGCAGGATGAGTTCACGGCTCTCCCACGGCTTCGTGATGTAGTCGTTCGCGCCGTTCTCGAGGCCCTGGATCTTGTCCGTGGTCTCGCTCTTCGCGGTCAGCAGAATGATTGGGATGTTGCGCGTCGCGAACATCGAGCGCAGTTCGCGGCACACCGAGAACCCGTCGCGGCGCGGCATCATCAGGTCGCACAGGATGAGGTCGGGCAGCGTCTCGACGGCGCGTTCGACCGCTTCCTGCCCGTCGTGCGCCTCGACGACCTGATAGCCGTTCGACTCGAGCTGGAAACGCAGCACCTCGCGGAGGTGCAGCTCGTCCTCAGCGACCAGAATCTTGGGTTGGTTCATCGATCCCCGCTGCCTGCTGTTGAGTGCTGCGCGCGCTAGCGACACTCGTCCACTCGCATATTTGGCAATCGCTATGCCATCCGTCGCCGGGGACCGGGAGTCGCAAATTCGCAAGATCGTCACGGGCCGCAACACGTTGCGTGGTCCCGTTTCGAGCCTCGAGAAGCCGCCTCCGCATGCGGGCGTGCACGGTGCATGCCCTCGCGCAAAACGGCCGACACTCGACCACCGACGGGTAAGGTATCGGCCGGTCCGTCCGGCTTCTGGAGCGTCGCGGAACGGCTTCCGGGCTTTCCGGCTAGGCGGTGGAAAGCCCCTCGGCGGCGAGACCGGACGCCTCGAGCGAGGCGACGGCGTCGAGTTCCGGATCCGGGGCATCGCCGCGGTCCAGCATCCAGGCCCCGAGTTGGGCGATCATGGCCGCGTTGTCGGCGCACAGGCGCGGCGACGGGATGCGCAGCGCGACGTCGCGCGAGGCGCACAGCGTGTGGAGTTCCTCGCGCAGCTCGCGGTTACAGGCCACGCCGCCCCCCAGGTTGAGCGCGCGCGCGCCGGTCGCCTCGAGCGCGGCCGCGGTGCGTCCGACCAGCGTGTCGACG
>Ga0310810_10005750_pt1 | contig 13918 bp, 12 predicted proteins | sample NCmetagenome_FD_207641 | JGI IMG/M metagenome (GOLD analysis project Ga0310810, IMG submission 207641) | Soil microbial communities from experimental microcosm in Duke University, North Carolina, United States - NC | ecosystem: Engineered > Artificial ecosystem > Soil microcosm > Unclassified ... | reverse complement strand
ACGCCAACCGGTTAGCGCGCATCCGCATTTCTGGCGGTCTGCTCGTTCGAACACATGGTGCCCCTGGCCGGACTTGAACCAGCACGCCCGTGAAGGCAACAGATTTTGAGTCTGCCGCGTCTACCATTCCGCCACAGGGGCAATTTCGTGAAGGACCGAATGGCGGGCGGGAATATAGCGGTGAGACCCGCGCGGTCAACAAATGGCCAATTCCCGAACCCTACGCTTCCGTGGTGGCGACGAATTCCGGGTCCTCCTGCAGGCGCCGCTCGAATTTGAGGAATTCGTAATAACCGCAGCGATGCGCTTCCGGGTATTCGCGGCAGGCGAGCGGCCGCGCCTTGTAGATCGTGCAGTTGCGCTTGTCCGTATCGAAGAACTGACAGATCTTGCCAAAGTGCACATCCGCCTTGCGACGCATCGTGTATTTCTCGTCGTCGCGTGGGACCGTGAACTTCTGCTTTGCCTCGCGGAAGCTGAGGCCGAAGTGCTTGGCCACCCGTTCAAGGTCCCGTCTGGTCAACGGAATGATGGGATAGGAGCAGCAATAGCCGGGGCATTTGCTGCAATTGTAGGTACTCGTCATGAACCGCCTCTGCCGAGCAGGCCTTGTTGTGCCATGCGGGAGCGCAGACCTATAGGTGAACACGTGGGAGCGCAATGCAGCGCAACCATTTTCGCCGTGAGATTCCTATCCGGCATTCAAGCCAGGCAATCGAGGCAACATGGATATTCGCAAAACTCCTCATCGCTGCCGGTGTCCTGATCCTTGCCGCAGGCCTCCTTTGGCCATGGCTGGCGCGATTGGGCTTGGGCGGATGCCGGGCGATATCATGGTTCACCGGCAGAATTTCTCCTTCTACTTTCCCCTCGTCACATGCCTGGTGATCAGCGTCCTTCTGACCCTTCTCTTTTGGCTGTTCCGGAAGTAAAGCGTGCGTGATTCCAGCCCGAGCTTACAATGACGCTTCGCCCGATTCGCCGCGCCCTGCTCTCCGTTTCGGACAAATCCGGACTGATCGAGTTCGCCCGCGGATTGACGAGACACAACGTCTCGCTGATCTCGACCGGCGGCACGGCCAAAGCGCTGCGCGAAGCCGGCCTGACCGTCACCGATGTGTCCGAGATTACCGGATTTCCGGAGATGCTCGACGGCCGGGTGAAGACGCTGCACCCGAAGGTTCATGGTGGACTGTTGGGCTTGCAGGATAACCCTGAGCATGCCGGGGCCATGCGCGCGCACGGGATTGAAGGCATCGACCTGCTGGTCTCCAACCTGTACCCGTTCGAAGCGACCGTGGCGAAGAACGCCGGATTCGAGGAGACGATCGAGAATATCGATATCGGCGGCCCCGCCATGATCCGAGCGGCCGCCAAAAATCATCAATACGTCACCGTGGTTGTCGATCCCGTGGATTACGCCAGCGTTATGGTCGAACTCGACGCGCACAGCGGCGCCACTTCCCTCGCCTTGCGTTGCACATTGGCGCAGCGTGCTTACGCGAGAACTGCGGCCTACGATGCTGCCATTTCCAACTGGCTTGCCGGCGAGCTCGCGAAGGGCGGATCGAAAGAGCCACCGCGCTATCGCAGCTTGGCCGGGCGGCTGAGGCAGCCGTTACGCTATGGAGAAAATCCGCACCAGGAAGCCGCCTTCTACGTGACCGGCGAGAAGCGCTTCGGTGTGGCGACCGCTGAGCAGGTGCAAGGCAGGGAATTGTCCTACAATAACATCAACGATACGGACGCGGCTTACGAACTGGTCGCGGAGTTCGATCCGGCCGTTTCCGCCGCCTGCGCGATCATCAAGCACGCCAATCCATGCGGCGTTGCATTGGGAGCCACTCTTTCGGATGCGTACCGTAAGGCCCTCGCATGCGATCCTGTCAGCGCCTATGGCGGGATCCTGGCGTTCAACCGCGTGCTGGATGGCGCCGCGGCGGAAGAAGCGTCCAGACTCTTCACCGAGGTGATCATCGCGCCGGATGCCGACGAAGATGCGCGCCGAATCCTCTCTGCGCGCAGAAATCTGCGGTTGCTGATCCCCGGCGGATTGCCCGATCCGGCCGCGTCAGGCCTGACCTTTCGATCGGTGGCGGGAGGTTTCCTTGTTCAGACCCGCGACAATGGCGAAATGCGAGCGGCTGACCTCAAGATCGTCACGAAGAAGCAGCCCACGGAGCAGCAAATCACGGACATGCTGTTTGCGTTCACCGTCGCCAAGCACGTGAAGTCGAATACGATCGTATACGCTAAGGATGGCCAGACCGTGGGCATCGGCGCGGGGCAAATGAGCCGCGTGGATTCCGCGCGGATTGCTGCGATCAAAGCGCGCGATGCCGCAAAGGCGGCTGGCTGGGCCGAGCCGATGACTGTCGGATCAGCGGCCGCCTCCGACGCCTTCTTCCCGTTTGCCGATGGCCTGCTTGCTGTCGCCGAAGCCGGTGCCACGGCGGTCATTCAGCCAGGCGGCTCCATTCGCGACGACGAAGTGATCAAAGCGGCGGACGACGCAGGACTCACGATGGCTTTCACCAGCATGCGGCATTTCCGGCACTAGATCGCAACCGCGCGTTCCTCTTTCACCCAGAACATCCAGAACCATCCGGCCGCAAGCAACGCCACGATCGCGACCATTCCGCCGCGCTGCGAGTGCGTCCAGGATGTGAGCAGAGCGACGCTCACCGGCGCAAAGAAGGTGGTCGCCGTGCCGGACAGCGACATCAATCCGAAGAACTCCGTCATTTTGTCGACCGGCGCGATGCGCGCCATCATTGTCCGGTTGTTGGCGTAGCCGCCGACAATGAACAGCGCGTTGCAGCAGGACAGCGCGATGAAGACGGTCTGCGGCCAGGTGTTGAAGAACTGGAACGGCAAGACCGGCGCGGCATGTACATCGTAAGGAAGGAACCAGAAAATTCGATCGGGCCCCATTGTAAGACTGAGGCCGAAGGAAAGGGTCGTGCCGCCGATGCTGATCAGCAGCGCCTTTTTGGATCCGAGGCGATCATCCAGCCAGCCCCCGAGAAATCCGCCGAGCGTGGCAAAGAAAATCAGCACGATGCCGTAAAGGGTCATGGCCAGAGCGCCAAGATGAAACGTGCCTGCCGCATAGATGCCGGTAAACGTAAGCACGCCCGTCATGCCGTCATTGAACAGCGAGCGGGCGCCGATGTAGTGCGCGACATTGCTGTAGTGCTTCAGGCTGCGCACTGTTCGGATCACCGCGCGAATGCCGTCGCGAATCGCGCGGCGCAGCGGCGCGCCGGTTGGCGCGCGATCGGGCGTGAACAAGAACAGCGGGATTGCGGCCAACAGCATCCAGACCGCAGAAATCGGTCCCGCCAGTCGTTCCGGCACGTGCGCAGCCTGATCGACACCGAACAACGGGTGATCGGACAAGAGGAACGCGAAGAGAAAAAAGACCAGCAGCACGAACCCGCAGCCGCTGCCCAGCGCATAGGCAAGACCCGACAATCCGCCGATGCGTGAATGAGGCGCGATCGACGGCAGCATCGCACCATGAAATGCGTTCGAGAATTCGAAGACGATGTTGTTGGCTGCCACCATCGCGCCGACGATGAAGATCTGCAGAGCGGTCGAGTTCGGCACGCCGATCCAGGTCCCGGCAAATGTCACAACCATCAGGAATGTGAACAGCGCAAGCCAGGGCTTGCGCGAACCGCCCTTGTCCGCGATCGCGCCGAAGAATGGCGCAAGAATGGCTGTCAAATAGCCGCTGTAGGAAGTGATGTCGCCCCAGAGCTGCTGCCCGCGAACGGGATCACGCATCATCACCGTCGCGAAGAACGGCGAGATGATGTAGATCTGAAAAATCACATTGGGATCGCGCGCCCCTTCGTAGAGGGCCCACGCCCACTGCCCTACCCTGCTCGCCGCACGCCCGCCTTCCGCTGAAGTTGCGCGGTCAACCTTGACGAACTGCGCGACGCCCGACGCATCCGCAATTGCTGCTTCCGCGGGAAGTGTGATCAATCCAGATGCGCCGGCTGCGCCGGGATTGGAATCTTGTGCATTCATGCCGCGGTCGCGCGCTCTTCCCGCACGAAAAACATCAGCAGCAAGCCGATGGCAAGGAACACGGTTTCTCCCAAAACGCCGATGCGCTGGCTCTGCGAGACGGCGGTAAGCCAACCGACAAAACCGGTCGCTAAGAACGTGGTGGAGGTGCCAGAGAGCGAATAGAGCCCGAAGAACTCCGTCATCTTCTCAACCGGCGCGATGCGCGCCAGCATGGTGCGGCTGTTCGCGTAACCCGCCGTAATCAGCACCGCTGTGAAATTCACGATCCCGAGAAAGATGAGTTCCGGCCAGGTGTTGAAGAACGGCAGCGACCAAACCTTCGGCGCGTGCACATCCCAGGGAATGAACCAAAGGATGCGATCTGGTGCCATGGTGAGGGCCAGCAATCCCGCAATGGTCGTGCCGCCGATGCTGATAAAGATCGCGCGCTTCGAACCGAAGCGATTGTCGATCCAGCCGCCGAAGAATCCGCCGAGCACCGCAAAGACACTGAGCTCGATGCCGTAGCTCAGCTGCTGGATCGGGCCCCAGTTGAACACGCTCGAGGCGTAGATCGCGCCGAAGGTAAGCACCGCGGTCATGCCATCGTTGAAGAACAATCGCGCAAGCAGGTAAGCTCCCACATTCCGATAGTGGTTCAGACTAAGGACGGTGCGAGCGACGCTTTTCACACCGGCAACGGCGGCGGTCGTGAGGCGCACCTTGCCTTTCGGCCGATCGGGCGTGAACAGAAACAGCGGAATGCTGAATATGAGCAGCCAGATGGCGGAGGCCGGGCCGGCAAGCCGCTCGTCCTCGTGCAGCGATGTGTTGTCAATGCCGAACAGCGGATGCGCCGGAATGAAGCTCCAGTCGACCTTTCCCGGGAGCGAAAAGGCAACCAGCATGAAGGTGATCAGCAGAACGCCGGCCGCATTGGTGAGCGCCAGCGCGAGGCCCGATAGTCCGGCAACATTGCGCGGCTGCGCCACCGTCGGGAGCAGCGAATTGTGAAACACCGCGGAGAATTCGAAGGATGTATTGGCAAACGCCACCAGCGCCCCGACGAAAAACAGCGCCATTCCCGTGGAATGCGGCTTGGCGAACCACATCAGTAGCGACGCGCTCGCCAGCAGCACCACGTAAAACCCGATCCACGGTTTGCGCCGTCCGCCCGCATCGGCAATCGCACCCAGAAACGGCGCCAGGACGCCGACCATCAAGCCGCCGCACGCGGCGATCAGCCCCCACAGGGCCTGGCCGCGTACCGGATCGCCCACCACAGAACGCGCAAAATACGGTGAGAACAGATAAATCGTGACCAGCAGCACATAAGGGTTACGTGCCCACTCGAACACCGCCCACGATACTTGTCCGATGGGGCTTGCCGCACGATGACCGGTGGTCGAGAGTTCATGCGGCTCCTTAAACCAACTCGCCAGACCGCTCCCTTGCGCCAGAGCAGTTGCTGCGGGATCGCCGGACAGCTCGCCAACCGAAGCGGAGATGCTTTCGCCTGGGGCCAGCTCGCGGTTGGATGAGGTCACCGGCGTCTACTCCCACAATCTTTTTTACCGGTCGTAATGTGCCGGCGGCCTTTTGACCCTAGCAGGGCATCTGGTAAGAGCAAATGCGAGGGATCTCCCTCGCGAGGAGCATGGGATGGCGGCCAAAAAGCCGGTCGTGATCGTTACGCGCAAGCTGCCCGACGCGATTGAAACGCGGATGCGGGAGTTATTTGATGTGCGTCTCAACCTCGACGACAAGCCCATGGATCAGGCGGCCCTCGTCGCTGCCGTACAGGAAGCTGACATCCTGGTGCCGACCGTCACCGACCGCATCGACTCGAAGGTGCTCGTCCGTGCAGGGCCAAATCTCAAGCTCATCGCGAACTTCGGAAACGGCGTCGACAACATCGACGTGAAAACGGCGCTCCAGCGCGGTATCGCCGTCACCAATACACCCGGTGTGCTGACGGAAGACACTGCCGACATGACCATGGCGCTGATCCTGGCCGTGCCGCGTCGGCTCGTCGAAGGCGTGAAGGCGCTGGAGAACGACCAGTTCAAGGGCTGGTCGCCGTCATGGATGGTGGGCCATCGCCTGTGGGGCAAACGGCTCGGCATCGTCGGCATGGGCCGGATCGGGCAGGCAGTCGCGCGGCGCGCCAAGTCGTTCGGACTCCAGATCCATTATCACAACCGCAAGCCAGTGCACCCCGACATCGAGCGCGAGCTCGAGGCCACCTACTGGGAAAGCCTCGACCAGATGCTGGCGCGGATGGATATTCTGTCGATCAATTGCCCGCACACGCCGGCGACCTTTCACCTGATTTCCGCGCGGCGGCTGAAGATGATGAAGCCATCCGCCTACATCGTGAACACGGCGCGGGGCGAAATCATCGACGAGAATGCGCTGGTGCGCCTGCTCGAATCCGGTGAGCTCGCCGGCGCCGGACTCGATGTGTTCGAGAACGAGCCGGCGGTGAACCCGACCTTGCTGCGGCTCAGGAATGTCGTTCTTCTGCCGCACATGGGATCGGCGACACTCGAAGGGCGGCTCGACATGGGCGAGAAGGTCATCATCAACATTAAAACCTTCATCGACGGCCACAAACCGCCGGATCGCGTGATCCCCGCGATGCTGTAGAGCTCAGTCAGCTGCTGCCCTCATGCAAGCCATTCCCTCGCGCTGAAGAGCAATATGTTTCTCGGAGACAGTTTTATTCATTTTGGTAGGACCCACTTATCCGAGCTTCGCGTTACGCCTTCCTGACTTCCCTGTAATCCATATCGTATGCGCGCCAACAATGGAGAGAGAGCGCATGCGCAATTCTATCGCCACGTTTCTTCTCGCTCCGGCTTTTCTTGCGCTTCTGACAAGCGCAAGCGACGCCCGCGAGATCAACGGTACGACAAAATCCAGGTACCAGAATCTTCAGGTTGTCGTGAAAGCCACCGACGGCTCGCAATATGACGCCGGGGTGACCGTGACCGGGAGCAAGACGCGTAACGGCACGACCACCTACTCCGGCAAGTACAGCATCGACGTGCCAGAAGGCAAAAACGTGATGGTGGAATTCGCGAAGGTCAATGCCAATGGCTCGCTGACCTACCTGACAGCCGCTGATTTCAACATCAGCGCTTCACGCGGTGACCACACCTGGCATTTTGTCGTGACAGCTCCTCTCGCCGGCGGTGCTCCTGCCATAGGCCTCGGAGGCATCAAGGTCGGCAAGGACCTCGCCGTCCCGGTGTTCAATCCTCTCACCCAGGTCGATGTAGGTAGCAACGGTGTCGATGATTACGACGACGGCGACCAGGAGGATGATGACGATCAGGGCGACGAGGATACCGACGATGATGGCGACGGCGATCCGGACGATGAGGACGATGACGATCAAGGAGAAGATGACGACGGGCAGTAGGCCCGGGCGTTGAGACCTTGGCCGTTCGGTCTCGGTCGCAATTCAATGCAATGAGGCGCCCGCACAACCGTGAGGGCGCCTCATTTATATTGGCTTAGAAGAACATCGGAGAGGCGAGCCAGATTGATGGTGCCTGAGACCGAAGCTACGGTACTGGTATGCGGAAGATTGCTCGAATCGCAGGATTGGCATGGCTCGCCTTGTTAGCCGTTGGCGGGGCAGCGCTGTGGGTTGCTGAGACGACGGTCTGGGAACGCGTTAGTAGCAATCGCGGGCTTATCCTTTTGGTGTTTGTGGGGGCCTTACCCGGATTGCTCCTATACCGCTGGGGGCGGGTGCCGCACCAATCACCGACTCCGTCGACTTCAACCCGCAGGCTTGTGGCGAAGGCATATCCACCCAAGACCCCTCATGAGATGGGCCATGTCATGGAGATGAAAGACGATCTCAACACAACACCCGACAGTGAGACGTGTGGACGGTGTCAAGAGCGCGGTGCCATCAACTCCTGAACCCTTTCAAAAACCGCGGCACACTGAAAACCGCGAAAACGCGGGACACGAGACACATTTCCAAGCCGCTCGCAGGCCGTCGGAGAGGCACTTTGCAGACCGGATTATCCCGGCGATGGTGTTGATTGGCCGGCCGCCGCGGCCCTGGCGGCATCCTCGCGGGCGCGCTGGCGTTCGATCAGCTTCACGCACCAGATCGAAATCTCGTAGAGCAGGATCAGCGGAATGATCAACGTAAAGGGGCTGATGAAGTCAGGGGGCGTGAGAATGGCCGCCACGATGGTGATGCCCAGAATGGCGTAGCGGCGCATGCTTTTCAGCTGATCGCTGCTCACGATGCCCACGCGCCCGAGCAGCGACAGCAATACCGGCAACTGGAAGGTCAGCCCGAAGGCGAAAATAAGCGTCGTGACGAAATCAAGATATTCGCTCACCTTCGGCTGCAATTCGATGCCGAGGCTGTTCGGCCCACCCGCCGTTTCGTAGCCCACGAAGAAGCGAATGGCGAACGGCAGCATCACATAGAACACGAACCCGGCGCCCATCAGAAACAGGACCGGCGTGGCAATCAGGAAGGGGAGAAACGCCCGGCGTTCCTGCTTGTATAATCCCGGCGCCACGAACGTCCAGATTTGCGACGCGATGATGGGGAACGCGAGACACAGCCCGCCGAACATGCCCAGTTTCACATAGGTGAAAAACGTCTCGTACACGGCGGTGTAGATGAGGTGATGCTTCGGCGCGGCGTGCGCGAGCGGCTCCGTGAGGAACGCATAGATCGGTTTCGCGAAGGCAAAACAGATGGCAAAGCACACCGCGAGCGCGAGCAGCGAATAGATGATGCGCTTGCGCAGCTCGACCAGGTGATCAAGCAGCGGCGCTTTTGTCGCCTCGATAGCGGCTTCGTCTTCCGGGGTACGGATTGTCATGGCGGCGGCGGTTCGGCCGGATTGGGAAAAATTGGCTGCGCCGGCGCGGCGTCATGCGGCTCGGGCTCCTCATGCTCGGTTTCCAGCTGCGGAGCATCGACACCCGGTTTGGCCGGCTCGTCCGGCGGTAAGGCCGGCTCGTTCAGCGCATTCTCGATCGATGCCAGCGGCCGCTCGCGCCGTAGCGCGTCGATTTCCGCGCGCAATTCATCAAGCTCGGCCTGGCGCGCCATCTCGTCGAAGCTCTTGCGAAACTGATCGGCCATCGCGCGCGCTTTCGCCATCCAGCGCCCGACAATGCGCATCAGGCGCGGCAGGTCCTTTGGCCCGACCACCACGAGGGCGACCACGAGCACGATGAGAATATGGCTCCAGGAAAGGTCAATCATCGCAAACGCGGGCTAGTGCCCGATGGTTTGATCCTTCTTCGTGACGGTCTCTTCGCGCCGCTGGTCGGCCAGCGAACGGGGACGATCCGATTCATCGGGCTCGCTCAAGCCTTGCCGGAAGCTTTTGATGCCCTTTGCGACATCGCCCATCAGCTCGGAAATCTTGCCGCGGCCGCCAAAGAGCAGCACGGCAATGACCAGGACAATGAGAATGTGCCAGATGCTGAGGCCACCCATGATGTTTTCTCCTTCGTCGCCCTCTTGATCCGCGCTGCCACTCTATGCCCGCCGTCCTTCCGGCATGGTTAAAGCCCCGGAAGGCTTGAGAAAGCAAGGGAGACGACCTCACGTGAGCTTGTGGGCGGGGCGAAAGGGGCAGCAGCTGAGGCAAACTGACCCAATCGCGGCTCCGGCTTCACGTGGCGATCGGCGAATTCACCCAATCAAAATCTCGCCCTTGCGGTTCAGGGTTTGGGCGAGTTGCGCCAGCCGCTTATGCACCGGCTCGCCAGCAACCGCGCTGCGCCGCCGCGGAACGTCCAGCAGAACGCGCGCAGGCGTCATCCGCAGAGGGTAGTGCGGAAGCTCTCCAACCGATGAGGCCGAGAGGGCAAAGCCCAGCCGCGCCGCAAGGCCAAGCCGCATGGCGTAGGCGCTATCGTCGGAATTGAGCAGGTCATGCACCGCAAGCCCGGGCGGAAAATCCTCGTCACCGGAGTAGCGATGAAATATCGCCGTTGCGATGAGGGCGCGGACGCGGTGCGAGGCGCCGGCGAACGGCGCGGTAACGACCTGACTGAAAGCGCCGATGGCGCGATCGTCCGGATGGCGCCGCCATCCGATGTCAGAGAACAGACAGACGGCGAGCCGGATTCGGCGAATCTCGTTGGATTCATTCGGAAACAGCGGCAACATCCATTCGAACAATTCATCCGCATGCGCGGGTGTGCGCGAAACGCGCCGGTTGGTGGCGGCCGCGAATTCGAGCAATGGGTCCTTGGCGCGTTCTTCCGGCGTGAGTTGAATGTGCAACAAGCCTTCGCGCAGCCCGTATGCGGAGATCACCACGCTGTCGAGACCTGCGGTAACCAGCAGGCGCTCGAGCACGATCGCGCCATACGGCAACGCTTCCGCGCGCCTTCGCGAAATGACGCCCAGCTTGTCGAGCTGCTTCTTCGACATCCGCGAAACGACGCGCGCGAGCTTGAGCGCGCGATCCTTCCGAATCTCATAATGATGCAGCACGTGCAGCGGATAGCCGGTCTCCTCCATGTCGACGCGGGCGAAGCTGCGCCACACCCCACCGACGGCGTACAGTGTCCGGTCTTTCAGGGAAAGATCGTCGAGTTCAATCAATCCGCGATCGACAATTTCCCGCGCTTTGTCCGGGTCGCCTTTGGCAAGATCGATAAGACGCAGCGGCCCAAACGGGAAGGTGAGCGCCTCACCTGTCCTGCCGTTTCTCACCGGCACCATATCGAGACTCCCGCCGCCGAGATCGGCCGCCAGTCCGTCGGCACCAGGAATACCGGCAAGCACCCCCTCGGCCGCGATGTGCGCCTCCTCCTCGCCGGAAAGAACGCGAACCGGCCCGCCCCAGGCGGCCTCAGCCCGATGGATGAATTCGGCACCGTTCGGCGCATCGCGTGCCGCGGCGGTCGCGACCGCCTCGCGGGCTTCGACGCGATGTGCGTCCGCGAGCAGGCGATAGCGCGCCAAGGCCTCGAGTGCGAGCCGCATGCCGTCTTCACTCAGTCGGCCACTCGACACCATGTTGCGACCAATGCCGCAGATCGCCTTTTCGTTGTGCACGACGGCGGGCGTGCGCGAGATGGACTCATAAATAACGAGTCGGACGGAGTTGGAACCGATGTCCACAATGGCAAGCGGCGCGCTGCGGTCCTTCTGGGCGCGCGCGGTCTGCGCCTTCGCGTCGGCTGGCGTGGCGGGACTCATCGTCGACATCAATCCATCCGGCTGGCGACGGAGACCGGCCGCTTCTGATCGATCTTGAGCGCGCGGCCGCGACCGGACAGCGACGGATTGGTCATGAAGTAAGTATGTGCAGAGAATGCATCTTCGCGCTGATAAACGGGATCGCGGACATAGGCTCCATCGGGCTGCATCGTCCAGCTTTGCGCCTGATCCTTGAACAGCGCCACCATGATCTGCCCCATGACCTGCTCATGCACCGTTGGATTGTCGATGGGGATCAGCGCCTCGACACGGCGATCGAGATTGCGCGGCATCCAGTCTGCCGACGAGATGAACACTTTCGCCTTGGGCGACGGCAGACCATGGCCATTGCCGAAGCAGACAATGCGGCCATGCTCGAGAAAGCGGCCAACGATGCTCTTGACCCGGATGTTCTGCGATAATCCCGGAACTCCAGGACGCAGGCAGCAAATCCCGCGCACCACGAGATCGATCCGCACGCCCGATTGACTTGCCTTGTACAGTCCATCGATAATGCGCGCGTCGACAAGCGAGTTCAGCTTCGCCCAGACCGCCGCCGGACGCCCTGCCCTCGCGTGCGCGATTTCTTCCTGAATGGCGTCAACCAATTTAGCGCGCAGGTTGAGCGGCGAAATGGCGATCTTTTCCAGGCTTACCGGCTCCGCATAGCCAGTGACGAAATTGAAGAGTTGCGCGGCGTCGCGTCCAAGCGCCGGATCGGCGGAGAAGAGCGAGAGATCGGTATAAATCTTCGCGGTGACGGGATGATAATTTCCCGTTCCGTAATGCACGTAGGTTCGCAGATGCCCCGCCTCGCGGCGAACCACCAAGCTGACCTTGGCGTGGGTTTTCAGCTCGATGAAGCCGTACACGACTTGTACGCCGGCACGCTCGAGATCGCGCGCCCATTTGATATTGGCCGCCTCGTCGAAGCGTGCTTTCAGTTCAACCAATGCGGTAACGGATTTGCCGGCATCCGCCGCTTCGATCAGCGCTTTGACGATCGGCGAATCCTGCGATGTGCGGTAGAGCGTCTGCTTGACGGCGACCACATTGGGGTCCAGCGCCGCCTGGCGCAGGAACTGCACCACCACGTCGAAGCTCTCGAAGGGATGGTGGACGATGATGTCCTTCGCGCGGATTGCCGCGAAACAGTCGCCGCCGTGATCGCGGATGCGCTCCGGAAAGCGCGCCACAAACGGCCGGAACTGAAGATCGGGTCGTTCATCCAGGATCAGCTGCTTGGTATCCGCAAGGCCAAGCAGATGCCGCACGATGATGAGATCGGACAATTCGAGATCGAGATGATCGGCGATGAAGCGACGCAGATCCTGCGGCATCGTCTCGCTGCACTGCATGTGAATCACCGATCCGCGACGGCGGCGCTTGAGCAGGGACTCGAACAGCCGCACCAGATCCTCGGCTTCTTCTTCCACTTCGACATCGCTGTCGCGAATGATACGAAAAAGCCCGGAGCCAACCAGGTGGTAACCCGGAAACAGCCGATCGAGATAAAGGCCGATCACCCGCTCCAGCGTCAGAAACCGCGCAGTACCTTTGTCACTTGGCACCCGGATAAATCGTTGCAGCTGCGGCGGAATCGGCAGCAGCGCCGTGACGTTCTTGCCATCCTTCTTGCGTGTGAGCTGCAGCGCGAGGGTGAAGGCGAGATTGGGAATAAAGGGAAACGGGTGGGCGGGATCCAGCGCAAGCGGCGTGAGCACGGGAAAAATCTGCTCGTGGAAATGGTTGTCGAGCCACTCGCGATCCGACGGAGTAAGCTCCTCGCGCTTCATCACCACAACGCCGGCCGCGCGCAATTCGGCACGCAGGCCCGCCCAGATGTTCTGCTGATCGGCGATGAGTTCTCCGGCTGTTTGATCGATGCGCAGGATTTGTTGGGCCGGCGTGAGGCCATCGTCGCTGAGTGTCGCGACGCCGGCTGCGACCATGCCCTTCAGGCCCGCCACGCGGACCATATAGAACTCATCCAGATTCGACGCTGAAATCGACAGGAAGCGCAGGCGCTCGAGCAGCGGATGACGCAGGTTCTGGGCCTCCTCCAGCACGCGACGATTAAAGCCGAGCCAGGACAACTCCCGATTGAGGAAGCGATCCGGGGACTCGGGCTCTGCCGCGAGCGTGCGGATCGGCCCCTCCGCGGCAAACGGCAACATCACGCTCGCCGCGCCGGGAAACTCTTCAATGTTTGTTTTCACTTTGGCCATGACGCGCTGGTGCAACCGCCTCAAACCTAGTCGAAAACCGCGACTCTGTCATGACGGCAAACCGCAATATCTCGTTGTCATTGACGGACCTTCAACAAAATGCAGGGGGAAACCGGCGCCGACGCGCCTATTCGGCGCTTGCGCTCTCTTCGTTCAATAGTTCGCGGACCAAGGCGGCGGTAACGGCACGACCCTCGGCAAGCGCCTTCGCGTCGGCGCGGGCAATGAACGCGCGGAGGCCGGCCGGCGATCGCTCCAATCTGAGCAGCATCTGATCGATGGTGGCCTCCGGCACCGCAAGCTGACGGTCGCTGAGCAATTTGCGCGCGAGTTTCCTCAAGAGATCGTCGTCCGGTATCCATAAAGAAAACGATACCAACGCCTGAAAACGTGAGCGCAAATCCGGCAACGCGGCTTGCCAGGTGGACGGCGGCTCACGTCCCGTCAGAAGCAC
>Ga0310810_10005747_pt1 | contig 13922 bp, 9 predicted proteins | sample NCmetagenome_FD_207641 | JGI IMG/M metagenome (GOLD analysis project Ga0310810, IMG submission 207641) | Soil microbial communities from experimental microcosm in Duke University, North Carolina, United States - NC | ecosystem: Engineered > Artificial ecosystem > Soil microcosm > Unclassified ... | reverse complement strand
GTGGGCGACGACGACTGCCTCCAGCCGCCGATCGCCGATCGCGACCAGCTGTGCGCGCGCGGCGTCGAACAACGGCAGCGCCGCGGCCGGGTCGCCTCGCTCGAGGGCGAGGAGGCCCTTGCGATCCAGCACCACGCCCTCGGTGCGCCGGTCGCCGACCGCGCGCAGGAGCGGGAGCGCGGCCTCGTACAGCGCGTTCGCCTCGGCCGGGCGCCGCATCGCAGCCTCGATGTGACCGAGCCCGGCCAGGACCTTGCCTTCGGCGGTGCGATCGCCGATCCGGTGCTGCTCGAGAGCGCGCTCGTAGTGGACCCGCGCCACCGCGAAACGGCCCTGCTGGCGGTACATGGTCGCCAGGCTGCCTACCGCGGCGCCCACGCTGGCCGAATCCTTGTCCGCGACGAACAGCTCGGCTGCTCGCTCGAGGTGGGCGCGCGCCTCGGAGAAGTTTCCGTCATCGCGCTGGAAGGCGCCGAGCAGGTAGAGCGCTCGCGCCTCGGTCTTGCGTTCTCCTGCTTCCCGCGCTTGCCGGGCCGCGCGCTCGAGATCGGTGAACGCCTCCGCGCGCTGTCCAACCACCGCGCGCGCGTCGCCGCGGAGGAGAAGCGCACGGGCGAGCAGCGAGCTGTGATCCGGGAGCTCGAACGCCGCCGCGACCGCGTGATCGAGCAGGTCGAGCTGCAGCACCAGCGGCCCGCTCAGCGCGAGCGCCTCGCCGAGAGCGAGCGCCAGCCGGATCGCGACCTCCGGCTCGCGGCGCAGGCTCACCCGCGCCGCCGCCACCAGGTTCCCGGTCTCGATGCGGAGCTGGCGGAGCGCGTCGCCGGCGTCGGGGCCGTGCGCGGCGGCCGCCCACCGCTCGGCGGCGGCCAGGTAGTGGGCGGCGTGGCGCCGTTCGAACTCGTCGCGCTCGCCGCGCTCGTCGAGCTTCTCGACGGCGAGCTCGCCGACGCTGTCGAGCAGTTCGAGGCGGGTCTCGCCGGCGGCGCGGTCGCCGAGCACGGCCGACGGGACGAGCAGCGACCGGTCGCGGAGCGACGCGAGTCGGTCGATCGCGTCTGGTTCGCTGACCCCGAGCACGGCGGCGGCAGCCGGAATGGAGATGCCGCCGGTGAACACCGCCATGGCGGCGAGCGCGCGCCGGTCGGGCTCGTCGAGCAGGGACCACGACCACTCGAGGGCACCGCGCAGGGTGCTGTGGTTCGAGCCCACGCGGTGCCCGGCGTCGACCCGCAGGACCTCGAGTCGGCGATCGAGGCGGGCCAGGATCTCGGCCGGCGAGAGCAGCGACGCGCGGGCGGCCGCCAGCTCGATCGCCAGCGGGAGGCGATCGAGTCGCAGGACGATCTGACGCGCGATCTCGCGCGACTCCGGCGTCATGACGAAGCGCGGGGACACCGCGCGCACGCGGGCGGCGAACAGCTCGATCGCGTCGTCGATCGCGAGCGGCAGGACCTCGTGCCTCAGCTCGCCCGCGATGCCGAGCGCCTGCCGCGAGGTCACCAGCAGGCGCAGCTGAGGGGCCATTGCCAGCCACCTGCCGACGGTGGCCTCGGCGTGGCGCACCAGGTGATCGAAGTCGTCGATCACCAGGAGCCGCGGTCCGGTCCTGGCCAGCGCCATGCCGACCTGGTCGACCGCGCTCATGCCGGCCCAGGCGAACAGCCGTTCGCCGATCACCGCAGCGACCCGCGCCGCGACCTTCTCCGCGCCGTGCGCGTGGTGCAGATCCAGCTGCTGAACGACGCCGCCGACCCGCGCCGCGAGCTCGCGCGCCAGCCGCGTCTTGCCGACGCCGGCGGGACCGACGAGCGTCACCAGCCGCTCGCCGGCCTGGAGCAGTCGCAGCGCCGCCTCGATGTCCCCCTCGCGCCCGAAGAACGTCGTGCGGGTCGCGTCCACGCGGCAAGCGTACACCGGCAGGTGCCATTCCGCGGCGAGCTTTCGGAGCGCTGGCCTGCAGCGTGCACGAGGGCCCGCGCACGAAAGGAGTCCAGCATGAAAACCTTCAAGGCAATGTCATCCACGGTCGTGGCCGTCACCGCTCTTCTGCTCGTCTTCTCGGCGAGCTCGAGCCGGCAGGCGGAGGCAGGACCATTCTCGCGGTTCGGGAAGGCGGCGCGGCAACAGCGCAAGGACCGGGCGACCGCCGACAAGACGCTCGACCGCCTCAGCAGCGGCAAGCTCGGGAAGCCGCTCGCGAAGCTCAGGAAAGGAGCCCGCCGCGCGCAGGCCGGCTGGTGGGCGGTGAAGACATCGCCGGTGACGACGGCGGTCGCGATGGGCGGGACCGGCGTGGCGGCCACCGACTCGGTCGATCCCAAGGTCCGCGCGGGAGCCGGCGGTGCGGCGCTGCTCACGCTGGGAGTCAAGCACCTGATCAACCGGAGCGCGAAGCGCCGCATGAAGGCCGCGGCCAACGCGGAGACCGCGCGCAAGCTGGTGGAAGACCCGGAGTACAAGGGGCACCTGAGCCCCGATGATCAGCGGACCCTCCAGCGCGGCTACGGCATCAAGCCGGCGCACGCGCCGTCGCCGTGATGGTCGTCCGGAACAAGGCGGCTTCAGCCGCTTCCTTCGCCGGCCGCCCCCCTTGCCGCTTCGGTCGGAATCTGACCGCCCGACAGCCGGGCGGCGGCCGGACGCCGCCGTCTCTCCGCGGCTCAATCGAGGGGAGGTTCGGTCGCGGCAGCTGGAGGCGGTACGCCGAGCAGAAGCGCCAGCGTGGGCGCGACCTGCAGGATCGACCGCGGCTCGCCGACCTGCCGGCGTTCCTGGCCCGGGGCGTACACCAGGATCGGGACCGTCCGCTCGTCGTCGCTGGCGTTGCCGTGGCCGGCGCCGCCCGGATGGTCGGCGCCGAACCGCGAGCCGGGCAGGGGCTCGAGGTAGATGGCGCCCATGCTGCCCGGAGCCAGCGCAGCGCAGGCGCGCCGACGGTGGTCGCTGTTCTGCTTCGCGCAGTCGCCCGCCAGATCGGCGGTGGGGAGCGCGAGGGCGACGCCGGTGACGCGGGCCAGCTCGGCGGCGATCGCCGCCAGCGCACGGCGCCGGCGGCCCGGGTCGACCTGCTCGAAGCGCGCGGTCATGTAGATCATGTTGGCGGCCATCCCCCGGATCCACGGTCCACGTCCGAGCGCGCGTACCGCGATCTTCTCGGCCAGCGCGCGGAGTGCCGCGCCGTCGATCCGGTAGACCTTCTGCCCGGTCTGCTCGGCTCTCTCCAGGAGGTGGGTGGCGCCGTGATCGCTGGTCACGATCGCCGCCCAGCGGCCGGCGCCGACGATCTGATCGAGCCGGTCGAAAAACTGGCCGAGCCGAGTATCGAGCCGAAGGAAGAGATCGATCCGCTCCCAGGACTCCTGGCCCCAGAAGTGGCCGGCGTAGTCGTGCGACGACACGCTCACCGTGAGCAGATCCGGAACCTCGTCCGCGCCGAGGCCGGCGCCGCGGATCGCGGCCTCGGCGGTATCGAACACGAGCTCGGTCCCGTAGGGCGTGGCGACCAGCGCGGCGGCCGGGCTCGGCATCGACGCCATCGGGTGCGGGAAGGCGGCGGAGAATCCCTCGTCGCCGGTGTCGCCTGGCTGGTCGTCGGGGCCGCCGGCGAGCTCGGCGAGGAGAGTCGGGTCGCCCGGTTGCCAGACCTCGCGGAAGAAGCGCGAGGCCGGCCGTTCCTCGGCCAGGTGGCTCAGCCACGGCGGCAGCGTCCCGGCGTAGTAGGTGCTGGTCGTCATGGCGGCCTGGTCGGCGTCGTACCAGACCGCCAGGTCGGGATGGCGCCCGAGCGGAAAGATGGCGGAGCGCGGCTTCAGGCTGACACCGACGGTCACCGCGGCGCCGCCGGTCGCGCGCTCGAGCGCGTCGGCGATCCCCTCCACCAGGAGCGCGCGCGGCGACTCGCCCCGGTCGCGCGATCCGCTGGCACCGGCGACCGACAGCACTGGATGATCGGGGTCGCTCGCGGCCGGCACCGGCCCGTCGGACGGGCCGGACTCGCCGGGCGGCCGGAACCAGTCGTTGCCGATGATCCCGTTCACCGCGGGCGGCGCGCCTGTCCCCAGTGCGGCGTGTCCGGCCGAGGTGCTCGTCGCGCTGAAGGGGAGCTCGCCGCGCCGGTAGTACGCGCTCGACCTCATCATGCGCGCGAACCCGCCGGTGGTGCGCCGCAGCACCTGCTCGAACGACCAGCTCGGCAGCTGATCGACGATGACGAGCACGACCAGTCTCGGCCGCGCGGGCCCGGCGGCGCGCGCGCTCGCGGCGGGGCGGACCGGCGGTTCGTGCCGCTGGTCCCGGTCTGCTTCGCTGCGGGAGCGGCACCCGATCGCGAGCGCGCAGACAAGCGCCACCGGCAGCAGGCCACGAGCACGGGGCGTCATCGTCGCTGCGCGGCTCCTCTCGCGGCGCCCGAGTATAGGGCAGGTGACCCTCACGTGACGCGACGCGGCGCGCCTCTTGCGAGGCGCGATGTCGATTTCGCTGCGACAGAGGGCCGGACCCGAGAACTGAGAGGCATGGGAGGCGAGCAACCTGCCTGCGGCGTGGCCGCATTGCTCTTGGCGATCGGAGCCTGCGGGTGGGTCGGGGACCCGGAACAGGCCGGCGACCCCGCCGGAGGCACCGCGGCCGATGCGGCGCCGCCTCGCGGAGACGATGCATTGCCCGACGGCGCCCCGGGGCCGGACGCCGTCCCGGAACCGGATGCCGCCCCCGGCGTCCAGTCGACCGTCCTCTCGGCCGACGACATCGTCGATACCTACCTGCGCATGACCGCCCCGTCCTTCAACTATGGAGCGAGCGATCGCATGTGCGTGGACGCGACCGACGACCGCAAGGTCCTCCTGCGGGTCGACGTGTCGACCATTCCCGGCGGCGCAGAGGTGGTCGGGGCATCGCTGCACCTGTGGACCGGGCTCGCCGCCAGCGACGGCTCGGTCGCCACCTACTCCGCCCACGCCATGCTCGAGTCCTGGGACGAAGGGGACGCCAGCGCCGCGCCATCCACCGCCTCGTACGACGAGCGCGCCGCCGGCACTGCCTGGACCGCCGCGGGCGCGGGGATCGGCTCGCGCGCAGGCAGCGCGATCGGTTCCTTCGTCCCCGCCGCCGTCGACACCGAGTACCGCATCGACCTCGATCCTGCGGCTGTTCAGGGCTGGATCGAGGACGAGGGGAGCAACTTCGGAGTGGCCATCGTCACCGCCAGCGGCGATGGCGCCTGCTTCGACGCCACCGAGTTCGCCGTCCCGGGCAAGCGCCCGTCCCTGGTCGTGCAGTGGATCGCGCGCTGAGCAGCCGGACGGCGACGACGACAACGCTCCTCACGGCGCGCCCGGTCGGCCCTCGCTCCGCCCGTACACCTGCCAGTGGACCATCGCGCCGAGGTAGTTCGTCGCGCCGTAGGCCGCGGCGACGTCGGGATTCGAGGCGAGGTACCACACCGGATCGAAGGTCTTCGCGCCGCGGCGCCCCTCGGAGATCCCGTACTGGAGGAAGTGCTGTGCGGCGAGGTGGTGATCGACCCCGAAGGCGGCGCCGAGGTCGGCGTATCCGCCGAGGTAGTACCCGGCGTCGAAGAACGGCGAGCTCGCGCCCGACTGCGCGAGGCCCACTTCCAGGAACTGATCCACCAGCGACAGGTTGTCGAGCGCCTGTAGCTCGGGATGCAGCGCCCGGTAGGCGCCGATGTCGAAGGTCGGCGAGCCGACGCGGCCCTCGCTGATCCCGTAGGTGAGCCAGTGTTGCCGCGCCGCCTCCGCGTCGCTGCCGAACGCGGCCTGCAGGTCGGGATAGATCGCCAGGTAGAAGGTCGGATCGAACACGGCGGCGTCGTCTCGCTCGAGATCCGGCACCACCGCCTTGCCGAGCGCCTCGGGCGGATCCTTCTTCCAGATCTTCACCCACTCGACGACCAGGTTCTGGTTGCCTTCACCCTCGATCTTGCCATCGCCAGACGCGACCTTGTCGCCGAGGAAGTTGGTGAGCAGCGGCTGGAGCTGCCCGGCCACCGCGGCGCCGGCGCCGAACTCGGCGGTGATGGAGCCGTCCATCGCGAAGATCGCGTGCTCGCCTGGCTTCCAGTCGAGGGTGACCACGTGGAACTCGCCGTCGAACGGGTGGACCGCGGCCATCTGCTTGCGGCCGAAGCAGTGCTTGCGCCCGGTCGCCGGATCATCGTCGGAATAGAAGACGTTCTGGATCCCGTACCAGCCGTCGCCGCTCGAGCTCTGGATGGCGCCGCTGGCGCATGGCCGATCTGGATTGTCGATGCCGTCTCCGAAAGACTCGATGACGTCGAGCTCGTTGTAGGCGCCGCCGGCTCCCTCACGCATCCAGAAGGAGGCGAAGTGGCGCCGCGTGCGCGGCAGCTTGACCTTGGCGGCGAACAGGTACCTGCCGGTCGGCCCGAACAGCGCGGTGTTGAAGAACTGGCAAATGTCCCGGTTCCTCGGCGGCAGCGTCAGCCGGCCGCCTCCGACGCTGTAGCACTCGGTGGTGGCGCTGCCCTTCTGGTTGATCCACGTGCTCGACAGGGTGCTGCCGTCGAACGAATCCTTGAAGACGCGAGTCCAGGTCGCCGGATCCGGGGCGTGGAAGCCGCCGCCGGAGTAGAGCTCTTCCAGATCCGGATCGGGTTCTCCGATCTCGACCGCGCAGGCCGACATCAGCCACGCGATCGAGAGGAGCCCGAGCATCGCGACTCGAGACGCCAGGCGCATTGCCACCCGACAAAGCAAGGACGAGGCCACGCGGTCTCCAGCCGTACAGCTCGGCGGCATTGCAGGCTGCGCACGAACGGCACAGGTCAGGTGACCTGACGAGACAACTCCCAGTTGTTCGGGGCGGAGGACCGCCAGACCCGAGAGCTTCGTCACTCACCGCGCAGGGAACGGCCGGCGGCCTCGAGGCGCTCGAGGTCGCCCGCGTGGTCCGGCGACGACGCCAGGTCGTCGAGCGCGCCGGGATCGCCATCCAGGTCGAACAGCATGCGGTCGCCGCTGTCGAGCTCGATCATCTGCAGGTGATCGTCGCGCACCGTCCAGCCGAAGGCGGCCGGGTCGTCGGTGGACTGCGGGGTGCCGCCGCGGAAGTATTCCGAGTACACGACCGCCCGCGCCGGTTCCGCGGCCTCGGCGAGATACTGCAACAGGCTGACGGAGGTGTCGCCGCGCGGGTTCGCGGCGCCGGTGAGCTCGGCGATGGTCGCGAAGAGATCGGTGCTCGCCACCAGCGCCGACTCGCGCGCGCCAGGTCGCCGGACCGGCGGCCCGGCGATCACGAGCGGAACCCGGATCCCGCCCTCGTACAGCGAGCCTTTCGCGCGGTCGGCGTCGTAGGGCGGCTGGGCCATGCGGCCCGGGGTGCCGTTGTCGCCGAGGAACAGGATGACGGTGTTGGCGCGGACGTCGTCCGGCATCTGGTCGAGCAGCCGGCCGAGCTCGGCGTCCATCGCCTCGGCGGCGGCGAAGTAATAGTCGCGCGGCCGGGCCGCGATGTCGGCGGTCGTGCCGGTGAGGTCCGGGCGATCGATGAGCTCTGCGGGCGGCAGGTGCAGCGGCTCGTGCGGCGCGGTGTAGGCCAGCCAGAGGAACCAGGGGCCGTCCTGGTCGCCGATCCACGCGATCGCGTCGTCCGTGAAGGTCGTGGTGGCGTACTCGTCGACCGCCACCGGCGCGCCGTCCTCGATCTTGGTCCAGTGGTAGTAGTCGGGCAGCGCGCCGATGAAGACGCCGGTGTAGTACTCGACCCCGAGCTCTGCCGGGTGGCTGTAGTCGGTGTTGCCGGTCCCCGCCAGGTGCCACTTGCCGATGACCGCAGAGCTGTAGGGGTAGGGCGAGCCGTCGGTGATGACATCCATCAGCGATGTCACGTCTGGATCCAGCCGATCGCCGGCCGCTCCCACGCCGGTCGCGAATCCGGGCAGTCCCGTGATCATGCTCGACCGTGTGGGGCTGCACTCGGGGGCGGCCCAGGCGTGCTCGAACACCACGCCGGCGGCGCACAGGCCCTCGAGCGTCGGCATCGATGGCTTCTGGTCCCCGTCGTCGTAGCAGGGACTCGAATCGACCCCGAAGTCGTCGGCGATGACGAGCAGGACGTTGGGCGGTCCGGCGTTGTCGCTCGCCCCGGCGTCCGGCCCGGTCCCGGCGTCCGGTGTGGCGCCGGGGTTGCCGCCACCGCCACCGCACGCCGCGCCCAGCGCGAGCAGCACTGCCGGCGCTCTCATGGCTGATCCGCCGCCGTGCCCCAGTACCGGGTTCCGAAGATGAACGGGAAGGCGGCGTGTCCCTCGCCGTCGAACGTCATCACGTAGACCCGGACCGGCGATGGGTACTCCGGCGTCGCGGTGACGCGCGAGTTGAACTCGTCGAGGTCGCAGTCGCCGGCGGCCAGCCCGGCCTCGTCGAACTCGAAGTCCTCGACGAAGGCGCCCATGTCGAGCGGCTTGCCGTCGAGCGTCGAGCCGATCGAACAGCGCGGGCCGTCGAGGCAGCAGTCGCGCTCCGCCTTGAGTCGGTAGCAGCTGCGAAGCTCCGCGATCGACCCGCCGGCGCCGTCGGCGAACCCGTAGGAGCCGTAGACCGGGACCCCGTCGAAGGCGTAGCCGACCAGCGAGGAGTGCGCGCCCGGCTCGTTCGAGAGCCCGAGCTCGCTCGCGTGGGCGAGGAAGTCGCCGGTGTGGTAGTGGTACTCGCCGCGCTCGGTGGGGTGCCCGCCGTACTCGTCCATGCCGTCGGCCTCGAGGTAGGCGGCGTTCCCGGTGCAACCGCCGATGTCCCTCGCGTCGGACGGGTTGAACATGCTCACGCCGTTCCACGCGACCCCGACATGACCGAGGCCGGCCTCGCTGGGCCCCGCGGTCGGCGACAGCGGCACGTGAAACTCGAACGACTGCGGCAGCGCCGGGTTCGGGTTGGTGCCGAAATCGGTCGCCTCGTAGTCGGGCAGCGAGCTGGTGAGCACGATCGCCTCGTCACCTCCTTCTGCGATGGTCACCTCGACATGACCGCCCGCGCTGCCGCTGTTCTCGAACGCGCCGCAGATCGGCTCGGTCGCCGGGCAGCTCGCGTCGACCACGCTGCCGTCCACGCCACCGCCATCGCCGCTGTCACCGCTGTCCTCGCTGCTGCTGCCACACGCAAGCGCGCTCGCGGCCAGCGTCGCGAGCGCCACTCTCAGCCAGGTCGTCGTCATCCCGGGACGAACAGCAACCGATGTGCCGCCGCGAAGCGCTCGCCTATCCGCGCGAACCGCCTTGCGCGCCCCAGCTGTCCCTGGGATCTCGATGTCTCACCTCGACGCACTGGACGGTGCGTCCACTGATCACCTGGGCTGGGTTCAGTCGAACGCGTTCGTTGCGCGAGAAGTCGATCGACCCCACCTTGGGGGACCGAAGCCCCACCGACGCCGGCGAATTCGAGCGTCTCGGGGCAGATACGGGCTGGTCCGGGGATTGCTCCCAATGTCTGACCGGATGCAGCGGGAGGACGGTGATCATCTCGCGCGGTTGGCGTTCGCCGCCGGATGGTTGCTCGCGATCGGGGCATGCCGATCGTTCGAGGCGAGCTTGCCGTCGGACGACGGCGGGGCGAGCGACGCCGCCGCCAGCGACCCGCCCGGCGATGCCACCGCGCCTGACGCCGGCTCGCCGGCGGACGCAGCGCCGCCGGGGACACGGTCCACCACCGTCTTCTCGGAGGACGACATCGAGGACACGTTCCTTCGCCTGTCCGACCCCACGCTCAACTATGGTGGCCGCGAGCGCATGTGCAGCGACACCACGACCGACGACCGGCGGATGCTCATGCGGATCGACGTGTCGGCGCTGCCGGTCGGCGCGGAGGTGGTCGCGGCCGACCTGCACATGTGGACCGGCACCATCGACAGCGACGCCTCGACCCAGTCCGCCACGATCTACAAGATGCTGGAGTCCTGGGACGAGGGAGAGGAGGACACCGCGGCCGGCACCGCCTCGTGGAACGAGCGCAAGGCGGACACACCATGGCTGGTCGAAGGCGCCGGGGTTGGTTCGCGCGCCGACCAGGCGATGGGTTCGTTGGTTCCCGCCGCGTTCGACACCGAGTACGTCGTCGCGGTCGAGCCGGCCCTGATCCAGAGCTGGATCGACGAGCCGGCCGGCAACTTCGGCATCGCCATCATCAACGCCGGATCGGACGGCGCGTGCTTCGACACCACCGAGTACTCCGACGAGGCGAAGCGACCATCGCTGTCGGTCACCTGGGACGCGCCCTGAGCCGAGGCAGCTAACCGCTGCCGCGGCGGAGACCGTGCCGCGTCATGAGCCGGCTCAGGAACTGGCGCGATACGCCGGCCAGCGACGCGGCGCGCGAGACGCTGCCGTCGGCGGCGGCGAGGACGCGGTCCACGTAGGAGCGCTCGAACTCCTCGATCGCGATGCGGCGAGCCTCGGGGAGCTCGAGCAGCGCGCTGCCGCCGAGGTCCTGCACCACGAACTGCGGCTCGGACGAGATCTCGATCCGGCGGATCGTGTTGCGCAGCTCGCGCACGTTGCCCGGCCAGTCGTGCGAGTGCAAGAGCGCGAGGAGCTCGGGCGAGAGCGAGACCCCGAGCTCGCGCGCGAACGCGTGGGCCAGGGGAGTGATGTCCTCGGGGCGCTCGCGCAGCGGCGGGATGCGGACTCGGGCGGCCGCCAGCCGGTGGAACAGGTCCTGCCGAAAGCGACCGGCGCGCACCTGGTCGCCGAGCCGGCGGTTGCTGGCGGCCACGATCCGGACGTCGTGACGGAGCTCGGTGTTGCCGCCGACCCGGCGGCTGGCCCGCGCCTCGAGCGCGCGCAGCAGCACCGGCTGCAGCTCGAGCGGCATCTCGCCGATCTCGTCGAGGAACAAGGTCCCGCCGTCGGCGTTGGCCAGCGCGCCGTCCCGGCTCTGCGTCGCGCCGGTGAAGGCGCCGCGCTCGTGGCCGAACAGCTCGGCGGCGATGAGGGCGGCGGTCTGGGCGCCGCAGTCGAACACGACGAACGGGCCGCCGGCGCGGGCGCTGCTCTGGTGGATGACCTGGGCCGCGACCTCCTTGCCGCATCCGGTCTCGCCCTCGAGCAGGATGGAGATGTCCGAGGCGGCGAGCCGCTCGAGCGTGGAGGCGACCGCGCGCATGGCGACCGAGTGCGCGATCATCGTGGCGACGACGCGCGGCGTTCCGAGCTCGTGGGTGATCGTGCCCTCGAGCTTGCGGATCTCCATGCCGGTGGTGCCGAGACGGATCCGCAGGCCATCGGTCAGCGGCAGCTCGTTGACCCGCAGGGTGCCGACCATGATGCCGTTCTTCGATCGCAGGTCGCGCAGGACGAAACCGTCCTCGCCGACGAAGATGTGCGCGTGGCGCGACGACACGGTCGGGTCGGTCAGCACCAGATCGGACCCGGCGTCGGTTCCGATGATCACCGAATCGAGCCCGAGCTCGCAGCCGAGACCGCGGTCCGGTCCCGCGATCACGGTCAGCTCGGCGCGGTCGAGGATCAGGCGCGGCTCGGGCCCCTCGAGCAGGCGGGTGGAGATCGAGGTCATCGGCGAAAGCCGAGGCTGCGCGACTCGCCGGACCTGAGCTCGAGCACCTTGACCCCGGACCTGGTGCCGTCGCCGAACACGACCGCCACCCGCCGCCGGCCGGGTTCGACCTCCAGCCGGTAAACCGGCGTCTCGGCCGCGACTCGCCGTCCGTCGACCTCGACCGCGCCCCACGGGTTCGCGTTGATCGACAGGTACGCGGGCCCGGCGGTGCGCGCTTCCGGCGGCGGCCTTCCGCGATGGGACCTGCGGGCAGGCGACCGACGTGATGGCGGCGGCGTTTCGACCTCGGCGGTCTCCGCCGGCGCATCGCTGGCCGGCGCCGCGACCGCGAGTGACGTGACTGTCGGGACCGCGCTCGCCACCTCGGCCACCGGCGCCGCAGCGATGGCGCGCGGCGAGTCGGACGCGCCCACGATCAGGACCGACGCGAACGCAGCGGCGGCGACGACCGGCAGCGCGAGCAGCGCGCGCCTCGGCCAGCGTCGAGCGCGCGGCGCCGTGCTGGTCAGCGCCGGCGCCGTCATCGTCGGCATGCGCGGCCCGGTGATGGTCTCCGCCGGCTCGGGGTCGGCGGCGAGTCCGTCGTTCGAGACCAGGGTGAACAGCGTGCGGGTCTCGAGGTCGGTGCTGGCCCGCTCGTCCGGCCGCCTGAGCCTGCGAACCAGCGCTGCCACCACCCCGGGCGTGAACTGCGGGTGGCGGCGCGCGAGCTCGTAGGCGATCGACTGCTCGAGCTGGCCGGCGGTGAGATGTCGCTGCTCCGGGCGCGGTGCCAGCGCTCGCTCGACGATCGACACCAGATCCGGCGCCAGGTCAGTGCGCTCGCGCAGGAGTCCGAGGTCGCCCGGTCCCCGCGGCGGACACCCGAGCAGCGCGAAGTGGAGGGTGGCGCCGAGCGAGTAGACGTCCGATCGGTGGTCGAACGCGCCCGCGAGGACCTCCGGCGCGATGTACCCGCGGGTGCCGGCCACGACGTCGGTCCCCGGCGCCGCCGCGCCCAGCGCTCTCGCGATCCCGAAGTCGGCGAGCTTCACCTCGCCCTCGAGCGAGAGGAGGATGTTCCTCGGGGTGACGTCGCCGTGGACGACGTGAACCGATCGGCCGCTGGCGTCGGTGAGCCGGTGCGCGTAGTCGAGCGCGCGGGCGACCTCGCGACCGACATAGAGGACGACGGCCGGGTCGATCGTCTCTCCTGCCCGCAGTGCCTGCACGATCAGCGCGCGCAGGTCGAGGCCGTCGACGAATTCGAGGACCAGGTAGGCACCCTCGTCGACGAGCACGAGATCGAGGACCTGGCAGATGTTGCCGTGGGTGAGGCGGAACCCGAGGCGCGCCTCGGCGACCAGCCGACCCACCGCCGCCCGGTCGACCAGACGCCCGGCCGGGACCCGCTTGACCGCGATCGGCCGGTCGCCGGCGGGGCCGGCCATCGATCCGAGATAGATCTCGCCCATGCCGCCCGCCGCCAGAGGACGGTGGATGAGGTAACGAGCGGCGCGCTCCAGCGTCTCCGACATCCGATCTCATTATAGTGAGCTGTCGGAGCAGCCCGTGACCTTCTCTTGCCAGGTACCATGGCGTGCCATGCGACGCTGGATCGCGGCGGTGTTGCTGCTCGCTGGGTTTGCGTCCCCGGCGCTCGCTGGGGTCAGCACGATCCGGGGTCTGGGCTTACCGTCGCGCCAGGGCGCCGCGGCGCTGGCCCGTATCGCCGACCAGGTGGCCGCGGCGCTGGCCCGGCGCCTGAACGGGGAGGTCGTGCGCGACAGGCCGGCGCCCGACCTGGTCTCCCGGCTCGAGGAGGCGCGCACGGCGGCGGCAGCCGGCGCGCTCGATCAGGCCACCACGGCGCTGGAGACGGCGATCGCCGGAGCGCTCGATGCCCTTCACCGGATGCCGCCCTCCGCGGATCTGCTCGACGCCCACGTCGAGCTCGCCGCGATCGCGCTGGCGCGCGACCAGCCGCGACACGCCCGCGACCTGCTCGAGCGGGTGCTCGAGCTGGACGCCGGCTTCGAGCTGCGCCCCGAGCAGCGGAGTCCGCGCCTCGTGCAGGCGTTCGCCGAGGCGCGCACGCGGCGCCGCCGGGCGCCGGAGCTCCGCGCAGCGACGCTCGGCCGCGCCTGCGCAGACGGCGCGCGGATCGCGGTCGTGGCGCGCAGCCTGGAGAACGGCGCCATCGAGGTGCTGCGCTTCGACGACTGTCGACTCTCGGCGCGGGTTCGCACCTCGGCGCGGACCGATCCGGCCAGCGTGGCCGCCGCGCTCGATCCGATCGCGCGCCCGCCGCAGGCTCCGTTCTACAAGCGCTGGTGGTTCTGGGGCGGCACCGCGGCGGTCGCCGTCGCCGCCGGGTCGGTCGCAGCG
>Ga0310810_10005746_pt1 | contig 13922 bp, 12 predicted proteins | sample NCmetagenome_FD_207641 | JGI IMG/M metagenome (GOLD analysis project Ga0310810, IMG submission 207641) | Soil microbial communities from experimental microcosm in Duke University, North Carolina, United States - NC | ecosystem: Engineered > Artificial ecosystem > Soil microcosm > Unclassified ... | reverse complement strand
GATGCTCGCGAGCCCCGCCACCGGCACGGCGTCGCGCAGGAAATTGAACGAGAGCTTCGAATAGAACGTCATGTTGATGGCGTTCGCCGTGGTGGTGACCAGGAACGTGTAGCCGTCCGGCGCGGCGTTGATCACATGCTCGGTTGCGATGTTGCCGGTCGCGCCCGGCCTGTTCTCGACGATGAACTGCTGGCCGAGTTTTTCCGAGAGATAGAGCGCCATGCGCCGCGCCAGGATGTCGGTTGGGCCGCCGGCCGCGAAACCGACGACGAACCGGACCGGCCGGGTGGGCCAGTCGGCGGCGTGTGCTGTGCCGCAGGTAAGCGCAAAAAGCGCGACCGCGAGTTGAAGAATTCTGCGCATGACTATTGTCCGAGATAGCGACGCACCGCTTCAACCGTCATTTTGGCCCAATCGCGCGCGCTCGCGTCTTCCGGCGCCAGCGAATGCGGCAGCTCGACGCTGAGCGGAACGTCCTGCGGCAGCGCGGCGAGCAGGTCGCGCAGGGGGAGCGTGCCTTCGCCCGGCATCTTGCGCTGGCCGAGCCCCAGCTTGCCGAACAGCGCGGGGTTCGGCTCGCCCGGTTCGAGCACGCCGTCGGAGATCTGCGCGTAGGGGAAATATTTCGCCGGCAGGGCCTTCACGTCGGCCGGCGTGCCGCCGGAGCGCGCGAGATGCAAGGGGTCGATGCAGATCACGGCCTCGCGTTGCGCCTCGGTGATGAGCTGCACGGTTTGCGGCAGGGTCGCGAGCGGCCGGATCACGGCGAATTCGAGCGAGCAGATGAGGCCGAACTGCCGAGCGAGATCGCAGGTGCGCACGAAATTGTCGCGCTGGCGCGACCAATCGGTGTCGGCGCCCATCACGGTCGCGTATTTCGCGCCGAACGAGGCGCCGAGCTCCATCGCGGGTGCGAAGCGCGACACATCGGTCTCAGGCTCCAGGTAGAAGCTGTAGAGATCGAACACCGGGAAGCCGTCGAGCCGTGCCTTCATCTCCCGGATCAGCGCCGCATCGCCGACGACGGGGTGAAACGGCAGCCCGGGCGAGCGATGCACGCGCAAGCCGATGCCGTCGTAACCAGCCGCAATCGTCGCATCGATGTAGTCGAGCGGCGCCGTATCCTGCAGTGACGTCGGCGCGATGAAGAGCGTGTGCAATGCGTCCCCCCGTGGTCGCTGCTCATATGAGCCCTGCGGCGTTCGCCCGTTGTAGACGGAATCTCAAAAGCGCACTATGCGCCAAAGAAAGAGGATCACGCATGAGCGTGCAGGCTTTGGGTTACATCGGGCTCCGCGCCACGAACCTGAGCGATTGGGCCAAGTTCGGCTCCGACTTCCTAGGGCTTCAACGCATCGACAAGACGCGCGCCTCGATGGCGTTCCGCATGGACGACCGCACGCAGCGCGTCATCGTCGATGCCGACGGCGGGCAGGGCATCGGTTATTTCGGCTGGGAGGTCGCGGATGCGGCCGCCATGGAGGCGCTCGCCGCGACGCTTGAAGCCGCGGGCATGAAGGTCGCGCGCGGCTCGCGTGCGCTCGCGGACGAGCGGCACGTCAAGGACCTGATCGTGTTTGCCGACCCGGCCGGCACGCGCATCGAGGCGTTTCACGGGCCGGAAGTCGCGAGCACGCCATTTGCGCCCGGCCGCAACATCTCGGGCTTCCGGACTGGCCCGCTCGGCATGGGCCATGTGGTGCTTCATTGCGAGAATATCGAGCAGATGACCGCTTTCTACGAAGGCCTGCTCGGTTTCCGGCTCAGCGACTACTTCCTGCGGCCGTATCCGGCGCGCTTCTTCCACTGCAATCCACGCCACCATTCGCTCGCGCTGACCGCGACCGGCAAGAACGCGCCGCATCACCTGATGGTCGAGCTCTATTCGCTCGACGACGTGGGACAGGGCTACGACATCGCGCAGGGCAACGAGGGGCAAGTCGCGGTCACGATGGGCCGCCACTCGGGCGACTACATGACGTCGTTTTATTCGTGGAATCCCTCCGGCTTCATGACCGAGTACGGCTGGGGCGGGCAGGTGGTGGACGACGCCACCTGGAAGCCGTTCGAGCGCAACTACGGCCCGAGCATCTGGGGTCACGACCGCGCCTGGCTTTCCGAAGAGAAGCGCATCGAGGCGCGCGAGATGCGCATGAAGGCGGCCGAGGACGGCCTGCGCCAGCCCGTGCAGGTGATCGAGGGCAACCACAATCTGATGCCCGGCGCGTGTCCGTGGTGGGATTCAATGAAGCAGCAGAAAGTGGGTTGAGCTCGCAATCCAACAAGAACAATTGTGGGGAGGAGTTTAATGAAAGCAGGCGTTTCGTCGCCCGAGGGACTTGTGCTGCGCGATATCCCGCAGCCCGAGCCGAAACCCAATGAGGTGCTCACCCGCGTGAAGGCGTGCGGTCTCAATCGCGCCGATCTCTCCGCCGCCAAGGCGTCGTTCGGGCATGGCGTAATGGGGGCGCCGCTCGGTCTCGAGTGGGCCGGTGAGGTCGCGGCCGTCGGCTCCGACGTGAAGGATTTCAAGCCCGGCGATCGTGTGGTCGCTTCCGGTTCAGGCGGTTATGCCGAATATGCCGTGTCGGATCACGGCCGCACGCTGCCGCTGCCGGCGGGCTTCTCGTTCGAGCAGGCCGCGGTGCTGCCGGTCGCGCTGCAGACTTTGCACAACGCGCTGGTCACGCAAGGCCGGCTGAAAGCCGGCGAGAGCGTACTGATCCAGGGCGCAAGCTCCGGCGTCGGGTTGATGGGTTTGCAGATCGCGAAAATGAAGGGCGCAAAGCCCGTGATGGGGTCGGCCACCAACGATGCGCGCCGCGCGCGCTTGAAGGAGTTCGGCGCCGATCGCGCGATCGACACGCGCGACGAGACCTGGCCCGATCAGGTGCTGGAGGCGACCGGCGGCAAGGGCGTGAACCTCACCGTCGACATGGTGTCGGGCCCGCTGGTGAACGGCATCATGAAGGCGGCGGCGGTGCTCGGCCGCATCGTGAATGTCGGCCGGCTCGGCGGCGTGACGGCCGAGTTCAATTTTGACCTGCATGCCATGAAGCGCATCGACTACATCGGCGTCACGTTCCGCACCCGCTTGCTCGATGAGGTCCGCGAGATCGTGCGGCTGATGAAGGCCGACCTGTGGGATGCGGTTTGCGCCGGCAAGCTCACGCTGCCGATCGACCGGACCTTTTCGCTCGGCGAGTGCGTCGCCGCGCAGGCGCACATGAAGGCGAACCAGCACTTCGGGAAGATCGCGCTGGCGATGTTTTGCTTCGCTCACCCGGGCTACGGCCACCAAATCCGCCGCGACAATCGGCCTGCCGACATTGCACTTTGGTAATGTGCCGGGACGCCGGATTCTGTGCTAGGCCAGTTCCAACAAGACCCGCGCGGACAAGCGCGGCCGTCACGAGGGGAGACGCGTGACCGCGGAAACTGCCGCCCTGGTCGCACCGCGCGAAGGCGCCCGGCGCATTCCGCTCGGCTGGCTCTGGTCCGCCGGGCTCCTGGTCGTGCTCACGTTCCTCGTCATCTACCCGGTCGCGATGCTGCTGCTCGGTGCGCTCACCAACACCAACCCGGTGGTGGACGGGTTCGGCGTCTACGATATCTCGCTCTCCAACTTCATCACCGTGCTCGGCAATCCGAACGTCCACTTCGCGGTCGCCAATTCGTTGATCGCCTGTGGCGGCGGCACCGCGCTTGCGGTGATCATCGGGCTCACGTTCTCGTGGGTGGTGGTGCGCACCGACACGCCGGGGAAGCGCTTCATCGCAGCAGTCAGCATGATCCCGCTGTTCGTGCCGCCGCTGGTTGCGGCGGTGGCCTGGTCGATCCTTGCTTCGCCCAAGACAGGCCTGCTCAACACCCTCATCAAGTGGACCGGCATCGACTTCCATTTCAACGCCTACTCGATGGAAGGGATGATCGCGATCTTCGGCATCTATTACGCGCCCTATGTCTACATGTTCACCGCCTCGGCGCTGCGCAACATGGACCCGGCGCTCGAGGAAGCCGCGGAGGTTTCCGGCGCGAGCGCGGTGCGCATCCTGTTCACCATCACGTTCCCGCTGATTGCGCCGGCGATCCTCTCCGGCATGCTGCTGTCGTTCATCGTCATGCTCGGCATCTACGGCATTCCGGCGGTGCTCGGCGCGCCGGCCGATATCCCGGTGCTCACCACCTACATCTTCAAGCTCACCAACTGGTCGCCGCCGCTTTATTCGACCGCGGCTTCGGTCGCGATCATCCTGATGATGGTCACCGGGTTTCTCGTCTGGCTGCAGCAGAAGGTGGTGAGCGGGCGCAGCTACATCACGGTCGCCGGAAAAGCGTTCCGGCCTGGCGTCATGAAGCTCGGGCCCTGGCGCTATTTCACCCTCGCCCTCGCTGTCATCTATCTCATCGTCGTCGTGGTGCTGCCGACACTGGCGCTGATCGTCGCGGCGTTCCGCAAGTTCCTGTTCATCCGCGACGTCAAAAGCCTGTTCGACATGAAGGCCTATTCGCTCATTCATTTCGAGCGGCTGTTCGACAACCCGCTCGCGATGCGCTCCATCGTCAATACTATGGAAGTCGGGCTGATCACCGCGCTTGCGGGCGGCGTGCTCGCGTTTTCCATCGGCTATACGGTCAACCGCACGCAGGCGTCCGGGCGGCGCGCGATCGACGTGATCTCGACGTTGCCGATCGCCATTCCGGGACTCGTGATCGGCGTTGCCTATCTGTGGGCCTGGATCGGTCTGCCTGGAGGGCTTTACGGCACGATCTGGATTCTCGCGCTCGCCTTCATCGCGCGCTTCATGCCCGACACCATCAAGGCGCTCTCCACCTCGCTGATGCAGATCCACAAGGAGCTGGAAGAGGCGGCCTGGATCTGCGGCAAGGGGCTGATCGGCACGATCCGCACGATCGTGCTCCCGCTGGCGCGCCCCGGCGTGATCGCCGGCATGACGTTGCTGTTCATCCTGGCGATCCGCGAGCTTGGCTCGTCGCTGTTCCTCTATACCTCGAACACCATGGTGATGGCGGTGCTGTTGCTCGACTACTACGAGGGCGGCAATGTCGGCATCACCTCGGCGTTCAGCCTGGTGCAGACGGTACTGCTCGCAGTGGTGATCGGCATCGCACACTTCCTCTCGCGCGGCGGGGCGAACGCGCGGGCGGGCGGGAGCAGCTAAGAGCAAGAAACCAAGAGGGAGAGACGCTCATGACCAACCGCATCACGCGCCGGCAGTTCACGACCGGCGTGGTTGCCACCGCGGCCGCCTCAACCGGCCTGACGCAGGCCCAGGCCCAGAATTTCGGCGGGGACGCGCTGATCGAGGCCGCCAAGAAGGAAGGCAGGTTCGTTTATTACACGGCCAATTTCACCGAGGTCGAGCAGGAGACCATCAAGGAGTTCAACAAGCGCTTTCCGTTCGTGAAGGTCGAACTGGTGCGCGCGCCCGGCGGCCAGCTCATCACGCGGGTGAAGACCGAGGCCGCTGCCGGCAAGCTTGCCGCCGACGTGGTCGATCACTCGGATCGCGCGCTGATGCAGCCGCTCGAAGACCTGTTTCAGGAGTACGCGCCGCCGAACGCCGGCGACTATCTGCCGGAAGTGCTGATCTCCAAAAAGCTCTGGCCGCGTGTGACGCTCGGGTGGTCGATCGCCTACAACACGGAGCTCGAAAAGAATCCGCCCAAGACCTGGATGGATCTCACCAAGCCGGAATATGGGCCCAAGAAGATCGGGCAGGTGATCGCACCGTCCGGCGGCACGACCTGGACCCGGGTCATGTTCGAGCGGCAGGTTCTCGGCGAGGATTACTGGAAGAAGCAGGCAGCAACCCAGCCGGTGCTCTACCCCTCGGGCGCACCGACCTCCGACGCGCTGGTGCGCGGCGAGATTTCCATCGGGGTGCTGCTCTACAACATCGCGTACATCAAGAAGCGCGATGGCGCGCCGGTCGAGATCAACTTCCCGACCGAGGGCGTGCCCCTCAATTTCTATGCCAGCGGCGTGACCAAGACCGCCACCAGCCCGAACGCCGGCAAGCTGTTCCTCAACTGGTGCCTGTCGGACGAGGGCCAGGCCTTCATGATCAAGCAGCTCGGCCATCTCACGGCGTTGAAGAAGCCGCCGCTCTACCCGCCGGGGTACGACCCGAAGGTGATCAAGGTGTGGACCCCGAACTTCGATCAGTACGTGAAGCTGCACCACGACTGGGTCGAGGAGTGGAACAAGACCTACGGGTATCGGCAGTGACGCTCTCAGCAAGGGAGGAGAGCATGAGACCGAAAGGACTGACGCGGCGAAAACTGCTCGCAACCGCTGCCGGCATCGGCAGCTTCGCCATCATTGGGCGTCCGCGCGCCGCGACGCCCTACAAACCATCCGACAGCCTGCTCGATGCCGCCAGGAACGAAGGCAAGTTCATCCTGTACACGGCGACCTTCACGGAAGTCGAGCAGGAGGTCATCAACGAATTCCGCAAGAAGTTTCCGTTCATCCGCATCGAGATGATCCGCGCGCCCGGCGGGCAGCTGATCCAGCGCGTGAAGACGGAAGCCGCAGCCGGCAAGCTCGCCGCCGATCTCGTGCTGCATTCGGACCGCGGGCTGATGAAGGCGATCGATAATCTGTTTGCCGACTACGAGCCGCCCAATGCCAAGGACTATCTGCCCGAGTCGCTCGTCTCGCCGAAGCTGTGGCCGAACCTAACCGCTGGCTGGTGCATCGCGTATCACACCGAGCTGGTGAAGAATCCGCCGAAGAACTGGATGGACCTGACCAAGCCCGAATACACCGGGCAGATCGCGCAGGTGATCGGGCAGTCCGGCGGCACCACCTGGACCCGCATCATGTTCGAGCGGCAGGTGCTCGGCGAGGATTACTGGCAAAAGCAGGCGGCGACCAAACCGAAGCTCTACCCTTCGGGTGCGCCGCTCTCCGACTCGCTGGTGCGCGGCGAAGTGACGATCGCACCGCTCGTCTACAACATCATTTATCCGAAGGAGCGCGACGGCGCGCCGGTGAAGACCTTCTTTCCGCCGGAAGGCGTGCCGATCGTGCCCTACGGCTCGGGCATTCCGAAGACCGCGCAGAACCCGAACGCGGCGCGGCTCTATTTCGAGTGGCAGCTCTCCGAGGAAGGCCAGGCCTTCGGGATCAAACAGCACGGTAATCTCACCTCGCTGAAGGTGCCGCCGCTGCTGCCGGCCGGGTTTGAGAAAGGCACCAAGGTATGGGTGCCGAAGTTCGAAGAGTTTCAATCGCTATACGGCAAGTGGATCGAGGAGTGGAACAAGGTTTACGGGTACAGGCAGTGACGTGATTCCGCTCGTCCCCGCGAAAGCGGGGACCCAGAGCCAAGTGAAGGAAGAGTTGAATTCCCGCTTCCGCGGGAATGAGCGGGATAGGTAAGTGGAAACGGAAAGATTTGAATGTCCGCCGAACTGATCGTCTCGCATCTGCGCAAGCAATTTCTCGTCGGCCGCCCGGCAGTCGACGACGTGAGCTTTCGCATCGCGGCAGGCGAAATCGTGGTGCTGCTCGGACCATCCGGCTGCGGCAAGACCACGACGCTTCGTTGCATCGCGGGCCTCGAGCAGCCGACCAGCGGCATCATCTCGATCGGCGGCGACGAGGTGGCGGCGCCCGACCGCGGCGTGCACGTGCCGCCGCGGCTGCGCAACATCGGCATGGTGTTCCAGTCCTATGCGGTGTGGCCGCACATGACGGTGCGCCAGAACGTCACCTACCCGCTGCGCCACCGCAAGGTCCCGCGCGAGCAGGCGGACCGCAAGGTGGACGAGGTCCTCGGCCTGGTCGGCCTCTCGGAATACGCCGAGCGGCCCGTCACGCAACTCTCCGGCGGGCAGATGCAGCGCGTCGCGCTTGCGCGTGCGCTGGTCTACGAGCCGCGCATCCTGCTGCTCGACGAGCCGCTCTCGAACCTTGATGCCAAGCTGCGCCTGCGGCTGCGCGACGAGCTGCGCCGCATCATCAAGGAGGCGCGGGTGACGGCGCTCTACGTCACGCACGACCAGAGCGAGGCGGTCGTGCTCGGCGACCGCATCGGCGTGATGGACAACGGCAAGCTGATGCAGATGAGCGCGCCGGTCGAGCTGTATAACAAGCCTGAGAACCTGTTCGTCGCGAACTTCACCGGCGTCTCGAACCTGATCAAGGGCACGATGGCGGCGGCCGACATGGTGAAGCTCTCGAGCGGCGAGGCGCTGCGCATCGCAGCCGCCGGGCGCGGCAAGGCTGGCGATGCGGTCGTCGTGGCGGTGCGCCCGGAGAACATCCTGCTGCGCGCCAATGGCGAGGCCGCCGATGCCAACAGCTTTCCGGCGCGCGTGGTCGAGAACCATTTCCACGGTACGCAGACGACCTATGCGCTCGACGCCCTCGGCCATCGCATCGAGGCAATCGAGCTCGGCACCGTGCCGCGCTTTGCCGCGCAGGACCAGATCCGGATGGTGATCCCGCCGGATCACTCGTGGGTGTTCCCGCAGACGAGCCCCTAGGCGCGCTGTCCCCTCTCCCGCTTGCGGGAGAGGGGACCGAAAGTTACTCCGTCTTGATCCCGGCCTCGCGGATGATCCGTGCGTATTTCGCGGACTCCTCGTCGATGAACGTCGCGAATTCCGATGGCGTCGACCCGATCGTCTCGAAGCCGAGCGCGCCGAGCCGGTCCTTCACATCCGGCTGTGCCAGCGCCCTGACGACCTCGCGCTGCAGCGTCGTGGTGATGTGAGCGGGGAGGCCCTTCGGGCCCCACAACCCGTACCAGGAGACGAACTCGAAGCCGGTCAAGCCGGATTCCGCAATGGTCGGGATGTCGGGCGCTGCGGCCACGCGCTTCTTCGCTGTCACTGCGAGTGCCTTGATCTTGCCGGCCGCGGCAAGCGGCAGCGAGGACGCCATCGGATCGGCGATCAGGTGGATCTGTCCGCCCATGATGTCGTTGAGCATCGGGCCCGCGCCCTTGTAGGCGATCACCAGCGTGTCAACCTTGGCGTCGCGCTTGAGCAGCTCGATCGCGAGGTGACCGGCAGAGCCGAAGCTCGATGTCGCGAAGGTGAACTTGTCCGGCGTCTTGCGCACCAGCTCGAAGAATTCCTTCAGATTGGCGGCCGGCACGTTCGGCGCGGTGGAAACGATCAGCGGACCGGCGGCGAGCAGCGAGACCGGCGTAAAATCCTTCACCGCATCGTATGGGATCTTGCTTTTGAGGAACGGCGTGATGATGTGGATCGACGCAGTGAGCATCAGCGTGTAGCCGTCGGGCGCAGCCTTCGCGACCGTGTTCGCGCCGATGGCGCCACCGGCGCCGCCAGCGCGGTTCTCCACGATGAAGTTCGGGCCCATGCTCTCGTTGAGCTTCTGTACGATCAGCCGCGCCACGACATCGACCGAGCCGCCGGCCGGGTAGGGCACGACCACGCTTACGGTGCGGCTGGGGTAGGGCTGCGCCATCGCGGGTGTCGCCAACGCGACGATCAGTGCGGCAAGCCAGACGCGCTTCATTGTCGCCCTCTCAATAGGTTCCCGGGTAGCTGCCGCCGTCGATCAGCAGGTTTTGCCCCGTGATGAAGCCCGCCTGCGCCGAGCAGAGAAATGCGCAATAGGCGCCGAATTCCTCCGCCCGCCCGTAGCGTTTGGCCGGATTGCCGGCGGATCGCTCATTCCAGATCTGCTCGAAGGATTTGCCGGTCTGCCGCACCAGCACGTCGATGTGGTGCTTCTGCGCGTCGGTGTCGAAGATGCCGGGCAGGATGTTGTTGATCGTGACGTTGTGCGCGACGGTCTGGCGCGACAGGCCGGCGACGAAGCCGATCAGCCCGGCGCGCGAGCCGTTCGACAGCGGGTTCTCCATTTGCGCGATCTTGGCGCTGCGCGAGGAGATGTTGACGATGCGGCCGAACTTGCGCGCCATCATGCCGTCGACCGTCGCGCGCATCATCTCAATCGGCGCGAGCATCATGGCATCGAGCGCGGCGAGCCAGTCGGCGCGCGTGTAGTTGCGGAACTCGCCGGGGAGCGAGCCGTCCGCGCTGTTGATCAGGATGTCGGGTTCGGGACATGCGGCGAGCACGGCCTTGCGGCCCTCCGCGGTCGTCACATCGCCGACGACGGTCGTGACCTTGACGCCGAGCGCGCGGATTTCCGCGGCGGTGCGTTCGAGCGTTTCGCGCGTACGCGCGAGGATCGAGATGTCGACGCCGTCGCGTGCGAGCGCAATCGCAGCGGCCTTGCCGAGTCCGCGGCTTGCGCCGGAGAGGAGCGCCTTGCGGCCCCGAATCCCTAAGTCCATGCGCTCCTCTTATCACGCGCGCTGATGGCTTGCGAAGTTGGGAGGACGCTCGCCGGGCCGGTTGCCAGCGGCGGAAAACCGTGGTCGCCTCTGCGTCAAAGAAATCAAGGAGACGCCGATGACCGCAGACCGCATCGCAGCCGCGCTGATATTCGCACTGCTGCCGCTTGCCGCCAGCGCCGAGGAGATCGTGGTGAGCAATTACGGCGTCACCACCAATGGCATGCCGTACGCGGTCGCCATGGCGAAGGGCTTCTTCAAGAGCCAAGGCGCCGACGTGACCGGCGTCCTCACCTCCGATGGCGGCGGCACCACTGTGCGGACCATGCTCGGCGGCAATCTCGCCTATGGTGAGATCAATCCAACCGCAACCGTGATCGCGATCCAGCAGGGCGCGGACCTCAAGATCGTCAGCGACAACGTGCAGACGGTCGCGGAATTCGTCTGGGCGGTGAAGCCGGATTCGCCGATCAAGACCGCCGCGGACCTGAAGGGCAAGAAGATCGGGTATACCAACCCACGCTCGACCAGCCAGGCGCTGGCAATCCTGGTGCTGGAGAAGGCCGGGCTGAAGCCGAGCGATGCCGAGCTGGTGAAGACCGGCGGCTTCGGCGAGGGCGTCGTCGCGCTCGACCTCGGCGCGGTGGACATCACGCCGATCCCCGAGCCGCTCTGGTCGAAGTACCAGGGCAAGTATCGTGCGGTGGTGAAGGCGAGCGACCTGCTGCCGCCGCTCGACAACGTGGTTGGAGTCACGACCGGCAAGGCCGCGAAGGAACGCGGCGATTTCATCCGCGCGGTGATCCGCGCGCGCCGCCAGGCGGTGGACTACATGTACGCGAACCCGGACGAGTCCGCCGACATCATCGCCAAAGTCTACAATCTGGAGCCGGCGGTCGCGCGCAGCGCGCTCAAGAACCTGCTCGGCAGCCATGACAAGTCCGGCGTGAAATACTGGAGCGGCGGCGAGGTCAATCTCAAGGCCATGAACGAGATGATGCGCGGTCAGAAGATCGTCGGCGCGCTCAAGGACGATCCCGACTGGACGAAGATTATCGACGAGAGCTTCCTGCCCGACGATCTGAAGAAGAAACCCAACTAGGTAATGCCCGGCATCCTGACGCCCGGGCGCGTGCGCTTCGCGCTTGCGCTTGCGCTGGTGCTGCTGCTCGAAGCGCTCTGCCGCTTCGGCATCATCAATCGCTTCGCCATGATCCCGCCGAGCGAAATCCTCTGGGATCTCGGTGGAATTCTTGTTGGCGGCACGATGTGGCCAGCGATCGCCAAGACCTTGACCAATGTCGCGATTGCCTGCGTGTCTGCGATCGTCACCGGCGTGATCCTCGGCACGTTGATCCACCGCTGGCGCGGCTTGCGTGAAACGCTCGATCCGCTGTTCGCCGCCTACTATGCGATCCCGGTCTATGCGTTCTATCCGCTGTTCATCGTGATCTTCGGCCTCGGCGACGTGCCGCAGGTGCTGATCGGCTTCATGCTCGGGCTCGTCGCCGTGATCGTGAACACGCTCAACGGCCTCGACCGCGTGCCGCGCGCGCTCGCAAAGACCGCGCGCATCCATCGCCTCGGCCCGGTCGCGACCGCGCTGCATATCGCGCTGCCGTTCGCCGCGCCTTACATCTTCACCGGCGTGAAGCTCGCGGTCGCGTATTCGTTCATCGGAGTGATCGGCGCCGAGCTGATCATGTCGCGCACGGGGCTCGGCTACGAGATCGGCTTTGCCTACAACAATTTCGACAATGCCGTGATGTATCCGTTGATCGTGCTGGTGCTGGCGATCGCGGGAAGCGTGAACACGGTCTTCTTCGTGTGGGAGAAGAAGATGCTGGCGAGGCGGCGGCGATGAGCGCGTTGCGCGCCGCGATCCTGATCGCTGCCATCATGGCGGCATGGCAGCTCTTGTTCTGGTGGGCCGGAGAAACCGCGCTGACGTCGCCGCACGAGACGATTGTCTACACGCTGCAGCTACTCGCCTCGCCCGCATTCTATCCGCACCTCGCCGAGACCGGCCAAGCCTTCGTGGTCGCGCTCGGCATCGCGATCTCGTGCGGCATCCTGATCGGCTTTTCGCTCGGGCTCTACCGTTTCGCCGCCGAGGTGGGCGAGCCGGTGCTGGTCGCGCTTTATTCGATCCCCAAGATCACGCTCTATCCGATCGTGCTGCTCGCCTTCGGCATCGGCATGCCGGCCAAGATCGCATTCGGCGCGATCCACGGCATCGTGCCGGTTGCGATCTTTGCGCTGTCCGCGGTGCGCAACCTCAATCCGGTCTACGCCAAGGCAGCGCGGGTGATGCGCATGCCGGCCGCGCAGATCGCAAGCCATGTGCTGCTCCCGGCCGCGGTCCCCGAGATCTTCACCGGCATCCGCATCGGCTTTTCGCTCACGCTGATCGGCACGCTGTTGGGCGAGATGTTCGCCTCGCAGCGCGGGCTCGGCTATCTGCTGATCCAGGCGATCGGGCTGCACAACGTGCGCGTCATCATGGCGCTGACGCTGCTGCTGGTCGTTATCGCGGTGTCCGCGAGTGCGCTGCTGCTGGCGGTGGACCGCAGGCTGAGAGGGACGGCGGCGGGCGTCTAGTCGATCCGCTCCACATTCTCCTTCACCCGCTTGCGCAACGCAGCCGCATCGATCTGGTGCACGCTGCCCGATCCCGCGAGATCGAGCGCATGCGCCGCCGCCGCCCCCATCGCGATGCAGGGGCCCATCACGCGCACGCTCGAAAGCGCCGCGACATCGCCGTCGATGTTGCGCCCGGCCGCCACCATGTTGTCGCACTCGGGCGACACCAGGCTGCCGAACGGCACGGTGTGCAGATGGTCGTCGGGAAACGCCTCCCACACATGGCCTTGCGGCGTGTCGTGCAGCTCGATCGGCCAGCCGGTGCGCGCGACCGCATCGGGAAATTTGCGCCCAGCGCGCACGTCCTCGACGGTGAGCTGTTGGCGCCCGACAATCCAGCGCGTCTGCCGCACGCCGAGCATGCCGTAGGTGCGCACGCGCGCGCTGCCGAAGGCGGCCGGGTACTCGCCGCGCAGGAACGCCACCGCGCGGTCGGCCTGCACCTTGCCGTCGAGCGAAGCTTTCGTAGCGTCGATCGGATCGAGCGGCGTCTCGACATGCGTCATGTTGACCAGCGCGATGCCCTTGCCGGGGAATACGAAGGCGAAGCCGCTCTCGCGCGTAAGTCCGTAGTCTTTCGCCTTCGCTTTGAGCCGCGCCGCGACATCCGGCCGCTCCGGCGCCTTGCCCTCATCGATGCCTTCGATGACGCACATCTGCGTGCCGTAGATCGGGCCTTCGGCGGACTCGCGGCAGGCAAGGCCCGCATTCCAGGCGAGCGCCGCGTCCCCGGTCGCGTCCACGAAACCGGTCGCCGTCACGTTCACATCGCCATGGCGCGTCGCAAGCTCGATTGAACGAATGCGCCGCCCGTCGCGTTCGACGTCGCGCATCACGGCGCCGAGCAACACCGTGATGCCGGACTGGCGCACCGCTTCCTCGATCCAGCGCGCCAGCGCGACCTCGTCGTACTGCACCACGATCGTGTTCGACGGGCCGCCGTGCCGGTAATGCAGGGCGCCCTGCGCG
>Ga0310810_10005745_pt1:10000-13922 | contig 13922 bp, 11 predicted proteins | sample NCmetagenome_FD_207641 | JGI IMG/M metagenome (GOLD analysis project Ga0310810, IMG submission 207641) | Soil microbial communities from experimental microcosm in Duke University, North Carolina, United States - NC | ecosystem: Engineered > Artificial ecosystem > Soil microcosm >... | reverse complement strand
TGGTAGCCGTTTCTCAGGCTCCCTCTCCGGAATCGAACCCTTATTCCCCGTTACCCGTTGAAACCATGGTAGGCCTCTATCCTACCATCGAAAGTTGATAGGGCAGATATTTGAATGAAGCATCGCCGGCGCAAGGCCGTGCGATTCGAGAAGTTATTATGAATCACCAAACGAGCGGCGAGCCGCGTTGGTTTTTTATCTAATAAATACACCCCTTCCGGAAGTCGGGGCTTTAGTTGCATGTATTAGCTCTAGTTTTCCACAGTTATCCATGTAGAAAGATATCATCAAATAAACTATAACTGATTTAATGAGCCATTCGCAGTTTCACAGTACAAACTTGTTTATACTTAGACATGCATGGCTTAATCTTTGAGACAAGCATATGACTACTGGCAGGATCAACCAGGTAACTACTGATTCCAACGACGCCGAAGCGTCGGCTCCTCTGGACCTCGCCATGAAAGCGAGGCCGCATCGAGGTCGGAGTGTTCGCAAACCTTTCGTCGACATAAGAGACCGGACTACCGTCCTCGCGTACCATCCGCTTTCCCCTGGAGTACTAGCTTCATGGTTACTCGGACGATCCATCGGCCTCCCCCTTGTTTCCCGTTCTCACATATTTCAGACTGGCTTCTCCTCGTTCCGAAAAACGAAGATCGCAGCCTTCGATGAGGACTACCAGCGACCGGCACGCCTGAAAGACTAGCGCAGTCGCGGCGGATCCTCGAGCGGTTGATCGAGGCAGGCTTGGCCATCGGCAATCAATCCACATCCTTCGCGCATCGCAAACGCGGTCCTCGAAAGGGACGCATTCGACTTCATCGACGACGAGTTTTAAAGACTCGCAAACGTCGGGCTAACATCGCCATCCCGAGTCGGTTTATCCTGCAACGCAGGCGCATCGACGACTCGGTCCAAGCGAAGCCAGTCAGAAAATCAGCGTACTAGACCGACCAGCCCGACCATCAAAGGCCGGGCCCATCGACGTTCGACCGAAAGTCAAGAAAAAGCGTGGCGCAAAAAGGTAATGAAACCCTCGAAAATGCGCCCGTAAAGCCCTTTCATAACAACTCACTCAAGGATCTACCGTTATCGCACGCAAAAGCCCGGCATCGCATGAGAAAGTCTTCAAAATCGCGCCCGTTAGCTTGATTGCATCGCATGCACTCGAAAGCGTAGCATCGTATATGAAAACCCTCAAAAATGCGCCCATCAGCTTTGTTTGTGCCGTCGACCCTTTTGTTTGTTGTGCCCACTCCCATATAGTAGGAAAGCTGTGTTGTTTGTCCGTATTATGCCCGGAGCGCAGAAGGCGTGCGGATTGGTGTCCACTATATCGCGTTTTGGTGTGTTTTTGAACTCTGCAGAATTTTGCCTCTCGAAATCCTTGACTTTTGCGCCCACATTAGGAAAAACCTAATGAAAGCGTCGCAACGCATTCCTATAGCGTCCACTATATCAAACACTACACTTTTCCTATGCAAAACAACAAAAATTGCGTCCCTATACAAATGTCCACTACATCAAAACACTACACTTTGCTATACAAACATGTCCAAAATTAGCGTCCACTATATCAGACACTACACTTTTCCTATGCAAAACAACAAAAAATTGCGTCCCTATACAAATGTCCACCATATAAGACACTACACTTTTCCTATGCAAAACAACAAAAATTGCGTCCCTATCACAAATGTCCACCATGTCAAACACTACGCTTTTCCTATGCAAAATAACAAAAATTGCGTCCCTATGAAAATTGTCCACTACATCAAAACACTACACTTTCCCTATGCAAACATGTCAAAATTGCGTCCATACACAAGTGTCCACTATGTCAAAACACTACACTTTTCTTATGCAAACATGTCAAAATTGCGTCCATACACAAGTGTCCACTATATCAAAACACTACACTTTGCTATGCAAACATGTCAAAATTGCGTCCACACACAAAGTGTCCACTATATCAAAACACTACACTTTTCCTATGCAAACATGTCAAAATTGCGTCCATACACAAAGTGTCCACTGTATCAAAACACTACACTTTGCTATGCAAACATGTCAAAATTGCGTCCACACACAAAGTGTCCACTATATCAAAACACTACACTTTTCCTATGCAAACATGTCAAAATTGCGTCCATACACAAAGTGTCCACTATATCAAAACACTACACTTTTGCTACACAAACATGTCAAAATTGCGTCCTCATACATATGTCCACAATGCCAATCAACACACATTTCCTGTGCAAATTTGTTTAAAATTTGTTTATACCAAACACTACACTTTGCTATGCAAACACATCAAAATTGCGTCCTTATACATGTGTCCACCACATCAAACACTACACTTTCCCTATGCAAAATCACAAAAATTGCGTCCCTATACAAAATGTCTACCATGTCAATCCACTACACTTTGCAACACCAAGGTGTCAAAATTGCGTCCATAAGCACTTGTCCACCATATCAAAAACACTACACATTTCCTATACAAACACGTCAAAATTGCGTCCTTATGCAGATGTCCACTATATCAAATGACTACACATCATTTCAAGACCACATGCCAGTGTCCACTATATCAAAACACTACACTTTGCTACACAAACATGTCAAAATTGCGTCCATAAGCAAGTGTCCACTATATCAATCACTACACATATTTCAAAACCACATGCCAGTGTCCACCATATAAAAACACTACACTTTGCTACACAAACATGTCAAAATTGCGTCCATAAGCAAGTTTCCACTATATCAATCACTACACATATTTCAAAACCACATGCCAGTGTCCACTATATCAAACACTACACATTTCCTATACAAACATGTCAAATTTGCGGTGTCCACTGTATCAAAGCCAAGATGTGTCCACCAATTCAACACTACACTTTCCTTACTCAAATAAGACAAAATTGCGCCACACTACACTTTTCTTATCCAGATAGGCCAAAAATGCGTCCACAACAACAAGACATTGCACCTCCCTAGTCAATCCATGAGAAGTCATATTGAAGTCATTTGATAGAAAACATGAACACAAACTGAACTATTGACTACAATACTATACCACTCTATAATCTCTGACCATAGACCTGCCCTAAACCACTACGTCCGAAGTCAAGCAAAAATCCTGATGGCCATTAGGGTTTCAACAAGACCTGCCCTAAACCACTACGTCCAAAGTCAAGCGAAAATGCTAGTGACCATTAGGGTTTCAACAAGACCTGCCCTAAACCACTACGCTTGAATTCAACCGACCAATCCCCGATGAGGGTTGGGGTTTGCTTACGTGTCGCTTACCTTTGCTCGCTTTTTTTTTTCTTCCTTGCTCTTGATCTTTGCCTCGTCTTTTTTTTTTCTCCCTTCGCCTCCCCTTTCCCTCCCCCTTCTCGCCTTCAAAGCGCTTCCCTTCGCTCCTCTTTGAGACCCTCCCAAAGGAGGACCCCCAAAGAGGAGCATAGGTTCCTCCCCTTGAAAAGGGGAGGATGCGCCCCTCCGGCATGCGCCCTTACCACGAGGCCAAGAGATGGCAGGCCTCGCAGTCTACAGCCGTACCAATAGGCTGGTTTCATAGATGAGGTCCGACGCACAGACCTCACCCGCATGCTCGACGCCGATAAAATCATGGCGCGATGCATCAAAATCCTCGAGATTGCATTCATCAGCTCATTCGCTAATAAAAGCGTAGTCAAACCCCTCAAAATTGCGTCCATCAGCTTAGTCGCTAATAAAAGCGTGGTCAAAACCCTCAAAGTTGCGTTCATTAGCTTAGTCGCTAATGAAAGCATAGTCAAAACCCTCAAAATTGCGCTCATTAACTTCATTATGCCATCGACCCTTTTGTTTGTTGTGCTCGCCCCATATGGTAGGAAAGCTGTGTTGTTTGTCCGTATTATGC
>Ga0310810_10005744_pt1 | contig 13923 bp, 8 predicted proteins | sample NCmetagenome_FD_207641 | JGI IMG/M metagenome (GOLD analysis project Ga0310810, IMG submission 207641) | Soil microbial communities from experimental microcosm in Duke University, North Carolina, United States - NC | ecosystem: Engineered > Artificial ecosystem > Soil microcosm > Unclassified ... | reverse complement strand
GAAGACGCGTCGTTGGGTTCCTCATTGGTCACTGCAATCGTCAACATCATCTTTTGGTCCGGGTACAACACATACGCCGCTTTCTTACCCGGATTGATAATGCTTATAACCCTCGCCATTCCCATTTGTTTAAGACTTTCTGCGGTCCCGGGTGGCATTTCCCGGTTCTTGACCTGGCTGAGATCCATCTCGACTCGAATGCTTTTGTCCAGCAGAGAAAAGTTCATCGGCATGAGGGCAATCTCCTTTTGAGAATTATCCAGCAGTTGCACCTCGGTTTTGGCGGTAAAGGCTCGGTTATCGCCGAACAATTTGGTGATGGCGGCGGTCATACCAGCCGGTCCACCCGGACCAGCCATTTGAGCCGAAACGCCAAAACCAGTCAGCATCAAGAACAAGCAGGCGAGCTTTATTTGTGGCTTGCGCAGAGAAAGTCGCATAGCCTGAACAATAGCTGTTTGTGAGGCGCTGGCGAGCCAAATCTCAGCATTAGGAGTCACGCCACTTTGGCTGAATGCTGCTTCACGTTGGATTTGCGTTACCGCCAGCTCACAGCCGTTCCCCGTTGGACTGCGGATTTTCCCTACGACATTAGTCTACTCAGATGTTTCAGTCGGTACCAAATTGAACAGGCGATCGAAGGCGGCGTCCCAAGCGGTTGCATACGGGATTATCGTCTCGGTCTTAATTGAGTTGCGGACGATTTCGCGAGCCAGTTCAACCGACTGGATATGTCCCAAAGTTAGCGCTTGGACCACAATATTCCCAATGGCTGCCGCATCATCACCCATGATTACGGTTGGGAGCTGCACGGCATTGGCAATAAAGTGATTCAACAGTGAGTGCGGGCATTTGCCCAAAATGAACAGCCGTGAAAAACGCGAGCCCGAGATCATCTCCAGTTCGCGCAACTGCTTGCGATACAACAGCGCGAGGCTTTCGAGGATGCAGCGGAAGATCGGCCCTGGACGGCGCGGCACTGCCTGACCGGTTTCTTTGCAAAATGCCTGGATCTTTTTCGGCATTTCGCCCGGGGTAAGGAACCGTGGATCAGTCGGATCGATGAGCGACTCAAACGGAGTCGCAGAGCCAGCCAGGTGCGAAAGCAGATCGGCGTCGATTTCCCGGTCGGTTTCTTTCCAGGATCGCTGGCATTCGTCCAGGATAGATAAACCAACCGTGTGCTTGTGAAGCCAAACAGAGTTTTGATACCCGATGGCATTGTTGAGCCCCATTTCCCGTATGGGGTCATTAATCAGCAGCACTCCTGGTTGGGTGCCAAGCAGGGTCGACGCCCCGCTCCTCAGGAAAGCCCAACTCTCGCCCTCGGCAACCGGCAGACCCGCCAGTGCGGACGCAACCTCGTGAGAACATGAAGCCAGGATTCGGGCCTCTTCCAGGCGTGTTTCCTTGGCAATTTCGGCCCGCAACGGACCGAGCTCCGTTCCCGCGCTGACGAGTGGCGGCAAAAGCTTTGCCGGTGTGTGTACGGCGTCCAGCAATCGTTGCGACCAGGAGTTGCTGGCCGGATTGTAGAGCTGCGTTTGGCTCGCTTGCGATATTTCAATACGTGGAACGCCACCTAGCAGGTAATTAAATCCATCGCTGATCGGTAAGAGATGAGCTGCTTGTCTGAGGCGTCTTGAACTTTCTGAAGCGAGTTGAAACAACGTATTAGTGGAGGATGGCTGCAAACCGGTTTCCCCATAGAGGGTCTCCAGATCGATGTGGGCGAGAACTTTCTTGCTGCCTGCGGCAGTTCGAGGATCGCCGTGATGGAAAGCCGGCGTGATCAGCGAACCATCAGAGTCGAACAGCAGGTAATCCCCAGCCCACGACGTGCAACTAATTCCATCTACCGGCTCTTCGTAAGCGCCCACGCCGCGCAAACCATCAAGAACATCCTGGTAAAGTTGGGGGATGTTCCAAAAAATCGAGTCTTTTTCACGGATAGGAGTGTTGGCAAAGCGGCGTACCTCGCTAATAACGAGTTTGTCCTTGTGTAAGGTCCCCAACAGGACACGACCGAGCTCCGTCCCCAGATCGCAAGCGACATAGAAGCGACTCATAAACCCTTGTACTGACGCAAATCTTGTGCCCTGGCCCGTTTGAAAAAATGGGAAATTCTAAAAAACCGAACTTAAGTCGTTTTATAATAGCGCGAAGCGCTCATGCACCCCCACTGGAGGGCCAAGCCCAGTTCGAGCTGTACCGAAATTAAGCAGGTTTGTCCGACAGGCTTGACAGGGAGGCTTCTTGAACTGCCCCACCAGCCGAAACTGGAGCATTGGACCTGAGCCTCTCAACAATCGAAGGAAGCCGTTCCAGGAGGTATTTCACTTCGGTATCGGTCGACCCGATACCCAGACTAAAGCGGACGCTCGCCCGTGCTCGCTCAAGGCTGCAACCCATCGCAACGAGCACGTGAGAGGGATCGAGCGAACCCGTGGTGCAAGCCGAACCGCTGGAAGCGCAAATGTCAGCCTGGTCCAGGAGCATGAGAATCCCTTCGGCTTCTACACCTTCAAATGAGATGTTGCTTGTGTTGGGCAGCCGAGGTTCCTTTGGCCCATTGCGGGTTGTACCTGGAATCATCCTCAGAATCTCAGCCTCAAGTTGGTTGCGCAGCTTCTGAACCCGCGTTTCCATTTGGGGCAAGCGTGCCGCTGCCAATTCTGCGGCGCGCCCAAGAGCGACAATGTTGGCGACGTTCTCGGTACCACCACGCCGCCCGCGCTCTTGGCCCCCGCCTACCAGGTACGGATGAAACCGCGTGTGGCGACGCACGTAGAGCAGCCCGATGCCTTTGGGGGCGTGGAACTTGTGACCCGACAACGACAGAAAGTCGACGCCCAACTCCTTTACATCGAGTTTGACCTTCCCCGCCGCCTGGACCCCATCGGTATGGAAGAAGACGCCTTTTCGTCGGCACATCGTGGCAATCTCGGCGATCGGAAATATCACGCCGGTTTCGTTGTTGGCGAGCATCACCGAAACCAGCGCCGTATCGGAACGGATAGATTTCTCCAAGAAACCAAGATCCAGGCCCCCGTCGGAATTCACCGGTACCAAAGTGATTTCAAAGCCGCGTTTTGCGAGATGCTGGCAATATTTCAGCGTCGCCGAGTGTTCGACCGCAGTGGTGACGAGGTGGCGTTTTTGAGGATCACTCAGCAGTGCGCTATGAAGGGCCGTGTTGATGCTTTCGGTCCCGCAACTGGTGAAAATTAGTTCGCGCGGTTCGGCATTCATGAGCGCAGCAACACTGGCACGTGCACTATCGATCGCCTCGATTAATTGATGTCCAAAACGGTAGGCGCTGGAGGGATTGCCCCACTTCTGTGTCAGAAAGGGCAGCATTGCCTCAAGCACTTCAGGGGCGAGGCTGGTCGTTGCGTTATTGTCAAAGTAGACCGGCGGCTGACTCATGCACCTCACCGTAACCTATTCTGCCGTGCTCGTGAAACAAATTGGCCTTGTAAAGCATCAATGCAATCCGCACAATAGTGCCACGTTCAACCGCCGGTCTATGGCCGCCTATTTTGAAAGTGCATTTCACGGTCGAGTTGCCGCCGGCGTCGGACAGAGTGTTTTGACTTATGAAATCACCACGGAAGAATTGCCCTGGACTGAACTACGGCGCTTTTTGGCTGAGCCTGGGCTTCGGGCTGCTATTCAGTCCTTCCGCAGTGACGCTTTGCCATGCTGGCGGGGCAGTCGTTGCTTGGGGGGCCAATGATGCTCAGCAAAGCCAGGTGCCCCCTGGGGTAAACAATGTCGTTGCTGTGGCGGGCGGGGAGTCTCACTCACTGGCTTTGCAGGGCGACGGCACGGTAGCCGCCTGGGGATTTAACCTCTCGGGTCAAGCCAGTGTACCCCTCAATTTGAACGGCGTTACCGCCATTGCGGCGGGGGCTACTTACAGTTTGGCCTTGAGAAGCAACGGAACGGTGGTTGTCTGGGGCAACCAAACACCGGCTCCGGCGCAACTGACAAATGTTGCTGCGATCGCGGCCGGCTCGGCCCACACACTTGCTTTAAAAACTGATGGTACCGTCGTTTCCTGGGGTAGTGTAACGACGGTCCCGGTTGGATTAAGTAATGTCACTGCGATCGCGGCCGGTAACGGCAACAGCTTGGCTTTGCTTCGAAATGGTACCGTTATTGCCTGGGGCGATGACACCTACGGAAAGTCCGAAGTCCCGGCCTCCGCGACCAATGTGATGGCTATCGCGGCCGGAGCGGACCATTGTCTGGCCTTATTAAGCAACCGAACCGTTTTGGCGTGGGGACGCAACGATTATGGCCAGGCTTCGGTGCCGGGCGGCCTGGCAAACGTGATTTCGGTTAGCGGCGGTGCCTTGCACAGCCTTGCGCTGAGAAATGACGGAACGGTGATCGCCTGGGGCGATGATACCTATGGACAAACCACTATCAGCGGCAGTTCGGTCGGATTTATCGCGATTGATGCCGGGGGTTATCACAATCTGGCCATAAAAAACGACGGCACCCCGTTTATTCTGGCGCAGCCCGTCGACCAAATCTCTTCAATCTCCAGCCGTGCCAGTTTCACTGTTTTTGCCATCGGTTCGCAGCCATTGAGCTATCAATGGCAGCATGAGGGAACAAACATCGCAGGTGCGATCGGGGCGACCCTCACGTTGTTTAATTTGAAGCTTACTGACAGCGGCACCTATACCGTCAGAGTCTCCAATTCGAGGGGTGCGGTAAACAGCCTGCCTGTCGAGTTGACTGTGGTCGGCGGCCCGCCGCTCGTCTCGATCCCACCTCAGAATCAAACCGTAGTTTGCGGCGACAACGTCGTCTTTCAGGTTATTGCCGGCGGTTCAACCAATCTCAGCTATCAATGGTCCTACCAGGGAGTCGATATAGCCGACGCTACCCGCAACTTTTTAGTTGTTCAGGATGTTAGTCCGGAAGATAGCGGCATCTATTCCGTCACTATGACCAATGATTTCGGGTCAACCAGCACTGGGGCCGTGCTGACGGTTTCTCTCGATGCGCCACACATTGTTAGTCCATTAGCCACTTACGGCAATCAGGGAGCGCCTTTCAATTATCAGATACAGGCGATGCATAATCCGATTGCGTATGCCGTCGATTTTCTTCCCGATGGTTTAACGCTAAACACTACCAACGGCCTAATTTCAGGCATTCCCACTGATATCGGTCCGTATTTCCCGGTCATAACCGCGATTAGCCCGTGTGCTTCAGAGAGTCAGGTATTGCTGCTGATGATTGCTCCCGGAGTGCCGCTCATTGTCAATCCCGCATTAGTGACTGGCTCAGAGGGGATCCCTCTCAACACCTACGCCGTCGTGACGATAGGCCTTGCCGATTCATACGGAGGAGACAACCTGCCCTCCGGAATTGTCATCGACGCAGGCTCCGGTCTCATTTCAGGCGTACCCACCTTTGCTGGAGAGTTTGATTCGACACTCTGGGCGAGCAATCAATGGGGTATCGGAACGGCCAACCTGCATTTTTCCATCACCAATCGCATTGTCCGCAATATGTTCATGGACAATGTAACGGCTGATTATTCTTCGCCGTTCCTGTTGGATTTTCAGTTCTCACTGTACTCCTTGTCCGACACGAATGATCCTAGCACCTCCGAGGGTGTCGTCATAGACCCGATATTGCTCTCGGCTTTGGCGATGGAAAATGGGCAGGCCGTTGGCTCCGAAAGCCGGCCGTTTATTTCGGCCGGCAGTTCGAAACTCGTCAAGGTCGAGCTGGTTCTGGATTATACCGCCAGTATTGCTTCACTGGCCAACGGAGATGCAAATGGCGACGGCGTTTCTGATGCCATCGAGAACATGGTAGCTGGAGCAATAGGGTTTGTGGATCAGCAGGCCAGCGATGCTCAAATCGGAGTCTACGAATTTCATCGGGACGACCAGGCCCCCAATCGCGTGGTGGGTTTAACCCAAAACAAAGATCTTCTGGAAACATCGATCGCTGGGATTTGGACGAATTATGTGCAGGGATTTCCTGCCGGGTCGCGGTGTTGGGATGCGGTCAGCGCTGCGATTTCCGACTTAGGTGCATCGAATCGGGATGAGCAGCACTATGTCATAGTCATCTCAGACGGCCAGGATGACTCGAGCACGAACACACTGGACGACATTATCGGCCAGGCCGTGACCAACAACGTCAGGATCTACAGCTTGGGCTTTGGATTTGAACTGGGGACAAACAATTTGCGGCAGTTGAGCCTGGCGACCCAAGGAAAATATCACAGCGCTACCAACTCAGCTCAAGTGGCCACCCAGCTCGCCCAGATCACCAAGGATGCGAAATCCCAATACATTCTGCGCTGGGCAACTCTCAAACGGCCACCCAATCCAACCAGCTTTACACCGTCGTTTGCGATTTTTTATGCGGGGCTATCCGTCACTTCACCGCCTCCAGTCACCTATCTGGATACGAATAATCCCATCATTGATACCAATCAGATGCCTCCAACGACCAATTACAACACAATCACAAATTCGGCATTCGGTGATTTCGATACCGTCTCCAATGCCGGACCGGTGGCGGTGGGTGCGTTGAGAGTCGTGCCCGAGGCCCAAGTGAGTCCGACTGGCATGAGCTTGCGCAGCGCTTATTCGCCGCGGTATGTCCGGCAAATTCGGATTCATTATCGACCCAATTGGCCCTGCACAACTACACTGCAATCTGATGGTCCGAATGAGATCCTCTCAGGTTGGAGTATGAGTGATACGAGCGACGGGGCCGGTGGGAGATGGTTGTTGCTAAGTAGTCCCAATCCATCGGACTTGGAGACCAGCATACCATTTGCGGCATTCGGTAGATTGGTCAGGTTCCAGTTCCAGGATATCATCAACCCAAGTAACGCCTTCAGTGTGTTCGACGTCGACAATACAATTTATACCAACACTGGCGGACAGAGTTTCGCAGTTGAAAATGGGAACAGCTTTATCAATGTGTATCCAGCCTTGCCGCACGGGACACCGGTCGAGTGGCTAATTAATCATGGCTACTCCCTGTCAAGCACCTGGGTGACCGCTGAAACGGCGGACCCGGACAATGATGGGGTCCCGAATTGGAAAGAATATCGTGCTAATACCGATCCGCGGAATCCCAGGTCTAAATTTGTGATTCGCAGTCTCAGTCGAGGACCCGACGGTCGATTCGAGGTGACCTTCAGCGCGTCCACCAATCGTGTCTACCGTGTAGATGCCTCAAGCGATTTGATCCTGTGGCAAACCGTCCAGGATAATATTCAGGGCATAAACCAGGATATAACCGTCTCAGATAAACGGCTTATCGGCAATCTCGACACCGTCTACTACCGAGTCTTGGTCTATTAAGCTATCCGCCAAGGGGAACAAAGCGGATCAGACGGGTTGATCCTGATCCAGGCTAACTTGGCCCGCCGATCTTTGTTCCCTCGGGAGTCTATCAAATGAGCAGAACTCGAATCCGAGTTCTGCCGCGGTTCGACGGATTTCGGGATCGCAAAGGACTTTCACCTCGTGCGCGCGTTCGCTGCGATAGGCGGTCTGAAGTCCGTCGTCATAGCCCGGATGGCATCCCAATTCAGTAATCTTCCCGGTCAACCGCGAAAGAATCGATTTCAGGCCTTCCACGCTAATACCTTCCGGCCAACTCTCGCCCTCGCCGGTTTGGCCGTAGAAATCGCCGCAATAAATAATGCGCTCTCCAACGTCGCGTACAGGGACTCCTAGATTCGCTCCGAGGGCTTTGACGATCGAATGAACAGGTTCTTCACGGTGGACGTGCTGGTGTGAATCAATATGGGAAGGGTCTCTACCCATCAGCCGCTGAAACTGTTGCAATTGGTGACTGATTTCAATCTCGACCTGCCTGGCATCGTCCACTTGAACCACCGAGTACAACCGCACCCATTCCCCTTGCCGATACACCCATTCGCCCAGATCCAGGTGCAGCCCAACACTGAGTTTCTTTCTCGCCCGTGCGAGAGCTGCGGCATTAGCAGCCCCTGGTTGGCGCACCATCAAACTGGTGCTGGTCACGATCCCAAGCTCGGCGGCTTCGATGATGCCGCGATTCACACCTTTACTTATTCCGAAATCATCCGCGTTGACGATCAAATACTTCATCAGCACTTCAAAGACCCGCTTGGTTCATCAGCTTGTTAAGGACTTTTTCTGCCGCAAAATGTTCTGAAGCGATCTCGCGAGCCGCCTTGCAATTACCGATATAATCACGCTCGACCTCATCCACCGCCGCGAGGATATCCTGCATGTTGCGGAAAGCGAATAGGCCTTTGCCGGTTGGGAGATAACTTCCGAATCCGGTATCCTGAGTGATTACTGGACGAGAGGCGGCTAAATAACACGCGCTGCGATCGCTAAACCAACCGCTGCGCAAGCGGATATTTTGATCCTTGGCGACGGTAAATTCGCCCCTGGCGTTGCAAATGTAATTTCGGTACCGATCAATATCCCTCGATACTCGAATTGAATCGACAATTTGCCATCCATTTTTTTCAAGCGACCGCCGCGTCTTCTTGTCGACTCCCGCGGCCAACTCGAAGGGCACGTTCCGCTGGAGCGGTAAATTCAGGAACTTAAGAAATTCACGATGTTTGGACCAATAGTAACGTTGACCATTATAGATGAGGTCCTTGCCGCTGTTTTTCCAAGTCGCAATCGTGTTGTGGGCGGAGCCGTTGGGGAGCGCAGGCAACGAGTTCTCCCACAAATCCAAGGCAATTGGCTGACAAGTCGGTAACCAATGGAATTTCTGCAGCGGAACAAGACAGTCTGTCGCACCGAAGTTCAGGCCGAAGCTAAACAAGGTATCGTGCGCGCCTAGTGTGGAGATTGTCCTTCGATCACCTTTTGCGACATTGACTTGAGCGGCAACGGGATCAGTCTCGACGTAAATGCGTCGGCGGCAAGCGAGATGCTCCTCTCGCAATTCCTGGGCGCCGGTCACGTTTAGAAAGGCATCGGCTTCGCGGTACAACGCCTTTATCTTCGCGTCGCTAAGTCCGTAACAACCGCCTCCCGGATAATTGCCACGAAACGCCCAGTGGCCGGAAAAACCGTAGGATTCCAACACGGGCACGACGGCACGCAAGTTGCCGGTCACGTCGGGCGAGAGGTCATTCAGCTCGGGGTCGTAAATCCAGCGTCCTGAATCCTCAATGTAATACGGATCGTAACCCAACCGCCGGAGCGCGAGCAAATAATGCAAGAACTGGTAAGTTACTCCTGCCAGAGGATACCAAAACAAAATACCGAAAACGATGATCTTGCCTCTCGCGGCGACACGCGGCGTGCCTCGCGCCAGCGAATGTTTTCGCAATGGCAATACTCGCGGCCTGTGTTTGCCTCCTCTCAACGAGACCGGTCTTTCGAGCTTATTCCGTCGGCAAGTCATTTTGTATTCGGTCCTCGTGCCGAATAGACCCTTCTAGCTGGGGAGGCTCATCGTTATCAATCGAGCGGATAACACGTGCGGGATTGCCAGCCACGAGGGTATACGGCGGGACGTCATTGACCACCACAGATCGGGCGCCGACCACGGAGCCATCGCCGATAGTCACGCCTGGGAGCACGCAACTCTCAAAACCAATCCACACATTGCGCCCTATCCGAATTCGCCCCGCAGCCGCCTGCCCTGTGGGACAGCGTAGGGGCTCGGTGGGGATTTGCTTCAGGACCCGCCGGCGGGCGGCAATCTCCCGCGGAAAACGATAGGTATCCATCAAGACGACGTTCCAGGAGATCATTGAATAATCGCCAATCTCAACCGCAGCATCACAGATGATCCACGCACCGTGCACCAACGCAAACGCGCCAATCTGCACCCGGCCGCCCGGACCGACATCGAACATCGTTCCAAGATATATGGTCGCAGCTCGGCCGATGCGAGCACCCTCCGGCGCACAACTGCGATAGAGCAGAAAACTGTAAGTCGTTTCGAGGTAAGCTTCCTCATCGAGCACGACATTTTCCGGAATGCTTCCGACGTGCCAATCCCAGGATAGTGTTCGTTTCGAGAGGTTGAGACTCATACGGACCCGACGACCTGCGCCGGATTGCCCAGCACGCGAGCTCGCGCCGGAATGTCATGGGTAATCAATGCCCCGGGCTCGATAAAAGCACCGGCACCGATGCGGACGCCTTTCAGGATAGTAACGTTTGGGCCCATCCAAACGTCATCCTCAATGACAACCGGTCGCATCGGGATGGCGGGACGAGCTCGGGCCTGACTTGCTGGTGAACAGGCAATCGCATCCTGAATTCGAGCAGCCGGAGAGATTGGATGAAAGTCGGTGTCCGCCAACGTGGTATTCCAACCTGCGACGACGTAATTGCCGATGCGCAATTCCATTTCACATAACAAGATGACGTTGCAGAAATAACAGTAATCTCCAATTTCGATGCGGCCGGCCTCGCCGACAGCGAAATGAACTCCGTCCATTGTGCAATGAGTCCCGATGGTCAGTGCCGAACCTCGTTTTGCGCGAAAGCGCTGAAAGGCGTGATCGCCTTTGAGAATCGTATTGGACCCCAGTATGACGTTGGGCGGCAAAGCGCCGTCGAGCCATCGTCCAGCTGGTGCTGCGCTCAGAGTTCTCGCGTTCATAGGTTTGGCAATGTCTCCGCCGCTTCAGGTTTGAACTGCCATGGGTTCGGGTTCAGCTACCTGCAGTTGCCACATTCGAGCATACAATTCCCCGCGCGCCAGCAACTCCTGGTGTGAACCACTTTCGCCAATTCGACCGTCGTGAAGCACTACGATTCGATCGGCGCGCCGTACGGTCGACAGCCGGTGGGCAATAATCAATGTGGTTCGCCCTTTCATCAGTCGGTCCAGCGCCTGCAAAAGCGCATCTTCAGACTGAGCATCCAATGCGCTGGTCGGCTCGTCTAAAATCAAAACCGGCGCATCCTTCAGAAACGCGCGGGCAATCGCGAGGCGTTGTCGCTGACCACTGGAGAGATTCGTCCCGCGTTCACTGAGCTCCGTTTCATATTTCTCGGGCAGCCGGCAGATAAATTCGTGAGCATCAGCTGCTTTTGCGGCTGCTTCGATTTCCGCTTGTGATGCGTCGGGCCGGCCGTAGGCAATGTTTTCGTGGATGCTGGCCGCGAACAACACCGGTTCCTGGGTGACTAAGGCGAGGTTGCGACGCAATGATTTTAAGCTGACAGCGCGAAGGTCGTGGCCATCCAAAAACAGACTTCCTCGGCCGGGATCATAAAAGCGCAATAACAAGCTGGCGAGGGTCGTCTTGCCCGTGCCGGATGGGCCAACCAGAGCGAGGCTGGAGCCCGGCGCAAGCTCGAGATCAATGTTTTTGAGAACGGGCACTCCGGGACGATAGCCGAAGGTCACGTCTTTAAACCGAATTCCGCCCGTTACGCGCGGCAAATCGCAAGCATTCTTCAGCTCGGTTATTTGCGGTGCCGAACCCAAAATGGTCATCACCCGTCGGCAACCGGCGGCGGCGCTTTGTAGCGCTCCTGCCGTGTACGCGAGGGTTTCCAGCGGTTTAAAAAGCATCGCCAGATAAGCGGCCAATAAAACGAGGTCGCCTGAAGTAATGCGACCTTCTAATACTCCGCGACCTCCCAGCCAGAGGACCGAGCCGGTACCGCATGCCAGTATCAATCCGGCCAAAGCTTGAGAACTGGTCTGAACAACTATCAAACGCAAGTTGGCTTGAAGACTTGCGCCCGCCTTCAGGCGAAAGCGGTCGCTCTCGAACTGTTCGCGTCCGTATGCCTGAACCGCCCGAATCCCAATCAACGTTTCCTCGACCCGCGTGCTGACCTCGCTTTCGGATTCATGTAATTTGGTGCTCTGTTCGGCCATGGGCTTATCTACTTTGCGAATGAGGAACAGCAGCGGAGCGGCCACCGCAGCAAAGGCGAGGGTCAGGCGCCAGTCCCGACTCAGCATCACCAGTGCGATGCCCAACAGCGTTGCGCCGGCGGTCAGGCCCGGAATCAGACCTTCGCTGAAGACGGACTGGATACAATAGCTGTCCCAAGTGATGCGATAAAGCGAATCACCCACGGCCGTAGCATCATGAAAAGCCAGCGACAATCGTTGAACGTGGTCAAATAACGCGCAGCGAAGTTTGAATACCAGCCGCAGGGCGACTGAATTCAGCAGGTAAGCGCTCGCCACATTCAGCGCTCCCAGGAGGACCTCAATGAGTACGAGCCCGAGACACAGCAAAGAGAGTAGTTTGAATTTGGATGCCGAGGAGGCGCCGGGGTTTAGAGCTTGCCCGACCTTTGAAACCCAGCCAGGGAGGGGATCATGGCCAATGACGCAGTCCAGCACCAGCTTCAGGGGCCAGGGCTGCACCAACGCCATCGCCGAAGCGCCCATCACGAGCCCAAGACCCAAAAGCATAACCGGCATCTCGCCCGGCATGAACTTCGCCAGCAGACGCAAGGTTACTTGTAGCGTCCCATTGCTGGGTTTTTGGTTTAGTGACGCGGAGCCGCTCATGGTTAGCCAAGTCGGGCTTCAGCGGGAACTTCTTTGAACTGTGGCTTGGGATTGCTGGGGATTTCTGTGGCCAAGAGCTCTGATGCGACTCCGGGCTTACCTTCGATGACCTCACGCAGAGCTGCCATCGCTCCGGCACTTTCATAAAGTGTGCGAGCTACGAGGAAAATTGCCGGAACATTGAGCAACGCCCAGGCGGTCCACTCCAGGTCGAGGGCCGCCCTCATCGCAAAAGCGGCAAAACAACAAGCCACCAGGAAAATGCCGGGCTTCGCTATCGGCCAGAGTTGCAGCCGGACGTACTGCTTGCCGCCGGCGTGTTCTTCGATTACCGCCAAAAGCCTGGCTCGGCCGAGCAACCCCCCGCGGACCTCCAGATCCCAGCGATCATAATCTCCGCCACGGATGACCGCCGCCCCCGCGCTTCGCAAACCCCCTTCAAACGCCGCGAGGCGTTGTTCAGCACTCTGCCATTGTTTGTCGCTCCAAATCGCTACCGTAACGGGCCAAGGAATAACCAGATTATTGCCCCCTCGCCGCCGCCACGGAGTCAACCCATAGCATAACCGCCCCCAGAGACGCGCCGCGGGTTGTAGAAAATGCAGCAGCCCGGTGACGACTGCCAGTGTCAGTCGACTCCACCGGGAACGAGACATGATTCGGAAAAATGCCCGGGCGCCAGTTAAACCGGCGTGAAGCAGCGGAGGAACAAAAGCGACGGCGAGCGGAATGTCGAACCACCGCAAGGGAGAATAGAAAGTTCCGCAGGCCGCGATTAAGGCGAAAAAACCAATAACCAAGTACCATTCGGGCAACATCAGAATGGAAGCAAAAGTGCTCGGCACCGTGTCATACACGGACTGAAACATGGCGGTGCCCCAGGTGCCATGGTAAATCCGGCGTTGGCTCAAATTCAGGAAGGAGAACAGGGTTTTATTGTAAAGCCGCCCATTCCAGGTGGCGTGGCCGACCGCATTGTATTTTTCGGGCCACTTGCGTTCGAGCATCGCTTCGGCTTTGCCGTAGTTGACCTGCTGCTTCCAGTACTGTCGAATAGTGCCGCGCCGATGATGCCACACCATCGCTGACGGAGAGAAGCCGAGTCTGCGTCCGCGCTGCTGCAGACGCCAGCATAAATCCACATCGTCACCTGCTATGCGAAATTGGGCATCAAACCCGCTCACTTCCGCCAGACACTCCTTCCGGAACGCCATATTGCACCCTGGTAGATGCTCCGCTTCCGAATCAGTCAACAGCACGTGGGTCGGATTGCCCGGGGCATGTTCGACGCACTGGGCGATGAATCCATCACCGGGCCACGCCAGGTTTGGCCCGCCCACGCCGGCACAGTCTGTCGCGAGAAAAGTGCTCGCGAGATAATAAAGCCAGTGCGGATCCGGTGACGCATCG
>Ga0310810_10005743_pt1 | contig 13925 bp, 14 predicted proteins | sample NCmetagenome_FD_207641 | JGI IMG/M metagenome (GOLD analysis project Ga0310810, IMG submission 207641) | Soil microbial communities from experimental microcosm in Duke University, North Carolina, United States - NC | ecosystem: Engineered > Artificial ecosystem > Soil microcosm > Unclassified ... | reverse complement strand
CGGACGCGCGACCCGTCACGAGCTCGCTCTGCGCTGCGAGTGCGGCCCTGAGGCCATCCGGCGTCGAGGGGTCGCCACGGAGCGCCGTCCCGGCGATCCCGACCTCCAGCGTGGTGTGGGCGTCCGACACGGCGACGCCGGGGATGCCCAGCCGCGCCGCGAGCGCCGCCGCGCGCTCATTGCCGTCGCCGAACATCAGCCGCGCGTTCCAGGCCTCGATCCAGTCGACCTCGCCGGCCAGTGCCTCGAACCCGGTCGCGTCGCGCTCCCCGATGGACCCGCGGAATCGATCGAATGGATGGGCGATCCCGACGAGGCCGCCCTGGTCGTGCACGGCCTCGATCACGGCTGCGGGCGCCATCCCGGGCGGGATCGCCTCGCGCAGGAAGACCCCGATCATGTCGCCGACGGGTGTCCGGATCTCCTGGCCGACGATGACCGTCAGCCGCGGCACCTCGGCCGCCGCGAAGGCCTGCGCCTCGAGCGCGCCGTCGATCCGGTCATGATCGGTGATCGCGAGGTGGGTGATCCCGCGCGTCGCGGCGGCGCGGACGACCGCGGCTGGCGCCGCGAGCGAGTCGAAGCTCGCCGACGTGTGGCAGTGCAGGTCGATGAAGGCTCGATTGCCGCCAGAGGCCGCAGACGACAAGGCGGGGAAGCCGCTGCCCTAGATGCTCTGGACCAGCGACTTCTTGAAGAAGTCGTAGTGCTTGAGCGCCTCGCCGGTGCCGAGGGCCACGCAGTCCATCGCGTTCTCCGCGACGTGGCAGGGCACACCCGTGACCTGGGTGAGCAGCTTGTCGATGTTGCGCAGCAGCGCGCCGCCGCCGGACATGACCATCCCCTTGTCGATGATGTCGCTCGACAGCTCGGGCGGCGTCTGCTCGAGCACCTGGCGGACGGCGGCGACCAGCTGCTGCAGCGGCAGCTCGATGGCCTCCATCACCTCGGACGAGGTGATCGGGATCGTGCGCGGCAGGCCGGCGATCAGGTCGCGGCCGCGGACCTCCATTGACAGCTCCCGCTCGAGCGGGAGCGCCGTGCCGATCGTGATCTTGACCTCTTCGGCCGTGCGCTCGCCGATCATCAGGTTGTACTTCTTGCGGATGTACGAGGTGATCGCCTCGTCGATCCGGTTCCCGCCGACGCGCAGCGAGGTCGAGACGACGATCCCGCCGAGGGCAATGACGGCGACCTCGCTCGTCCCGCCGCCGATGTCGATGACCATGTTCCCGGAAGGACCTGAGATCGGGACGTTGGCGCCGATGGCCGCCGCCAGTGGCTCCTCGATCAGGTGCGCCTCGCGAGCGCCCGCCTTGATCGCTGCATCCTTCACCGCCCGCTTCTCGACCGAGGTCACGCCCGCCGGAACGGAGATCATCACGGCCGGGCCGGAGAGTCGCAGCCGCATCCGGCCCGACATGGCCTTGTTGATGAAGAACCGGAGCATCGCCTCGGTGATGACGTAGTCGGCGATGACGCCGTCCTTCATCGGCCGGATCGCGTGGATGTTGCCGGGGGTGCGGCCGATCATCTCGCGGGCATCCTCGCCGACCGCGCGGATGCGGCCGTCGTCGTCGACCGCCACGACGGACGGTTCAGTGATGACGATGCCCTTGCCCTCGACGTGGACGAGGACGTTGGCCGTGCCGAGATCGATCCCGATGTTCATCCGGAGGTGCCGAGCTCCCCTTCCTGGACGCGCTCGATCCTGGCGCCGAGGTCCAGGAACTTCCGTTCGATGTTCTCATACCCGCGCCGGACGTGGTGCGCGCCGCCGATCGACGAGGTTCCCTCGGCCGCGAGCGCGGCGAGGATCAGCGAGGCGCCCGCGCGCAGGTCGGAGATCTCGACATCGGCGGCTCGGAGCTTCGAGGGGCCGTGCACGATCGCCAGCTGGGGGCCCTTCAGCTCGATCTTCGCGCCCATCTTGACCAGCTCGCCGGTCCACTCCAGGCGGTCCTCGAAGATCTCCTCGTGGACGCGCGAGTCGCCCTTCGCCTGGGTGAGCAGCACGGTGGTCGGCGGCTGGATGTCCGTCGCGAGCTCCGGGTATGGCCCGGTCGAGATATCGACGGGCTTGATGCCGCCGGCGCGGCCGTCCCGGGCATCGATCTCCATCTCGTCGGGCCGGCAGCTGACCGAGAGCCCGGCGTGGCCGAGCACGTCGACGAGGGCCTCCATCGTCGCGCAATCGGCGCCCTCGAGGACGATGTGCCCGCCGGTCACGCCCGCCGCGATCGCGAACGTGCCCGCCTCGATGCGATCGGGCATGACCTTGTGCTCGGCGCCGCGAAGGCGGCGCTTGCCCTCCACCTCGATCGTGTCGGGGTAGGTTCGCTCGACCTCGGCGCCCATCTTCTGGAGGAAGCCGATCAGGTCGTCGACCTCGGGCTCCTGCGCCGCGGGACGGATCACGGTGTGCCCGTCGGCGAGGGTCGCGGCGAGCATCGCGTTCTCGGTGCCCATGACCGACACGATCGGGAAGCGGATCTCGGTGGCCCGGAGGCGACCCGGGGCCTTCGCGTAGTAGTAGCCGTAGCGGTAGTCGATCTGCGCGCCCATGGCCCGCATCGCGTCGACGTGCAGGTCGACGGGCCGGCGGCCGATCCGGTCGCCGCCGGGGTTGCTGATGACGACCTCGCCGAAGCGGCTGAGCAGCGGCCCGAGGAGCATGAAGCTGGCGCGCATCTTGGCCGCCGCCTCGAGCGGCACGAACAGCCAGTCCACGTCGCCGGCCGAGACCTCGTACACGTTCTGCTCGGGGTGATCCACGACGACGCCGATGTCCGACAGCGTCTCGGCCATGGCGCGCACGTCCTCGATCTCCGGGACGTTGCTGAACCGGCAGCGCTCGCCCGTCAGGGTGGCCGCGGCGAGCATCTTGAGCGCCGCGTTCTTCGCGCCGCTGACCCTGATCGTTCCCTCGAGCGGGACGCCGCCCTTCACCAGGAAGCGCTCGCGCGGAATCCGCGGCGGCTCGAACTCCCAGTGGAACGGTCTCGCGTCAGCCATCGGTACGGGTCCTACCCCCGCCTTCGACGTCCCTCGTGCTGCCGGCGCTCGGCCACGCGGATCCGGAGCAGCGCCTGCTGCAGGGCCGCGCGGGCGGCGGCGAGGTCCGCGCCCTCCTGGTAGCCCGCCTCGAGCGCCCGCTCGGCCTCCTGGCGAGCCTCCTGGGCCCGCTCGAGGTCGATCTCGGAGGCCATGTCCGCGGTCTCGGCCATGACCACGACCTTGTCCGGCCGAACCTGCACGAAGCCACCGACGATGGCGAATGATTCCTCCTCGCCGCCGCGGTGGATGCGCAGCTCGCCCACGCCCAGCGTCGAGAGCAGCGGGGCGTGATGGGGCAGCACGCCCAGCTCCCCGTCCGCGCCGGGCAGCACGACCGAGTCGACGGTCTCGCTGTAGGCGAGCCGCTCCGGCGTCACGATCTCGAGGAGGAGCGGCATGGTCAGGCTCCCCTCGGGCCCGAAGCTGGGCCGGAAGACGAAAGCTGCCAAATGCCAATCCACCGAGCGTCAGGCACGAGCGAGAGCTCCCGGAGCGCCATTTCCCCGCGATTCCACGGGCAGATGCTCACCACACGTTCCTTCTGACACAAAACCGGCCCCCTGGCTCGCCCAATGCCAACCACCCGAGAATCTGGCAAGAACGCCCCCTTCCAACGACAAGCGCAGGCACCTTCAGGCGCCCAGCTTCTCGGCGTTGGCGCGCACGTCATCGAGGGTCCCGGCGAGGAAGAACGCCTGCTCGGGCAGCGTGTCCGCCTTGCCCTCGAGGATGTCCTTGAACGACGTCACGGTGTCCTTGATCGCGACGTAGGCGCCGGGGCGGCCCGTGAACACCTCGGCCACGAAGAACGGCTGCGAGGCGAAACGCTGCAGCCGCCGGGCCCGGGCGACCGTCGCCTTGTCCTCCTCGGACAGCTCGTCGATGCCCAGGATCGCGATGATGTCCTGCAGGTCGCGGTAGCGCTGCAGCACGCGCTGGGTCTCGCGCGCGACGTCGTAGTGCTCCTGGCCGACGACCAGCGGGTCGAGGACGCGCGAGGTGGAGGTCAGCGGGTCGACCGCCGGGTAGATGCCCAGCTCGGCGATCGAGCGCTCGAGGCGGATCGTCGAGTCGAGGTGGGCGAACGTCGTCGCCGGTGCCGGGTCCGTGTAGTCGTCGGCCGGCACGAACACGGCCTGGAGCGAGGTGATCGAGCCCTTCTTGGTCGAGGTGATGCGCTCCTGGAGGCCGGCCATCTCGGTCGCGAGATTCGGCTGGTAGCCGACCGCAGACGGCATCCGCCCGAGCAGCGCCGACACCTCGGAGCCCGCCTGCGTGAACCGGAAGATGTTGTCGATGAACAGGAGGACGTCGCGGCCCTCCTCGTCGCGGAAGTACTCGGCCATGGTCAGGCCGGTCAGCCCGACGCGCTGGCGGGCCCCGGGCGGCTCGTTCATCTGGCCGAACACGAACGCCGTCTTGGCGATGACGCCCGACTCGGTCATCTCGTGGATGAGGTCGTTGCCCTCGCGGCTCCGCTCGCCCACGCCGGCGAACACGGATACGCCCGCGTGCTCCTGGGCGACGTTCCGGATCAGCTCCTGGATGATGACCGTCTTGCCGACGCCGGCGCCGCCGAAGATGCCGACCTTGCCACCCTTCTTGAATGGGCAGATCAGGTCGATGATCTTGAGCCCGGTCTCGAAGACCTCGACCTCGGTGGTCTGGTCGTCGAACGCGGGTGGCTCGCGGTGGATCGGCAGGTGCACCTTGGCCGAGACCGGCCCCTTCAGGTCGATTGGGCGGCCGAGGACGTCGAAGACGCGGCCGAGCGTGGCCTCGCCCACGGGGACGGTGATCGGGTCGCCCGTGTCGACCGCCCGCGTGCCGCGGGCGAGGCCGTCGGTCGTGGTCATGGCCACGCTGCGCACCCAGTTGTTGCCGAGGTGCTGGGCGACCTCGCACACGAGCGGGTCCTGGTCCCCGCGATCGATCTCGACCGCGTTCAGGATCGCCGGCAGCTCGCCGGCCGGGAACTCGATGTCGACCACCGGTCCGGTGATCTGGATGACCCGTCCCTCGGCCCTGGCCGGTGCAGCGCTCGCCATGGTTGTCTCGTCCTCCTGGGTTCGGCCTAGCGCGCTCGCGCGCCGGTCGCGATCTCGATCATCTCGCGAGTGATGTTGGACTGGCGGACCTTGTTGTACGCCAGGGTCAGGTCGTCGATGAGGTCTTCGGCATTCTCGGTCGCGTTCTTCATGGCAACCATCCGGCTCGATTCCTCGCTGGCCTTGGCCTCGAGGACCGCGTGGAACAGGCGCGTTGCGACGTAGCGCGGGAGGAGCTGCTCCAGCACCGCGGCCGGGCTGGGCTCGAAGATGAACTGGTTGCCGGGAATGCCCTCGGTGTCCTGCGTCGGCTTGATCGGCAGCACCTGGACCAGCACGGGCCGCTGCGCGAGGGTCGAGATGAACCGGCTGTAGACGAGGTCGATCCGGCCGTACTCGCCCGACAGGAAGTCCTCGGTGATGAGGCGGGCCAGGGGCAGCACGTCGGCGAAGGTCGGCTTGTCGCCGAAGCCCGCGAAGTGCGCCTCGATCGGGACGCGCGCCCGGCGCATCGCGTCGCGGCCCTTGCGCCCGACGCTGACCACGGCCATGTCGCCGCCGTGCTCCGTGATCTCGCGCGAGATGTAGCGGATCGTGTTCGTGTTCAGCGGGCCGGCGAGGCCACGATCCGTGGTGATCAGGATCAGCAGGCGCTTGCTCCCGGGCGGGTCGGCGAGGAGGGGATGGTCCTCACCGCCGAGCACGGCGGCGAGATCGGCGAGGACCTCGTCGATCTTCTCGCTGTACGGGCGCGCCGCCAGCGTCGACTCCTGGGCGCGGCGCAGCTTCGAGGCCGCGACGAACTGCATCGCCCTCGTGATCTGCTTGATGTTGCGAGCGGCGGTGATCCGCCGCCGGATATCGCGCTGGCTAGCCATGCGCCGCGGTTTCCGACCTGGAAGCTGCTGCCGTCACCGTTGCGCCCGATGCACCAAACGGCGGAGGAAGAACCCGGGTCGCACCACGAATTGTCGATCCGGCGTCCGTTGTGGCGCCCGATGCACCAGGCGTCGAAGCAGGTGCGGTCCATGGCAGCACGAGGCCGCCTCGTGCGTCGGTTGGTGCGCCGCAGCCCACAGGAAGCCTGGTCACGATCAAGCCAGGAACGACTTGCGGAATTCGTCGAGGGCCTCGGTCAGGGCCGCGGCGATCTCGTCCGTCAGGTTCTTGCCCTCGGCGAGCTCGGTGAGCACCTTGGGCCGCTCGGATTCGAGGAAGCGGTAGAAGCCGGTCTCGAACTCCTTGACCCGCGGCGTCGGGACGTCGTCGAGCTTGCCCGTGGTGGCCGCGTGCAGGATGGCGACCTGCTTCTCGACCGGGAGCGGCTGGTACTGCGGCTGCTTGATGACCTCGGACAGCTTCTCGCCGCGCGTCAGCTGGTCGCGCGTCGCCTTGTCCAGGTCGGACGCGAACTGGGCGAATGCCGCCAGCGCGCGGTACTGCGCGAGGTCCAGCTTGAGCGGGCCGGCGACCTTCTTCATCGCCTTGGTCTGCGCCGCCGAGCCGACGCGGGACACCGAGATGCCGATGTTCAGCGCGGGCCGCTGGCCGGCGTTGAACAGGTCGGTCTCGAGGAAGATCTGGCCGTCCGTGATCGAGATCACGTTCGTCGGGATGTAGGCGGACACGTCGCCGGCCTGCGTCTCGATCATCGGCAGCGCGGTGAGCGAGCCGCCGCCGTTCTCCTCGTTGAGGCGCGCGGCGCGCTCGAGGAGCCGCGAGTGCAGGTAGAAGACGTCGCCCGGGTAGGCCTCGCGGCCCGGCGGGCGCCGCAGCAGCAGGGCCATCTCGCGATACGCCCAGGCATGCTTCGACAGGTCGTCGTACACGCACAGGGCGTCCTTGACCGTCGTCCCGTCGATCTCGACGCCCACCTCCATGACCTCCTCGCCGAAGGCGGCGCCGGCGTACGGCGCGAGGTACTGGAGCGGGGCGGGATCCTCGGCGCCGGCGACGACGACGATCGTGTGGTCCATCGCGCCGTACTTCTCGAGGGTCGCCACGGTCTGGGCGACGGTCGAGAGCTTCTGGCCGATGGCCACGTAGATGCAGACCAGGCCCTGGCCCTTCTGGTTGATGATCGTGTCGACGGCGATCGCCGTCTTGCCGGTCTGGCGGTCGCCGATGATCAGCTCGCGCTGACCGCGGCCGATGGGGATGAGCGCGTCGATGGCCTTGATCCCGGTCTGGACGGGCGTGTCGACGCCCTGGCGGACGATGACCCCCGGGGCGATGCGCTCGACCGGGCGGGTCTTCGTGGTCTTGATCGGGCCCTTGTCGTCGAGCGGCTTGCCGAGCGGGTCGACCACGCGGCCGAGGAGGGCCTGGCCGACGGGCACCTCGACGACGCGGCCGGTCGTCTTGACCGTGTCGCCTTCCTTGATCCCGGAGGCGTCGCCGAGGATGACCGCGCCGACGGTCTCCTCCTCGAGGTTGAGCGCCATGCCCATGATCCCGCCCGGGAACTCGAGCAGCTCCTGGGAGAGCGCGCCCTCGAGGCCGTAGATCTGGGCGATCCCGTCGCCGACCTCGACGACCGTGCCGACGTTGCGCGTCTCGGCGTCGGCATCGAACGTGTCGATCGCGGACTTGATGATGTTGACGATCTCGTCGGACTTGATGGCCATCGGGTACTCCTGGGCTTGCTTGGCGGGCGCGGGCGCTACGCGGCGCCCGCCACGAGGCGTTCGCGGAGGCGCTCGAGGCGGCCCCGGACGCTGGCGTCATAGAGGGTGTCGCCGACGCGGACCGTGAGCCCGCCGATCAGCGATTCGTCGACCTCGACCCGGAGGTCGACGGTTCGACCGGTCATCTCGGCCACCTTGCGCTGCAGGGCGGCCGTCTCGTCGCCGGTGAGCGGCAGGGCGGTCCTCGCGAAGGCCTGGACCACGCCCCGCTCCGCGTTCAGCAGGCGGTGGTACTCGGCCGCGACGCCGGGGAGGCGGTCCACCCTGCCTCGCTCGACGAGGAGGCCCACGAGCTTGCGCACCGGCTCGGGCACGCGGGTCGCCAGCATCCCGTCCACGAACTCGAGCCGCTCGCGAAGCGGTCGCGCCGGGTTCCGAACGATGTCGCGGGCCTGTTCACCCGCCAGCATCTGCTCGGCGAGGTCGAGGCCATCCGCGTAGGCGTCGAGCGCGTCATCGCGAGTGGCCAGCTGGAATGCGGCCTCCGCGTAGCGGCGCCCGGCGGTCTCGGATGCCTTGGCCATGGGCTTGCGGCCTACTTCGCCGTGCCCGAGGTCGGCTCGGCGAGGAACTCCTCGACGAGGCGGCGCTGGCGCTGGTCGGTCATGGTCTCGCGGACGACGCGGCCGGCCGCCTGGAGGGCGAGCTCGGCCACCTCGCCACGCAGCTCCGCGAGCGCGCGGCCCTTCTCGGCCTCGATCTCGTCCGTGGCCCGGACGCGCATCCGCTCGAGCTCCTCGCGCGTCGCCGCGATGTCGGCGTCGCGCGTCTCCTGGGCCACCTTCTGGGCGCGGGCCAGGATGTCGTTCGCCTCGCGGCGTGCCTCAGCCAGTGTCGTCAGGCGCTCCTGCTCCGCGTTCTCGCGGTCCTGGCGCGCCTGCTCGGCGTCCCGGAGGCCCTGCTCGATCCGCTCCCGGCGGGAAGCGAGCATGGCGCTCACCTGCTTGCCGAAGGCGAGGTACAGGATCGTGGCGAACACCAGGAAGTTCGCCGAGGCCACGGCGATCCAGAAGAAGTTGATCACCAGGCCGCCGCTCTCTGCAGCCTGCGGCCCGACGGCGCCACCCGCCGCGAGTGGCGCGGCCAGCGCGAACAGGTTCATGGCCGGTTGCTCCGGTTGTCCGCCCGCCTCACGCGGCCGGCTGCAGGACGATGGCCAGGATCGCGACGACGATCGCGAGGACGCCGAGGCCCTCTGCGAACGCGGCGCCGAGGATGAACTGGGCCCGGATCTGCGGGGTCGCGTCCGGGTTGCGCCCGATCGCCGTCGCCGCGAGGCCGGTCAGGATCCCGATGCCGATGCCCGGGCCGATGACGCCCAGCGCCGCGAGGCCGGCTCCGATGAATTCCACGGTTGTGTCCCTCCATTCCGCGCCGCGGGTCCGTCCCGCGGTCGCCAGTAGGTCTTGACTTCCCTCAGTGACTCCCTGCGCCCACGCTCAGCGGTGGCGCCATCCCGCCCTCGGGCACGTCGGCGACGCCTTCGTGCTCCTCGGTGTGGTGAGCCTCCACCGCGATGATCGTGTACATGAGCATGAGCGTCGAGAAGATCAGCGCCTGCACGAAGTTGAGCAGGCCCTCGAGCAGCAGCATCCCGGCCGGGATCAGCGCGATCGTGAGCGCCGTGATGACGCCGAGCGCGACCTCACCGCCGAAGATGTTGCCGAAGAGTCGCATCGACAGCGTGACTGGCTTGATGAACTCGAGCAGGAACTCGATCAGGCCCACGAACAGGTCGATCACCCCGCTCGCCGGACCCTGCTTGAAACCGCTGAACACGAAGAACTTGCCCAGGTAGCCACGCACGCCGAGGCGGCGGAAGCCCTGGAAGTGGAAGTACAGGAACGCGACCAGCGCCAGCCCGATCGTCACGTTGACGTCGCTCGTGGGGGCGCGCAGGAACTCGAGCTTGCCGACGAACGGCAGCAGGCCGCTCCAGTTCGAGAACAGGATGAACAGGAAGAACGCCGCGAACAGTGGGACGTGGATGCGGGCATCCGGGCCGCCGAGGGACACCGCCCAGTTCTCGAGGCTCTCCCAGGCGAACTCGACCGCGTTCTGGAGGCGCCCCGGGACGTCCTTGAGCATCCGACCGGCGACGATGAACACGAGGAGCAGGACGCCCATCACCAGCCACATCGTCAGCAGGCTGTTGGTGATGCTCACGCTCGCCCCGACGATCGGCAGCTTCTGGTGCGCCTCGCTGGCCGGCCAGACGACCTCCGGCTGCGGGAACTCGAGGTTGGCGAGGATCAGGTCCCCAATGCCGCTGATCGGCTTGCCCGGCTCGCCCTTCGGGAAGGGCGGCACGATGATGGCCGCCGCGACATCCAGCGCGATCACGGCGACCACGAGCAGGAGGATGTTGCGACGACGGTTCGACCGCCCCGCGGGCGCGGGCGCGGCCTCGGTCGCGGCTGGCTCGCCGGCCGTGTCGGCCGGTCGCGGGTCAGTCGTCACCCTTCCTCCGGATCGGGAGCACCGGCGTTGGCCGGGCTCGGGTCGGTGTCAGTCCTTGATCGTTGCCAGGAACCGGTTGATCAGGCGCCGGACGCCCACCGCGCCACCCGCCATGCCGAGCATGAGACCGGCCAGCAGGAGGATCGGGAACCTGAAGCCGAGCTGCAGGTCCAGCCAGTGTCCGCCGAGCGCGCCAGCCAGGGTCGACACGAGGAGGATGAACCCGATCTCTGTGAAGAGGGCGAGATAGGCCCCAGTCCTCCCGGGCTCAATCACGCGCCACCTGGCAAAGCCCCGGGAGTATAGCAGCGGGTCCTGGCGGCGGCCGCCCGAAGGCCCTGGGTCAGGTCGCCGAGACGGTCACCGTGTGCTCGACGAAATCGGTCCCGCCAGGCCCCGTGACGGTCAGGCGGACGACGTATTCCTTTGCGTCCACGTAGGTGTGCTCCGGGTTCTGCTGCGAGGACGTGCTGCCGTCCCCGAAGTCCCACGTCCAGTCGGTCTCGCCGCTGGACGCGTTCGTGAACGAGATCATGAGCGGCAGCGACTGCGACCAGCTGAACGCGGCGATCGGCGGGGCGGGCGTGGGTTCGGGGGTGATCTCGGGCGTGGGCTCGGGCGTTGGCGGCGCGCTGGGCTTCGGCGTCGGTGGCACCGGCGTCGGCGTCGGCCGGGGCCTGGGCGTCGCGCCCGGGTGCGTGGGCGCGGCAGTCCCGGTTGGGGGCTGCGTGATGTGGGGCCCGGTCGTCTGCGCGGCCGCGGGGCTGCGGGTCGGCACGAGCGCGGGCCCGGTCGTGGGGCCACCTGACGGCGCGGCGCTCGCACCACCCGCCACGACGCCCGTGGGGATCGGCGTGGGCGACGCGCCCGCGGAACCGACGAGCTCCGGAATGAGCACGTTCGCCCCGAGGAGCACGACGAGCAGGAGGCTGAGGATCAGGGAGGTATCGCGCCACAGCTGGCGGCGTCGATCGAGCGCCTCCATGTCCAGCCGGGCGAGCTCGCGGCGTTCGAAGGACGGGCCCGCGACGACCCCGCGACCCGTGGCCACGACCTCTGTCTGGCCGGCCTCGGCAGCGCCGGCTTCGTCTTCCCAGGCTTCGGCCTCGTACCCGGGCGCGGGACCCGGGTCGGCCCCGGCGTCAGGCTCGGCTTCGGGTTCGGGTTCGGGTTCCCAGCGGAGCCGTCGGCTCAGGAAGCTCCCGTCGTCATCGACCATGGCTCACGAGGCCGCCTCGGACGGGCCGCGCCGCAGGACGAAGGCGACCACGCCGAGGACGACGAGGGCGCCGACGAACGCGATCACCCCGGTCGTGCTGGACACGAACAGCGACATCAGGCCCAGCGTGGCGCACACGACGTAGATGAGCAACACCGTCGAGCGGTGGGAGAGGCCCATGTCGAGCAGCAGGTGGTGGATGTGGCTCCGATCGGGCGTGAACGGCGAGCGGCCCGCGGAGACCCGGCGGACGATCACCCAGAACGTGTCGACGATCGGCACCGCCAGGACCAGGAGGGCGACCACGACCTTGGCCGAGCCCAGGATCGCCAGGACCGCGAGGGTGTAGCCCAGGAACATCACGCCGGCGGTGCCCTGGAAGATCACGGCGGGGAAGAAGTTCCAGCGCAGGAAGCCGAGCAGCCCGCCGGCGAGGACGAAGCAGAACGCGGCCACGAGCGGCTGGTTCACCTGCTGGGTCAGGCTCAGCACCCCGAGGGTCAGGGCGGCGATCAGGGCGATCCCGCTCGACAGGCCGTCGAGGCCGTCGATGAAGTTCAGGCTGTTGATCATGCCCACGATCCAGATCGCGGTGAAGCCGACCGCGATCGCGTCGGGAAAGTTGATATCGACCGGGCCGAACGGGTTGCCGATGTGTGACACGGTGACCCCCGCGAGGATCGCGATGGCGGCGAGCCCGAGCTGACCGATGAACTGCCACCGGGCGCGAAGGTCGAACCGGTCGTCCAGGGCGCCCAGGACGGTCGCCAGGACGGCGCCACCGAACAGACCGACCAGGTTCTCGACCGGCAGCGGCTTGGAGAGGGTGACGCCAGGCAGCGCGTCGCGGAACAGCGCCAGGCCGCCACCCACGACGAGAAATGCGATGACGACGGCCACGCCCCCGCCGCGCGGGAGCGGCTCCTTGTGGACCCGCCGTGCATCGGGGTGATCGAGGATCTTGTGGTCGCGCACGTACCTGCGGATCCACGGCGTCGCGATCAGCGCCACGATCGCCGCGACGAGGAACCCGCCGATGAGGACCGGGACCACCGGGACCGCCGTGATCGCCCAGCTCACCCGGCGTTCTCGGTGAACAGCCCCGGGACCGGGAACCGGGTGACGATGTCGGCGACCTCCTCGCGCAGCCGAGCCTTCGCGCCGGCGTCGTCACGACGCCGGATCGCATCGGTGATCATCCGCGCGATCGCACGCATCTCCTCGGGCCCGAAACCGCGGGTGGTTGTCGCCGGCGTACCCAGCCGGATCCCGGATGCAGTGTTCGGCGGCAGCGAGTCGAACGGGATCGCGTTCTTGTTGACCGTGATGCCGATCTCATCCAGGAGCGCCTCGGCCTCCTTGCCCGTGACCCCGAGCGGCGTCACGTCGACGAGCATCAGGTGGTTGTCGGTGCCGCCCGAGACCACGCGCGCGCCGCGCTCGGCCATCGCGTCGGCAAGCTCGGCGGCGTTCTCCACCGTTCGCTGCTGGTCGCGCCGGAACTCCTCGCCCGCCGCCAGCTTGAGCCCGACGGCCTTGCCGGCGACGACGTGCATGAGCGGGCCGCCCTGCACCCCGGGGAAGACGGTCTTGTCGATGCGTTCGCCGAGGGTGCCCTTGACCATCGGGAAGTCGGCCCTGTCGACTGCGTCCGGGAGCTCCTCGCGGCTGAAGATCAGGCCGCCACGCCCACCGCGGAGCGTCTTGTGCGTCGTCGTCGTGACGATGTCGGCGTGCGGGAACGGGCTCGGGTGGATGCCGGCGGCAACGAGCCCCGCGATGTGGGCCATGTCGACGAAGAGCAGCGCGCCGACACCGTGGGCGATCGCCGCCATCCGTTCGAAGTCCCACAGGCGCGGATACGCCGAGGCGCCGCCGACGATGAGCTTCGGCCGGACCTCTTTCGCGGTTGCCTCCAGGGCGTCGTAGTCGATGCGCTCGGACGCGCGCTCGACGCCATAGGCATGGACCTCGTACATGCGGCCCGAGAAGTTGACCGGCGAGCCGTGCGTGAGGTGGCCGCCGTGGGCCAGGTTCATGCCCAGGATCCGGTCGCCCGGGTTGAGCACCGCGAAGTAGGCCGCCATGTTGGCCTGCGCGCCGGAGTGGGGCTGGACGTTGACGTGCTCGGCGCCGGGGAACAGGTCGAGCGCACGCTGCTGGGCGAGCCGCTCGGCGATGTCCACGTACTCGCAGCCGCCGTAGTAGCGCTTGCCGGGCAGGCCCTCGGCGTACTTGTTGGTCAGCCAGGAGCCCTGGGCCTCCATGACCGCGGCGAACACGTAGTTCTCGCTCGCGATGAGCTCGATCTTGTCGTGCTGCCGGTCGCGCTCGAGGACCATGGCGTCCCACAGCTCGGGGTCGACGTCGGCCAGCCGAGCCCAGCCGAGCCCCGTCGGCGGCGCCTGCGTCATCCGTGGACCTCCCTGCCGCCGGCCTCCCGGCGCGCTGCTG
>Ga0310810_10005742_pt1 | contig 13925 bp, 9 predicted proteins | sample NCmetagenome_FD_207641 | JGI IMG/M metagenome (GOLD analysis project Ga0310810, IMG submission 207641) | Soil microbial communities from experimental microcosm in Duke University, North Carolina, United States - NC | ecosystem: Engineered > Artificial ecosystem > Soil microcosm > Unclassified ... | reverse complement strand
GGCCACGCGATCGCAAAGGCGGGACGGACCAGCAGCACGACGCCCAGGAAGGCCACGACCACCGCCAGCGCCACGTGGCGCCCGACCCGCTCGCCGAGCAGCGGACGCGAGAGGAGAGCGATGAAGAGCGGGGTGGTGGCCCCGAGGGTGGCCGCGTCGCCGACCGCGACTCGGCTCGAGGCCAGGGTGTAGAAGCTCCCCGCCGCGGCCAGCGTGCCGTAGATGCTCCGCCGCCAGGTGCCGGGGCGATCGGTGACCCGGAGCGAGCGGCCCGTCGCGGTGGCGAGCGCCGCGGCGATCAGCGCCCCCACGAGGAACCGCATCGCCGCGATCTCGGACCAGGGCAGGTGGAAGCTGCCGAGGCGGGTGCAGACGTTCATCCAGGCGAAGCAGGCCTGGGCCACCATCATCCAGCCTAGACCTCGGGCCGGCGCACGGGGCATGGGGATCCTTGGACCGGCGAACTCTTCCACACGGGAGGCGGCCTCCCGGCGGAGTTTGCCGCATGGTCGGTGACGGGGGCAGCGGCCGCCGGTCTCCCGCCGGCTTGGATCGTGCAAAGCTAATGGCGACCGCGCGCGCCGCGGCCGGGTACCCCTGAGTCGTCCTGAGCGAAGCGAAGGAGCCATGCGCCAGTGCAGGCCCCCTTCGCTTCGCTCAGGGTGATTCGCGCCTCCACGTAGCCTTGACACGCGTGCCCGCTCGGGTTCCTTCGCTTCGCTCAAGGTGACTCGCGCCTCCACGTAGTCCTTGACGCGCGTCCCTGCGCGCGTTCCTTTGGCGCATGCACCCCGACGAATTCCGCCGCCACGCGCACCTGCTGGTCGACTGGATGGCCGACTACCTGCGCGATGTCGGTACCCTGCCGGTGACGCCGGGCGTCGCGCCCGGCGACATCCGCCGCCAGGTGCCCAACGCACCCCCCTTGGATCCCGAGCCGTTCGACGCGCTGTTCGCCGATTTTCAGCGCGTGATCCTGCCGGGCATGACGCACTGGAACCACCCCGGCTGGTTCGCCTATTTCCCCGGCAACAACAGTCCGCCCTCCATTCTGGGCGAGATGCTTACCGCCACCCTCGGCGCCCAGTGCATGAGCTGGGTGACCTCGCCCGCCGCGACCGAGCTCGAGCAGGTGGTGATGGACTGGCTGCGCCAGATGATGGACCTGCCGCCGGGGTTCGTCGGGGTCATCCAGGACACGGCGTCGACCGCGACGCTGGTGGCGCTGTTGAGCGCGCGCGAGCGGGCGACGGGTGGCAAGGCGGGCGCGGCCGGGCTTGCCGCGGCCGGGACGCCGCTCGCGGTGTACGCCTCACGCGAGGCGCATTCCTCGATCGACAAGGCGGTCAAGCTTGCGGGCTACGGACTCGATCTGCTGCGGCCCATCGAGACCGACGCGGAGTACGCGCTCCGGCCCGATGCGCTGGCGCTGGCCCTCGACGCCGACCGGAATGCCGGGATTCGCCCGGCGTGCGTGGTGGCCTCGGTGGGCACGACGTCGAGCACGGCGATCGATCCGCTCCGGCCGATCGCCGAGCTGTGCCGGCGCTCGGGCGCCTGGCTGCACGTGGACGCGGCCTACGCGGGTGCGGCGGCGATCGTGCCGGAGCTCCGGCCCCTGTTCGACGGCATCGAGACCGCCGACAGCATCGTCTTCAACCCGCACAAGTGGCTGCTGACCAACTTCGATTGCACGGCGTACTTCGTGCGCGACCCGGCGGCCCTGCTCTCGACCTTCCAGGCGTCGCCGGAATATCTCCGCACCGCGTACGACGCGGACGTGGTGAACTTCCGCGACTGGGGAATCCAGCTGGGCCGCCGCTTCCGCGCGCTCAAGCTGTGGTTCGTGATCCGGAGCTACGGCGTCGAGGGGCTGCGCGCGATCATCCGGCGGCATGTGGCCCTGGCGCGCGAGCTGGCTGGCTGGGTGGAGGACGACCCGGACTTCGAGCTGATGGCGCCGGTGCGGTTCGGGCTGGTGTGCTTCCGGTGGAGGCCGGCGGCACGGTCGGATGAGGAGCTCGACGCCCTCAATGCCCGACTGCTCGCCGAGGTGAACGCGACGCGCGAGCGCTACCTGACGCACACCCGGCTGGGCGGGCGGTATGTCATCCGCCTGGTGGTGGGGCAGCGGGCCACCGAGCGGGTGCACGTGCGCGGCGCCTGGGAGGCCGTGCGGGAGGCGGCGGCCAGGTTGGGGTAGGGCGCGGGTCGGAGCCAGGAACGGTCATCGCACGGACTGTCATCCCGAGCGAAGCGAGGGATCTTCTCCGCGGGTATCGAACCCCGGTGAGGAGATCCCTCGCTTCGCTCGGGATGACAGTCCGCTACGCCCGCCCGGCTCACCCCGCGAGCGCTTCTGCGGGCTCCGGGTGCAGCAGCAACGGACGCAGATACCGGCCGGTGTGGGACGCCTCGACCGCCGCCACCTGCTCGGGTGTGCCCTGCGCCACCACGGTACCGCCGGCGTCGCCGGCCTCGGGCCCCAGGTCCACGATCCAGTCTGCCCGCTTGACCACGTCGAGGTGGTGCTCGATCACCACCACGGTATGGCCCGCGTCCACCAGCCGGTCGAGCACCTGGATGAGCACCCGGACGTCATCGAGGTGGAGGCCCGTGGTGGGCTCGTCGAGGATGTAGAGCTTGCGACCATCGCGCTTGCCGGCCTGGGCCAGCTCGCGGGCGATCTTGAGCCGCTGCGCCTCACCGCCCGAGAGGGTCGTGGCGGGCTGCCCCAGCCGCAGGTAGCCGAGGCCCACCTGCTGGAGCTGCCACAGGGCGGCGCCCAGCTTGGGCTGGTGGCGGAAGCGTGTGATCGCCTCGTCCACGGTCCACTGCAGCACGTCGTGGATCGACTTGCCCTGGATGCGGACGTCGAGCACCTCGCGGCGGTAGCGGGTGCCGCCGCACACCTCACAGGGGACGAAGACGTCGGCCAGGAACACCATCTCGACCTGGACGTGCCCCGCGCCCTCGCAGGCGTCGCAGCGGCCCCCCGGCAGGTTGAACGAAAAGGTGGCGGAGGAGTACTTCCGCTCCCGCGCCAGTGGCTGGGCCGCGAACAGCTCGCGGATCTCGTCGAACGCCCGGATGTAGGTGATGGGATTCGAGCGCGGCGAGCGGCCGATGGGCGACTGGTCCACCAGGAGCACGTCCTTGAGCAGCTCCCACCCGGTGAACGATTCCACCAGCCCGACCGGCTCGCCCAGGTGACTCTTGGCGGAATGCTCGCCGTGCAGGCGTGCCTCGAGGTTGCGGTAGACCACGTCGTGCAGCAGCGAGCTCTTGCCGGACCCGCTCACGCCCGTGATCGCGGTCAGGGTGCCGAGCGGGATGTCGGCGTCCACACCCTTGAGGTTGTGCAGCGTGGCGCCCCGGATCCGGAGCCAGCGCGGTCCGGCCGGCCGCCGGGCGCTCGGGACCGCGATGCGCTTCTGCCCGGTGAGATACTGGCCCGTGAGCGATGCGGCGGCCGTCTCGACCGGCCCGGCGTGCACCACTCGACCACCCCGGTCGCCCGAGCCGGGGCCCAGCTCGAGCATGAAGTCGGCCTGGCGGATGGCGGCCAGGTCGTGCTCCACGACGACGACCGTGTTGCCCGCGTCGCGCAGGCGGCGGAGCAGGGCGAGCAGGCGGTCGGTGTCGCGCGGATGGAGGCCGATGGACGGCTCGTCGAGCACGTACAGCGTGTCCACCAGCCTCGAGCCGAGGGCGTTGGCGAGCGCGATACGCTGGGCCTCGCCGCCGGAGAGCGTGCGGGTCTGGCGGTCCAGCGTGAGGTACCCGAGACCCACGTCGCGGAGGAAGCCGAGCCGGGCCTCGAGCTGGGCCACGACGAGGTCGGCGATCTCACGCTCCCAGGGCGTCAGCTCCAGCGCCGCGATCCACTGGTGGATGCCGTCTACCGAGCGGCACGACACGTCCGCGATAGTCTCCCGGCCGATACGGACGGCCAGCGCGTCGGGATTGAGCCGGCTTCCGCCGCACGCATCGCAGGTCTTCGCCAGCTGGTATTGCCGGAGGAAGACCCGGATGTACTGCTTGTACCGCTTCTCCTCCAAGCCTTTGAGGAAGGGGAAAATCCCGACGTAGCGCCCCTTCTTGCCGTAGAGCAGCTCGCGCCGGTGCGCCGCCTTGAGCTTGTGCCAGGGCTTGGACCCATCGGCGCCGAGGCTCCGGGCGTAGTCGAGCAGGAGGCGGCGGCGCGACTCGTAGCGCGGCTTGGTCCAGGGATCGATCGCCCCCGCGGCGAGGCTGCGTGAGGGGTCGGGGACTACGAGCGACTCATCGTACTCGAGGACCGCGCCGAAGCCGTTGCACCGTGCGCAAGCGCCCCGCGGATTATTGAACGAGAACAGGGCCGGCGTGACCGTGGCGGCCGGCGTGTCGCACGCACTGCAGGCCGGAAACCGGGTGAAGCGCAGGCGCCCTGAGGCCGCGTCGCCGGCCGCGTGCAGCACCACCGCGATCCCTTCACCCTCCTGGAACGCGACCGAGATCGATTCGGCCAGCCGGCCGGCCGCCGCCGGCCCCGCGCTCAGGCGATCCACGATCACGAGCAGCTCGGCGGCCCGGAGGAGGTCGAGGTCCGCGGGCAGCTCGTCCAGGTGATAGGGAGTGCCGTCGGCATGCACGCGGACGAAGCCCATGGCGCGAAGATTCTCCACCACCGCCCCGTGCGTGAGCCGCGCCACCGGCGGGAGCGGGAAGGCGACCTGGAGCCGCGCGCCCGGCACGGCGGCCAGCACATCGTCGGCCGCGCTCTGCGGCGTGTCACGCCGGACGGCGGCGCCGCAGGCGCGGCAGTAGCTCCGGCCCACTCGCGCCCACAGCAGGCGCAGGTAGTCGTAGACCTCGGTGGCCGTGCCGACGGTGGAGCGGCTGCTGACGGTGGGGTTCCGCTGCTCGATGGCGACCGACGGCGCGATACCCTCGAGGTGATCCACCAACGGCTTCGGCATCCGCTCGAGAAACTGCTTGGCGTAGGTCGACAGCGACTCGATGTAGCGCCGCTGTCCCTCGGCGTAGAGGGTGTCGAACGCAAGGCTGCTCTTGCCGGAGCCCGACGGACCGGTGATGACGGTGAGGGCGCGGTGTGGCAGCTCGACGGTGATTCCCTGCAGGTTATTCTGTCGAGCATTGACGATGCGGATCATCGGGGGAAGGATAAGGGATTCGGGACATGTTCGGGAGGACGGAAGGACGGAAGGACCGGAGGACGGAAGGAGGGAAAGACGAACTGGAGCGACGGACTCACGGAGGGCAGCAGGTCCTCCCGTCTTTCCGTCCTTCCGTCCTTCCGCCTTACCGCCTTAGCTTTCGCCCCACATGTCCCGTCTCCTCACCCCCAAGCTGCTGCTGCGCGGGTTCGAGTTCTCGGTCCTGGCCTCCCTGGTGGGATTCGGGATCACGCTCCTCTACGGGAACGACTTCCAGGCGTTCCTGGCGGGCATCGGGCGGCTGCACTGGGCCTGGCTGCTGGTCGGCCTCGCGCTGGCGTCGCTGGACTGGATCGGCGGCGGGCTCCGGAACTGGGTGGTGGCCCGGCACGTGTATCCCAACCCCTCGCTCAAGGGCTGCATCCTGGCCGGCGGGATGGGGGCGTGGGCGGGGTACATCACACCGCTCAACTCGGGCGCGGGGCCGATGACGATGTACACCATGCGGCGCTACGGCGTGCCGCTCCCGGTGGCGGTGACGTCCACCTTCATGAGCTTCGTCGCGACCGTGCTGTTCTTCGCGATCGCGGGGCCGCTGGCCCTGCTGTTCGGCGCGGGCCGCTCGCTGGGGCAGCGCGGCAACCTGCTCGGCCTCTCGCTCTACGACCTGTTTCGAGGCAGCCTCACGATCATCGCGGGCATCGGCGTCCTGATGGCGATCGTGATCTTCTTTCCCCGCTTCGTGCGGGACCTGATCCATCGCCTGGCGGCGTGGGTCGGACGCCGGAGCCAGCGGGTGGCGCAGCGCCTCGAGCGGCTGCGCGGCGGGATCGACGCGATCCACGAGAGCGTCATCGCGTTCAACAGCCCGCGGGGATGGCTCACGCTGGTGTGGGCCACGCTCCTCTCCGCTCCGTCCCACGCCAACAAGCTGCTCGCCGGCTACGTCGCCCTGCGGGCCCTCGGTCTCCACGCCAACTTCGTCGACATCCTGCTGGTGCAGACCCTGGTGATGTTCCTGCTCTATTTTGCGCCCACGCCCGGGGCCTCCGGCATCGGCGAGGTGCTGTCGGCCGCCGTGATGAGCTCGTACGTGCCGCGGGAGCTGACCCCGATCTACATCCTCATCTGGCGCCTTATCCTCACCTACTTCACGCTGGGCTTCGGCTTCCTGGTGTTCTCGAGCTGGGTGCGTCGCGGGCTCAAGGGCGTAGACCAGGGCATCCTGGCCGAGCCCGCGGGGTAGTCCATGAGTCTGACTTCCGACGACACCGACGCCGGCGGGCGAGGATACGACGCCGGGCTGCTGCGCCGCCTGCTGGGTTACCTCCGGCCCTACCGTGGGCTGACCGCCGTGGCCATCACGCTGCTCCTCTCCCAATCGGTCCTCGCGCTGGTGGGGCCGAGGCTGACCGAGCACGCGCTGGACGTGGCGGTCCCCAAGCACGACATGGGCCTGCTGGGCCTGCTGGCCGGCGTGTACCTGGCGACGCTGCTGCTCGACTTCGTGGTCGAATACGGCGGGACCCTGCTGACGACGTACATCGGGCAGCGGGTCATGTACGACCTCCGGATGGAGATCTTCGGACATCTGCAGCGCCTCAGCATCACCTACTTCGACCAGAACCCGGTCGGCCGGCTCATGACCCGGGTGACGTCGGACGTGGAGACGCTGAACGAGCTGTTCTCCTCGGGCGTCGTGACCATCTTCGGGGACGCGTTCACCCTGGTCGCGATCATGGGCATGATGCTCGCCATCGACTGGCGGCTCGCGCTGGTGACGTTCGCGGTCATTCCGCTGGTGTGGCTCACGGCGCGGATCTTTCGCCGGCGGGTACGCGAGGCGTTCGGCGACATCCGGATCCGCCTGGCGCGGCTGAACGCGTTCCTCCAGGAACGGCTCAGCGGCATGCGGGTGGTGCAGCTGTTCGGGCGCGAGGACGACATGGCCCGGCGGTTCGGCGTGCTCAACCGCGATCACCTCGAGGCGCACCTCCGGTCGATCACGATCTACGCGGTGTTCTTCCCGGCGGTCGAGCTGCTCACCGCCATCGCCATGGCGCTGCTGCTGTGGTATGGCGGGCTGCGGGTGCTGGACGGGACCCTCACCGTCGGCATCCTGGCGGCCTTCATCCAGTACACCCGCCGCTTCTTCCAGCCGCTCCAGGATCTCTCGGAGAAATTCAACCTGCTGCAGAGCGCGATGGCCTCGTCCGAGCGAGTCTTCAGCCTGCTCGACGAGCCGGTGGCCGTGCGCGAGCCCGAGCACGCCCTGGCGCTCGCGCGGCCCGTGCGGGGCGCGGTGAGCTTCGAAGGCGTCTGGTTCCGCTATTCGCCGACGGGCCCATGGGTGCTCAAGGATGTCTCGTTCACCGCCTCGCCCGGGCAGACCATCGCCCTGGTGGGCCACACGGGCGCGGGCAAGACCACGATCGTGAACCTGCTGCTCCGGTTCTACGATCCCGACCGGGGCCGGATCACGGTCGACGGCGTGGACATCCGGAAGCTGTCGACCAGCGACCTTCGGTCGATCATCGGCTTCGTGCAACAGGACTTGTTCCTGTTTACCGGCGACGTGCAGCACAACCTCACCCTGGACGCCCCGATCCCGGCCGAGGCGGCACGGGACGCGGCCCGGCGGGTGGGCGCGGACCGGTTCATCGAGCGGCTTCCATCCGGGTACCACCACGTGCTGGGTGAGCGCGGCCGGAGCCTCAGCGTCGGCGAGCGGCAGCTGCTCAGCTTCGCCCGGGCGCTCGCGCTCGATCCCAGGATCCTGGTGCTCGACGAAGCGACCAGCTCGGTGGATGCGGAGGCCGAGGCGCTGATCCAGCGGGCGATCGCGGAGCTGATGGCCGGCCGGACCAGCCTGGTGGTGGCGCATCGTCTCAGCACCATCCTCCACGCCGATGAGATCCTGGTGCTGCACCACGGTGAGATCCGGGAGCGTGGCAGCCACCGGGAGCTGCTGGCCCAGCGGGGCCTGTACGACCGCCTGTACCAGCTCCAGCTGCGCGGGCAGGAGCAGCGCAAGATTGCCTAACCCGAATTTGCTTGCGCGGTTACGGGCCGCGGGATACGTTTTGTCGGCGGTCGTTCTCTACTCAGGAATTTGATCGATGATGCACCTCGAATTCGGCGGCGCGCGGATCCCCGTGCCCGCCGGTGAGACGATCATAGGGTCTGCTCCGGGCTGTGCCGTCATGCTCGAGGGCGAAGGCATTCTGCCCCGGCACGCCATCGTGCAGGGCACGCCGCAAGGCGCGGCCGCGTTGCGCGCGGCATCGCCCGAGGCGGAGATCATCGTCAACGGCGTCCGGCTCGGCCTCGATCCCACCCCCGTCCTCCACGGCGACAAGATCCAGATCGGGTCGCACGAGATCCTGGCCGTCGACAGCCGGCGCGTCGGCCACACGCAGCTGTTCGATTCCGGCGCCTTCGCCGACCTCACGCCCGTCCGCATCTCGGCCCAGACCGCTCCCGCCGGCGCCACCGGCGGCCGTCTGGTCTGCCTGACCGACGGGCGCGAGTACACCATGGCCGGCCCCAGCCTGGTTTTCGGCCGCGACGCCGGCTCGGACGTCGTGGTGGGCGGTACCGAGGTGTCCCGGCGTCACGCCGAGATTCAAGCCACGCCCGACGGCTACGTCCTCAACGATCTCAGCGTGAACGGCACCTACGTGAACGGCGAGCGGGTCGGGCGCCAGCACCTCCTCGCCCGGGCCGACGTGATCCGCATCGGCCACGACGAGTTTCGCTTCTATGCCGACGTGGCGGCGCCGCCGCCGGCGCGCGGCCGGCGCAGCGTACCGCCCGTGACCGCGCCCCAGCCCCCCACCGGCGCGGGTGCCCGCTTGTCGGACACCCTGCTGGGCATGCCGCAGCCCATGCCGAGCGCCACGGTGACGCCGACCCAGCCTCAGGTGGCGCCGATCGCCTCGCTGCTCGTGCGGAACGGCGCGATGAAGGGCCGGCGGCTGGCGGTCAAGGTACCGGTGGTGAACATCGGGCGGGCCGACTTCAACGACGTGGTGATCAGCGACCCCAGCGTCAGCACCAGCCATGCGAAGCTGCAGCGCCGGGACGACGTCTGGATCCTGAGCGACCTGGGCTCCACCAACGGCACCTTCGTGGAGGGCGAGCGGGTGTCGGGCGAGGTCGCGCTCGGCCCCGGGACGACGGTCAAGTTCGGCGAGGTGGCCGTGCTGTTCGAGCCGCTCGACGACACCGCGCCGGTGCGGCGGTCGTCCGGGACGCAGGTCGTGTCCGCGGCGATCCCGGGTGGCGGAGCGGACTCGGCCTCGGGAGAAGCTGCGTCGGCATCTCAGCGGCCCCGGCGCCCGATCCGGGCCTCGACGCCGCGGCCGAGCGGGCCGCCCGCGTGGCTCATCGCGACCCTGGTGGTGATCGGCGCTGCCGTGGCCTTCTTCCTTCTGCGCTGACGGACGGGATCCCGTGCATTTTACCTGCGCCGCTCGCACCGACATCGGCATCGTTCGCTCGGGGAACGAGGATAACTACCTCATGCTCGCCGACCGCGGCATCTTCATCGTGGCCGACGGGATGGGCGGGCACGCCGCGGGCGAGGTCGCGAGCGAGATGGCCGTGCGGATCACCTCCCACAAGATCGGGTCGCTGCGCGGCCTCAACGATGAGGAAGCGGGCGAGCGGGTCTCCACCGCGATCCGCGCCGCGAACGACGCGATCTTCGAGCGCACGCTGGCGGAGCACGACAAGCGCGGGATGGGGACCACGGCCACCGTCCTGGTGCTCATGCCGAAGCGCTACCTGATCGGCCAGGTGGGCGATAGTCGCGCCTACCTGCTGCGGAAGGGCGAATTCCAGCAGCTCACCAAGGACCACTCGTACGTGCAGGAGCAGGTCGACGCCGGCCTGCTCACGCCCGAGCAGGCCCGGGTCCATCCCTACAGCAACGTCATCACCCGCTGCGTCGGGGCGAGCATGGACGTCGTGCCCGACATCTACTTCGGGACCCTCGAGGCGGGCGACGTGATCCTGCTGGCCTCCGACGGGCTGACCGGCATGCTCGAGGACGAGCAGCTGACCCGCATCCTCAGCGCCGACGGCGGGCCCCAGCACTGGGTGGACCGCATGGTCACCGAGGCCAACCGGCGCGGCGGACTGGACAACATCACGGCGATCGTGATCCGGATCGATTCGGTGGACAGCACGACCGGGGAGCACCCGACGGCGGCGGCGGCGGCGGGGTCGAGCTAGCGCCTCGGTTTCCCGAAGCCGCGAAGCCGGACGAGGGCAGGCCGAATCGCCACAAGAGAACGCAGTGGCGGTTCGGCCTGCCCTCGTCCGGCTTCGCTCCCTTCAGCCCGCCGGCGCCAACTCGATCGGTACGCCTAGTTCGGCCGGATGGGTGCCTGGGCGCGCTGGGGTGCGGGGCTGAGCTCGCGCTCCAGACGGATGTCGGCGCGGGCGTACTCCTCGTCCGGGGCCAGGGGGACGCGGACGAAGCCGTGCTTCTGGTAGAGGCGGATGGCCGGGGCGAGCTTGGTGTTGGAGACGATCACCACCCGCCGGGCGCCGGTCTGCCGGGAGAACTCCACCGCGGCGTCCATCAGGAGGTCGCCGTAGCCGCGGCCCCGCGCCTCCGGGGCCACCGCCATCTTGGCGATCTCATGGACGTCAGGACGGTGGCGGACGACGGCACAGGTGCCGAGGACCTTGCCATCCTCGACCACGAAGAAGATCTGGCCGCCCGGGGCGATGATCGTGTCCGACGGGTCGCGAAAGGTCGCGCGATCCGCCTCCTCGAGGGTGAACCAGGTCTCGATCCACTCGCGGTTCAGCCGCTCGAATTCGCCCCGCCACTCGTCGCGATAGGTCACCACCTCGGCCATCTCTGTCCTCCGTTGGGCCCGCACGTGCGCCCGCCGGCTCAGTGGCGGGCGAAGACCGCCGTCTTCCCGTCGCGCGCGAACGAGAGGACCTCGTACGGCTCGGTGGCCGCACCCGGCACGGCCATGCCCGGCCCGCTCTTGGGCATGCCCGGCGCCGCCAGCCCGGCGACAGCCGGCCGCTCCGCAAGGAGCCGGCGCAGGTCGCCCGCGGGGACGTGGCCCTCGACGACGTAGCGCCCCAGAAGCGCCGTGTGGCAGGAGCGCAGCGATGGGGGCACACCTATCTCATGCTTGATCGCGTCCATGTCCTCTTCGTCGTGAACGGTCGGCGCGAATCCGTTGGACCGCAGATGGTCCACCCACTTGGCGCAGCACTCGCAGGAGCGGCTCTTGTAGACCGTGATGGGAGTCGGCGGCGCCGCCGGCCGCGCGAGCACGCGCGAGGCGCCGATGGAGGCGAACGCGAGGCCGGCAGCCTGCGCCACGAAATCCCGGCGACTGATCATCGAACGCTTCTCCTCTGGAGCAGTGGTGATTCCTGGTCCAACCGCTGGCGCACCTCGCCGGCGGTACACGTCAGGAGCTCGGGCACGCCGTGCAGCGGCGTCGGCAGGGCTTCCTTCACGAACACCCGCAGGCGCCGGGCGCTCCGGTAGAGCTCGTCGGCCACCCGCGGCAGCCCCAGTTGGCCGGCCCGGCCCGCGTCGGTCAGGCGCTCGACGGCGCCCCCACGCGTGCGCAGGGGCAAATCCACGCCGAGCATCGAGGAGCGTGCCGGGAAGTCTAACAAGACGTCGCCCGGCGCGAGGCCCACTTCGCGCGCGATGGCGTCCTCCACCCGCTCCAGCAGGTCCGGATCATCGGCGACCCACGGCTCCGCGTCGTCCGGCACGTCGCTCGCGGGCAAATCGACGGCCCGTTTGTACAGTCGTCGGGCCCGAATGGCGCCGGCGAGCGCGTTGCCGTCGCGGGTGATGAGGCGCTCCATCAGTCCGTCGTCGGTCGCCTCCGCAATCTCCTCCACGGTGAGGCGGCCACGGGCGACCGCGCCGCGGACCGCGCGCTTGAACATGCAGGTCGCGGCGCGGACCGCGTGGTGCCAGTAGACGTTGCGGTACATCTGGTACTTGGCGAACAGCAGCGACTCGAGCGCGCTCACGCCTTTCTCCTGCACGCCGACCTCATAGCGGCCGGGGGCGGTCTCGACCAGCGTGAGGGTCGCGAGCAGGCGATCCACGTCCACGGTACCGTACGGAACGCCACACATCCGGGCGTCGCGGCTCAGGTAGTCGATCTTGTCGAGATCGAGCGAGCCCGAGATCAGGCCCTGGAGGGCGCTCGGGCTCGCGCCCCGGATGAGCGTGCCGAGGGAGGCCGCGAAGCCGGCGCCGCCGATCTCGCACAGGCGCTGGCCCAGCTCGCCCTGACCGAGCTTGGCCACGCCCAGCTGTTCGTGGGACGGGAAGCCGGCCTCCTCCAGCGCGTGGGAGAAGGGATAGTGTCCGACGTCGTGCAGCAGCGCGGCGAGCCGGACGGCCAGACACTCCGCGGCGGGAACCTGCTCCAGCTCGCCGCGCTCCTCGAGGCTCGCCAGCGCGCGCCGGGTGAGGTGGTAGGCGCCGAGCGCATGCTCGAACCGGGTATGGGTGGCGCCGGGATAGACCAGGAAGGCGTGGCCCACCTGGCGGACGTACCGGAGCCGCTGCACGGCCGCCGTGTCCAGCGCCAGGAGCGCGGGGCGGTCGAGGCGGATGTTGTCCCAGAGAGGGTCGCGGATGACTTCAAGGTCTTTGGGGTGGAGCATGGGGGAATGTAGCGGCGGTGGGCAAAAAGCGGTGAGCCGTGAGCGTGACCCGCGCACCGCCGATCTAGGGTGACCCGCTCCGCCGACCGCTCACGGCGGTTCGCTCACCGCTCTTCCGGCCCGGCGGCGGCCACCGCGTTCGAGACGCCGGAGCGGTACTGCTCGAAGTTCTCGCGGAACATCCGGGCCAGCTTGCGGGCCTGCTCATCGTACGCGGCCGGGTCGGCCCAGGTGCGCCGCGGAACCAGGATCTCGGGCGGGACATCGGGCACGCTGGTCGGGACCTCGACGCCGAACACCGGGTCCTTCACGAAGGTGGCGCGGTCGAGGGCGCCGGCCAGCGCGGCCCGGACCATCGCCCGGGTGTAGGCCAGCTTCATCCGCGAGCCGACCCCGTAGGCGCCACCGGTCCATCCCGTGTTCACCAGCCACACCTTGGCGCCGTGCCGCTCGATCCGCTCGCCCAGCATCCGGGCGTAGACGCCCGGGTGCATCGGCAGGAAGGGCGCGCCGAAGCAGGCCGAAAACGTCGCCGACGGCTCGGTCACGCCGCGCTCGGTGCCGGCGACCTTGGCCGTGTACCCCGACAGGAAGTGGTACATCGCCTGCTCGGCGGTGAGTCGCGAAATGGGCGGCATGACGCCGAAGGCGTCGGCGGTGAGAAAGACGATGTTTCTGGGGTGGCCGCCGGCCCCGCTGGGCTGATAGTTCGGGATGTAGTGGATGGGATAGCAGGCGCGGGTGTTCTCGGTGAGCTTGTCCGCGTCGAAGTCCACGGCGCGCGTCATCGGATCGAGCACGACGTTCTCGAGCACGGTCCCGAACATCTGGGTTGCGGCGTAGATCTCGGGCTCCGTCTCGGCGCGCAGGCGGATCACCTTGGCGTAGCAGCCGCCCTCGAAGTTGAACACGCCGCGGTCACTCCAGCCGTGCTCGTCGTCGCCGATCAGCCGCCTGGCGGGATCGGCGGACAGGGTCGTCTTGCCGGTACCGGACAGGCCGAAGAAGACGGCGGTGTCGCCTTCCGGGCCCACGTTGGCCGAGCAGTGCATCGTCATGACGCCCTGGGCCGGGAGCACGTAATTGAGC
>Ga0310810_10005741_pt1 | contig 13927 bp, 16 predicted proteins | sample NCmetagenome_FD_207641 | JGI IMG/M metagenome (GOLD analysis project Ga0310810, IMG submission 207641) | Soil microbial communities from experimental microcosm in Duke University, North Carolina, United States - NC | ecosystem: Engineered > Artificial ecosystem > Soil microcosm > Unclassified ... | reverse complement strand
GACCAGGAGTGGAACCTGAGCATGATCACGATGTTCGTCGTCGGCGCGACGGTCGGGATGTTCGCTTCGGCGCTCGGCGTCGGCGGCGGGTTCCTGCTGGTGCCGATCTTCGCGTCGCTTTACCGGCTGCCGATGTACGTGCTGGTGGCAGCGACGATCCCGTTCGTGATCGTACTGTCGGCCGTGGGCCTGTTCACCTACAACTTCATCCTGCCGGCATTCGGCTCGCCTGCGATCGCGCCGGAATGGTCGTGGGGGTTCTTCGCGGCGGCGGGCGGCATCTTCGGTTCCTGGGCTGCGTCGAAGACGCAGATGTACGTGCCGGAGCACTTCCTGAAGCTGATGCTCGGCGGCGTGACCGGCATCGTCGGCACGCTGTACGTGGTCAACTTTTTCTACCCGTTGCCGTTTCGAGTGTAGAGGAGGATCGACGATGAACCTGTGGTGGAAGGTGATACCGTACATGCCGTTCATCGTGCTATTCATCGCGGTGCTGGTCGCGGTCTATCATGTGAAGTTCTATTGGTGAGGACGGGGAAGGACATCGTTGGAGCGAATCATTACTGATGGAGGAGAACGAGTCATGAGCAAGCCAATTGGAAGTTTCGCCCGAGGGAAGCTGGCCGCAGCGGTCGTCGTTTCGGCGGTTGCCGCGGCGCTCCTGCCGGGTGCCGTGCTCGCGAAGGACTACGGCAAGCCCGGCACGCCGGTGCACCTGGTGATCGGCTACCAGCCGTACTACACGCAGGCCTGGTCGGCGGTGATCCAGAAGGAAATGAAGCCGTGGGAGAAGTACCTGCCGAAGGGCTCGACGGTCGAGTGGGAGATCGGTCTGCAGGGCGCCATCGTCGGCAACGCGATGCTCGCCGACAAGAACGACATCGGCTACATGGGCGACATGCCGACGATCGTCGCGATCAGCAAGCGCAGCGTGCGCGAGCTGCGCATGGTCGCCGTGCTCGGTCTGGCGAACGACCAGTGCAGCGTGTTCCTGTCGCGCAACGAAGCGCCCGACTTCAAGTCGCCCGAAGAGGCGGTGAAGTGGTGGCAGGGCAAGCGCGTCGCGGTCGCCAAGGGCAGCTGCACCGACCGCAGCGGCCAGGAGATGATGCGCAAGTTCAGCATCACGCCGGAGCAGTACCTGAACCAGAACATCGAGGTGCAAACCTCCAACTTCAAGGCGGGACGGCTGGACGGCTCGATCATGTGGGAGCCGACTGCGTCGAAGATCGTCATGGAGGGCATCGCCAAGCGCATCGGCGACACGAAGGTCATCGGCAAGCTCGACGGCGGTTTCCTGGCGATGCAGCACGAGTTGATCAAGCAGCGCCCGGACGTCGTCAAGGGCTGGCTCGAAGCCGAGCTCGATGCGAACCTGTTCTGGGCGAAGCCGGAGAACTACATGCAGGTCGTGGAGATGGCGCACAAGAACACCCAGGGCTTCAGCAAGGAAGTGCTCTGGATGTCCATGGCTGGCAAGTACCCGAAGGTCATGGGCGGCGGCGACGTGCGCAACATCATGTACTACGGCATCAACGACGAGGTCAGGAACATGATGCGCGACGCCGTCAAGTTCCTGAACGAGATCAAGGTGCTCCCGATGGCGGAACTCGACAAGGACCTGGTCGACAGCAGCTGGACCGACGAGATCCTGAAGCGGCGCGGGCTCAAGGTGCCGCTCGCGAAGATCGAGGCACAGGATCCGTCGAAGTATCCCGGCGGCAAGATCACGCTCCCGGCGAGCTGGCGCAAGGACTGAAAGAGTGACCCGGCAGTCAACCATCGCCGGCGGCGGGCGTGGCTAGCGGAGCGCGCGCGACGTCGGCGGGGGAGATCGGTGCGTGGGAAATGTTCCTGTACCGGTTCTCCAAGTGGGTGAAGAGCCCGACGCCGTACCTGATGCTGGTCGGCTTCGGGCTGTTTTTCGGCGCCTGGTACCTGCTCTCGGAGGTCTTCAAGGTCTGGCGCTTCGCCAGCCTGCCCGGCCCCAGGGCAGTGCTGATCGAGTGGTTCAATCCCAACCCGGTGTACGGCATGTCGCTGTACACCCCGGATTACTATGTCCATGTCTGGTCGAGCATGCGCCGGGTGCTGATCGCATTCCTCATCTCGACAGGCCTCGGAGTGCCGTTCGGCCTGTTCCTCGGCTGGTCGAAGAATTTCCGCCAGTTCACCTTCCCGGTCTTCGAGACGCTGCGGCCGATCCCGGTGCTCGCCTGGGTGCCGCTCGCGATCGTCATGTTCAAGGCCCAGGAGACGCCGGTCATCTTCCTCACCACGCTCGCTTCGTTCTACGCGACGGCGCTGAACACCATGCTCGGGGTGCAGTCGATCGACGAGTCCTACCCGCGCGCTGCGGCGTGCCTGGGCGCGAGCAAGTGGCAGGTCTTCTGGCACGTCATCATTCCCGGGGCGCTGCCGTTCATCTTTACCGGCCTGCAGATCTCGGTGGGTGTCGCGTGGTTCTCGCTGGTCGCGGCCGAGATGGTGTCGGGCGAGTACGGGCTCGGCTACCTGATCAACACTTCCTACGTCAACGTCCAGTATCCCGTGATCATCATCGGCATGATCTCGGTCGGCATCGTCGGCTATGCAAGCAGCGCGCTCGTGCGGATGGCGGGCGATTACCTGATGCAGTGGCGCGTGCGCGAGCTGGCGCTCGGGGCAGGGCGATGAACGCGCCCAATTCACAGCTCGCGGTGAAGGGCGCGATCCGCATCCAGAACGTCGACAAGGTGTACCTGGCGAAGAGCGGGCCCGTCCAGGCGGTGCAGGATTGCACCCTCGACATCCGGCCTGGCGAGATCTGCATGATCGTCGGCCCGTCCGGCTGCGGCAAGACGACGCTGTTGAACGCCATCGCCGGCTTTCACGATATCACCGGCGGATCGATCCATCTCGACGGGCAGTTGCTGTGCGGACCGGATCGGCCCAAAGCCGAACCGGGACCCGACCGGGTCGTGGTGTTCCAGAACGGCGCCCTTTTTCCGTGGAAGACGAATCTCGAGAACGTCGCTTTCGGTCCAGTGGTGCAGAAGAGGATGACGAAAGCCGAGGCCGAGGAGAAGGCGCGCCGCATGATGGCCGACGCCGGGCTCATCGGCGTCGAGCACAACTACCCGGGCGAGATATCCTCCGGAATGCGGCGCCGTGTCGAGATCGTGCGCGCGCTGATGAACGATCCGAAGGTGCTGCTGCTCGACGAGCCGTTCCGCGCGCTCGACCAGCTGACCAAGTCGGTAATGCACGAGGCGCTGCTCGAGATCTACTACAAGAACAAGGTCACGATCTTCTTCATCACGCACGACCTGGAGGAAGCGATCTTCCTCGGCCACCGGGTCGCGATCATGACGACGCGGCCGTGCAGGCCCAAGAAGATCCTCGAGGTCGACATCCCGCATCCGCGCAACTACGGCGTGCTGACGAGCCCGCGCTTCCGCGCGCTGATGGAGGAGACGGTGAGCGCCGTGCATGAAGAGGCGGTCAAGGCGTTCGAAGCCGGCGAGAAGGAGATGTGAGCGAATGAGCGCAGTCGCAGCCGACACGATCCGCCACCCGGTCAGGCAGGGCCCGGGGTTCTTCGGTAATCCGATTGTCCGGGCAGTGATCTCGCTTGCGGTCTTTGTTGCGTTCTGGGAGGTCGCGTCGCGGCTCAACTGGCCGTGGATCGGCCAGGCGCCGCCGCCGACCAAGGTGGTCGAGGCGTGGCTGCCGCTGCTGAACGACCAGGGCTACTGGTATAGCTGGTACCAGAGTTCGCGCCGCGTGCTCTCGGGATTCCTCGCCGCGATGCTGATCGGCATCCCGTTCGGCCTCGCGATGGCGACCAGCCGCGTCTTCAACGACGTCACGTTTCCGGTGTTCGAGATCCTGCGGCCGGTGCCGCCGCTCGCCTGGGTGCCGGCGGCGATCATCTTCTGGCCGACGCAGGAGCTGTCGATCGGGTTCGTGATCTTCCTCGGCGCGATCTACACGATCATGCTGAACGTCATCGGCGGCGCGCGCTCGATCGACATCCGCTTCTTCCAGGCGGCGCGCTCGATGGGCTCGAGCTCGTGGGACATCTTCCGGCGCATCATCCTGCCGGGCGTCCTGCCGTCGATCGTGGTCGGATGCGAAGTGGGGATCGGCATCACGTGGAACGTCGTCGTGGCGGCGGAGATGATCTCGGGCGGCGGCGGCGCGATCCAGTCGCGCGCCGGCGGAGGCTTGGGCTTCTTCATCTGGAATTCGTACATCGGCTTTTCCTACCCGCTGATCGTCGTCGGCATGATCAGCATCGGTATCGCGGGCTGGATCTCGAGCGCGATCATCCGCAGGCTCGGCATCGCGGTCACGCCCTGGTTGAGGCTGCGATGAGCTCCGTCGCCAGCGACTCGAGCATCCTGCGCGCGAACATCCGCGCGGGCGAGATCCAGGTCTCGAACGTCTTCAAGGGATACGGCGAAGCGGCCTTCAGGACCGAGGTCGTGAAGGACTGCTCGTTTGCCATCGAGCGCAACAAGCTGACCGTGATGATCGGGCCTTCGGGCTGCGGCAAGAGCACGCTGATTCGCCTGCTGGCCGGGTTCGAGAAGCCCGACAGCGGCTCGATCACGCTGAACGATGTGCCGATCGCAGGCCCGGCGCGCGACCGGCTGGTGCTGTTCCAGGAGTCTGCGCTGTTCCCATGGATGACCACGTACGACAACATCCTGTACGGTCCGCGCGCGCGCGGCGAGGTCACCAGGGAAGCGCTCGACATGGCGGAGTTCCTGCTCAACAAGGTCGGCCTGAAGGATTTCCGCAAGAAGTACCCGATGCAGCTCTCCGGGGGAATGCAGCGCCGCGCCGAGCTCGCGCGCGCGATGATCAACAACCCCGCCGTCATGATCCTCGACGAGCCGTTCCGCGGCCTCGACGCCATGACGAAGGAGCTGATGTGGGAATACTACGCGGCGCTCTTCGAGGAGACCCGCCGGACCAACTTCTTCGTCACCACCGACATCGACGAAGCGATCTTCCTCGCCGACCGGCTGCTGATCATGTCCAACATCCCGACGCAGGTGCGCGCGGTGCTCGAGATCGACCTGCCGCGGCCGCGCACGCAGATCGCGCTGGTGGAGAACGACCGCGCCAACGAGATCAAGATGCAGGCGCTGTCGATCCTGCACGAGGAGGCGATGAAGTCGTTCTCGCGCGGCAGCAAGGCCGCGGCGGATTTCGTCGAGGCCTACTCGAAGCGCGTAGCGAAGCAGTAGCCCGCATGGATTGGCTGCTGACGCGCGAGACGGTCATCACGCTCGCGATCCTCGCTGCCGCGCTGTCGCTCGCCGCGAGTGTGCTCCAGGTCAAGCAGATCATCGGCCCGGCCCGCGCGAAGCAGCTGAACGCCGCTGGCTACGCGCTGATGGGCGTGAGCATGCTGCTCTTCATCGTCATCGGCTACCGGAGCCCGGCCTAGCGGCTCCCCGGCGCGCGCCGGCAGTTCAGTTCGCCGGTGGCTTGGCGCCGTCCGGAATCAGTGCCTTGAGCAGCGCGATGTGATGGCGCAATTTTTCCCGGTAATGGTCTGCGGCGTCCATGCCGGCTTTCAGCGCGTCGTCGACGGTGAACCGGATGTACGCGGCCTGTTCCGCCGCCGCGATCGCCGAGGCCGCGCGGTGCACCGACAGTGCGCGCGCCTGGATCTCCTTCCACGCGAAATGATCGGTCGGGTACGAGATGAGATCCTCGATGCGGCGGATATCCTGCCGCAGGGCGGTGAGCAGCCGCGGATCGATTTCGGGTTTCTGGCGCACGACGGAATCGCGAGGAACGCCAAGTCTATGCCGCCCGCGCTCCAAGGAGAAGGAAGTCCTGCACTTTGTGCGGCGGAAAACGTTCACGATCCCACCAGGAACCCGGCTTCGTTGGGATGCGACTTGAGCCAAAGGTTTACCTCTTCGGCGGTCGCAGGCATGATCCGGTCGGCGAATTTCTGCAGCAGTTCGGCCTCTCTCCCCGTCATGGCGCCGCGCTCGTGCAAACCGCTTTCAATGGACCGGTCGCCCGCGACGCGAAAAACCATCAGCGAAACCGGCCCGGCGAGCACGGACCAGAACGCATAGGCGCGCATCTCGTGCAAGCCGGTCTGGTCGCCGCAAAACCACCGCAGCGTGTGGTCGACCGGATGTCCGAGCCGGTCTTGCATCACGATCGGTATGTTGCGCGCCCCGATGTCGCAGTACGCCAGGCGGGCCAACGGCCGGGCGCGGCCGGTGCCGGGGCGCGAGTCGTCGCTCGTATCCACTGACAAGTCCTGTTCGTGGCGCTGCGCCCCTGCACACGCCGTCACTGCGCACACTACAAGGACATACCTTTCGCCGCTATCGCCCGCGCGCGATTTCGGGGTAGTCCCGGCCCTACAGCACGTGTAAAGGGATGTCGACCGCGGTCGGCACCGCAACTACGCGCGCCGGGCGTCGCGGGGCTGCCGCGCCTTCAGGATTTGCAGCAGGCTCGCCTCGTCTGCGCGCCGGCTGGCGCGCTGCGGACTTCCGTTCGCAAGGACGTTCTTCAGTGTGCCGTCGAGGTACGCGTCGATCAGCGCCGGGTGAATGTACGACTTGCGGCAAACCGCCTTGGTGTTGCCGAGCGTCTGCGCGACTGCCTCGACTGCGGCGACGACGTTGCGCTTGCCTTCGGCAGCAGAGCCGAACTGCGGCCGCTCGCGCAGCGCGCGCAGCGCGAGCACGCTGCCGGCCCAGGTCCGGAAGTCCTTCGCGGTGAAATCGTTTCCGCTGATCTCGCGCAGGTACTCGTTGACTTCGGCCGAGCCGATGTTGTGGATTTCCCCCGCGTCGTCGAAGTAGGCGAACAGCTCCTGCCCGGGAAGGTCGCGGCAGCGGCGCACCACCGCGGCGAGCCGCGGATCCTCGAGATCGATGCTGTGCTCGCGGCCGCTCTTGCCGCGAAAGCGGAACGTCACGCGCTTCCCGCGCACCGCGACGTGCCGGTTGTGCATCGTGGTGAGCCCGAACGAGCCGTTCGCCCGCGCGTACTCCTCGTTGCCGACGCGAATGCGCGTCTTTTCGAGAAGCTGGACCACCGCCGCAAGCACCTTCTCTCGCGGCAGGGCGGGCCTGGCAAGATCGAGCTTCGTGCGCCGGCGGATTCCGGGCAGCGCGCCGGCGAACGCGATCATCCGGTCGTACTTGGTTTCGTCGCGCACCTCGCGCCAGCGCGCGTGATAGCGATATTGCTTGCGGCCGCGCGCATCCCGCCCCGTGGCCTGCACGTGTCCGCGCTCGTCCGGCGAAATCCAGACTTCGGTCCAGGCCGGCGGAATGGCGAGCGCGCGGATGCGTGTCAGCGTTTCGGCGTCGCGCACGATCCGCGAAGCCGCGTCCAGGTAGCGGAATCCTCCGCCGACCTTCTGCCGGCGGATACCGGGCCTCGCATCGGTGACGTGACGCAACCCCGCCGCGCGCGCCGACTCTGCGGGATGCGCCTGCACGGTCCGGCCGAAGGCTTCTGCTCTGTGGCGGGCGCGACGCCGGCGCCGCGCGCGGTCCGCGCGTTCGGCATCGACGAGCGCGCGCCCACGTGCCGGCAGGTCCTTCGGCCGATGGCGCGGCATCCTTGCAACAGGCGGATTGCTTTGCATTTTCTGCCAGCGAAGCACCGCGAAAGCGCGGTTCCGGGAAAGGCTAGCAAGCGCCGTACCGGGTAACATCGCGCGGTGAGCGCCAAGGAACTACGCAAGCGAGGCCGGCATCGCCCGGTCGGCTGGAAAGTCGTCGTCGAATTCGACGAGGCGGGCGAAAAGCGCCTCATCCAGGCAACGATTCACGACCTGTCGGAGACCGGGGCCGCGATCCTGACCAACGATCGGGACCTGACCGGAACCGCGGTGCGGCTGTCGATCAGTTATCCGGGTGCCCCGGCGGACGACAAGCCCCTGCGGATCCGGGCGCGCGTCGTGTCCTCGGCCCACACGCCGGGCACGACGCGTTACCGACACGGCCTGAGCTTCATCCGCCTGCCGTTCGACGGCCGCGGCGAACTCGAGAAAATCCTGCAGTCGGCGTCCCTGCCCGGAGGGCAGCGCGAGGATCCCGTCGCGCCCGCGCCGGAGCAGGACCGCGCCGCGGTGCGCCGCGGCCGGCTCGCTCAGCTGCGGCTGCTTGCCGATGCCAAGCGAGCCGAGGCGAAGAAGCCGGATCCGCGCGACGAGAGCGACGCGCTGCTCAGCGAAGCGCTCAAGAGGGCGTATGGCTACTTCAAGGACCTTGCCGATCAGCTGAACGTGATCCATCCCGTCTACGCCAAGACCTATTCCGTCCCCGGCGTGCCGGAGTTCGCGCAGCTCGCATGGGACGAGGGCCGGGCGGACTTCCGGTTGCGCGAAGCGACGCCGATCCTCACGTACTACGACCGGGTCTCGCTGCGCTTCCGGCTCACGGCAAGCCGGGAGCTCAAGTTCGCGAAGGACTATCCCGCGAACGAGAAGCTGAAGCAGTTTCTGGAGGAGGCGGGCGTGCTCTTCACCGCGCACGAGATGTACAACGAGCACGGCGCGACCGCGGGGAGCAAGTTCATCGTTCCCTGCGACGTCAAGGCAAGCGTGCTGCTCTACAGCGAGCGCGATCTCGGCAAGATCCTGATGCGCACCAGCAACGTCTCCGGATTCGGCTCGCTGAGCCAGCTGCTCGCGCCGGAGGCGATCGACGATGACTCGCTGGACGATCTCGCCGGGTTCATCCTTGGCGAGCAGAGGGACCTGGGATCACTGCTTGCGCGACGGGCGTGAGAAGCGTTCTCGCTTGCGTCGCAGCGTGAAATCCGCACGCGACCCGGCGTGACGCATTTCGCCGGCGCTGCGCCGTCCGTCGCCGCCGCGGGTCCGATCGTCGGCGAACGGTAAAAACGGAAACCACGTCACATCCCGGCCGGCCAGGGGGGCGTAGGGTGTCGCCGGCGTCTCGGTCCTCCTCCCCCTGCAGCCGGGGCGCTGGGCTCGGAATCGTGCAACGTTTGATTCCGGCCCCCTTTTTTTACCTACAGCGGAGCAGCGCGCGGACGTTCGCGGTCGCGATCGTAGAACGGCAGCACCGCGACGCGCGCTGCCCGCTGGTCTGCGAGGCGCACACGATCGCCAGGTGCCGCATGGGCCGGCGCGAACCCCAGCGCGATCCGAGCATTGAGCGTCGGCGACCAGCACTCGCTGGTGACCTGCACCCGGACGCGTTCCTCGCGCAATTCCTCGCCTTCGACCTGCAGGCCGACCAGCCTGCGCGAAACGTCGAAGTGCCGCGGGCGGCTGACGAGCCGCTCCAGTCCAAGCTCGCGCGGGTTTGCCTTGCCGTCGATCTCCCGGTCGAAGAGCACGTATCCGGATTCGATGCGCAAGGAATTGGCCGCGTCGAAGCTGCACTCGGCGAGTTCTTCCGCTTTGCCGGCATCGAGGAGCGAATCGCGAAGCGTTCGTTTTTCGCCCGCGGGCACCAGCAGCTCGTACCCGAGCTCGCCGCTGTATCCGAGCCGCGCGACGAGCATTCCGTTCGCCACACCGAAGTGGAAGTAACGCAGCGCTCGAACGGTCGCCTCGCCGACGAGACGCGACAGGATCACGCCGCTGCGAGGACCTTGCAGCGCGAGGATCGCATGCTCGCCCGAGCGGTTCCGCGCCCGGTCGCGGAAACGCTCGAAGTCGCTTGGCCGTCCGGTGAAGAGCCACCACCGGTCGCCACCGAGGTTCCAGACGGTCGCGTCGTTGAACACGCTGCCGTCATCGCTCAGCAGCAGCGTGTACGCCGCTTGTCCGGGCGCGATGTCCTGCAGGCGCCGCGTCTGCAATCCCTCGAGCGCCGTGATGCCGGCGAATTCATACAGTCCCATGAACGAAAAATCGAACAGCCCCGCGCTGCTGCGGGTGGCGAGGTGCTCGTCGACGGCCGTCAAAGCGAGCGGACCAGCATGAAGGCCCCGACGACGATGCACAGGCCCGCGACCATCCGGCGCTGGACCAGGGCGCTCGCCGATTGCGCCGTGCGCACGCCGATCGCAACGCCGGCCAGGGCGAACAGCACGACCCAGGCCGCCGCCATGAAATTGACCGAGCCATAGCGAAGGTTGCCGGCGGTGCCGGACGTCGCGACCACGATCTGCAGCACCTGGCTGGTTCCGATCGCGGCGAGCGGCTTGAAGCCGAGGATCAGCATCAGGGGCACGGAAAACACCGCGCCGCCGGCGCCGGACAATCCCGAACCGAAGCCCGAGAGCGCGCCCGCGCCGAAGAGCAGCGCCTGCTGCGATGCGCCTCGGCCGTCGCGGTAGCTGCCCTCGGCGTGGCGCGCGGGCAGCAGCACGTATACGCCCGAGAAAACGATCACTGCGGCGATGATGATCGTCAGCGGCCGCGATTCGACCATCGCGTTCACGAATGCGCCGAGGTAGCTGAACGCGACCGACCCGATGCACACCGGCGCAGCGATCCGGGGATACAGGTGCCCCCTGCGGTGGAACATCGACGTGGCGTGCTGGCCGGTGAACAGGAAGACGAAGAGCGTCGTGGCGGTGGCTTCGTGGATGTCCAGGCCGCCGAGGATCACGAACGCCGGAATCAGCAGGATGCCGCCCGGCCCGATGGCGCCGGTGAAGAACCCGACGACGACTGCAACTGCCGCGAGGAGGAGTTCGGAGATCAGCCGGCGGCGAAAGCGACGAGCTCGCTCGTCAGCAGCACCGCGAGCTTCTTCATCAGCGCGTATCCGAGCGAGGGATCGGTCTCCATCAGGCCCGTCAGCCCGAAGCCGTCGATCGCCACGACCGCGCAGGCGGTGAGGCAATAGGCGGTCGCGATGCGCCGCGGTTGGTTCTCGACGAGCGGCGCCCAGCCGAACACGTCTCCGCGCCGGATGATGTCGCCCGCCGAAGTCTCGCGCTTGCCCAGGCCGAGCGTGAATCGCACCATGCCTTCGGCGAGCACGTAGAAATCGTCGACCGCATCGCCGATCGTGTAGATGCGGGTGTCCTGCGGAAACGCGCGCATCCGGCCGAGCCGGGCGACGCGCGTGCGCTGCTCGGCGCTCAGGCCCGAGAAGAACCGCGCCTCGGAGAGGACGCTCGCGAGGTCAGGCTGCAAGTTTCCGGCCGGAATCGCCAACCGCTACTTCCGCCGCGAGCCGGCCATTGCCTGCTTGAATCTCGCCAGCTCGTCTTCCTTCATGAACACGGTGTGCTCCTTGCCGGGATAGGCGCGGTTGCGAACGTCGTCGCGGTAGTCGGTCAGCCCCTTTTCGAGGATCGGCACGAGGTCGACGTAGATCTTCGAGTGCCGCGGCACGTGCGCTTCATAGAGGTGGAACAGGTCCGAGCCGATGATGTGCACGCCGTGCGCGCGATTTCCCGCGCCGAGCGAGATCACCGGGACGGGCAGCGTCTCGGCGAGGTACTCGCAGACTTCCGAGGTGGTCACCTCGCACATGATCGAGAAGCACCCGGCGTCGACCATCGCCCACGCGTCGTCGACGAGCTCCTTCGCGCGATCGGCGGTCTTGCCTTGCGCGAAGAAGCCGCCGAGCTGCGGCATCCGCATCGGCGTGATGCCGATGTGTCCCTGCACGGGAATCCCGGCCTTGATAATCGCCTCGATATATTTCGCATGGTGCTGGTTGCCTTCGCACTTCATCACCTCGGCGCCGCCCTGCGAGACGTACTTCGCCGCGTTGTCGACCGCCTGCTGCGCCGAAAGATGGAAGCTCATGTACGGCATGTCGACCATGCGCAGCCCGTACTTCGACCCGCGCTTCACCGCCTGCGCCATGAACATCACTTCCTCGAACGACACCGAGGTCGTCGTCTCGTGGCCGAACAGCACCATGCCGCCGGTGTCCGATACGCAGAGGATGTCGATGCCTACACGGTCCGCGATGATCGCGGTCTCGTAGTCGTACACCGCGAGCTGCACGATCGGCTCGCCTTTCTTCATCTTCTCGACCAGCATCGGGATCGTGACTTTCTTGCGCGCGGGGGCGGCGGGTTTTGCTTCGGCCATGTCCTCTCTCCTCGGTCAGTTTCGCGAGCATGTTGGATAGCAAGATCGCGCGGGGATTGCAAGCCCCGCGCGGCGTTTCACAACGAAACCGGAGTCGCTGCGAAACACCTTTCACGCGTCCGACTTGCGAGCGCGCTTCAATCCCCACTGCCGGCGGCGCATCCAGAGTGCCTTGCGGCCGATCCCGAGCATGCGCGCGAGTTCCGTCTCGCTGTGCGAGCCCTGGAACCGCTCGATGACTTCGCGGATGTACTCCTCGATCGCCAGCGGGCGCGGGCCGCCGGGCAGCGGGGTCGCGGCGCGCACCATCGGCAGCGCCGGCGCGACCTCGGCCAGGTCGCGCCCGTTCAGGTGTTCCGATTCGCACAGGATCACCGCACGCTCGATCAGGTTCTCGAGCTCGCGGACGTTGCCCGGCCACGGGTAGTTCTGCAGGAAAGCGCTGAATTCCGCGTCGAAGCCATCGATGCGCTTGCCGAGCTTGCGCGCGTGCTGCCCGGCGAAATGCCGGGCCAGCAGCAGGATGTCGTCCCCGCGCTCGCGCAGCGGAGGCACCGGGATCGTAATGACGTTCAGGCGGTAGTACAGGTCCTGCCGGAAGAGGCCTCGCTCGACGAGGGCGGCCAGGTCGCGCTGCGTGGCGGCGACGAACCGCACGTCGACCGGAACCAGGCGGCGCACGGCCTGTTCCTGCAGCACCCGCAGCAGCTTCGCCTGCAGCGCCGGTACGAGCTCCGAGATGTCGTCCAGGAACAGCGTCCCTCCGTCGGCCTCGCGCACCAGCCCTTCGGACCTGTCGCGCCCGAAGAGCTCGGCTTCGATCTGGTCGCGCGGGATTGCGCCGCAGTCCACCGGGATGAAGGGACCCTCGCTGCGCGGGCTGGCGTAGTGCAGCGCAAGGGCGATGAGTTCCTTGCCGGTGCCGGTCTCTCCGGCGACGAGCACGCTCGCGTCCGACGGACCGACCCTGCGTACGAGCTCGCCGACGCGGCGCATCGCCGCGCTCTCGCCGAGGATCGGCCGCGCGCTGTAGGCATTGCGCTGGCTGCGCTTGAGCCCCGCGTTCTCGCGCCGCATGCGACGCTCGGCGAGCGCGCGCTCGATCGCGTGCAGGAATTCATCGTTGTCGAACGGCTTGATGATGTAGTCGACGGCGCCTGCGCGCAGCGCCGCGATCGCGCTCTCCATCGACGAATAGCTCGTGATCATGATCAGCGGCAGCCCCGGTCGCAGTTCGCGGATGGTCCGGATCGCATCCAGCCCGGTGCCGTCGGGCAGCTTGAGGTCGGTGATCACGAGTTCGAACCTCTCGCTGCCTGCGAGCTCGATGCCCCGCTTCAGGTTCGCAGCCCGCTGCACTGCGTAGCCCTCGCGCTCGAGCAGCAGCTCGACCACCTCGCCCAGCCCGGGGTCGTCGTCGATGACCAGGATTCGCTGCGTCTGCGCCGGCATGGCTAGGTGCGATGTAAAGGCAGCACGATGTCGAAGCACGCGCCGCCCTGCGCAGCGTTGCAGGCGCGAATCGTCCCGCCGAGCTCTTGCGCGATCTCGTAGCCGATCGCGAGACCAAGCCCGGTGCCTTCGCCCGGCTCTTTCGTGGTGAAGAACGGCTCGAACACGCGACCAAGATGCTCGGGCGGAATTCCGGGACCGGTGTCGCATACCGAAAGCGTCACCGAGTCGTTAGACACGGTCGCATGCGAGTCGATGCGGCCGGCGCCCTGCATCGCCTGCGCCGCGTTCAGGACGATGTTGAACACGACCTGCTCGAGCTCGCCCGGATGCGCGAGCACGATCGCGCCGGGCGCGCCCTGATAGCGGACTTCGACGGACGCGCCGCAGGCGCTGTGCCGCAGCAGCGACAGCGCGGCATCGACCGCGAAATCGATTGCGACCGGCACTGGCACA
>Ga0310810_10005740_pt1 | contig 13928 bp, 11 predicted proteins | sample NCmetagenome_FD_207641 | JGI IMG/M metagenome (GOLD analysis project Ga0310810, IMG submission 207641) | Soil microbial communities from experimental microcosm in Duke University, North Carolina, United States - NC | ecosystem: Engineered > Artificial ecosystem > Soil microcosm > Unclassified ... | reverse complement strand
GTGAAGGTGATCTGCTTCTTCACCTCGTCGGGGACGTCGCGCAGGTCCTTCTCGTTCGCCTTCGGCATGATGAGATGGCGAAGCCCCGCGCGGTACGCGGCGAGCACCTTCTCCTTCACGCCCCCGATCTCGAGCACCTTCCCGCGCAGCGTCACCTCGCCCGTCATGGCGACGTCGCGCCGCACGGGGCGATAGGAGAGCGCGCTCGCGATCGCGAGCGTCAGCGTGATCCCCGCGCTCGGCCCATCCTTCGGAATCGCGCCGGCGGGCAGGTGGACGTGCACGTCGTAGTCCTTGAACGCCGCGTCGGGAATGCCGATCTGCGCCGCCCGCGACCGCACGTACGAGTACGCCGCGTCCACGCTCTCGCGCATCACGTCGCCGAGCTGCCCCGTGACCGTCAGGCGCCCGCTGCCGTTCATGCGCAGCGCTTCGATGACCATCAGGTCTCCGCCGGTCGCCGTCCACGCGAGCCCCGTAACGACGCCGACCTCGGGAACCAGCTCCGCCTCCTCGACGGCGTAGCGCGGGATGCCGAGGATCTCCTCCACCTTCTCGGTGTCGATGATCCACGCGCCCTCTTCACCCTCGGCCTTGCGGCGCGCGCGCTTCCGCATGATCGCCGCCATGTTGCGCTCGAAGTTCCGGAGTCCCGCCTCGCGCGAGTAGCGGTTGGAGATGAACGACAGCGACTCGTCGGTGAACTGGATGTCGGTGTCGCTCAAGCCGTGCTCCTCGAGCAGCCGGGGGAGCAGGTAGCGCCACGCGATCTCCACCTTCTCCTCCACGGTGTAGCCGGCGATGCGGATGACCTCCATCCGGTCGCGGAGCGGGGCGGGGATGTCGTAGAGGTTGTTCGCGGTGCAGATGAACAGCACGCCGGACAGATCGAACGGCAGGTTCAGGTAGTGATCGACGAACTCGTCGTTCTGGCTCGGGTCGAGCACCTCGAGCATCGCGGCGGTCGGATCGCCGCTCGGCCCGCCTCCGGACATCTTGTCGATCTCGTCGATCATCAGAACGGGATCCTTCACCTGCACGCGCCGCAGGGCCTGAATGAGCAGCCCCGGCATCGCGCCGACGTAGGTGCGGCGATGGCCGCGGATCTCGGCCTCGTCGCGCACGCCGCCAACCGAGATGCGGTAGAACTCCCGACCGATCGCGCCGGCGATCGCCTCGCCGAGCGAGGTCTTCCCCGTGCCCGGCGGTCCGACGAAGCACAGGATGGGACCGTGCGGATCGCCGCCGCGCAGCTTGCGCACGGCGAGGAACTCGATGATCCGCTCCTTCGCCTCGTTGAGGCCGTAGTGCCGGCTGTCGAGCGTCTCCTCGACCTTCTTGAGCTCGATCTCCTCGTCGCCGGACCGCTTGTTCCACGGGAGCGACAGGATCCAGTCGAGATACGTGCGGATGACCTGATACTCGCTCGATGCGGGCGAGAGCTGGCGGAGCCGCTCCGTCTCGCGGCGCGCCTCCTGGCCGACGCGCTCCGGCAGCTTCGCCTCGTCGATCTTCTTCAGCAGCTCGAGCGCTTCCTTCTCGCCGGGATCGGCCTCTCCGAGCTCGGCCTGGATCGCGCGAAGCTGCTGGCGGAGATAGAACTCGCGCTGGTGCTGCTCGATCTTGATCTCTGTCTGGCGCTTGACGTCCTCCATCACGCGCGCGCGGGCGACCTCGCGCTCGAGCCGGTTGAGGATGAACCGCAGCCGCTGGCCGACGTCGAGCCGCTGGAGTACCTCGTCCTTGTCCGAGATGCGGAAGTTCATGTTCGTCGCCGCCAGGTCCGCGAAGCGGCCCGGGTCGGAGACGTTCATCTTGAGGATGGCCGGCACCTCGTCGGGGATCCGGTCGACGAGCTCCGCCAGCGTCTCGGCCGCGGAGACGACGCGCGTGACGAGGTCGTCGAGCTCGGCCGGATCGGCGGGAGTCTCCTTCGCCGCGCGGATCGCCGCGATCGGGTAGGGCTCCGTCCGGTCGATCCCCTCGACGACGATGCGCCGGAGCCCCTGCAGGGTGATCTGAACCGTGTCGCCGGGAAGATTGATCCGCTCGTGCACCCGCGCGGCGACGCCGACCCGTCCGACGAACCGCTGCGAGTCGATGGGGTCGTCGTGATCGCCGCCGGCCACCACGAGCGCGACGACGAGCCCAGCCTCCTCGTGGCCGCGCAGCAGCGCGAGGTTCTCCGGCGCTCCCATCTGCACGGCGATGGTGCCGAGCGGATAGACGATCGTCGACCGGAGCGCCATGAGCGGCAGCGCCGGCGGGAGCTCGGATTTCAGGATCTCTTCCTTGCGCTGTGGCTTCGCCATGGGCTCATAAAGTAATGATGGATCGATGACGGAGCACGGGTGTTTATGGCAACAAACGGCTGTGTGTTGGTGTGTGGGTGCGTTGGTTACCCACACACCAGCGCACCAACACGCCAATGACCGCTCCTTGAACCTCCCCCCCTCGAGCCACTACGTTTAACGGCTATGTTCGACGAGCTCTCGGAGAAACTCGAGGCCGCCTTTGCGCGGTTGCGTGGGCGCGGTGTCCTCACCGAAGCCGACATCAAGGAGGGCCTGCGCGAGGTGCGCCGCGTCCTCCTCGAGGCCGACGTCAACTTCGCGCTCACCCGCGAGTTCCTCGAGCGCGTCGAGAAGAAGGCCGTCGGTGTCTCGCAGCTGAAAACGGTCTCCCCCGCGCAGCAACTCGTGAAGATCGTGCACGACGAGCTCACGGCGATGCTCGGCGAGCGGCGCGAGGGACTGAAGTTGAGCTCGGTCCCGCCCACGGTCGTCATGATGGTCGGACTGCAGGGATCGGGAAAGACGACGACCGCGGCGAAGCTGGCGCGCAAGCTCAAGGCCGAGGGCCGCCAGACGCGCCTCATCGCCGCAGACGTCTATCGGCCCGCGGCGATCGACCAGCTCGAAACGCTCGGCACCCAGCTGGACATCCCCGTGTACGCGGAGCGCGGCCACCAGGACGTGGTGAAGATCGCGCGCAACGGCATCGATCAGGCGCGCCGCGCGCGCGATCGCGTCGTGCTCGTCGACACCGCCGGCCGGCTCCAGATCGACGACGAGATGATGGGCGAGCTGGAGAAGCTCAAGGCGGCGATCAAGCCCGACGAGATCCTGCTCGTCGCCGACGGCATGACGGGGCAGGACGCCGTGAAGATCGCGCAGGGGTTCGACGCGCGGCTCGGCGTCACCGGTGTCATCCTCACGAAGATGGACGGTGACGCGCGTGGCGGCGCGGCGCTCTCGATCTACGGCGTTCTCAAGAAGCCGATCAAGTACGTCGGCGTCGGCGAGAAGACCGACGCGCTCGAGGACTTCCATCCGGACCGCATGGCCGGCCGCATCCTCCAGCAGGGCGACATCGTGTCGCTCGTGGAGAAGGCGCAGGGCGCGTTCGACGAGGACGTCGCGCGGAAGATGGAAAAGAAGGTCCGCAAGGAAGGAATGGACCTGGAAGACTTCCTCACCGCGATGAAGCAGCTCGAGAAGCTCGGTCCGCTCGAGGGACTGATGAAGCTGCTGCCCGGCGTCAACAGCAAGATGATGAAGCAGGTGAAGGACGCCGATCCGAAGCGCATGAAGCACCTCGAGGCGATCGTCCTCTCGATGACCAAGGAAGAGCGCCGCAAGCCCGAGCTGCTGAACGGCACTCGCCGCGCGCGCGTCGCGAAAGGAAGCGGCCGCCCGATCAGCGAGGTCAATCGCCTGCTCGAGCAGTTCCGCGAGATGCAGAAGATGATGAAGAAGGTGGCCGGCGGAGGCATGCCCGGCGGGGGACGCCGGGCGCTGCCGCCGGGGATGTTCGGAGGGTTGCGGTAGGGCAGGGATCGAGTCGAACGACAACAGCGAGTAGGTGGTAGCGAGTAGCGGGTACTTGGACACCACACGCGCGATTCCGCCGTGCTGCTCGTCGTTGCAGCTGTAAAGTATTTCGGACGTGCAGCAACCCCGGGTGCAGCCTGGATCTCCCAGGTTTGCGAGGAGCCCGAACGGGTGACCACTAGAAGGAGCACCGAATGGCCGTCAAGATTCGCCTTCGCCGCGTCGGTCGGAAGAAGGCACCGATGTACCGCATCGTCGTCGCGGATTCGCGCAGCCCGCGCGATGGAAAGTTCCTCGAGATCGTCGGCCAGTATCAGCCGCGCGTCGGCGACAAGGCGATCAATCTCGATACCGCGCGCGTGAATCACTGGCTCGACGTCGGCGCGCAGCCGACCGACACCGTGCGTTCGCTGCTCCGGAAGGCGGGGGTGCTGAAGCAGCGTCACGAGCAGCGCCTCGCGAGCAAGCTCCAGGCGGCGGCGGTGCCGCTCGCCGAGCGGAAGCCGGACGAGGCGTAGCCGCGGCGCGATGACGACGCCCCCTCCCGAGTTCATCATCGTCGGGCGGGTCCGGAAGGCACATGGCATCCGCGGCGAAGTCGTCGTGGAGCCGATCACCGATGCGCCGGATGCGATCTTCGCGTCCGGCCATCGTGTTTTCGCGGGCACCGCGACGGGCGACCTCGCCCCGAGCCGTACCGAGCTCCACGTGCGGTCGAGCCGCCCGTTCAACGACGGGCTGCTCGTCGCGTTCGCCGAGCTCGCGGATCGCAACGTCGCCGAGACGTGGCGCGGACGGTATCTGCTGCTCCCCGCGACCGAAGTGCCGCCTCCGGCGGACGACGAGGTGTACGTCCACGAGCTCGCCGGCATGCGCGTGCAGCTCGAGAGCGGCGAGACCCTCGGCGACGTCGAGGAGACCTACGAGCTCCCGCAGGGGCTCGCGCTCGAGGTGCGCCGCGCGCCGCCGCGCGAGCACGAGACGGTGCTCCTCCTCTACGACGAGCGCACGATCGCTTCCGTCGATCGCGACGCGCGCGTCATCGTCGTCACGCCGCCCGACGGGCTCCTCGAATGAAGATCAACGTCGTCACGATCTTCCCGGAGTTCTTCGCCGCTCCGCTCGCGCTCAGCATCCCGGCGCGCGCGGCGGCGGCGGGGCTCGTGCAGTATCGCGTCAGCGACCTCCGGGACCACACGCACGACCGGCATCGCACGGTCGACGACTACCCGTACGGCGGCGGAGCCGGGATGGTCATGAAGCCCGAGCCCTTCTTCGAAGCCGTCGACGCCCTCGCGCCGCGCGGGCCGATCGTGCTCATGAGCGCGCGCGGACGCCGCTTCGTGCAGGCCGACGCCGTCCGCTTCGCCGCCGAGTCCGAGCTCACGATCCTCTGCGGTCATTACAAGGACGTCGACCAGCGCGTCGCCGACCATCTCGCCACGGAAGAGCTCTCGCTCGGCGACTTCGTGCTCTCCGGCGGCGAGCCGGCCGCGCTCGCCGTGATCGACGCGGTCGTCCGGCTGCTGCCGGGGGCGATGAGCGACCAGGAGAGCGCCTTCGGCGATTCCTTCTGGGAGCGCGGGCTCTCGGCGCCGAGCTACACCCGGCCCCCCGAGTATCGCGGCTTTCGCGTGCCCGACGTGCTCCTCTCCGGGGACCACGGCAGGATCGCGCGGTGGCGCGAGGAGGAGGGTGCGCGGCTCACGCGAGCACGGAGCCCGAGACTGGACTCCGTCGAGCCAGCCGACTAAGTTCTCCTGTCTCAACAGTTTCGCCTCAACCCGGGACCTTCGCCCCGAGCGTCATATGCATGCCTTCATCGAAACCCAGAAAGAGTGGCTCCGAACCGACGTCCCCCCGTTCCGGGCCGGTGACACCCTGCGCGTGAACGTGCGCGTGAAGGAAGGCGAGAAGGAGCGCATCCAGGCGTTCGAAGGCGTGTGCATCGCGCGGCGCGGCTCCGGGGTGAGCGCGACGTTCACCGTGCGGAAGATCTCCAACGGCGTCGGCGTCGAGCGCATCTTCCCGCTGCACAGCCCGATGCTCGCCGAGATCCAGGTGGTGCGCCGCGGCCGCGTGCGTCGCGCGAAGCTCTACTACCTGCGCCATCTCACCGGCAAGGCGACGCGCATCAAGGAGCGGAAGTCGCGCGTGTCGGTGCCGCAGACCGGCGCGCCCGCGGCCGAGTAGACGGACAGCCACACCCGGCGGTGCCGCGCCGTTGGAGCGCACTGGAGCAGGAGCTTCGCGCATCGCGCGGCCCGCTCCTCGCCGGGGTCGATGAGGTCGGACGGGGCCCCCTCGCGGGCCCCGTCGTCGCATGCGCCGTAATGATGCCGCCCGAGGCGCGCTCGATTCGCGGCGTCGACGACTCGAAGGAGCTCGACGGTCCGCAGCGCGAGAAGCTCGCCTCGCGCATCCGCGAGCGCGCGATGGCGATCGGGATCGGCGCCGCGTCGGTGCGCGAGATCGATCGCCTCAACATCTATCACGCCGCCGTGCTGGCGATCCGGCGCGCGATCCGGCGGCTCCCCGTGCGCCCCGATCACGTCCTCGTCGACGGGAACCCGATCCGCAGCCTCGGCGTCGAGCACACCGCCGTCGTCGGCGGCGACGGCTGCTGCCACTCCATCGCCTGCGCGTCGATCGTGGCGAAGGTGACGCGCGACCGGTTGATGCGCGCGCTCGCGCGCCGGCATCCGCACTATCGCTGGGAGACGAACGTCGGCTACGGGACCGCGGAGCATCACGCCGGACTGGCGGCGCACGGGATCACGCCGCATCATCGTCGCTCCTTCACGCCGGTGCAGCTCGCGCTCGCGCTGTCCGTGGCGCCGGAGGAGGAAGCGCCCGCGCTCGCGCAGGCATTGCACGACGTCCTCGTTCCCGACACGCTCGTTCCCGACATCCTCGTCACCGACACGAGTCTTCCGATTGAGCAGCCACCCGGTCTTTCGTGACGGTCTGTTCGACGGCCAGGTCGCGCTCATCACGGGAGGTGGGAGCGGGATCGGCCGAGGCGTCGCCGATCTGCTCGCGTCGCTCGGCGCGCACGTCGTGCTCGCGAGCCGGAAACTCGAGCGTGTCGAGGGCGCGGCGGCGGAGCTCCGCGCCACCGGCGCGAAGGCGACCGGCGTCGCGCTCGACGTGCGCGAGCCGGAGCGCGTGCACGACGTCGTCGCGCAGGTGCAGAAGGAGCTGGGCCGGATCGACCTCCTCGTCAACAACGCCGCGGGCAACTTCTACGCGCCGTCGGAATCGCTCACGCCGAACGCGTGGCGAAGCGTGATCGAGATCGATCTGTACGGCACCTTCTTCTGCTCGCAGGCCGTGTTGCCGGTGATGCGCGCGCAGGGTGGCGGCTCGATCGTGAGCATCTCCATGACACTGCACTATCGCGGCTGGCCCCTGATGGCGCACGCCACCGCGGCGAAGGCGGGGATCGACGCGCTCACGCGTACCCTCGCACTCGAGTGGGCGCGCGACCGCGTTCGCGTGAACGCGGTGGCGCCGGGCCCGATCCCGACGGAGGGAGTGAAGAAGGCGTTCACGCCGCCGCCTTCGGCCGACGGCGTCGTGGACCTCTTCGCGCAGGAGCGTGCGATGGAGCGCTACGCGCAGCAGATGATCCCGCTCGGCCGCTTCGGCGCGCCGGAGGACATCGCGAACATGGTCGCGTTCCTCGCCTCGCCGGCGGCGTCGTGGATCACCGGCGCGATCATGGTCGTGGACGGCGGCGAGTGGCTCGCGAAGCCGCCGGTGGCGGCGCCGCGCTGATCGTCGCGCCGCGCGCGCGACGTCGAGCGATGACCCGGGCGGGTCTCGAACCCGCGACCTACGGATTAAAAGTCCGTTGCTCTACCAGCTGAGCTACCGGGTCTCGGTGCCGGCTCCGTCCGCGCACGCGCAACCCCACGGGGCCGTCCGGGTAATATATGCGGAGGTACCCCATGCGCCGCATTCGCCGCTCGCTCGTCCGCTCGCTCGCGCTCGCGTTGCTCGCCGTCGGCGGCGGCGCGCTGACCCGCCCGCTCCTCGCCGCGCCGGCGCCCGTCGCGGCGCCCGCCGACGTCACCGAGTCCGACATCGCCGCATCGAATGCCAAGGTGAACGCGGCCTACGGCGCGCTCGTCGCCATGTGGGGGCAGCGCTTCGCGCACCTGGGCATGCGCTTCGCGCCGCCGGCGCTCCTCGCGTATCGCGGCACGACGCGCACCGCGTGCGGCGTGATGAGCGCGAACAACGCCGCGTACTGCGCGGCGCTCAACGCGGTCTACTTCGACGAGGCGTTCCTCGCGCGGCTCGCCGGCGCCGCCTCGCGCGAGCTCGGCACCGACGGCGACATGGCGGCGATCGGCGTGATCGCGCACGAGATGGGACACGCCGTGGTCGTGCAGCTCGGCGCGTCGTCGCGAATCCCCTATGAGAACGAGGCGGCGGCGGACTGTCTCGCCGGCGCGTTCACGGAGGAGTCGGCGCGCGACGGCTCGCTCGAGCCGGGCGACCTCGAGGAGGCGTTCTTCGGCCTCGCCGCCGCGGGCGACCCCACTCCCGAGCTCACGGGCGACCGCCGGCTCGACTCGCGCATCCTGCGACGCGCGTCCCTCGTCGGTCACGGCACGCGCGAGCAGCGGCTGGCGAACTTCCAGGCCGGGTACTCCCGCGGCGCCGACGTCTGCGTCGACGCGCTGCGCGACTGACCGCTAGGCGAACCTCGGCGCGGCGAACACGGGCGCCGAGACGAGCGCCGTACCGCCGCGCAGCCGCGGATACGTGGAGGAGAGCTCCGGCACGATCGGTGTCGCGGCGGCGAGATCGGTGAGCGCGCGCCGCGCGACCTCGGCGCGGATCGTCGGCTCGAGTTGCGCCCACGCTTCCGTGATCTCGCCGCCGACGACGATCTGCGTCGGGCTGAGCGCCTTGATGATCACGGCGAGTCCCGCGCCGAGGTGGCGCGCCGTCACCTCGAGCGCGTCGACGGCGCGCCGCTCGCCGGCGAGGGCGCGCGCGACCACTTCGGCGATCGTCACGCCCGAGGAGGGAAGGAGGTCGCGAGCGGTGCCCGGCGAGAAGTCCTTGCCGAGGTACCGGCACACGGTGGCGAGGTTCGACGTGTAGACCTCGAGGCAGCCATGGTTGCCGCAGAGGCAGACCGGCCCGTCGGCGGTGAGGGGCACGTGGCCGAACTCGCCGGCGGAATTGGTCTGGCCGCGCACCACCTGGCCGTTCACGACGACGCCGGCGCCGACGCCGTCCGAGACGGTGACGTAGACGAAGTCCGTGGGGACGGACGAGCCGGGCCGGCCGAGCCACATCTGCGCGAGGGCGCAGGCGATGGGCGCGTTCTCGACGTGCACCGGCATGCCGAGCGCCTGCTGGAGCGGCGTACGGATGTCGACGTTGCGCCAGCCGAGCTGCGGGGCGTTGAGGACCATACCGGTGACCGCGTCGACCATGCCGGGAACGACGAGCCCAACCCCCTCGCAGTGGCGCGCACTGGCGTGGGTGTCGAGCATACGCCGGACGCGGCGCTGGAGCTCGGGCACGAGGACGGAGACGTCCTCGATCGTCTCGAAGGTCTCGAGCGCGATGGAGTTGCCGCTGAAGTCGGTCAGCATCACGAAGGTGCTGCTGAACCGGATGTCGATCGCGACGGCGAGGCGGTCGTGGGTGCGGACGTAGAGCATCTGCGGCCGGCGTCCGCGCGGCGAGTCGACGCGATCGCCCTCGTAGAGGGCGCCCTGGGCGATCAGCTCGGCCGTGAGGTAGGTGACCATTCCCCGGCCGATCTTCATGCGGCGCGCGAGCTCGGCGCGCGAGATCGGCTCGTGCTCACGCACGAGGTTGAGCAGGATCTGGAGGTTGATCTCGCGCGGGGTCCAGCGGGTGGCCCGGACGAAGCTGCGAGTATTGATCTTCCTCATGGGAGGCCGGGGGCCGGGGAGATATTGCGTTCCCGCGAAGGCGCGCGTACACTCAACCGCCGAGTTTGTTCTTTCTCAGAACATTCGTGTGCGGCGGGACTCAGCACAAGAGCCCGATACGCCGGCGGTCACGGTGGACATCGGCTCCTCGGCGTGCAGAATTGTTCACCAAAAGAGCAAACCGGCGCGGCGGACGCCCGCTCGCGCGGTCTCTCTCCCACGCCCTCGATCCTCCCCGCGATGCCCGTCGGCTCGTCAGACCGCGCCTCCGTGCCCCCCACCGCGCCGGCCAAAGCCCCCCCCTTCGCGCTCCATCCGGACCGCTTCTTCGATCCCGAGCCCTCGATCCGGCGCGCCGCCCGAGCGCTCTACGAGGAGATGCGCGAGCTCCCGCTCGTCTGCCCGCACGGCCACGTCGATCCCTCGCTGCTCGCCGAGGATCGTGCGTTCCCCGAGCCGGCCGCGCTGCTGATCACGCCGGATCACTACCTGTTCCGGATGCTCTTCTCGCAGGGCGTCTCGCTCGAGTCGCTCGGCGTCCCGGCGCGCGACCCCGCGACGGCGCTCGAGCGCGACCCGCGAAAGGTCTGGCGGACGTTCGCCGCGCACTACCACCTCTTCCGCGGGACGCCGTCGCGCGCGTGGCTCGACTACGAGCTGCACGAGCTGTTCGAAGTGCGCGAGCGGCTCTGTGCGGAATCGGCGGACCGGATCTACGACCAGATCGACGAGCGGCTGAAGTCGCCCGAGTTCAGGCCGCGCGCGCTCTTCGACAGCTTCAACATCGAAGTGCTCGCGACCACGGATGCCGCGACGGACGAGCTGCGCCATCACCAGGCGATCCGCGCCTCCGGCTGGAAGGGCACCGTGGTGCCGACCTTCCGCCCGGACGCGCTCTTCCGCATCGCGACGCCGGCCTGGCGCTCCGAGCTCGCGACGCTCGAGCGCGTGATCGGTGCTCCCGTCTTCACCTTCGATGACCTGCGCGCCGCGCTCGTCTCGCGCCGCGCGGCGTTCCGTGCGCTCGGCGCCACCGCCACCGATCACGCGGTCGAGGAGCCGTACACCGAGCGCCTCGCGCCCGACGTGGCCGAAGCGCTGTTCGCGAAGGCGCTGCGCGGCGAGGCGGTGGCCGCCGATCAGAAGCGCTTCGAGGCGCACATGCTGATCGAGATGGCGCAGATGTCCGTCGACGACGGGCTCGTGATGCAGATCCATCCCGGCTCGCTGCGCGACCACAACGCGCGCGTGTTCGAGCGATTCGGCCCCGACAAGGGCGCCGACATCCCACTGCGCACGGAATACACGCGCAATCTGCGCAACCTGCTCGATGCGTACGGCAGCGATCCGCGCTACCGGCTCGTGCTGTTCACGCTCGACGAATCGACCTACTCGCGCGAGCTCGCCCCGATCGCCGGTCACTACCCGGCCGTGCGGCTCGGCCCCGCGTGGTGGTTCCACGATTCGATCGACGGGATGACGCGATACCGCCAGCTCACGACGGAGACGGCGGGCATCTACAACACCGCGGGGTTCAACGACGACACGCGCGCCTTCTGCTCGATCCCGGCGCGCCACGATCTCGCCCGCCGCGTCGACGCGAACTGGCTCGGCGGCCTCGTCGCGCGGCACGTCGTCGAGATGGACGAGGCGCGCGAGATGGGACGCGCGCTCGCCTACGAGCTGGCCCGCGAGACGTATCGCTTCGGCGCCCGCCCGGGCAACGACGGCGTCTCGCCGGCAAGCGCCGCGCTGGCCGGGGCGAGCGCGTGACCGCGACCGGCGCCCGGCTCGCGCGCGTCGTACGCGTCCACCCCGACGACGACGTCGCGGTGGCGGTCGATGCGCTGGAGCCGGGCGACGTCGTCACGATCGGCGGCGCGAGCGTCACGGCGCGCGAGCAGATCCCCGCCGGACACAAGATCGCGCTGCGCGCGCTGCACACCGGTGACGTCGTGCACAAGTACGGCTGGGCGATCGGACGGCTCACCGCCGACGTCGTGCCCGGCGCGTGGGTCCACGCGCACAACCTGAAGACCCAGCTCGAAGGGACGCTCGAGTACCGCTACGAGCCCACGCACGCGCCGGCCAGCGCGCCGGCCGACCGCACCTGGGAGGGCTACCGGCGCGCCGACGGGCGCGTCGGCACGCGGAACGAGGTGTGGGTCATCAACACGGTGGGCTGCGTGAACTGGGCGGCGGAGAAGATCGCACGGTCGGCGAACGAGCGGTTCGCCGGCGTGATCGACGGCGTCCACGCCTTCGCGCATCCGTACGGCTGCAGCCAGCTCGGCGACGATCTCGGCCACACGCGGCAGGTGCTCGCGGGGCTGATGCGCCACCCGAATGCCGGCGGCGTGCTGGTCCTCGGCCTCGGGTGCGAGAACAACCAGCTCGACGCGCTCCTCGCCGAAGCGGGCGACGTCGACCGCAGCCGCATCCGGTTCTTCAACACACAGGACGTCTTCGACGAAGTGCAATCGGGGGTCGCGGCGCTGAACGAGCTCGTGGAGCGCATGCGCGACGACCGGCGCGAGACGGTGCCCGCCTCCGCGCTGGTGCTCGGCAACAAGTGCGGCGGCTCGGACGGCTTCAGCGGCATCACGGCGAACCCGCTGGTCGGGCGGATCGCGGACCGGCTCACCGGCGCGGGCGGTACCGTGCTCCTCACCGAGGTGCCGGAGATGTTCGGCGCGGAGCGGATGCTGATGAATCGCGCCGCCACGGAAGCGGTGTACGACGAAGTCGCCGCGATGGTGAACTCCTTCAAGGAGTATTTCCTGCGCCACGGGCAGCCGGTGTACGAGAATCCGTCGCCGGGCAACAAGGCGGGCGGGCTCACCACGCTCGAGGAGAAGTCGCTCGGCGCGGTGCAGAAGGGAGGCACGTCGACGGTGACGTCGGTGCTGCGGTACGGGCAGCAGGTGCGGGTACCCGGACTCGCGCTGCTCGAATCGCCCGGCAACGACGGCGTGTCCTCCACCGCCATGGTGGCGAGCGGTGCGACGGTGCTCTGCTTCACCACGGGCCGCGGTACGCCGCTCGGCTTTCCCGCGCCGACGATCAAGATCGCGTCGAACTCCGAGATCGCGCGAAAGAAGCCGCACTGGATCGATTTCGACGCGGGCCGCCTGCTGGACGATCCGGGCACGATGGAGCCCCTCGCCGACGAGCTCCTGACCTACCTGCTCGACGTGGCGAGCGGCAGGCAGCACACCAACAACGAGCGGAACGACGTGCGCGAGATCGCGATCTGGAAGGAAGGAGTCACGCTCTAGATGGCCGAGCGCCGCACGCTGTCCCCCGCGCTCGTCCGCGATCTGCCGCGCGGCGCCGGCGTCGACCTTCCGTCCACCGAACAGCTTTCGCTCCCCGAGCGCGCCGTGCAGTTCGGTACCGGTGCGCTGCTGCGCGGGCTCGTCGACGCGATCCTCGACGCCGCGAACGGGCGCGGCCGCTTCGGCGGCCGCGTCGTGATGATCGGCTCGACGGGAAGCGGGCGCGATCGCGCGATCAACGAGCAGGGCGGCCTGTTCACCCTCGTGACCCAGGGGCTCGTGGACGGCGCGGCGCGCCGCGACTGCCGCGTCGTCGCGTCGGTCAGTCGCGCGCTGTCGGCCGCGTCGCACTGGGACGACGTGCTGCGCTGCGCCGAATCCCCCGACCTCGAGCTGGTGTTCTCGAACACCACCGAGGTCGGCATCGTGCTCGACGCGCAGGACGCCGCGAGCGATCCCGCGCCGGCGGCGCCACGCTCGTTCCCCGGCAAGCTCACCGCCTTCCTGCTCCATCGCGCGCGATGGTGCGGGATGGAGCCGGCGCGCGCGCCCGTCGTGATCCCGACGGAGCTGATCGAGGGGAACGGCGACCGGCTCCGCGAGCTGGTGCTGACGCTCGCCTCGCGGTGGGGCGCACGCCCGGACGAGCTTCGGTGGCTCGGCGCGGTTCGCTACTGCAACACGCTCGTCGACCGGATCGTGCCGGGCGCGCCGAGCGGGGCGCTCGCCGAGGAGCTGCGCGCGGTGCTCCCGTACGACGACGGCATGATCACCGTCTGCGAGCCGTATCGGCTCTTCGCCATCGAAGGCGACGACGCGCTGCGCGCGCGCCTCCGCTTTGCAGCCGGCGAGCCGGGTGTGGTGGTGGCCGAGAGCATCACGCCATACCG
>Ga0310810_10005739_pt1 | contig 13928 bp, 10 predicted proteins | sample NCmetagenome_FD_207641 | JGI IMG/M metagenome (GOLD analysis project Ga0310810, IMG submission 207641) | Soil microbial communities from experimental microcosm in Duke University, North Carolina, United States - NC | ecosystem: Engineered > Artificial ecosystem > Soil microcosm > Unclassified ... | reverse complement strand
GGACCGTTGGTCTTTCGCATCGCGGCCTCGACGGACCACGGTCGCTCCCACATGCTCTTGTCTTCGATCGTGAAGTTGTACTCGATCACGTCGTCGGACACACGCTTCAAACGCTCGACGACTTTCATGTTCTCCGTGGAGCCTCTCAACGGATTCTTCCCGTTGAAGTTGGTCGTCTCGACCACGAGCGTGTCGCCCTCCCACCGGCCGCGCGACACACCCATCCACTGACGCACGTTCGACGAAGGCTGCGGACGACCGTCCAGCGGAATGACCCGGACGTCGTGAATCATCTCCGTGAGAATCATCACGTAGCCCGGCGCCTGAACGATGTGGTAGTTGCTGTTGTATGCGGCATCCATCATCGGCGGTCCCGGCCCGGCCATGATGATGCACCGATCGTCGAGCTGATTGCTCTGCGCCGAGTCCCACCGTCCCCCCAGCCGCTTCGCCGCCTCGGCGCGCGCTGCGAGAATCCTCTTCCCTTCTTCGGTGATTGGCGGCAGCTTGCCGTTCTTCGGATCGACGATCAACGACGTGCGAAGGCTTCGCGCGAGCGTCGCCTGGCTGCGATCGAGTCCGAACTGCGTGAAGTCGTAGTGCACGTCGGCGACTGTTCCCGGCTCGGTCTCCGCCGACTCACGCGCGGCGGCAGCTTTCTCGGCGGCCGCCGCTTCCGCTGGCGTGTAGAACTCCTTGGTGACGTTGTCCGGCCGCTCGAGTGGTGTGTAGGTCGCGTTCGACCAGAAACCCTGCAAGTCAGGCTGACCGTCTGGCGTGCGCGGCACCTTGTACGCCGGACCCTGCGCACGCACGAAGACCACGCAGGTCGCGAAGAACACAAAGAACGCAAGAACTCGGTAACTCTTCGTGGCGTTCATGCTCATTGTTGGCCTTGTGGCAGCGCGTACGCGAACAGCGAGCTCCCCGCAGCGATCGTGACGTACTGCCTGCCGCCGACCGAGTAACTCATTGGCCCGGCGTTGACCTGCCCACCGACGGACGCCTTCCATAGCAACTCCCCTGTCCGTGCATCGAGCGCGAAGAAATAGCCTTCCTTGCCGCCGCTGAAGAGCACATCACTCGCGGTGGTCAACACACCGCCCCACGTGATGTCGCTCATGCGGTACTCCCACTTCGGTTCGAGCGTGTTCGGGTCGTACGCTCTGACGACACCGTACGCTTCCTCGTCGTTGTTGTAGAACTGCTGCAAGTTCACCTGCCCCATCGTCGTCTGCCGCGTATTCACGCCGACGGGTCGCGGGCTCAGGCCCTCGGTGACGATGGTCCCCGTGTTCTCCCAATGCGCGACGTAGAACCATCCGGTCTTCGGACTGAATGATGGCGGCGCCCAATTGGTTGCGCCGTGCACGTGCGGTTGGATCAACGTGCCCTCAGGAGTGGGAACCTTCCCGGGAACGCGCTTCGGACGACCCTTGTGATCGAAGCCGTCCATCCAGTTGACCTTTACGTATGGCTTGCCGAGCAGGAACTCCCCGGTCTTTCGATCGAGCACGTACATCACGCCGTTGCGATTCGCCCACAGCATCACCTTGCGTGGCTGCCCGCGGAAGGTGATGTCAGCGAGAACGGGAACCTGCGTCGAGTCGTAATCGAGCTCGTCGTGCGGAGTGAACTGGTAATGCCATTTCAGCTTGCCGGTGTCAGCGTCGAGCGCGACGACGCTGTCGCTGTATAAGTTGTCGCCGAGACGATTGCGACCGTCCCAGTCTGGCGCCGGATTCCCCGTTCCCCAGAACGTCAGGTTCGTCTCGGGGTCGTAGGCTCCCGCGTTCCACACACCGGCTCCACCCGTCATCCATGAGTTGCCCGACCACGAGTCGTTGCCCGGCTCACCCGGACCGGGGATCGTGTGGAAGCGCCACACTTCCTTGCCGGTCTTGGCATCGAACGCGGCGACGATGCCGCGAATGCCCATATCACCGCCGGCGGTGCCGACAATCACCTTGTCCTTCACGACGAGCGGCGAGTGCGTGATCGAATAGCGCTGCGCGGAGCTCGCGACCATCGTGTCCCACATCAGGCTGCCGCTCTTCGCGTCGATGGCCAGCAGGTGCGCATCGATCGTTCCCATGTAGAGCGTGTCGCCCAGAATCGCGAGGCCACGATTCACACGACCGCAACAGGTTCGCGCGTCCGGCGCGGGCTGGTGCGAGTACGTCCAGAACACGCGACCGGTGACGGCGTCGAGCGCGACGACGTCGTTAGGCGCCTGCACGGTATACAGGACTCCGTCAACAACGAGCGCCGTGGCTTCGAACTTCTCGAGCGAGCGCGATTGCCACACCCACTGCAGTTGCAGGTTCTTCGCGTTGGCCGCCGTGATCTGCGTCAGCGGGCTGAAGCGCTGATTGAAGAGCGTGCCTGAATAACTGAGCCAGTTCTGCGGCTCGCGATCGGCGCCGAGAATGCGATCGAACGTGACCTGCGCCTGCAGCGACGCGGCTGCGAGCAGAACGAGAAGACACGTGCGCGCCATCATGGAGTAGCCCTGCCTTTGAGCGAGACGAGATAGCTGACGACGTCTGCCGCTTCCTGCGCGTCGAGCTTGCCCTTGTACGACGGCATCGGGGTGGGCGCGAAGCCGTAGTCTTTCAGGTCTGCCTTCACGAACGAACGCAGCTGCTCCTTTGAGTCGAGCAATTGCACCGTGAACGTATCGTGATTGAGCAGACGCCCGGTGACTGTCGTCCCGTCCTTCAGCGTTACACGATAGAAACGATTGCCGGGCAACACCTCCGCGGACGGGTCGAGCACAGATTGTTCGAGCTCGATCGTGCGCCGCACCTGCCCGATTCGACTCAGGTCAGGCCCGAGGCGCGACCCGGTGCCGTTGACACGATGACAGGCGGCACACGCGCCCTTGCCATCGAAGATCGACTTGCCCCGTGCGGCGTCTCCGGTGGCTGCGACACTCCGTCGCGACTCCGCCAACGACCTCAGATACGCGACGATCTTGACGGCCTGTGCTTCCGAGACGTTGTTTGCCGGCATCGGCGTGTTCGGGATGCCGTTCCGAATGATGCCGACGAGTTCCTGATCCGTCAGCGCCCGCCGGAACTGGCCACGCCCGAGGTCGATCCCCGCGACCTGATCGCCGTCCGGTCCATGACAGTTCGCGCACGTGTTCCTGAACGCGCGCCCACCGTCTTCGATGTCGAACGCCGTGGCGTGCTGAGCGGACAGCGCTCCGCCAGCGGCAAGAAGGCCGGCGGCGACGAGCACGAAAAACGCAGAGGCGGACCGCATAAGTCCTGACGTCGCGGCATCTTAACCGTCGGTGGGTGGGAGATCAACTTCCCGAATGGAGGTAGCTGGGTGGGCTAGGTAACTGGGTGGGCTAGGTAACTGGGTAGCTGGGTAGCTAGGCTCTTAGGTTGCCAGGGCTTTTCAACCCAGCTACCCAGCTACCCAGTTACCCAGCTACCTAGCAACCTAACTACTTGTCGTACGTCACGCGCTTCTTCTGATCCTCGAGGACGGCTTCCTTGTCGCCCGGGTACCAGTATTCGAGGTGGCAGCTCTCGCAGGCCTTGTCGATCTTGTCGCCGACGTCGAAGAGTCCTTGCGCGTCGCGCGCCTTGATGACCTTCAACGACTCGAGCGCAGCCTCCCGCAAACCATCGGCGTGCTTCGCCCAGAGCGCGGGGTCCTTCTTGATCTTGGCTTCGATCTCCGCCGGCGTGAGCTCAGGTCCGCCCGGTTCCTGGTTCAGTGACTTGTCTCCGGATGGCACCATCGCCCGCGGCATCTTGAGCAGGTTGGCGGACTCGGCGAGGATGAGCGCGCCACGCTCGACGCGCGTCCAGTCTTCATCGGTGAGGGGAAGCGTCTCGACGGTACCCTTCGCGCTCACGTCGATCACGGCGGCATCGAAGATCCAATCGGCGATCGGATCGACGATGTGCTCCATCAATTCCTTGACGGAGAGAACCGGCGTGAACGACGGCGCATCAGCCACGGCCGGCGCGACTGGCGTCGGTTGGCCGCAACCAGAGAACAGCAGCGCAGCTGTCAGCAGCGAGCCGGCGGTGGCAAGGGCTGACGCGCTGCGCATCAACTACTGTGTGCTCGCCGGAACCGGAGGAATTTGCTCGTTCGGATACCAGTACTGACGATGGCAGTTCTCGCAGGCCTGCTCGATCTGTTCGCCCACCTCGAAGACCTTCTGCGAGTCTTTGGCGTCGATCGCCTTGATCGCTTCCAGCCCGGCCTCGTGCAGCTTCGTCGCGCGCATCACCCACGCCGCGCGATCCTTGTTGATCAAGTCTTCCATCTCGGAGGGCTCCAGCTCGACGCCTGGCGTCTCCGACTTTTCCCCTGCGGCAGCGACGTGACGTCCCGGCATCATCAGCAGATTGCCTGCCTCGGACAGCGCAACCGCCCCCTTGCGCACGTTCTTCCACTCTTCGTCGGTCTTGGGCGCGGTGTCCACGGTTCCCTTGGCGCTCTGCACCGTTGTGACCGAGAGCCACACGACGTCTGCGTTGGGATCCACGATCGACATCATGATGTCTTTGATCGTCGCCGTCGGCTGATAGACCGGCGTTTCAGGTGCGGGCTGAGAAGCGGCAGCTGGAGGTTGTGGTGCACTCTGACACGCGCTGACCGTGAAGAGGACGCCGGCGAAGATCACGGCGCTCAGGAGAAGAAACCGACCACTGTTTCGCATTGACAGACCTCATGTGCCGCACGTCACGTGCGACCAACTCTTTGGCACTATACCCGGGCCAACCTGAGCCCTTTCTGAAGTCTAGATAAATTATTCTTCAGATTTTACGGCCTCGCACGGGCAACGCGCACGAGCGCGAGAGATGGTAGCGATTGTCAGCGAACGCGCGGTATCCCCAGTCGAAGAGGTGGCGTAATAGCGGCGTGACAGATAAGAGATAGAGGGGACACGTCCACCAGATCCGCCGCAGCACGTATCTGTATGCGTTTGCACCGCGCAGCTCGTGGCCACTCGCGAGGAGCACACGCAGGTCGCGCAGCAACTCCTCTTCATCTGGTGAAGCAAGCCGCTCTCGCACCCAGGTGTCCTGCAACGGCGCGATCGCAAGGCCGCGCTTCCGAAGCGTGTTCGACCAGTACTCGACCCAGGTTCGGCAGAACCCACACGAGCCGTCGAACAGCACCCAGCCGATCGGCGCGAAGGTGTTGCGTGCCATCCACCTACTAGAATGCCCCCGATGGACTCGCTGAGGACACTCCCGTCTGTGGACGGCTTCCTGCGAACGGCGCAGGTCGAAGCGCTGATTGCTCAGCACGGTCGGGCCGTCGTGACGGACGCCATTCGCCGTGTCCTTGCGGGCGTTCGCTCGGAGATCACAACCACCGGCGCTGCCATCAGCCACGACGCCTTGCTGGATCGCGTCGTCCTCGAGGTTCACACCCACATGACCGCCTCACTTCGGCGTGTCTTCAACCTGACGGGCACGATTCTCCACACCAATCTTGGGCGCGCGCCGCTGCCGCGCGAAGCGATCGAAGCGATCATCACCGCAGCCAGCGAACCTAGCAACCTCGAATTTGACCTCGACACCGGCAAGCGCGGCGATCGCGACGCGCATGTCGAGGCCACCCTTTGTCGACTGACGGGCGCCGAGGCCGCGACTGTCGTCAACAACAACGCCGCCGCTGTCCTGCTGGTGCTGAACACGCTCGCGCTGCGAAAGGAAGTGCCAACCTCGCGCGGTGAGCTGATCGAGATCGGTGGGTCGTTCCGTATGCCGGACATCATGAAGCGCGCGGGCTGCACGCTGCGCGAAGTCGGCACGACCAATCGGGTGCACCTGCGTGACTACGCTGATGCGATCGGACCGAAGACCGGACTGGTAATGAAGGTGCACACAAGTAACTATGAGGTCGTCGGTTTCACGGCGACCGTGCCGGAACGGGATCTGTCGTCGGTGTGCCACGAGCGCGGCGTACCGTTCGTCGTCGATCTGGGAAGCGGGACGCTCGTTGACCTGGCGCAGTACGGCGTGCCACACGAACCGACGCCGCCGGAGGCGCTCGCGCACGGCGCAGACGTCGTGACGTTCAGTGGAGACAAACTGCTCGGTGGCCCACAGGCCGGTCTCATCGTCGGGCGCGCGGACCTGATCGCGGCGATCAAACGCAATCCGCTCCGCAGGACGTTGCGCGTCGACAAGATAACCACTGCAGCACTCGCGGCCGTGCTCGCGCTCTATGCAGACAGCGATCGACTCGCCGCACGACTTCCTGTCCTCACGCTGCTCACGAGACCAGTCGCAGAGATTCGATCGCTCGCCGAGCGGCTGCTTCTGCCGATCGCGACGGCCTTCGAGCATGCTGCCGTCGTGCAAGTTGCCGAGTGCCTCAGTCAGATCGGAAGTGGCGCGCTCCCGACGCGCACGATCCCGAGCGTGGGACTGTCGCTCCGTCCACGCGCGCGGCGCGGAGCAGGCACCACGCTCCACGCCATTGCCGCGTCGTTTCGCGCACTACCCATTCCAGTAATCGGTCGCGTAGAAGACGACACCTTCATCCTCGACCTGCGGTGCCTCACCGACGAACACGCGTTCGCTGCACAGCTCCCCCATCTGCGTTACCAAGACGTCACGGACATAGAGTGAAACGGTGCCCCTGGGGACACGCACTAGAGACAGGGGCACACGACGAGACTGAATCGATCGCGCGCGGGCTTGTATATCAGTTGCCCGCCACACGCTGTTCGTTGACGGGATGCCGCGTCCGCTTTCGAACGCCGCTCCATGCGGCCTGAGTAGACGCGCGTGACGTTGCAAACCTTCGCCGTGGAATTTCCGTCAAAGAGCACAAGTTCGGACGTGAGTGCCTTGTGGTACGGAGGCTGCACAGCGAACGGCTCAGCGCAACTGTGAACCTAGTCGTCGGCGCGACGTAGAGAGTGGAAACAGTTTCGCGAGGGCGGGACGCCGATGCGCGGCAACGCATCGACGCCCCTCATCACAACCCGCAGGTTAGGGCTGCGGGCAGGACTCTACCCAGTATAGGTGAGGCCAGCCTGCGGCACCTGTCGACTCGCTCGGGATCCCTGAGCCGTCGAAGGACAGGAGGCTGGTCATGTCGAGCGCCGCTGCCATCATCGCGTGCGCGCTGTCGCTGCTGGGCCGAAGCGAAAGGACGATGCCCCCGATTACCCTGGTGGAGGCACCGCCGAAACACGCGTCGATCCAGGCCGATGCATTTGTCAGTCTGCCCGATCCCCATATCTACGTCATCACGTCGTCGCCAACGTTCCGGGATGCGATGGCATCGCGGTCGTCCTGCAGCGAGTCGGCGACGATGAAGAAGCTGGCCAGCGTCCTCGCGCACGAGGAGTGGCATATCCGCAACGGAGCCGACGAGAGCGGCGCGTACTACGCGCAGCTGACGACGCTGCTTCGCCTCGGCGTGCCGCCTGACAACAACGTCTACCGCAGCGTCCAGCGCTCGATGCAGGCGGTGCTCAAGAAACGCAAGCAGAAGCCAGACCTGGTGCTGGCCGGCAGATAAGTGGAAAGTTCAAAGGTCGTAGTGGATAAGTAAGGCAGGAAGTCCAACGAGCTGGAGGCGATCGCTTCGTTTGCTCAACAAACCCGCGCGGCACTCCCCGTGCACTGCTTCGGCGACTTGCCACCACGCGATTTGTTCGAGCGGACGAGACTCTTCGCGCTCGCAGTTCTCGCCTTCGGCCGCAAGGCGCCGCAGACCAAGGAGACCCAGGAAGCCGTCGGCGAACTTCGCCGATCAGCGAACTCCGTCCGCTCCAATTACCGCGCAGCAAGAAAAGGCCGCTCGCGACTTGCACCATGACGCGGCGCTCCTGCAGGAGGCAAGAGAACTGGCGGCCATCCTGGCCGCTGCAGACAAGACAGCGCGCAGAAATACGACTCGAACGAAAGAGGCCGCAAAAAGGTAGAGCCACTTCAAACTTACTTACCGACTTTGAACTTCGACCTTTGCACTTTCAAAGTATCTTGCGCCGATCCCCTACGCGCCTGGTGACGCGCTCACGATCGAGATACTCGAGCAGCGGGATGGCGTACTTGCGGGTGATGCTGTAGCGATCCTTGAACGACGTGACGTCGATCGTGTCTGTCGCCCCACTCTGCTTCAGTGACTGAATCTCGGACTTGAGCTGCCTGAGGGCGGACTCGTGAAACAACATGTCGCCCGCACGCACGAGCGCCCCGCGCCGCACGAGGAGCGTGGCAATCCGGGTGATGACGTCGAGGGGCACACCTATCTGCGTCGCGAGCGTGGCGGCATCGGGCGGGGTCAGCTTCGCGGCACGCAGCATGTCGATCATCGCCTCGCGTGCGCGCACCTCGTCATCGGTGAGCGCCACCTTGTGCCCGGCGACCGCGATTCGATCGCCCACGACGATGCGCTTCCGTTCGGTGAGTCGGTTCAGCACCTGCTCGAACACCGGTAAGGGGGCATTGAGGAACAGACGCTCCCGGACTTCCTCTCGCGGCATCCCGTCCTCGAGAGGATGCCCCGCGTGATAGCGCGTCACCGCCGTCACCAGTGCATCCTGGACTGACGTCAGCATCGGAGCGGCGACGAGCACGCCGCCGATCTCAAATGCGAGGCCCGCGGTACTCAGTTGGTCGACAGTCGCCTGACGCTGGTCCCGCGGCACGCCCAGTCGTCCCGTCAGTTGCGGCAGCGGCAATCCACCCAGACCGGCGTCCTCGATCGTGGCCATCACAGCATCGCGATCGGACTGCCGCAGACGCGCGAGCCGTGCGAGACCGGCGGCCGTGCGCACCCCTCGGCGCGGAGGAAGCGGATCGAGAATGGTGCCACCGGCTATCGTGACGAGAGGCGAGTACGCGCGCAGGATGAAGTGATCGCCTCGAACGATGACCGCGGGCGCGTCGAAGTAGATCCGGACGCACGTGGTTGCCCCCGGCTCCATGTGCGTGGCGTCCGGCAAGACGATGCGACCGATCAGGTCGCGCGTGCCTTGATGAAACCGCACCCGCGCCCCATGTTTGAGCGGACGCGCCGTTGGGAGCAACTCGATCTGCGCATCGGCGTGGCGCGTCACGGTCACGGCATCGCTGCGAGTCAGCGTCTCTCCGCGCGCGACGTCGGCGACGTCGACACCTGACAGGTTCACGGCGACTCGCTGCCCCGCCACGGCCTCCTTCTGCGCCTGACCGTGAACATGAAGTCCGCGAACCTTGACCGCCCGCCCCGACGGTTGCATGACGAGTCCATCATCGTGCGCGAGCCGGCCTGTGAGGAGCGTCCCGGTCACGACAGTGCCGAATCCTTTGATCGAGAACACGCGATCGATCGGCAGGCGCGGCGGCCCATCAAATCTGCGCCGGCGAGTCGCGGATGCGAGCGCCACCAGCGTCCGCCGTAATTCCGGAATGCCTTCCCCGCTGCGTGCGGACACGGCAATCACCGGCGCGCCCTCGAGAAATGAGCCGGCCACAAGTTCCTGAACTTCGAGCCTGACCACGTCGAGCATGCCGGTGTCGGCAAGATCTGATTTTGAGATGACGACGAGCCCGGCGGGCACGTTGAGCAGGCGGCAGATCTCGAAGTGCTCGCGCGTCTGTGGCATCACCGACTCGTCCGATGCCACGTGCAGCATGACGAGATCCATGCCGCCGACGCCAGCGAGCATGTTCCGAACGAAACGCTCGTGGCCCGGCACGTCGACGAACGAGAGAACAGTCTCTTGCTCTGTGGTGTGAGCGAAGCCGAGGTCGATGGTGATGCCGCGCTCTTTCTCCTCGCGCAGCCGATCGGGATCGGTGCCGGTCAGCGCGAGGACGAGCGAGCTCTTGCCATGATCGATATGTCCTGCTGTGCCGACGATGACATGCTGCATCCGATCAAGATCTGGCGGAAGCGCCTGGGAGTCGAACCCAGCCTTCCCGCAGAGCGGGGAGCAACGGTTTTGAAGACCGCGAAGGCCACCGGGCCTCATTCACTTCCCAACTCCCAACTGCCAACTCCCAACTCCCAAGAACCTTGAACAGTTGGGAATTCAACTCTCGGAAATTGGAAGTTGGGAATTGGGAGTTGACTGAGATCAGTTCTCTGGATTCGCTCCAGCACCGCGACCAGCTGCTCCGCCGCGTCCACCTCTGCCCCCGCGACCTGCAGGCTCTTCACGAGGCAGCGCGAACGCCAGCAGCTGCGCACCTGAACCGGTAGGACCGCGAACGCCGACGACGACGTACTGACGACCCTGATGGAGGTACGTCATCGGGACGCTCGTCTGCGGGCCCGGCGTCGGTGTCTGCCAGATCTCCGCACCTGTCGCCTTGTCGTACGCATGGAAGAACGCCATCCCGCCCGAGCCTTCACCGGCGAACAACAACGTCTTCGTGACGAGCAGGCCCGCCTGCGATGGGCTACCGGTCTTCGGAATAGTCAGACCCTTGAGGGCGGGATTGTTCTTCACCGCCGGTGGCGTGTCGCCGTTGGGAATCTGCCAGGCGATCTCGCCCTTGTTCATGTTGTACGCCGTAATGCGTCCGTACGGCGGCTTCATCAGACGAAGCCCCTGAATCGTGGGCAGGCCGCCACCAAACGTGTAGTCGGTGTCCACTCCGCTCGCCTTCTGATCGGTGTTCGGCGTCAATCCGATCACTCCCGGTGTCGTCGTGGAGCCGACATAGACGAATCCTGTCTCCGGATCGGCGCCACCAGCCGGCCAGTTCGCTCCGCCACCCAGTCCTGGCGCCACGATCGTCCCCTTGTTCTTCCCCTCAACGACGACCGTTCCCGGCGTGTAAATCGGACCGATCTTGTACTGCTCGAGTGCCTTGATCGCCTCCGCGCGCAGCGCCGGGGTGAAGTCGATCAGGTCGTCGTGCGTGACCCCCTGCTGATCAAATGCCGGTGGCTTGTTCGGAAACGGCTGCGTCGCCGCCGTCCACTCTTTCGGCACGTCAGTCTGCGGGACCGGCCGCTCTGTCCAGCCGAAGACGGGCCGACCGTTGGTGCGGTCGAATACGTACGCGAACGCCTGCTTCGTGAGTTGCACGACGGCCTTCACCGGCTTCCCGTCGACGTTGAGGTCGATCAGGATCGGATGCGGCGGCATGTCGTAGTCCCAAATGTCGTGATGCACGAGCTGCTGATACCAGATCATCTTGCCGGTCTTGATATCGAGGCACACGAGCGAATCCGAGTACAGGTTGTTCCCCGGACGATGACCGCCGTAGACGTCGTTGGTCGCAGACTCGATGCTCAGATACACGTAGCCGAGCGCAGGGTCGGCCGAGAACGGACCCCAGATGCCGGCATTGCCCGTGTACTGCGCTGAATCGCCTTTCCACGACTCAAAGCCCGGCTCTCCCTCGCGCGGAATCGTGTGGAACGTCCAGAGCTTCCGCCCGGTTCGCACGTCGAAGCCCATGATGTCGGCCTTGACGTTGGCGATGTTCACGCGACCACCCGGGGTCAGCGCCGGGCCGACGACGATCACATCGTTCGAGATCACGGGCGGCGAGCTGTTACCGATGCGCCCCGTCGGATCGAGACTGGAATCGTTGTCGAGCAGCTTGAACAGATCGATGGTGCCGCCCTGGCCAAAGCCCTGGATCGGCCTCCCGGTCTTGGCGTCGAGCGACACCAGCTGGAATCCCGGCGTCACGACCACGATGCGCTCGTCCTGACCGCTGCTCCAGTAGGCAACACCGCGGTGCACTTTGCGTGGTGCCGCATCGAAGCGTGCGCCCTCATCTGGCCGCCACGTCCAGAGCGTTTCCCCAGTGCCGGCGTCCACGGCAACGACGGTGCGGCGCTGGCCGGCGGTGAAATACAGCTTCCCGCCAACCATGATCGGTGTCGTCTCAGTCGTGGCCGTCTGCGCCGCCGATCCAAAGTTGTCGAACTTGTAGGTCCACGCGACCTCGAGGTTCTTGACGTTGTCACGCGTGATCTGATCGACGGGGGAATACTTGGTGCTCGCTTCATCCGCTGCGTACGCACGCCACTCGCCATTCTTGGCGCCCGTCTGTCCGCGTCCTGCGTACGGCCATGAAACGGTAGCGATGATGAGTGCGAGGAATATGAGTCGACGTAACAGGGCCATTCGAGAACTCCTTTGAATCCGAGGTTCGGGATTCGGGGATTCCAGGTTCGAACTAATGTGCGCTCAAATGTTTCGAGAAGAACGGCAGCACTTTCTGTTCGAGCCGTTCAGGAATGCGATTGCCATGATCGCCTTCGTAGGTTTCGAAGGTGTGCGGGATGCCGAACGCGGACATCCGCTCGACGAGCAGCTTGTTGCCGACGATCAGGTTGTCCTGGAGGCCGATGTCGAGCGCGATCGCCTTCATCTTCTTCAGATTGGGCACGTACTGATCGAGCATCGCGACCGGCGAGTTGGCCGCCCACTTCACGGCGACGTCAGCGACCACCTCTCCGTTCTTCGTCGGCAGATCGAGATAGAAGGGCGGGTTCTTTGGATTCGGGGCCCATGCCGCGGCGCGCGCCAGCGTCCCCTGTGCCCCGCGATTCCCACGCGCCTCCTCCATCGTCTTGACCTGTTCCGCCGGCGAAGGGCCCGTTCCACGCGCGCGAACGGTTCCCTCGTTCAGGCAGCAGGAGCTGAGCGCGTAGAGCGCGGAGAAGACATCGGGGCGCTTCATGCCGATGCGCATCGTGCCGTAGCCGCCCATCGAGTGACCGGCAAGACCACGCCCCTCGCGCGACGCGATCGTCCGATAGTTCTTGTCCATGTACGTGACGAGATCCTCGGCGACGTAGCCTTCCCAGTCGCCGGCCGTCACCGAGTTCGAATACATGCTGCCACCGAACGCGTTCATCGCGTTCGGCATGACGAGGATCATTTCTCGCGCCGCGCCACTCGCGAACACGCGCTCGGCGATCAGATGCAGATTTCTGCCGTCCGGGCCAAAGTATCCAAGGTCAGTATTGGTGTAGCCGTGCAGCAGGTAGACGACGGGATAGCGGCGATTCCGATCCGTGTTGTAGCTGGGTGGCAGATAAATGGAGACCTCGGGGTCGGCCGTCTCGCCCAGCAGGTTGCCCTCGAGCGACTTGCCGTGGATCTTGATGCGTTCGAGCTTGCCCTTCAACGCGACAGGCGCGGACGCCGATGAGGCTGCGGCCTTCCCGTTCTGCGTGTGAACGGGCTGCACACCTGCCAGCGCGAATACGCATCCCAACAGCGCCACGGCGTAGAGCGAAGACTTCATTGATGGGCCTCCCTGGTTCACTCGAGTTGGTGGAGGTTATACAACAGAACGGCATCGAGGACCTCTGCATTCGAGACCGATAGCGCGAAGCCGGGAATGGGGGTATAAACAAGGTATGCGAGCGCGTCTACCGGTCGTGCTTGTGATGACTGCGAGCCTGCTTCCGCTCTCGATCGTGAGCGCGCAGGTGCACGGGAATGGTCGGGCGCCTGGCTACTCGCAGACGCCGCAGATCCCCACTCCTCCTGCGGGTGCCCCGTCAGGTCCTGCGTCCAGTAGCGGGCGCCCTGGGCGACCCTCTCACCCATCGTCACCACGATCATCAGCGCCCCCGAGCCTTCCATTACCCGTTCCCTTTGCTGGCTCGGTGCCCGACCCGATCATGCGCCCGGCGATGCCGGGCAATCGGCAATCGATGCCGAGTGATGTCTTTCGAGCCGGGCGTCGTGCATATGCGCCGCGATACGGCCGATGGTCTGCGCTCTCAGGTGGATATACCGGCGGATATGGCGCGTACTACGATGCCGGTGGTTACAGCGCGTACTCTCCAACGTCCCAGCAGCCAGCGGATCTCCCTCAGGGCCGAATCGCGTTGTTCGTAACGCCGGCGTCGGCACAGGTGTTCGTCGACGGCTTCTACAGCGGGGCCGTGGCCGATCTTCAGGATCGCGGACTCTGGCTGGATGCAGGCCCGCATCGCATCGAGATTCGTGAGGACGG
>Ga0310810_10005738_pt1 | contig 13929 bp, 17 predicted proteins | sample NCmetagenome_FD_207641 | JGI IMG/M metagenome (GOLD analysis project Ga0310810, IMG submission 207641) | Soil microbial communities from experimental microcosm in Duke University, North Carolina, United States - NC | ecosystem: Engineered > Artificial ecosystem > Soil microcosm > Unclassified ... | reverse complement strand
GCGGTCCGTCGATCCTGCAGATCTCGTCGTACTGGCAACCGGGCGACGCGCTGCTGCTCGACCTGCTGCCGGGGGACGACGCCGCGGCAATGCTGCAGCGCTGGCAGCGCGAGCGCCGCGACGCGGAACTGCGCACCCTGCTTGGCGAAGTCCTGCCCAAGCGCTTCGCCCAGCGCCTGTGCGAACACTGGCTCACCAGCAAGCCGATGCGTCAGTACGCGCCGCGCGAACTGGATGCGATCGCGGCGCTGCTGTCGCGCTGGCCGCTGGTCGCCAGCGGCACCGAGGGGTACCGCACCGCGGAAGTCACGCTGGGCGGCATCGATACCGATGGCCTGTCGTCGTCGACGATGCAATCGCGGCACGTGGCCGGGCTCTATTTCATCGGCGAAGTGGTCGACGTCACCGGCTGGCTCGGCGGCTACAACTTCCAGTGGGCATGGGCTTCGGGCCATGCGGCGGGCAACGCCGTGTGATCAGAACAGGTGCGGCAATCCCAGCAGCGGCGCCAGCAACAGGTAGGCGCCGACCAGCACCAGTACCCACAACGCGAGCTTGAAGAACACGCCGACCACCTTCAGCGCCAGCCAGATGCCGACGATCACCAGCAGGATTCCGATCAGGCTCATCCGCATCGCTCCACGTGGGTTGGTTCGAGTATCGCCCGGGCAGCGTGCATCAGCTGTCATCGCGCAACACCAGGCTGCAGCAGGTCACCGCGCCCTCGGCCTTCTGCAGTTCGGAGACATCGACCGTGGTCACGTCGATCCCCGCGTCGCGCAAACGTTGCCCGGTGCGCGGGAAGCAACCGGGATGGATCACCCGCGCGCCGTCGCCGATGCGCAGGGCGTTGGCGGCATGCGGTTCGTCGGGATCGATCTCGATGATGCGCCATCCGTCGAATACCTCCCGATCCACCCACTCCGGCTGCAGCAGCAACGCATCCGGCGCGACCTGGGTCACGGCCGACTTCAGGTGCAGGCAATCGCGGGTCGCCACGCCCTGCACGCGGTAACCGAACGGCGCGAGCAGCGTGCGCAGCTGTTCGATGCCCCCGGCATTGCTGCGTGCCGACTGGCCGACATGGATTTCGCGGCCGAGCCGCAGCACGTCGCCGCCATCGATCGTCGCCGGCGCTTCCATCCGCAACAGCGGACGCAGCTCCGCCAGCACGGCCGCGACCGATGCCCCTTCCCCGCGCCGCGACGGCGCGCCGGGCCGGGTCATGACCGCGACCTCGTCCAGAACCAGCGCCACGTCCTCGACGAACACCGCGTCGGGCATCGCTTCGATCGCAGGCAACTCGAGCACCCGGCAGCCGAGCGCGCGCAAGGCGTCCTGGTAGGCGCGGTGCTGCGTGATCGCCAGGTCGATGTCGATCGGCGTGCGCGACACGAACGACAACTCGCAGCCGGCCAGGCTGGAACTCACCGCGCGGGTGATGGCGAGCAGTCCTGCCATGTACGTGCCTCGCTAGTCGCTATCCGCCCGCATAATGGACGTCCGCCATGATCCATGCCAAGCCGATGACTGCAACCACGCATGCGCCCGGCCTGGTCGTGATCGGCGGCGGCCCCGCCGGGTTGATGGCCGCCGAAGCCGCGCATGCGGCCGGCGTCGAAGTCGACCTGTACGAGGCCAAGGGTTCGGTCGGTCGCAAGTTCCTGATTGCGGGCAAGGGCGGGCTCAACCTCACCCATTCCGAGCCGCGGCCGGCTTTCGACCTTCGCTATCGCGAACGCAGCGGCGCCGTCGCGCGCTGGCTGGACGTGTTCGATGCCGCTGCCCTGCGCGCATGGGCGCGCGGCCTGGGCGTGGACAGCTACGTCGGCAGTTCGGGACGCGTGTTCCCGCTCGACCGCAAGGCTGCGCCCTTGCTGCGCGGCTGGGTGCGACGCCTGCGCGACAGCGGCGTGCGCTTCCACGTGCAGCATCGCTGGCGCGGCTGGGATGCACGCGGCGCGTTGCGGTTCGACACGCCGGACGGCGAACACCTGGTGCACGCCGATGCCACGGTGCTGGCGCTGGGTGGCGGCAGTTGGCCGCAGCTCGGGTCCGACGGCGCATGGGTGCAGTGGCTGGGCGAAGCCGGCGTCGACATCGCCCCATTGCAACCGGCCAACTGCGGCTTCGATATCGGCTGGAGCGAACATTTCGCCCAGCGCCATGCCGGCGCGCCGCTCAAGCCGGTGGTCGCGCATTGGCACGACGGCGACCGCGAGCATGCGCTGCAAGGCGAATGCGTGGTGACCGCGACCGGCATCGAGGGCAGCCTGGTCTATGCATTGTCGGCGATGCTTCGCGACGCGATCGCGCGCGATGGCGAAGCCCTGTTGCAGCTCGACCTGGTGCCCGGACGCGACGCGCAGCGCCTGCAACGCGACCTTGCCCGCCCGCGCAACGGCCGCAGTTTCAGCGAACACCTGCGTCGCCATGCCGGTATCACCGGCGCCAAGGCGGCACTGCTGCACGAAGTATTGCCGGCACAACTGCGCGATGACCCGCGACGCGTGGCCGACACGCTCAAGCGACTGCCGTTACGCCTGCTGCTACCGCGCCCGATGGCCGAAACCATCAGCACGGCCGGTGGCGTGCGCCTGCCGCAACTCGACGACGGATTGATGCTCGCTACGCCGAACTCGCCCCCGGGCGTGTTCTGCGCCGGCGAGATGCTCGACTGGGAAGCGCCCACCGGCGGTTACCTGCTCACGGCCTGTTTCGCCAGCGGATTTGTCGCCGGTCGCGCCGCGGCCCGCCGGATCGGTGCGCGCAGCGCGGGCTGAATCAGTCCTTGCGCCCGGATACCACCGGCACCTGCCAGACCGCGTAGAGCGGCGGCGTCGAAATCGCGTCGATCATCGCATCGAACGCGGCCCTGACCGCAGCCGGCGTGCGCCCGCTGGCCGTTGCCAGGGGTTCGACGTAGCCATCGCGCCACGCACGGATGATCCCGGCGAATTCCCCGCGCGGCACGCGCAACGTATCGACCACCACGTAGTCCATCGCGATTTCGGCATAGCCCGCCCGCGCCAGCAGCGCGGGCGAGTGCCGGCCGATACGGCCGTCGCAGCCGATCGATGCCAGGAACGGCAGCGCCACCTGTTGCCAGAACGCATCCGGGTCGGCGCCTTCGCCCGCCGGCATATGCAACATGCCGTAGTCCTCGCTCAGCAAGTGCAGCCAGCCGCCGGATCGCAGCACGCGCGTGATCTCGGCCAGCACCCGCTCGAAGTGCGGCACCGCCTGCGACATGTGCCTGCACACGACCAGGTCGAAGGACGCATCGGCGCAATCGAGCGCGAACGCATCGCCGACGGCGTAGTCGATGCGATCGCCGAACTGCACGCTGTCGCGCCGCGCCAGGGCGAGGTTGCCTTCGAGAATGTCGATGCCCAGCAGCGTCGCCTGCGGGTAGCGCTGCGCCAGCCGGCGCGTGATCTCGCCGGTGCCGCAGCCCAGGTCGAGGATGCGGAGTTCGCCGGACAGGCCATAACGGTCGAACAGGGCGTGTTCCTGCGGCCAGATCGCCGACGCCTGGTGCGCGAGGTTGCGCGCCATCGATTCGTCGCCCATCTGCGCGGCCTGCGGGTTGAGATCCTGTTGCATGCCTGCTCCGGAAAGAGGTGTTCAGCCGAGGTTGCCGACGCCGATGCAGCGCCGGCGCCATTTTCCTCAATCGCTGTCCCTGCGCGCCTTCCAGCAGCTGAATGCGGGTGAGTGGACTCAGTAGATGTTAAGCGCTTTCGCCGTGTAGTGGACCCCGGACAAGAATCGCTTGTTCGCAGCACGAATGAGGACTCGCCATGAATCGCCCCACCACTTTCCGACGAACCGCACTGGCCGCGGTGATCGGCGCCACGATGGCGCTGGCGATCGGTGCGCCGGCTTCCGCGCGCGAGCATCAGGACAAGGACAAGCAGGTGCAGCAGCGCGACCATGATCGCGGGGCTGCCCATGACAAGGCTCGCCAGAAGCAGGCCCAACAGCAGGCGGCGCAGCATGCCGATGCCGCGCGTGCGCAGGCACGCGAACACCAGCAGCTGGCACAGCAGCGCGCCAATGCCGCGAACGCACAGGCACGCCAGCGCCAGCAGCAGGCGCAGGCGCGTGCCGATGCCGCCCGCCGCGAAGCCGGTCGTCGCGCCGAGCAGGCCCGCCACGCCGCCCGCGACCACGCGGTGGCACGCCAGCGTGCGGAGCAGGTGCAGGCACGCAATGCCCAGCGCCAGCAGCAGCTGCGCAACGAACGCGCTGATGCCCTGCGCCAGCGCAACGCCCTCCAGCAGGCGCACGCGCGCGACCAGGCCCGCAGTGAACAGGCGCGTCGCAACCAGCTGGAAGCGCAGCGCCAGGCCAACCAGCGCCGCGAACAGCAGATGCGCGAGAACATGGACCGCGAACGTCGCGAAGCCAGCCAGCGCGAGCATCAGTCGGAACGTCGCGACTACCAGCGCCGGCTGTCGCAGGCGCAGCAGCAGCGCCGGATCGAACAGCAGCGCGCGCAGGCCCTGGCCTATCGTCGCTATGCCGCCCAGCGCCAGTCGCTGGCCCGTCAACGCGCGTATGCGCTGCAGCAGCAGCGACGCATGGCCCAGTACCGCTACCAGCAGTGGTACTACGACCAGATCCGCGCGCAGCAGGCCCGCTGGTCGACGCAGCGCTACAACTACGCGAACGATCCGTACTACTACACCCCGGCCAGCTATCGCTACGGCTACAACGGCAACTGGTATGAAACCAACCGTTACGGCGCCGACATGCTGCGCCAGGCGGTCAACTACGGTTACCAGCAGGGCATCCGCGCCGGACGCGCCGATCGCCTGGATGGCTGGAATGCCGACTACCGCAACAGCTACGCCTACCAGGACGCCAACTACGGCTACAACGGCTATTACGTGAGCCGCCAGGACTACAACTACTACTTCCGCCAGGGCTTCCGCCGCGGTTACCAGGACGGGTACGGCCAGCAGTACCAGTACGGCCGCTACGCCAATGGCGAGAACGCGATCCTGCAGACCGTGCTGGCATTGATCCTCAACCTGCAGTCGCTGGGCTGAACCATCGACACCGCTTGATCAGGCGCCCGGCTCCGGCCGGGCGTTTTTTTACCTGCGATTCCTGCGGTTCAATGCCCGGTCAACCAGATCCAGATCGCCGGCAACGCCACCAGTCCGAGCAGGCACGCGATCGCCAGCACGATCATCAGCACCCGCCCCGGTTGGGCGCGGACGATGTCGGTGAAGGTCTCGGCCGTGCCTTCAAGTTGCGCGGCTTCGTGTTCCGCGCGCACGCGCGCCTGGCGTTGGCGCTGGTAGTCGGCCATCAGCGCCTTGGCCTGTTCGACATCCTGGTCGTGGGTGATCCAGATACCGCCGTGCGAGATGCCCCAGCGGCTGGGCTTGGTCTCGTAGAACTCGATGCGATGCGCGGCGAGCATAGACCGCACCTCGTCGGCTTCCTCGTCGAGCACCAGGCGCAGGTTGAGCAGCAGTTTAGACATGGTCAGCGCGCCTCCAGGTCGCGCGGCACCGCCAGCAGCGCCAGTCCGGTCAGCCCCGCTGCGGCCGACAGGTAATAGCCCACGTAGGCCAGGCCATGGTGCCCGGCCAGCCACATTGCCGCATAGGGTGCGAGCGATGCGCCGAAGATGCCGGACAGGTTGAACGCCAGCGACGCGCCGGTGTAACGCACCGGCACCGGGAACTGCTGCGCCAGCAGCGTGCCGATCGGCCCGTAGGTCAGTCCGGTCAGGCTCATACCGATGACCATGAACAGCATCGCCAGCCCCGGCCGTCCCGCCTGCAACAAGTGCGGGAACAGGATGCCGTAGGCAAAGATCAGCGCGGTCGCCACCAGCATCGCCATGCGCGCGCCGTGCGCTTGCGCGATCCGCGCGGCCACCGGGATCAGCAGCGCGAAGAACACCACGCCCAGCATCTGCAGCTGCAGGAACTGCGCGCGCGGATAACCCAGTTGCGTCGTCGCCCAGCCGAGCGCGAACACGCTGGCCAGGTAGAACACCACGAATGTCGCCAGCGATCCCACCGTGCCCAGCAGCAGCGCGCGCGGATGCCGCGCCAGCACTTCGCGCATCGGCAGGCGCACCCGCTCGGCGCGCTCGACGGCGCGCTGGAACTCGGGCGTATCGGCCAGTCGCAACCGCATCCACAAGCCCACGCCCACCAGCACCGCGCTGCCCAGGAACGGCAGGCGCCAGCCCCAGCTGCGGAACGCCGCGTCGTCCATGCACGCATCCAGCAGCAGGAACGTGCCACTGGCGAGGAAGAACCCGATCGGGGCGCCCAGTTGCGGGAACATCCCGTACCACGCGCGCTTGCCCGGCGGCGCGTGCTCGGTCGCCAGCAGCACCGCCCCGCCCCACTCGCCCCCCAGCCCCAGGCCCTGGCCGAGGCGGCACAGCGCCAGCAATGCCGGCGCAAGCACGCCGATCCGTGCATAGGTCGGCAGCAGGCCGATCGCGACCGTCGACAACCCCATCGTCAGCAGGGCCGCCACCAGCGTCGCCTTGCGACCGATCCGGTCGCCGAAATGCCCGAACAGCACCGAGCCCACCGGCCGCGCCAGGAACGCCAGCGCGAACGTGGCCAGCGACTGCAGCGTTGCCGACAGCGCGTCGCCGGCGGGAAAGAACAGCGTCGGGAACACCAGCACCGCCGCGGTCGCGTAGATGTAGAAATCGAAGAACTCGATCGTGGTGCCGATCAGGCTGGCGAACAGGACCCGTTGCGGCGGATTGGCGGAAGGCGCCGGCGATGCGGACATGACGTGGACCAGGCTGCGTGGCAGCGGCCGATTCTGGCAGACAACCGAAGGATTCGCCGCAGGGCATTCCGCGCGATCAGGCGTCGCGCAGGATGACCACCACCGCCCGCCTCAGCCGCCAGCGGGTGATTCCGCTGCCTCACCATCGCGCGGATGCGGCGACGGCAGCGTGGACAGATCGCTCTGCGGACGCAGGGTGATCGGCATGTCCGGGGCGTAGGTACGCACCCTGTTGCGGCCTTCGCGCTTGGCGCGGTAGAGCATCAGGTCGGCGTGGGCGAGCAGCTTGGCCAGGTCGTAGCCGGACAGCGAGCTGGCGCTGACGCCGAAGCTGCCGGTAACGGTGAACTTGTAGCCCGATTCCTGGCTGTTGATCGCCGCCAGCTTGACCCGCACGTCCTCGGCCAGGCGGGTGGCGGCGTGCAGGTCCACGCCATGCAGCAGGATCGCGAACTCCTCGCCGCCGATCCGGCCGAAGTGATCCATGCGCCGGCAGAAAGCCTGGCAGGTTTCGGCCACCTCCTTGAGCACCCAGTCGCCGGTGGAATGGCCGTAACTGTCGTTGATGGTCTTGAAGTGGTCCAGGTCGAACATCACCAGCGACGCCGGCTCGCCGGCCAACGCGCAGGCCACCAGGCATTTCTCGGACTGCAGCGTGAAGTGGTGGCGGTTGTAGACGCCGGTCAGCGCATCGATCTCGGCCATGCGCCGCAGCGCGGCGTGCATGCGCCGGGTCTTGTAGCCCCAGAAGCCGACCAGGCAGGCGCCGAGCGCGAACATGAGCATCAGCAGGCGGGAATTCTGCGCGGACTGGCGGTCCACCTGCTGCTGCAGTTGCAACAGCCGGTTCTGGCGGTCGAGGAGCTGGATCTGCTGGTTTTTCTGTTTCGCTTCCTGGCGAACGAGATGATAGGCAAGCTCACGCGCCTTGACTTCCTCAAGGTAACCACGCTCGGCTTCCGCATACTGCTTGTATGTCGCAAGGGCCTGCTTGGTGTCGCCACGCTTGTCGGCGATCTTGTAGAGGGTCAGGAATGCGGCGACGACCGGTGGCGTGGTTGCGATCTCGGAACCCAGCTGGGTAGTTGCCCGCGCATTGGCTTCCGCACCCTTCAGGTCGCCCTGGGCAAACAACAACTCCGCGAGCAACGACCTCACTTCCGAAATCACGCGCGGGTAATGCGTTGCCTGTGACTCGGCAAGGTGGCTCTGCAGCATGACGATCGCTTGATCGCTCTTTCCCAGCCCCATCCATTTCTTGGCGAGGGTGACCCGCGCAACATTCGCCATGACGATTTCTCCTGCCTGATCGCAGGTGGAAATAGTCTCGAGCAGAGGTGCGTCATCCGCCGGCAGGGCATGCAGTTTCAGCAGGGAATCGAACTTGTAGTAACCCGCAAAGCACAGTTGAAACTGGCCGATCTGGTTATAAAGCACTGCGGCTGAAATCCAGCCATGCTCACGCAATGCCGGATCCTTGACGCTGTCGGCCAAGGCAAGGGTTTGCTCCAGCTGACGCAACCCTTCGTTGTATCGGCCGTTCAATGCGAAGTTATTGACAATCAATGCGCCCGCTCGAAATTTCAAGTCCGGATCGCGCGTCTTCTCGATCAGGCTCCTGGCTTGGCTTATCCCCTCATCCAGGTGCCCGGTGAATGAAACCAGATACGCATTCAGGTATGCGATCTGTTCTGCTTGCAGCCGGGTCGGATGAGCATCCTTGCTGTTGAGCTGCTGCATCAAACGCTGGAATTCCGCAGTATCCGAGCTGCGCGCGCGCTCGGCCTGTTCGAGCAGGACACTCACCGGCTCGATGGCAAACAGGGCTGGTGACCACAGGATGGCCACCAGCCCCAGGAGCGCACTCATTGCCAATGCGCGCATCAGCGATGCCGTCAGTCTTCGCGACGGGGAAGATCTTCGGGTTCTTCGGGAATTTCGCGCGCGGGCGCCTCTTCGTCAGGCTGCTCTTCCGGCGCGAAAATTCCGAAAAACATGCTGGTGGGCCCCTTCAGCAAGGTGACCAGCGCACCTTCATCGCGGGCGACCAGGGCCTGCTTCTGCACGGCATCCACTTCCAGCCGCGCTACGGCAGCTTCATAGGCTTGCGGCGACCAGCATTCACGTCCGGCCTGCTCCAATAAACGCACTGCATTCGACATCGCGGCTTCCCCTGTATTAATGGATAGGTAAATTCGCCCGGATCAATCTTCTTCGCTGGCAAAAATCGCGCAGCGCAATTGCTTGCGGCCATCAAGCAGTTCATTCAAGGCATGCTGATTTCCATCCAGCAAAGCCTTCTTCTGGTCGGCTGCAACATCCAATGCGGCAACCGAAGCAGCGTATTCGGCCGGGCTCAAAGGCTTCCTGCCGGCAGTTTCAAGAAATCGAATGACGTTGGACATGACGATGCTCCTCTTCAGCGTCCGGCAATGCCGGGGTTTACGACATACGACCGCAGATCAACGACTTGTCAACTCAGGCAGCGAGTGCTTCCAGATCTTCTTCGTCTTCCACTGGCGCCAAAACGCCGAAGAACACCTGGGAGCGACCTCCCAACATGGCATTCAGCGCAACCTGATCGCGATCCAGCAATGCCCTTTGCTGCGCCGCTTGCACATCCAGCGCAGCCACGCTCGCTGCATAGCCTTGGGATGGCATCGGCTGACGCCCCATGCTTTCCAGAAACCTGATCACGTTTGACACGCTTTGCTCCTTAAGGGGGATGAGACTTCGGGTGAAAGGTTGATCAGCCAGCCACGGCGGCTTCGGCCTGCATCCGGTGATCGACCTCGGCCAGCCGGTCGAGCATCGCCTGGTTGCGCTGCATCGGCCGTGCCGGCGGAATCACGAGGGTGGTCTGCAGGCGCAGGTCGGCATCGATGATCGACGTCAGCGGCATGCGCTCCAGGCGCGGCTCGGTGATCGGCAGGGTCGCGGCCTCGTAGGCAATGACCTCATGGTCGGCGGGGTAATCGGCAGAAAGCAGTTCGACCAGCAGGCGGCGGTAATCGGCGCCGGTGGCGAAGCGGCTGAGCGAGCGGTCGCCGGCAAGGCCGATCTGCCACAGGATCAGATAGGCGCTGGGATCGATCCGGCGCTGGTAGAACATGAACTGGCTGGCCTCGAAGTGGGCGCAGCCGTAGGTGCCGGGGTCGATGCCCAGGTCGGCATACAGGCAGTCCTCGGCGGAGATGCCAGGCTCCATCACCGCGTCGTAGCCCTCGGCCTTCGCCCCCGCCACGGCCTTGTGCGGGACCATGGCGAACACGCCGGGGTGGCCGTAGAAGATGCCGCACACGCGTTTGCCGGCACGGACCTCGGCCAGCATGGCCTCGACCATCTCGCGATAGCTGTCCAGCCGGACCTTGCCCTCGCGGTAGTAGGGCTGGAGGCTGCGCATGTCCGGGCGCATGTCCTGCACCCAGAGTTCCACCAGCGGATCGGAGACGAGCGCGAACACCACGTCGGCCTGCTCGATATGGCTGCGCGAACGCGGGCTCAGGTGGGCGCCGAGCATCATGCCCAGGCCGACGACGGATAAAGTGCCTTGCTGCTGGATCATGCCCCCCCCACGGGGTCTTAACGTAAGGACTGTACCTCCTGCACGAGCGTTTGCAAAACACGTGCGTCCGGGATGGCCAAGCCAGTCGTGCCTGTGGAAACCGGGGTCTGCGTCTTCGTCACCCGCGACTGGCGCGCATGGCTGCCCATGTCTCGTGCCGCAGCTCCCATTCCCCGCCCCGGGGACAGGCGGCGGTGGGCGCCAGCGCCGTGAAACCCAGCCGACGCATCATCCGCACCACCGGCGGATTGTCCGCCACCGACTGGTGGGCATAGATCCAAGTCAGTGCGCGGGCACGGAAGCCATGGTCGACGATGCCATCCATCGCCTCGAACCCATACCCGCGGCCATGGGCATGCGCCAACAGCATGACCCCGATTTCGGGCCCGTCACCGGTACCGACCAGGGCGCCCTGGCCAATGTCCTCTCCACTGTCGCGGTCGACCACGATCCAGCGCTGCACCAGCGGCGACTGCCTGCGGCATGCGATGGCGAAGCTGCGCGAAGCCGCCTCACGCGTCATCGGTGCGGCGATGTTGCGCATCAGTTCTGGCGTGCAATAGAGCGTGCAATACAACGCCTCGTCGCACTCGTCCAGCGGACGCAGGTGCAGGCGTTCGGTGTCGAAGGCATCCATGCCGCAAGCCTAGCAGCCACGGCCGCTCACCCGGGCTTGCCCTGCCCCGGCCTACGATGCCGGCATGCCCATCAAGTCGCTGCGCCTGGCCACCTTCAACATCAACGGCATCCGCTCGCGGCTGCCGGCGTTGCTGCAATGGCTCGAGCGCGAGCAACCCGACATCGCCTGCCTGCAGGAACTCAAGGCGCCGGATGCGGCGTTTCCGGTGTCGGAAATCGCCCAGGCCGGCTACGGCGCGATCTGGCACGGGCAGACGTCATGGAACGGGGTGGCGATCCTCGCCCGCGACGGCATGCCGGTCGAAAGCCGGCGCGGACTGCCGGGCGATCCCGACGACACCCATAGCCGCTATCTCGAAGCCGCGGTGCACGGCATCGTCGTCGGTTGCCTGTACCTGCCCAACGGCAACCCGCAGCCGGGGCCGAAGTTCGACTACAAGCTGCGCTGGTTCGAGCGCCTGATCGCGCACGCGGCGACGCTGGTGGACTGCGGCCATCCGGTGGCGCTGGTCGGCGACTACAACGTGGTGCCGACCGACTTCGACATCTACAACCCGAAGTCGTGGCGCAAGGACGCGCTGCTGCAACCCGAATCGCGCGACTGTTACGCACGGCTGCTCGAACAGGGCTGGACCGACGCGCTGCGCGCGCGCTATCCGGACGAAGCGATCTACACGTTCTGGGACTACTTCCGCCAGCATTGGCCGCGCAATTCGGGCCTGCGCATCGACCACCTGCTGCTCAATCCACTGCTGGCCAAGCGCCTGGTCGATGCCGGCGTCGATCGCTGGGTGCGCGGCGAGCCCAAGGCCAGCGACCATGCGCCGACCTGGGTGACGCTGGCGCCCACCAGTGAGGCGCCGAAACCGCGCAAGCGGGCGCGCGCCGCATCGCGAAGCGCGTGAACTCCGCTCGTCATCCCGGCGGAAGCGGATCCGGCAGGCGATGCGATGAAGTACTGGATGCCGGCTTTCGCCGGAATGCGTTGTGCGGACTCAGGCCTCGACCAACGTCTTGAACCCGCCCCAGAACATCCGCTTGCCGTCGAACGGCAGGGTCTTGGGATCCATCATGTCGGCCAGGCGCGGATCGGCCATCACCAGCTTGTTGATGCGGTCGCGGTCGCGGCGGTTCTTGTAGACGATCCACGAGAACACCACGACTTCGCCCGGCTTGAGCTTGACCGCCTGCGGGAACGACGTGGTCTTGCCGGGCTTGACGTCGTCGGCGACGCATTCGACGTAATGCAGCGCACCGTGTTCGCGCCAGACCTTGCTGGCGCGGGTGGCCATCTTCTTGTACGCCGGCAGTTGCTGCTCCGGCACCGGGACCACGAATCCATCGACGTAGGGCATGGGGGTTCTCCTCGCGGACAATGGGCGCAGGCATGCGCCAGGCGATGTTGCCACGCGGCCGCGGTCGCCTGGCGCGCCACCGCCGTTCATGCGACGAACGGGCAAGGACGGAATCGACATCCGGTTTCCGGAAAAATCTAGTGCGTGCGTCTGGCGGCCCGATGCGGCAGCAGCAATACCAGCCCGAGGATCAGCACGACCAGCACGGCACTGGCCGAATAGCGGCTCAGCGCGAAGCCGCCGTGGTCGAGCGGCTTGTCGAGCAGGTCGCCGACCACCGCGCCCAGCGGCCTGGTCAGGATGAATGCGACCCAGAACAGGACGGTGTGCGGGATGCGGGTGAAGCGGTAGGCCAACGCCACCAGCAACAGCAGTCCGCCGAAGATCGCCGTGCCACCGAGATAGCCCAGGCCCGCGGTGTCCGCGGTCCAGTCGCCCAGCGCGGTCCCCAGCGTCTGCGAGAACATGATCGTCAGCCAGTAGAAGGACTCCGCCCGCGGCGAGGCCACGCTGTCGACCGCGACCGTGCCCAGCGTGCGATACCAGGCGAACAGCGACAGCAGCAGCAGGGCCAGCAGCAGCGAACTGCCGCCGGTGTAGCCGATGCCGAGCGAGCGGTCGGCGTAATCCGCGAGCGTGGTGCCGACCGTGGTCGAGGCGACGATCGTGGCCCAGTACAGCAGCGGGTGGAACCTGTCGGCCCTGATCTGCAGGACGACGAAGGCGACGAACACGACCGCGAAGATCGCGGTGCCGACGAGATAGCCGAGCCCCATCGACATCGTCACCGCATCGCCACCGGTTTCGCCCAGGGTGGTGGCCAGGACCTTGATCGCCCAGAACGCCAGCGTGACCTGGGGCACCTTGGCGAGGGCCCGCGACCGGGTTTCGGTCACCTGCGCAGCGCCCGGCGCGCGAAGAGCACGCAGACCACGCCGAACACCATGTGCGCCAGCACGCTCAGCCCGATCCAGTCCAGGTGCGCGAACGAGGGCGTGCGCCCGACCCGCGACAGCGGCAGCACCACGAAATTCATCACCAGGTACAGCAGCACGCCGTAGCCGATGCCGTCTCGCAGCGGATGCCGCAGCAGCGCCGGCATGCGCCGCGCCGCGAGCGCGTAGACCAGCACGTACATGCACGCGATGAACAGATGCGAAGCCGCGCCGATCGCCGCCGACTGCATGCCGCCGGCATAACTGGCCTGCCCCAGCCAGCCGACCGCGATCGTCTGGAACAGCTTGACCAGCCCCGCGGCAGTCCAGCCGAACCACAGGCAGGTGGCGAAGACGGTGTCGCCGAGCGCCACCAGCAGTCCGCCGAGCAGGACCTGCGACCATCGAATGGAACCTGCAGCGTTGTCCATCACATCACCCCCTTCGCGTGGATCGCCCGAATGTGCCCGAGTCCGTTGCGGCGTTCCAGTGCTGCACGCGTGCACCGCATGGTCACGTCGATGCCGCCAGGCTGGGCGCCGGTCGAACGGGGGAACATCCATGCGCGCCACGCCCATCGCCCTGCTGCTGGCCGGCGCCCTCGCCGCCTGCACCCGCACGCCGACGCCGGCCCCCGATGCCGCATCCGGGG
>Ga0310810_10005737_pt1 | contig 13929 bp, 14 predicted proteins | sample NCmetagenome_FD_207641 | JGI IMG/M metagenome (GOLD analysis project Ga0310810, IMG submission 207641) | Soil microbial communities from experimental microcosm in Duke University, North Carolina, United States - NC | ecosystem: Engineered > Artificial ecosystem > Soil microcosm > Unclassified ... | reverse complement strand
TACGCGCGCGTACTCGTACGGGTAGACACCGGGCTGAGTGACAGCCCCGGCACGCGCTTCGTGTGCCTGCAGATTCCAGTTCGCTTCGTTGAGCGCCTGCCAGACACCGTTGAAGTTTGGATGGCCGCCCGCCGTTCGTGCGGACGGCACCGTCTCGCCGCTCGTCCGTGTCCCGATTGTGGAGATTGCCACGGCCACGGCTGCGATCGCGATCGCGGCAAGCATCGGGCGTGTGATGCCGCCAGTCATCGGTGATTCCCGTTCGCGCGGCCGCCCGCGCCGCGTTCCGCCGCAGGCCCGGCGCCGCCGCCGCGCCCTTCCTGTCGCTGGCGCGCGTACTCGGGGTTGCCGGTCCCGCAGAGCAGGTAGCACATCGTTGCCGGATCGGGGCCGCGCCCTTCCGCATAGGCCTTGTCGTCCATGCGTGCACCGATCAACATGTCTTTCAACGCGATGTTGCCGTCATGGCAGCGCGGCTCGTCGTAGATCGCGTTGGCCTTCGCATCCTGGCGCGCCATTTCAACGTTGACGGTCCACGGCCGTTCCCACGTCGTGCTGTCGTCCATGGTGACGACATATTCCAGATTGTCGCCATCAACGCGCGTGAACCGTTCGATCAGGTGCAGGTTCTCGCGGGCGCCCTGGTAATCGGTCTTCGCCGTGAAGTTGGTGACGTCAACCACAAGGGTGTTGCCTTCCCAGTGTCCGCGCGCGTCGCCGTGCCACTGCCGGATCTGTGACGGGATGTGCGGCGCGCTGGTGATTGGAATCACGCGCTGCCATCCTTCATACAGAATCGAGACCGCACCAGGAGACTGCACGATCTGCTGCACGCCGAAGCTGGGAAGATTACCGGCGAGGCAGCGTTCACCAAGCCCGAAGTCCTCCGGACCGTCGGCGCGGTTGATGACGCGGTCGCCCATGATTTGCGCAGCCAGGTAGTGGGGAGGCGCCTCGTTGCGGCGTGGCGAGACCGGGCCCGGCGTCACGCCGAAACAGGCAATGTCCTGCGAACGTTTGCATGCGTCAACCGACTGCATCAGCGCGAGCATGAACTCGCGCATGTCACGCATTCTTTTCTGTACCGCGGGGGTGAGCGTCGGGATTCGACCGTCGGGCGGGTCGACGATGAGCGAGGTGCGCGGGCCGATGGGGCGCGAGGTATCAATCGGATCCGCCTCGAACGTCGTGTCGTACGCGCCCGTGAGGTCCTCCAGCGTTCCGCGTGGTGCGATACGGTCGCCGCGTTTCGGCGCGTTGGCAGCCTGATCCGCGCGCTGCGTTTCGCGCTGCCTGACTTCGTCGGGTGTCAGCGACGCTTTGCCGGCATCGCGGAGAGGGCGCTGCAGCGGGATTTGATACTTCTGCGACCAGATGCCCTGAAGGTCAGGATCGCCCCACGCCGTTTTCAACGGCGCGCCGCCCGCCCTTATCGGGCCCGCGGCACCCGCGACGATGGCAGCCGCGACGAGTGCCGCGGCGCCGAGCAGTGCAATTGATCGTCTAGCCATTGTGAGTCTCGGTAGGGCGGACGTGAAGGTCGCCCCTTTATCGAATCCAAAGGCCGGTCCTAACGAATTCAGAAGGCGGCCCAGCGACAAAGTGCGAAACTCAGACGAAACCCGTCTGCGAACATCGCGAATGTTAGCGGATTTGATGCTACAATCCGCAGCCTTAACACAGGCAGGTTCACATGCGTACCCGGTTCTGGCGCGTGATCACACCGGCGGGGTTCGCGGTGATGATCGCTCTCTTCTGGTTGCGACCGCTGACAGGGCAGACGGGACAAACGCCGCCAACACCGGCGCCGCGTCAGCCTTCGTCCTTTCCGGCATATAGAGCCCCACGTCTCAACGGCCATCCAGACCTGAACGGTATCTGGCAGGCGTTCACGACGGCGAATATCGACCTCGAAGATCACGAGGCGCAGTCCGGTCCCTATCCTGAGATGCTCGGCGCGTATGGCGGATGGCCCGCGGGCCAGAGCATCATCGAGGGCGGCGTCATCCCGTACACGCCGGAGGCGCTGGCGAAGAAGAAGCAGAACGCGGCCAATCGCATGAAGGTCGACGTGAGCAATGACAAGACATGGCACGCGCTCGGCGATCCCGAGATGAAGTGCTACATGCCTGGCATTCCACGCGCCACCTACATGCCCTTCCCGTTCCAAATCGTGCAGGGATCGAGTCCCTACATCCTGATGGCGTACGAGTTCGCGACCGCGACGAGAACGATCCGCATGGATTGGAAAGACGAGGCGCCGACCGATACGTGGATGGGATGGTCGCGCGGCCACTGGGAAGGTGAGACGCTGGTCGTCGACGTCACCGGACAGCGTGAGGAAACGTGGTTCGACCGCGCCGGCAACTATCACAGCGACATGCTGCATGTTGTCGAGCGGTTCACGCCGGTCAGCCCGTATCATCTGATGTACGAGGCGACGATCGAAGATCCCAAGGTGTACACGCGGCCGTGGAAGATCAGCTTCCCCCTCTACCGCCGTATGGAAAAGAACGTTCAGCTGCTCGAATACAAGTGCGTCCCGTTCACCGAGGAAATGTTGTACGGCAAGTTCAAGAAAGGGGCGTCGTAAATGCGTCGATGGCTCTCATCTGCGGTGGTGACCGCATTCGCAGTGGCGGCGATCTCGTCTGCTCTGGTCGTCGCACAGACAACGACGTCGACAGCCGCCAAGCCGGCGGCTGCGGCAAAGCAGCAGGCGGGTCCCGCCACGGCAGCAGCCCCTGCGAAGGCGGCGGCGCCTGCCAAGGCACCCGCAAAGGCGTGGACTACGCCGAAAACGCCGTGGGGCGATCCGGACCTGCAGGGTGTGTGGAATGACGCCACGAGCACACCGTTGCAGCGACCCACAGGCAAGAGCGAGACCGTCGGCGAGGGTGACGCGAGTCAGTTCGAGGAACAGCTCGCCTCCGACTTGAACCGCGATCGCCGCGACGGCGGGCCCGAGATCGACGTCAACCGCGCGTATAACGAGCACTGGATGGATTCGCGCCGGTTGAAGATCACCAACGATCACCGGACGTCACTGATCGTCGACCCGCCGGACGGCCGGCTGCCTCCGCAGGTGCAGATCAGTCCCGAGCGTCAGAAGATCCGAGCCGAGCGTCAGGCAGCGGCAAACCGCTTCAACGCGGGGATGCCGCTCGTCGCGACGGAACTCTCGCTGCCGATTCGCTGCATCATCCGAACTGATTCGCCGCCGTATCTGCCCACGATCTACAACAACGACTTTCAGATCTATCAGAGCCCGGGCTTCGTCGTGATTGCCCCGGAAATGATCCACAGCGCCCGCATCATTCCGCTCGATGGCCGGCCGCATCTCGGCAAGAACCTGAAGCAGTGGCTGGGGGATACGCGCGGTCATTTCGAAGGCAACACGCTTGTCATCGAGACGACGAACTTCCGCACGGACGACGGGACCGTGTATCAGGGAGCGAACCCGGAGACCTACAAGATCACGGAGCGGTTCACACGCGTCGCCAACGACACGGTCAACTACGAATTCACGATCAACGACCCGATGACGTGGACCAAGCCGTGGACCGCCGTGGTTCCGTGGACGAAAATCGATCCGAAAGAGCAGATGTACGAGTACATGTGCCACGAAGACAACTTCGACATCGTGCACCTGCTGACCGGAGCCCGTAATCGCGAGAAGAACCCGTCGTTGAACTTGCAGCCAGCAAAGAGGTAGATGCGATGCGTACAACGATTCTATGTGCGGCAGTGGTGACCATCGGGCTTGTCCTTGGTACCAGCACGGCATGGGCGCATCACGCCTTCGCCTCTGAGTTCGACGCCAACAGACACGTGGTCTTCACGGGGACCGTCTCGAAGATGATGTGGGTGAATCCGCACGCCTGGATTTACGTGGACGTGAAGAAGCCAGACGGCACGACCGAGGAGTGGATGGTCGAGGCCGGCACGCCCAACACGCTGCTGCGGCGTGGCTTCACCAAGGCATCGCTCCAGCCCGGCACGGTCATCAAAGTCGACGGGTATCAGTCGAAGGACGGAGCGCTTCGCGCCAACGGCCGCGATCTGACGCTGCCCGATGGCCGCACGTTGTTCCTCGGAAACAATGAAGGGGGACAGGAAGGCGGCCCCGGGGCGAAGAAATAGCCACCTGTGGGGCCGACCTCAAAGGTCGGCTCCTACTGGCGTCCCGCTTCGGCGGCGCGTCTTTCTATTTCCGCGGCCGGCACGTCTTCAACGTGCGTCGCGATCCACCACGTGTTACCGCACGGATCCTTCACCGCGCCGTGACGGTCCCCATAAAACTGCGTCTTCGGTTCCTGCACCGACGTCCCGCCTGCAGCTATCGCCTGCTGGTAGGTCGCGTCACAATCCGCGAGATAGACATAGAGCGAACAGGGTTGCGGAGGCCACGGACCGTTCGCTTCGCCCAGCATCACGTGCGAATCGCCGATCCTGAAGTCGCCGTGCCACACGTCGCCGTTGGGACCCTTCATCAAGTGAACCGCTCTCGCGCCAAACGCGCGCGTGATGAAGTCCACGACTTGTGCGGCGCCCTTGACCACCAGGTACGGGGTGACGGTGTGGTAGGTGTCAGGAACAGGGTTGGTCGCCATTTCGGGTAACTCCCAATCTCCAACGTCCAACTGCCAAGAAGACCGAATGGAAGTTGGAAGTTGGAATTGGTGGTTGCGCAGCGAAGGGCCGCCGTAAGGCGGCCCGAATCGATCGTCTCAGTTCAGCGGGATACGCGCGAGCTGATCGAGATGCTTGCCGCGCGGGCTGTCGGCCGGCACGAATCGCTGCACGCGTTCGCCGGCGAACACCTCGCCAGTGTAGATGTTGCCCTTCGAATCGGTCGCGATCATGTGCAGGCCGAAGAACTGCCCGCCGTTCTCGCCCATGCTGCCAAGCTGGCCGACCACCTTGCCGGTTTCGCGCTCGAGGAACCAGACATGGTTGTTCGTCAGGTCGGAGATGTAGAGATACTTCTGCGCCTTGTCGGGCGAAAAGGCGACGCCGCCCGTCGATCCACCGACGCCGGTGTATTCCGCCAGCTTGAACTCCTTCTTGAAGTTCCCCTGCTTGTCGGTGACGTGGATGCGATTGCCGTTGCGATCCGCCGCGTAGACGAGCCCGTCGTTCGAGAAGTTGAACGTGAGATGGCCGACGAATTCTTTCGCCATCGGACCGTTCGGTTTGTACTGGTGGTCCTCTTCCTTCGTGCTGATCTCGGTCAGCTTGTGACCATAGGCGCCCCAGCCGCGTTTGAACTTGAGCGTCGTCAGATCGAACACCATGACGCGCCCGCTGAGATAGTTGTCCGCGACATAGATCTCATTGGCGGGTTCGTCGACGCGAATCTCTTCGATGCCGCCGACGATCATCGGCGTCGTCGGCGGGTACTTCGCGCGGAACGCCGCGATCGCGGCCGCACGCGCCGCCGGGTCGACGTTGCCTCCACGACCGCCGCGGCCGGCCGCGCCAGGAGGCGGCGGCAGGAATCCAGCGACCGGACCCATGGTGCCCACACCGGGAGTGTGGGGAGGCACGCTGGTCTCCTCCTGGAACTTGTTTCCGTTTTCAAGCTCCGGGGTGTGCTCGATTGCGCCGACCAGCTTGCCGGTCTTCACGTCGTACTTCCGGACGGTGTTCTGTCCGAGGTAGGCGAAACCCTTGCTGTCGACGTCCATGCCGTGCCCCTGCGGAGCGCTGAACGAGCCGATGACCTTGCCGTCCTTGTCGAAGTGGATCATCGACGGCGGCAGGGTGCAGCAGTCCGCGATGCCGATTTCTTTTTCGAGCTCGATGTTCGTCAGGTCGTTCGGGCGGTCGTACGCCCAGACGGTGTCGTCCTTTGGATCGACGGCGAGACCGGTGACGCCGCCCATTTTCCAGTTATTCGGCAGCGGCCTCGGCCATCCTGGATCGAAGAGATACCGGGGACCGGACGGCGCCTGCTGCGCTCCCAGCGAGACGTACACGACGAACACGCCCAGAGCGATCGACACGACGACCGCGGCGGCGCGCAATTTCTTCTGCATGCTCATGGCCTCTTCCTCACATCCGCGACGTGCGGAGCGTTCAAGGTGAAGTGGCCGAATCGTAGCCCGGCCTCATGGGTGGGTGCAATACGGCGCTGGCAGCAGTCGGTGCGATTCCACGACGGGTGGTCGGTGCGATTCGCCTGCGGCGGGTCGGTGCAATTCGCCTGCGGCGGGTCGGTGCGATTCGCCTGCGGCGGGTCGGCGAGATTCGCCTGCGGCGGGTCGGTGCCATTCGCCTGCGGCGGGTCGGTGCAATGGGTGCTAACGCTTGACTTGGTATGATTCGAGGCGCGTGACAGATACTGGTCCCCCGTTGTCCATCGCAATCGTCGGTGCCGGCATGGGCGGTTTGACCGCCGCCGCGACACTTCGACTGTTCGGTTACGACGTCCAGGTTTACGAGCAGGCCGCGCGTTTTGCCCGCATCGGCGCCGGCATCCAGATGATGCCGAATTCGATGAAGGTTCTGCGGCGCATCGGCGTCGAAGAGCGCGTGCGCGCCACCTCGTTTCAGCCGTACTCGCACCTGAATCGGCAGTGGGACACGGGCGAGGTGATGCGGGAGCTGCCGATGCCGGAATCGCTCTTCGGCGCGCCGTATCTCTGCATGCATCGCGGCGACCTGCACGACGCGCTGCTGTCGGTGCTGCCCGACGAGATCATCCATCGCGGCAGGAAGCTCGTCGGGCTCGACGAACGCGGCAGCCGCGTGACGCTGACCTTCGAGGATGGGAGTCGGGCGGAGGCCGACGCGGTCATCGGCGCCGACGGTGTCCACTCGATCGTGCGCGACCTCATCATCGGACCCGACGCACCCATTCACAAAGGACGCATCGCCTACCGCGCCGTGTTTCCCTCGTCATTGATGGGCGGAGAGGACATCGGCGACTCACGTACCAAATGGTGGGGTGTCGATCGGCACATCGTCATCTACTACACGCGGCGCGACAAGACCGAAATCTATTTCGTGACGAGCGTTCCTGAACCGGCGGAGTGGTTGACGCGGGAGTCGTGGTCCGCCAAAGGCGACGTGCGCGAACTGCGGAAAGCCTATGAAGGCTTCCACCCGGATGTGTGCACGGTCCTCGACGCCTGTCCCGATTGTCATAAATGGGCCATTCTCGAGCGCGAACCGCTGGCAACATGGAGTCAGGGTCCCGTCGTGCTGTTAGGTGACGCGTGCCATCCGATGACGCCGTATATGGCGCAGGGCGCGGCGACGGCGATGGAGGATGCGGCGGTGCTGGCGCGTTGTCTGGCGGATGCGGACGGCGACGTGCGCGGCGCGTTCGCGCAGTACGAAACACATCGGAAGCCGCGCACTTCCCGGATTCAGGCGATCTCCAGCGCGAATACCTGGATGAAAGGCGGCAGCGACGATACCTCGTGGCTGTACGGCTACGATGCGTGGAATGTCCAGTTGAGCGAGCCGGCGCTCAATCCGGCGTCCTGAGGATGCTGTCGTTCACCCATCATCCGGCGCCCACGTCGCGTGCGCCGCGTGTCGCGTTGATCCACTCGCTCGCCCTCGATCGCAGCGTCTGGGACGGCGTCGTGGAACAGCTTCAGGATGAAGCGGAGATTCTGACGTTCGATTGCCGGGGTCATGGACGTTCGCCGCGCACGTCGGGTCCGTACACGACGCAATTGTTTGCTCGCGATCTTGCCGACCTGCTCGACCACGTCGGATGGGACAAGGCGCTCATTGCGGGCTGCTCGATGGGCGGAAACGTCGCGCAGGCGTTTGCCGCCGCCTATCCGCGACGCACGACGGCTCTCGGCCTTATTGACACCACCGCGTGGTATGGCCCCGACGCGCCGGCCAGGTTCAAGGAACGAGCGGACACGGCCCGAACGCAGGGGCTCCGCAGCATGATCGATTTTCAACTGACGCGCTGGTTCTCGGACGATTTTCGCGCGCGACATCCGCGGGTTCTCGAGCGAACCACCGGCATCTTCGTCGCCAATGACGTCGAGTGCTATGCGGCCTCATGCGAGCTGCTGGGCGCCGCGGACGCGAGGCCGCAGCTCGGCTCGTTCACGATGCCGACCGCCGTTGTCGTTGGCGAGGAGGATTTTGCCACGCCGGTAGTCATGGCGCGGCACCTTCACGAGGCGATACCGCAGTCGACGTTGAGCATCATTCCTGGCGCGCGGCATCTGACACCGATCGAGTTTCCGGACCGCATCGCGACGGAGCTGCGTGGCCTCCTCGGGCACATCTGACTTCCTGGCCGACGCGTCCAGGAACGCGCCGGCGAACGCGCTCGACGCGGCATCGCTGCTGGGGCGGCTCGAGAGCCTTCCGTTCTCGCGCTGGCATCTCCGTGCCCGCCTGATCGTCGGCAGCGCCACGTTCTTCGACGCGTTTGACGCGTTGTCGCTGGCGTTCGTCCTGCCCGTGCTCGTCCGGCTGTGGCATATCACACCCGCGGAAATCGGATGGCTGATTGCGATCGGATACCTCGGGCAGTTCGTCGGCGCGCTGGTGTTCGGATCGCTCGCCGAGCGATACGGGCGCATCCCGAGCGTTGCCGGAGCCACGGCGGTGATGTCGCTCATGAGCATCGCGTGCGCGCTCGCCGGGAATTTCGGAACGCTGCTGACGCTGCGGTTGATTCAAGGCATCGGCGTGGGCGGCGAAATGCCGGTCGCGGCCACGTATATCAACGAACTGTCGAAGGCGCAGGGCCGCGGGCGGTTCTTCCTGCTCTACGAGCTCATTTTTCCGGTTGGCCTGATGATGACAGGGCAGATTGGAGCAGTGCTGGTGCCCGCACTCGGATGGGAGATTATGTTTTTCATCGGGGGCATTCCCGGCCTGCTGGTGACTGCGTTGTTGCTGCGGCTGCCCGAATCGCCGCGATGGCTGGTTGCGAAAGGGCGCGTCGCGGATGCCGAGCGGGTGATACGCCAAATCGAAACAGGTGATTCGCGGTTCGTGGTTCGTGGTGGTTCGCGGTTCGCTCGCAGTCCGGCCGCCGAACCCCGAACGGCGAACTCCGAAGCAGGAGTGCTTAGAAGCCGCGCTTCCGAACTGCTCGCCGGACCCCTGCGCGGCCGAACGGTGGTCGTGTGGGTGTTGTGGGCCGCCGCCTATTTCATTACCAACGGCCTGAACAACTGGATGCCAACGCTCTACAGCAGCGTATACCACCTGAGTCTCGGTGAAGCTCTGCGCGCCGGTACGTTCAACAACATCGCGCAGGTCGCGATTCTGGTCGTGTGCGCGTTTGCGATTGACGCCGTCGGCCGGCGCCGATGGACCGTGCTGGGTTTCATCGTCGGCGGCGCGCTGCTGGCGATGCTTGGCACATTCGCGGCGCATTCGGTCACCGCCGTAATCGCGCTCGTGACGGTCAGCTACGGCATCGTTGGATCCGTCAACGCGGTCCTGTACCTCTACACGCCCGAGATCTATCCCACGCGGATCCGTGCGCTCGGAACCGGCGCCGCTACGTGCTGGCTGCGCCTCGCATCGGCGGCAGGGCCGGTGTTTGTCGGGTATCTCGTGGCGGCACAAGGGACAGCCGCGGTGTTCCTGATGTTCGCGGCAGCCGGCATCATTGGCGCGGCGGCGGCGCTCGCCATGCTCGAGACGCGCAACAAGCGCCTCGAGGACCTCGCCTCCTGAGCATTACCCCGGGTAACCGTGGAACTTTTCGCAGTTGTTGTGCGTTACTAAAACCAGGCGCCGGGATGATTCGCATGAGATACATGTTTCTTGCCGCAGTGTTCGCCACGACACTCTGCGGAACATCCGTGTACGCCCATCACTCATACGGCGCGTACTTCGAGAACCAGACGGTTACGATCGAAGGAACGATTGAGACGATCCGATTCGCGAATCCGCATGTCACGTTTGAATTACGGACCGATGCGGGAGACGTGTACAGCGCCGAGTGGCAGAACCTGATACAGCTTCGGCACGGGAATGTTGGCCCGGACACGCTCAAATCAGGCGATCGCGTCGTGGTCGTAGCGTCCCCGCCGCGCGACCCCTCGTCTCACAGAATCACCCTGATTCGAGAGGTTCGCCGCCCCTCCGATGGGTGGCTCTGGCGGCGGACGACGCGTCAGTAGTTCTCGCCCGCCCCTCGCCCCTTTAGATCCGCCGATCAGACTGTGTCGGTCCACCGATCGGACGTCCAATCCCGACACTCGGAATCTGTCACGACCGCGTCGCCGTGAGCCACGCTGGACCTGCTTTGCGCATTTACGGGCAGGAGGACCTGGCGATTGGCAGCCATGCGCAGAGGAATCGACTCGGACTGATGCGATTCAGCGACTCAGACTTTCATTAATGCACACACCGGGATTCGTGTCGAACGACCTCCGGCGGCCCAGGACCAAATCTCGCAGCAGGCGCGTCGCAAGTAACCGCGCGGTTACGCGAGCGCTATTCGCCGATGATCTGAATCACGATTTCGCGGCGGCGCGAGCGGGTGTCGAATTCGAGCAACGCGATCTGCTGCCACTGACCGAGCATCATCTCGCCGTCGCGAAACGGAATCGTCACTGATGGACCGAGCAGCGCCGCACGCACGTGGCTCGATCCGTTGTCGTCGCCCCACCGCAGGTGATGCTCGTACTCGCCGTTGCGCGGTGCCAGCTGATCGAACACCTCATTCACATCGTGCAGCGCGCCGGGCTCGAACTCGATCGTCGTCAGCCCCGCCGTCGAGCCGACGACGAATACGTTGACGATCCCCGCGCGGATGCCGGATTCGGCCACAGCGCGAGCGACCGCGCGCGTGACGTCATGGGCGTCGCCCTGACCTTTCGTTGAGATCTCGTGCTTATGCGTCGCCACCAACTGTTTCACCTATTGCACCTATTGCACCGACCCGAATTCCACCTCGCACCAACCGAAGGCCACCTCGCACCGACCCGAATTCCACCTCGCACCAACCGAAGGCCACCTCGCACCAATGCTATTCAATCGCCTTCACGATATCCTCGACGACCTTCTTGGCGTCGCCGAAGACCATCATCGTCTTGTCCATGTAGAACAGCGGATTGTCGACGCCCGCATAACCTGCGGCCATCGATCGCTTGTTGACGACGACGGTATGCGCCTTGTGCGCTTCCAGGATCGGCATGCCATAGATGGGGCTGCCTGGCTGTTCGGCGAGCGGGTTGACGACGTCGTTGGCGCCGAGGACGAACGCGATATCGGTGCTGCCGAAGTCGGCGTTGATGTCTTCCATTTCGAAAACCTGGTCGTAAGGAACTTCTGCTTCCGCGAGCAGCACATTCATGTGTCCCGGCATGCGTCCAGCGACGGGGTGAATTGCGTAGCGGACCTTGACCCCTTTCTTCAACAGCTTGTCCGCCATCTCTTTCGTGGCATGCTGCGCGCGCCCGACCGCAAGTCCGTAGCCGGGGACGATGATGACGCTGTCGGCGTTGGTCAGGAGAAACGCGACGTCTTCCGCGGAACCCGATTTCACCGCCTTCTGCTGAACGCCGGTGGCGACCGCGCCCTCCGCGGCGCCGAAGCCGCCCAGAATGACGCTGAAGAATGACCGGTTCATTGCCCGGCACATGATGTAGGAGAGGATTGCCCCGGACGAGCCCACCAGCGAGCCGGCGATGATCAACATCGAGTTGTTCAGCGAAAACCCGATCCCCGCCGCCGCCCATCCGGAATAGCTGTTGAGCATGGAGATGACGACCGGCATGTCGGCGCCTCCAATCGGGATGATCGTCAGCACGCCGAGGACGAACGCGATGGCGGTCATCGCGATGAACGGCGGCCATTGCGACTCAGGGGACGAGGCGAAGAACACCAGTCCCGCTCCGATCATCACGAGTGCAAGCAGCAGGTTCACGATGTGCTGCCCTTTGAAGACGACGGGCGCGCTCGAAAACAGGCGGCTGTACTTCCCGAGGCCGGCCAGCTTGCCGAACGCAATGATCGAACCCGAGAAGGTGATCGCGCCGATGAACGTGCCGAGGAACAGCTCCAGCCGGTTGCCACGCGGCATCGGCACGTCCAGGCTGAAGGCGGACGGGTCGTTGACGACGGCAAACGCGATGAGCACCGCTGCCAATCCGACCAGCGAGTGCATCGCCGCGACCAGTTCCGGCATCTGCGTCATCTGGACGCGGCGCGACACGATGACCCCGATGACCGCGCCGACCCCAATCGCGACGCGAGCCAGATCGATTCGATTGGCAATAGCAAACGTCGTGACGATCGCCACCGCCATCCCCACCATGCCGAGCAGGTTGCCGCGGCGCGCTGTTCGCGGATGCGACAGTCCCCTGAGCGCGAGGATGAAGAGAACGCTCGCGACCAGGTAGGAAAGGGCGACCTCGTTTGCCGACATCACCGCGCTTTCTGTTCCGGTTCCTTCTTCTTGAACATCTCCAGCATGCGCAGGCTGACGAGGAAGCCGCCGAAGGTATTCACAGACGCCAGCGCGACGGCGATCGTGCCGAGGAGCACGCCGACGCCGCGCCCGGCTGAGCCCGACGCGAGAATCGCACCAACGATGATCACGGAGCTGATCGCATTGGTGACGCTCATCAGTGGTGTATGGAGCGCCGGTGTCACGTTCCACACGACGTGGTAGCCGACGAAGACGGCGAGGACGAAGACCGTGAGGTTGGTGACAGTGTGGTCCATACGGTGTCAGGGATCAGGTGTCAGGTATCAGGGGTGGTCTAGGTGTCAGGTGTTAGGGGTTAGGTTTCAGGCATGACGACGTGCCCGTCGGCGCAGACGAGCGCCCCTGCGATGATTTCATCTTCACGGTTGATGGTGAGCGTACCCGACTTGCGATCGATGAGCAGATTGACGAACGCCAGCAAGTTACGTGCGTAGAGCGCGCTCGCGTCGGCGGCAAGCATAGCGGGGAGGTTCGAATAGCCCACGAGTGTAACGCCATGTTTCACGACGACCCGATCCTTTTCCGTCAACGGGCAGTTGCCGCCCTGTTCGACGCCGAGATCGACGATGACGGCGCCAGGTTTCATCGATCGCACGGTGTCCTCTCGCAGGAGGATTGGGGCCGGCCTGCCGGGCACGAGCGCCGTCGTGATGACGATATCCGCCACGCGCGCCCGCTCGTCGATGAGCGCTGCCTGCCTGCGTTGATAGTCTTCGCTCATCTCGCGGGCGTATCCCCCGGCTGTTTCCGCCTGACGGCGCTCCTCGTCGGAAACAGGTACTTCGACGAATTTGGCGCCCAACGACTCGACCTGTTCTTTCGTCGCGGGACGCACATCGAACGCTTCAATGACCGCTCCGAGCCTTTTCGCCGTTGCGATGGCCTGCAGTCCGGCTACGCCGGCGCCAAGGACGAGCACGCGCGCCGCCTTGACGGTGCCAGCCGCTGTCATCAACATCGGCATGAACCGGCCGTATTCGTTCGCGGCGAGGATCACGGCCTTGTACCCGGCAATATTCGCCTGCGACGACAGCACGTCCATCGTCTGCGCACGGGTGATGCGGGGCAGTCGCTCGAGCGCGAACGCGGTCACGCCTCGGGCCGCAAGCGCATCCAACCCCGCCCGATCGTGCGGCGCAAGCAGTCCGGCGACGATTGTCCCCGGCCGCAGCATGGCAAGTTCGCACGAATCCGGACCGCGCACCTTCAGCAGGAGGTCAGCGTCCGTGTAAACCTCGGCTGCAGTCGCGACGATCGTGGCGCCAGCGGCCTTGAAGTCTTCATCCGCGATTCGCGCGCCAGCGCCGGCGCCAGCCTGCACGGCTACCGTTGGCGACGGGCCGGCGGTGAGTTTCTTGACTGTTTCGGGAGTAGCAGCGACGCGCGTTTCGCCCGGGCGAATTTCGGTGGGAATCGCGATCCGCATTCGGTGTTTGTCCGTCCCTGCGCCGTACGCCGGACAGGCAGTGATTCAGTATAGCTGCGGT
>Ga0310810_10005736_pt1 | contig 13930 bp, 9 predicted proteins | sample NCmetagenome_FD_207641 | JGI IMG/M metagenome (GOLD analysis project Ga0310810, IMG submission 207641) | Soil microbial communities from experimental microcosm in Duke University, North Carolina, United States - NC | ecosystem: Engineered > Artificial ecosystem > Soil microcosm > Unclassified ... | reverse complement strand
CAGACATTATTTTTCCTTCAATCTCGTTGCGATTTCCCTTCCGGAAAGTTTTCCCTGGGCCATCAGGTATTTCATTAAATAAAGCTTCTGCATAAGTAAGCGAAATCGTAGCATCATTTCCTTTACTAAAGATCATTTCGGGATAGGCGTTGGTCAGAAATGACTGGTCGAGTAAAAAACTTGCCTGCGTGTTTGCCGGTATATTCAACGAAGCCTTTGCAGAAGGGAAGGTAGCCGGAATGGTAACTCCTTCAGACTTTCGTACCGATGCAAAACGTTGTGGCGTTAACTCAACTTGTGGCAACGGAGACGGCACCAGCATCCAGTCGGCAATATCAACGGTCCCTTTTGGTGTCGCACTTCGCCACCCTACTTTCGCTGCAATACGCCATGCGTTATCATCATAATCATTTTTCATCCATCCGTCCGGCATGGCATGCATGTCAATCAATTCCCCGGGGCCGGCTACATAGTAGGTATTGTAACCCACTCCGCCGGTTAGTGGTCTGTATGCCGCATTTCTTATACATTTCCAGGTTTCGTTTGTGTTGACCATTTCCTCGTTGACAGTATTGCCCTGCAGTAAAAAACCTGTTCTGTTTGATATCTGTCCTTCGGGTCTCTGTTCGCCCTCATTCCATACCACTGCAGCAATCGTGTTGTTTCCCTGCACCAGCTTAGAGGCAATGTCAACAGTTTCGAAATTCCAATGGTTGAGGTCATTTCTCGCCGGCCCGAGTGAAACAAGCTCTTCATTTATTATTAGCGCATATCGATTATCACCCGAAACATGCACAATAAAATTTGCCGGTTTTTCGGCAATTGCAAATTTTTTTCGGAAATAGTATACTCCATAAGTCACGGGAGAGATATCGGGAACTGTAATCCAATATGCGGACCATTGTTTATTCAGTAAATCCGGGTTAATTTTTTGCGGGAGTAAAGCCTGCATGCCGGCAAGCATAACGAGCAACGTCAATGAAATTTTCCTCATAACAGTATTTGCGTGGTTGGTTTTAAGTTCACTATTTTGAAATTTCAAAATGATAGGTCCCTGATCCGATGGTCACCACTACGTTTCCATTAGATGCTCCTTCAGTGATTACATCCTTCGAAGAACTAATTGACGCGCCGCCTTCTTTTACCTTGTCAGCATTTGCAGCAGGAAGATAAACAGTCGCCCGGGTGTTGGCGGGTATTTCGATGTCGAGGATGGTTTTATCGTTTTCAATTTTCCAGGCGCTGCTGGTTTTGCCGTAATATGTTTGCAAAGTTGCAACCGCATTGGTAAGTCCTCCGCCAATTGTCGGTTTAATCTTCATCAGCCTGTATCCCGGCGCTGATTCGTCAGTATCCAGGCCCGCCACCACACGATACATCCAATCGCCAATGGCTCCATAGGCATAATGATTAAAAGAATTCATGCTTGCGGTTTGAAAACTGCCGTCCGGTTTTATTCCATCCCATCGCTCCCAAATAGTGGTAGCACCCATCTTTACCGGGTATAGCCACGAAGGATATGTCTCTTGCATTAATAAGGTATACGCCACATCAGAATAGCCGTACCGGCTAAGCACGTGGCATATATACGGTGTTCCCAAGAATCCTGTTGTTATATGATTATCGTAGCGCTTTATGTTATTCACCAGTTTCTCAGCCGCTGATTTTCTCAGCGAATCGGGCAGCATGTCAAAATTCAACGCAAGAACATATGCGGTTTGCGTGCCTGATATCAGCCGGCCATTCGGCGTGACATATTCTTTTACAAAAGCATCTTTAATGTTTTTTAGTAATGTGGTATATTTCGCAACATCATCTGCCTTTCCCAATACCATTGCTGTTTTAAGGACCAGGTCCGTTGAATGAGCAAAAAAACATTGTGCTATCAGGTATTTATCCGTTACTGCGGAAAGCCCGTCCCTGTCGTCATCGAGTGCATAAAACAGCCAGTCTCCAAAATGAAAGCCCGTGTTCCAAAGATAATTTTTGCTATTCCGTTCCATAAAACCAACCCAGGCTTTCATACTTTCAAATTGCTTTTCGAGTATCCGTTTATCGCCATAGGCGAGATACATATTCCACGGAATAATGGTAGCTACATCTGCCCAACCGGTTGAACCCGCGGATCCCGGCCCCAAGACGTTCGGTATCACAAACGGAACATTGCCTTCCATTTGATCGGCTTCAACGTCCCTTAACCATTTTGCAAAAAAATTATTGACGCCGAAATTAAAAGCCGCCGTACGGGAAAAAGCCTGTGCATCACCGGTCCATCCAAGTCGTTCGTCACGTTGCGGACAATCGGTCGGAACATCAAGAAAATTTCCCCTTTGTCCCCATTGGATATTATGCTGGAGTTGATTGATCAACGGGTTTGAAGAGGAAAATGTTCCATTCATCTTCATGTCAGAATACAATGTAATGGCTGTAAAATTTTCCGGCTTTATTTCGCCGGGATAATCAACGAGCTTGATATATCGAAAACCATAAAACGTAAAATGCGGTTCGAAGTTTTCCTGTTCCCCTCCTTTTAAAATGTAATTAGCTGTGGCTTTTGCCGCCCGTAGGTTTTCAATATAAAAATTTCCATTTTTGTCCAATACTTCTGCATGCTGAATGGTGATCTTGTCGCCCGCATTGCCTCTTGCTTTTACTGCCACCCAGCCTACGAGGTTTTGTCCAAAATCAATAACCTGCTCGCCGGTTGGGGTCTTAAATATTTTTAAAGGTTTAAATGTTTCCCTTTTTTTAATGGGTTCATTATACGTGGCAAGCAGGTTGTCATAACCGTATCCCTGTTCTTTAACCCCGGACCACTGGCCATCATTGTAACCCGGAGAGGACCATCCGCTCTTTGCCGCCCTTGCATCAAAAGTTTCGCCATGATAGATTTCTGAATAGGTAATTGCACCGACGGAGGATTTCCAGGAGTTATCAGTTACAATTAGATCTGTACTGCCGTCGCTGTATTCTACCCGGAGTTGAAACAGTAATCCAAGGGTCTTTCCAAAAACGTTTTTATTATTTTGCCAGGCGAGGTAACCGCGGTACCAGCCATTTCCGACCGCGACACCCACTGCATTATTACCTTTTTGAAGAAGATTCGTTACGTCATATACCTGGTATTGCAATCGCTTCTTATAACTTGTCCATCCCGGCGTGAGGTAACAATCCCCTACCCTCTTTCCGTTGATCTCAGCTTCATACATACCGTGTGCGGTAATAAAAGCGGTGGCAGAATGGATCTTCTTTTTAGCAGTAAACGCTTTACGAAAATATTGCGCCGGCCTGTTTATGGTGTCTTCAGCAAAATCAGCTTCAATCCATTTAGCTTTCCAGTCTTCTTTATTCAGCAATGCCATTTGAAACGTTGCCGGTGCACTCCACTCCGAAGCCCCTCCGTTATTGTCCCATGTTCTAACCTGCCATTGATATTTCATCGTGGACTGCAGCGCAGGCCCACCGTAGAGTACCTGTACAGATTGGGCAGATGCCACTTTACCCGTTGACCAAACTTCCTTCTTTCCTGAACTGAGTTTTATTTCATAGGCAGCCTGGAGCGTATTTCGTTTGGGGCTGGAAAGCTGCCAGCTAAAACGTGGCTGCTGCACGTCAATGCCGATGGGGTTGACGAGGTTTTCAATTAGCAGGTTTTGCACTTTTAACTGGGCAAAGACGGATAAAAGAATTATCTGAAGATTAATTACTAAGAGAGCCATCTTTTTCATACCGGCGAGCTTTAAATTTTAGGGTTTTTCCAAAGGAATACTCCGAAGGAGTCCTTCGGACCTTCGGGGAAGTTATGAAAATCAGGTAATCTACACACAACTCTCTTTTAAACTGTCCTCTCCTGTCCGTCTCCGCGAAACTATGGTCAATTTATTTGTAATTTTCGTCTAATTGCGATTGCAGATGACAACCGAAAACATTTACCGCCTGATTTATTTTGATGAATACTCTATCACCCCCAAATACCTGCAATTAACACATTCTATTCTGAAAGGGATTGAAGAAGGCAAGATCGGGAAGGACTATATTTTGCCTTCCATAAATGATCTCAGTTTCGAGCTGGAAATAAGCCGGAACACAGCAGAAAAAGCGTACCGGCATTTAAAACAACTGGGGGTGGTAAATTCAGTTCCCGGAAAAGGATATTTTATCAGCCGTTCCGATTTTAAACAAACGATCAGTGTCTTCCTGTTTTTTAATAAGCTAAGCGCACATAAAAAACTTATTTATGATTCATTCGCTGCCACCTTAGGTGAACAGGCAAACATTGATTTTTATATTTATAACAACGATTTTTCCTTGTTTAAAAAAATCTTGACGGAAAAATCGGCGGACTATACACATTACGTGATCATTCCCCACTTTATTGAAGGCGGGGACAATGCGCATGAAATCATAAATGAAGTAGCCGGCAAAAAATTGATCCTGCTGGACAAACTGATTCCCGGGATCAGGGAAGAACACGGTGCGGTATATGAAAATTTTGAAAAAGACATTTTTGGTGCGTTGAAGGAGGCATTGCCGCGACTGAGCAACTACCAGAGGTTAAAAATCGTTTTTCCATCCTATTCCTATTTTCCCGACGAAATACTGAAAGGCTTCCAAAATTTTTGCCAGGAATACGCTTTCGATCACGTGGTCGTGCATGATATAAGAGAAGAAGAAATAAAAAATGGTGAAGTCTACATTAACCTGATGGAGGACGATCTGGTGGTACTGCTGGAGAAAGTAAAGCAAACAAAACTTGAACCTGGTAAAAATGTAGGCATCATCTCATACAACGAAACGCCGTGGAAAAGATTTATTCTCGAAGGAATCACTACAATTTCTACCGATTTTAAAAAAATGGGAGCCATCGCAGCAGAAATGGTGCTTAGCAATGAAAAAAAACGGGTGGAAGTTCCATTTACACTTACAGTTCGCAATTCCTTATAAGTGCGATGCCGGTTTCAACAGAAAATATGAATTAAGCCTCATGCATCCACTTGCGAAAGGTGGCAGCCGTCTCCTGGCTGATGATAATACACGGATTGAATCCCGGAATGTCCATGTCGACTCTGATCTTTACTTTTTCAAACGACCGAAAACTCCTGATGTGATCAATATTTATTATGTACTGGCGATTGGCCCTGAAAAATACAAGTGGATTCAACTTTTTTTCCAGCTCAGCGAGTGTATACCCGGACAAATACTTTTTACCGGATTGGTCAACAACAAAAACAATTTTACTCTCCGTGTAAAAGAAAACGATGTCCTCAAGTCGCAGTAGAACACTTTCAATTCCCTTTTGGACTAGCAACCTTGTCTTTGCCTTCCTGATACCAATAAGTGGCGGTGAGCCCTCCAGAAAGTTTATGGGATCCCCGTTTAAAGTTACGATCGCAAGGTTTTTACTCATAGAGGTTAACTTTTTGCTTTTAACGCAGAGAAAGGAGAAAAGGAGTTTACGCGGAGAATTTATTAACTATCCCCGTGAATACATTTTAGTTTTACCCGAAAATATCTCATTAGTAACACCGACGCCCTGCAAAAATTGACATTTTGCGCGAACGATTAAGCGGGGTATTTCCAATTGTTATTTCTTTACACTTTCACGGTACTGCTGTGGCGAAAGACGGAATCTCTTCTTAAAAAGCTTGCTGAAAGAACTTGTATCCCTGAAACCGGTAAGGAAGCACATATCCGCAAGTGTGGCATCCGAGTTTGTAAGAATGTCGATGGCCCTGTCCATCCTGCGGTTAATCAAATATTGATAAGGAGTTTGCTGAAAATTTTTCTTAAACTGCCGGAGCAGATGAAATGGCGACATCAACGCAATTTTGGAAAGCGATTCAAGTGTAATACCCTCGTTAGGGCATGAATCCATATAATCTTTCACCTCGTTGAGCCTGCGGTATATTTCCCTTTTGGTTGAAGACCTGGCCGCATCTACATTTCTTATCTCCCGGATAAGCTCTTTGTTGTTTTGAATCAACGCGCTTAACAAAAAATAAAGTGTTTCACTAATAGGCGCTTCATTTTCCCGGAAATCCCTGGTCAGTGACCGCACTTTAAATATTAACGGGGAAACAAGGTTGTTGTGTTTGTAAAGTTTCTCTTCAACAAAAACCAATTCGTTCGGCGGCTCAAAGGGCCGGTCCAACAATTTGTCGGCCGAAACAGCCAACACTCTTCTCACATCTCTTTGATACTCCCAATTGAAATTAATAGTAAGTGATTCTACATTGTTGCCGGGCTCTATATAACTTGAATAAGTGGTGCCTTCATTCAACAATAAAAAGTTTTCATCCGATACCGCATATTTACAACTGCCTTTCTGGTAAAACTCGCCTCCGCTGAACGCACACTTTACAGAAAGAGGACCCCAATGAACCGGGTAATAAACGTTTTTGCCACGGCAATGAATGATAACATTTGAATGGTTAAACTGCGATATCCATTCCTCACGGCTAAAGTCACCGGAATTTGCGTCGGGAAAGACATCAATTAAACGCAGCGGATGATTCATGCTTCTCATGCAGGGCTACCAGCTAATTGTCGGTGTTACAATATTAGTGCAGCAAACTTGTATTGTCGCTGCACTTCAAAACAAAAAGCGATCGTCTTCCGGGTCACCCGTGAGAAGGCAATGTGTTATGTATGAATTATTTAAAAAAAATGGCTGGCCAAATAGCCAACCATTCGTACAATTTCAGGCTAACAGGCGGAAAAAGTCAATAATGACCATGCCTGTTTCACTGATATCCTTTATAACTGAGACTCTTAAAACAACGGCCTGCCCTGGTAATAGTCGAGAATTTTTGTTCTCAACACGTAATCGTACTTCGCAATGATGAGGTTTATATTTGACCGGTCGAGACTGTTTTTAGTAATGAGGTAATCGATGGAAGTTCCGACTCCCTGCTGGAAGCGGACGCCTGCTGCCCTGAACGACTCGCCAAAAGCATCTACCTGGGTCAAAATAGTTTTGTAGCGGTCTGCGGCAGTATTCATATTAATATAGGCGCGTTCAATGTCCTGGTTCAGTTGAATCTTGGTCGTGCTTTCAGCCAACACCGTATTTTGATAAGTGAGCCTTGCCTGCTTCACCCGGTTTCTTTGAGACAGTGCGTTAAATATCGGTACAGTGAGACTAAATCCGAAAGAGTTACTGATGTTGTTGTTCAATTGGTCCTTGTACCCGATTTTGTTGGTGCTGAAATTATCCTGTTTGTAAATGACCGGTGATTGCGACCCGTTTACTACCACGTAGTCTTTTGAAACAAAATCAGTGGTATTAATATAGGTGTTATTGGTAGCTACGCTGGAATAGTTGGTAAAGAATGTGCCTCCAAATGTCAGCCTCGGATAGAGCAGACCTTTGGCCACTTTAATCCCTTTTTCAGCGCTTTTCTTCCGAAACTCAGCAGCTTTCACCAACGCAAGATTTTCCAATGCGGTCTGATATATTTTGTCCGGTGTATCGCCATAGCCTGCCGCAATGGTTTCAGGTTCTATTTTTTCCAGCAAGAGGTCTTTCTTATAAGGAATGTTCATCAACTGGCAAAGGCTGATTTTTGCAAGCTCCAGGGAGTTTTCCGTTGCGATTATGTTTAACTTATCCGAAGCATACTGGCCCTTAAGGTCGGAAAGATCAGAGGGTTTGATGGCACCTTCTTTATTTAATAATTCCAGTCGCTCCACCTGCTGGGCGGTTAGGTTGGCCTGGTTGTTTGCCTGGACAAGCTGGTCCGCATTGCTTAGCACCTGGAGGTAAGCCAGGATGATAGATATCGTCAAAACATCTTTTTGCTGCTGCCAATCCATGGAGGCAGCTTTGAAGGTCATTGAGTTTTGCTTGATGTTATTCAAAATCGACAAACCATTAAATAACACGATTCCGCTGTTCACATTGTAATTTGAAGAACTGAACGATTCTGTGACGGGTTGATTGGTGAATGGGTCAATGCTCCGTCCCTGGTTAAAGCTATGTGCCGCAGATGCATTGAGGTCAGGCAATACATTTAGCCTGGATTGTTTCCAGTTGGCTTCATCACTTTGCATTTGTAAATGCGCTTGCTGCACATCGAGATTGTTGGCCAGACCCGTTTCAATACATTGTCGCAGGGTCATGGTCGTTTGCGCAAATACCTGCAATGTTGCCAACAGTCCTGCCATCACACTAAAAAAAAACTTATTCATTTTATACATTCATTTCTCGTATTAATAATTATAGGATCTCTACCCCGCACACTCCTTTTTTATAAAAAATTGTATCGCTGTTACGGGGAACTTGGAAATAAGACCCTAGTGCTGAACTGCCGAGGTTTCCACTCTTCTTTCGATCATACCATCCAGCAGGTGAATGATGCGCTTCCCATAGGACGCATTTTTTTCTGAATGTGTGACCTGGATAATAGTTACACCTTCGTCATTAAGCTGCTTAAACAAGTCCATAATCTCTTCGCCCTGCTTTGAGTTAAGATTTCCCGTAGGCTCATCCGCGAGGAGCAATTTTGGTTTAGCGATCAAAGCCCTTGCAATACCTACGAGCTGCTGTTGACCTCCTGACAACTGGGTGGGAAAAAGATCTTTCTTACCAACAATTTGAAACCGGTCCAGCATATCGGCTACCATGGCTTTCCGCTCCGAACCTTTTATGTCCTGGTAAATAAGCGGGGTCTCTATGTTTTCATAGACAGTCAGCTCATCAATAAGATGGTAAGCCTGGAATACAAACCCGATATACTGTTTATAAAGAGATGACCGTTGTTTTTCTTTCAATTTATGCACAGACTCATGAAGAAAATTATACTCTCCTTCATTGAACTCATCCAGCATTCCAATCACATTTAATAAAGTTGATTTCCCCGAACCTGACGGACCCATGATAGAAATAAACTCACCCTCCTTCACAAAAAGGTTGATATCCTTTAAAATGAATGTGCGGTTATTGCCGGTGTTGATCCACTTGTAGATGTGTTTTAATTCGAGCATAAAAAGGTTTTTGTTTTAAATATCAATATTTTTTATTCATTCGCTGGGCCACCTGTCACATTGGAGCAAGCCCGTTGCTAAGACGTCTGGACATTCCTCAATGTTACTCCCCGCTTCTCTTACAATTGGCGATTCCCTGCCTGCCGGCATCTCACTCAGTTCGTAATGCCTTAACCGGGCTTTCAACAGCAGATTTAATAGTTCTTATACTTAGTATCAGCATAGCGATCACCAGCATCCCCACACCGGTAGCGGCAAATACCCACCAGCTAAGCGAGGTCCTGTACACAAAATCCTGCAGCCAATTATTCATTACCCACCACGCGAGCGGCAATGCTATTAAAAATGCCACCACGACAAGTGTTAAAAAATCTTTAGATAGCAAAGAGACGATTTGTGCAACAGTAGCGCCCAGCACTTTTCGCACCCCGATCTCTTTGGTCCTGGTGCTGGTAATATACATGACCAGGCCCAGCAATCCGAGGCAACTGATAAAAATGCATAACCCTGCCGACCATTTCAGCAAACGGGAAATGTTTTGCTCGGTCTGGTAAAAATTGGCAATGCTTTCATCGTAAAACTGGTATTTGAAATCATCTTCCGGGTATATTTCCTTATAAAATTTTTCAATTTTGGACAAGGCTCTTTTCCATGATTCTCCATCTTGTCCCCGGGGTTTCAGCGCCAGGTGAAATGTAAAGCTATTATCTATAGCGGAAGAAAAGGCAAGCGGCTTAATGGCCTGGTGCGTTGACTTGGTATGAAAATCTGATATAACTCCTGTAATGGGAACATTATGATCCCTCTCAATAAAATGACCTATGGCATCCGCCGGTTTTGAAAAGCCCAGGGACCTCGCATAGGTTTCATTGATTATAAATTCTTTTGTGGTATCGCTTTGCCGAAGATTTTTACCGGCAATAAGTTTCATTTTATACAAGTCAAAATACCCGGTATCTGCATATTTCATCTCTACCATTGTTTCTGAAATTTTATCCCCATTCTTAAATTTCATCGTGTTGGTAGTAGTATTACCGGATGCAGGAGGAGAGCCTGCCAGGCTTAACTTCTCAATTTCAGGAATGGTTTTCAATTTTTCCATCAAGATAAACCGGCGGTTATCTTTTTGGTCAGAAAAAATATTCCATTCGGCATTAAAGTAAACAATAGCATCCCGTGCATAGCCAAGCTCCTTATTTAAAGAATAATGCACTTGCTTACTCACCACTAATGTTGCAATGATTAAGAACTGGGCGATCACAAATTGAGTAACCGTTAATGTTTTTCTTAGCCATGCTTTACGGGTTTGTGCGGTCCCTTCATATGCCTGGTTTTTTAAGACAGTTACTGGTTTGAATTTTGTAAGAACCAGGGCGGGATAAAACCCGGATAAAACGGTAACGACTATAATTAACACAAACAGAAATAGCCATACATGCGGCTGGTTCAGTGAAGCAAAAGATATTTCCGGCGGAATAAAATCACTGAATATTTTCAACAGCCAGGGGGTAATTACAACAGATAGTAAGGTGGCTAGAAAGGTGAGTAAAAATGTCTCGTTTAAAAATTGAAAAATCAATTGTCCTTTTCCGCCGCCCAGTGTTTTTCGAATACCGATCTCCCTTGCTCGTTGTGTTGCTTGCGCTGTAGTGAGATTAATAAAATTGATACACCCCAATAATAAAAGAAATGAGGCAACAGCCAGCAACCCATATAAAGTAGGTTTATGCGCCTGCCGCTGTTCAAACGCATCATAGTCCGGGTTGAAATGAATATCCGCCAACACCTGGAGAAAATGCCGGGTATTATCTTTTTCTGGTTCTTCTTTTCTTTTTTCACGATGCTTATTCCGTAAAACGATAAGTTGTTTTTCAATTTGAGCTGGCTTAACCCCATTTTTTAGTTTCACAAACATTTGCGAACCGGAGTTGATACTGCCCCATTCTTCCCAGTTCCAGTGGTTCTTTAAAGCCGTATTTTCTATTGTGGCTCTTGAAATAAATTCCTTAAAAGTAAAATCCGTTGGTCTATTAAAATCTTTGATTATGCCGGATATTATAGCCTTGATGGAATCGTCATAAACGATCTCACGCCCGAGTATATCTTTTGGCGCTAAGGCGGAAAAATAAGTTTTGGCCCTGCTTTCCGTTATCACTACCTGGAAAGGATCTTTCAACGCCGTTTGAGGCGAACCTGCAAGCCATTGATAATTGAATATTTTGAAATATTCTTCATCCGCGTATATAATATTCGGTTGATTTCTGAAAACCGTAGGAGACCGGCTGTCCGTCAAAGGAATTGCAACTTTGCGACCATAAGAAGTAACAAAATGAGTAATTCCTTCAAGGCCTGTCACTTCATTACGGGTTGCCTGCACAGTCGGGACTGGAACGCCTGAATTATGAATTGTCAGGTCAGGAAATTCGATTTTAGATACTACCCGGTAAATCCGGTTCCCATCTTTATGAAAAGCATCAAAATTGAACTCAAACTGGACGATCAGGTAAATGACCAGTGACGCACTTATACCTATGGCCAATCCGGCTATATTAATTAGCGAGAAAAATTTGTGTCGCCTTAAGTTTCTAAAGGCCACCATCAGATAATTCGCAAACATAAAACCGATCTTTATTTTGGATAACTGTCCGCTGTTCGTACCCAACAGGCATGCCAATAGCTAATTCAGCTAAGATCAATGATTTGTAGAAGGTTTCTTTACACAGGTGTACGAAAACGTACAGTTTACGTACATTTTCGTACATCATGATGCTCAGTTTAAAAAGGGTTCCATTGAGGCCCATACCGCCGGGAAATTGCAAAAGAATATAACGTGAGAGCAGTTCGGGATCAGCGAGACCTGCGCATTACTGATATATTTTGCGCATTGTATGAATTCATCAATAGTGCTATAACCATCCCGGTCGCCATTCATTAATAAGGCCGGGCATTTGATCTTTTCAAATGTCTCCTTGCTCATGTAATCCGTATTATACATGGTATTAAGCCAGGAGAGCGATTCATTCCATCTTTCCTTTTCCGGCATTAGTCTCAAACGCCCCGAAAAGAAAGATGAATCGGATTTCATAAGGCTTTCACTTGAGTAATTAAGTTTTTCATGCTGCCTGCCCTGAGGCCGGTCACCCACTCCCATCACAATTAGCTTATTTACCAATTCGGGATACATAGCGGCAAGTTTCAACGCGCTAAGTCCGCCATCACTAAAGCCAATGACGATAACGCTGTCTTTTGTTATACTTCTGATGACTTTATAAGCATCCTCGGCCCTTTGTTTATAGCTGTAGGGTTGTTTGCCGATCTCTGATTTTCCATGGCCGCGTGTTGCTATGCAAATTACCTGGTGATGTTCGGCAAGCTTAGGTATAAAGGGAGCAAATTCATCAATATAGCCGTATACACCGCCGTGCAACATCACAACCGGTTTTCCTTTACCGCCTGCCTGTCCGGTAGGCAGGTAGATTTCATAATAGATTTTGGTTCCGCCTACATCGATATAATGTCCCGCTGCGGGGTTATTACCATAAGGCACATTCTGCGAAATGCAAGCGTTGGCAATTAATATAGCCAATAATCCAAAAAATATCTTTTGCATATTTTAATTCGTCGATTATTTAGAATTGTTCATGAGTTATAAGTTACGAGTTATTAGTTATGAGTTATGAGTTATGAGTAATGAGTCATCAGCAATCAGGCATCCGTAATTATTCACTTCTCAATGCTTTCACTGGGTTAGCAATGGCCGCTTTCACTGCCTGCGTACTTATAGTTAACAACGCAATTATTACAGCAATAGTTCCTGCAAGCAAGAATATCCACCAATTTATTTGAATACGATAGGCAAAATTCTGCAGCCATTGGTTCATAAAATACCATGCCGCGGGTGACGCAAGAATAAATGCAATGATCACGAGCATTAAGAAATCACCCGACAATAATCTCACTATGCTCTGCACGGAAGCCCCAAGCGTTTTGCGGATGCCTATTTCTTTGGTCCGTTGTACCGCCATAAAACTGATGAGCCCCAACAAGCCAAGACAGGCAATAACAATAGCCAGGATAGTAAACGATGCCAAAATTTTGGCAAGTCTTTCCTCCGCCTTGTACAGATCGTTAAAAACATCATCCATAAAATAATACTCAAACGGATTTTCAGAATCAAATTTGCTGTGGATCCGACCCAATTCATCAATGATGGTTGGAATATTAGTGCCCGGATTGATTTTTGCAAACAAACATCCACCCTTACCATTCCATTGAGCAGCGCTATCATCATCGGTTGTAACTGATAAAAGCAAACCGTCTATTTTGTATTCGAGTGAGGACCAATTAAAATCTTTTAGTACACCCGCTACCTCAAACTGATCCACTTTTTGATTGATGGGGTTTTGCCCAAGGCTTAATTTCTCCACTCCTGTTTCATTAAGTACAATTTTATTTTTTGTTCTGTAAAAAAAAGAATCCGATGGCGGCAATTTCCATTTCAGCCCCAACATGGGAATAAATTGCTGGTCCACGTCCAGCGTTGGCATCAGGATCATCTTACCGGTTGCGGGAGGCGTAATCCCCATCATATCATATCCTTTAAACAAAGGATGCAAGGCAATACTGATTTGCCGGACGCCGGGAACCGCACGGACTTCCCCTTTGAATGCTGCATAATGCTTCGACACACTGCTTCCAAATGGTACCATGACGATATTTTCCCGGTTTATCCCGGTATCCTTATGCCTGAAAAAATGCATCTGTCTTTGCATCACTATTCCGCATATGATAAAAATTATCGCTATGGAAAATTGAAATACAGTAAAAACTTTTCTTACGTTGATAGTTCCGGTCCTCCCGAGTTTTCCGTAAAGAACCGACACCGGCTTGTAGGCAGACAGCAGTAATGAAGGGTATGTCCCTGCAACAGCAATGGTAATTATCA
>Ga0310810_10005735_pt1 | contig 13932 bp, 15 predicted proteins | sample NCmetagenome_FD_207641 | JGI IMG/M metagenome (GOLD analysis project Ga0310810, IMG submission 207641) | Soil microbial communities from experimental microcosm in Duke University, North Carolina, United States - NC | ecosystem: Engineered > Artificial ecosystem > Soil microcosm > Unclassified ... | reverse complement strand
TGAACCTGCGTCGCGTCGGAACCGACTGGCGCGGGCCGTGTCCGTTTCACCAGGGCACGCATCGCAACTTCTCCGTGTCGACGAAGAAGCGGATGTACTACTGCTTCGTCTGTCACGCGGGCGGTGACGTCTTCAACTTTCTGCAGAAGCGGCTCGGGATGGACTGGCCGTCCGCAGTACGGGCGGTGGCGGACAAATCGGGTATCGAGATCCGCGAGGTGGAGACTCGTCGCGAGGGACCTGACCCACGCGAGCCCGTGTGGGAGCTCAACGCCGCGGCCGCGGAGTACTTCCAGCGCACGTTATGGGATGAGGACATCGGTCAACCCGCGCGCGAGTATCTGGCGAAACGGAATGTGTCGCGGGACGCGGGGCAGCGGTTCGGGCTCGGCTTCGCGCCGCGCGAGATCGGCTTGCTTCGGAGCTATCTCAACACGCTGGGCTACGACGATGCGCGGCTCCTGAGCGGCGGCCTGCTCGTGAAGCGCGAAGAAGCGGAGGAACCGCGTCCCCGCTTCCGCGGGCGCCTGATGTTCCCCATCTATGACGCCTCAGGGCGGCCGTCCGGGTTCGGCGGTCGTCTCATTGGCCCCGGCGAACCGAAGTACCTGAACTCATCGGATTCTCCGACGTTCACGAAGGGCCGGCTGCTATACGGACTCAACTGGGCTCGCCATGCGATTCGTCGGGACGAGCGATTGCTGCTGGTCGAGGGCTACTTCGATGTCGTGCGTCTCGTGCTCGCCGGCATCGAGACGGTGGTCGCACCGCTCGGCACCGCGCTCACCGAAGAACAGGCGTCGATGATCGCGCGTCAGACGAAGAACATCTTCCTGCTGTACGACAGCGATCCCGCTGGGCAGAAGGCCACGTTTCGGGCAGGTGACCTGCTGCTCTCGCAGGGGGTCTCGGTTCGTGTGGTGACTCTGCCAGACGGTGAGGATCCGGACACGTTCGTCGACACGCATGGCCCCGCGGCGCTCGAGGCACACATCGAGGCGGCCGTGGATGTCTTCGATCGGAAGGTGCAGATCCTCGAGCGACAGGGCTGGTTCGCCGACCTGCATCGGCGACGCCGGGCGATCGACCGACTGCTGCCGACCATTCGCGCCACCGCCGATCCCGTCACGCGCGACATGTACATCGCTCGCGCGAGCGAAGCGTCGGGGGTCGATCGCGGCATCCTCTCGCGCGAAGTCGACGATACGGGCGCGCGAAACGGCCGGACGCGCCCTGCCTCCACACCGGCACCTCCGCCGCCGCCCGAAGAACACCAGGAACAGATCCGCATGGGCGACCGGCGCACTGTCGAGCGTCGCGAGTCCGCTCAGCGCCAGCCACCTCGCGCCGGGCCCTCGGTCGAGCGATATCTGCTGCGAGTGATTCTCGCGCATCCCGCGTATCTCGAGATGGCCGCGGAAGCCGATGTTGGGCCCGACACTTTCCAGGACCCGCGGTACCGTGAGATCTTCGAGACGTTGACGACGGTTGGAGCCGACGCGCCGCCGGAGATTGTCATCAAGGAATTGTCGCCTGACGCGGCGGCGGCGTACGATCAGATGCTGGGCGAGCCGCCCGAGTCGATTGTCAACCTCGAGCTGACATACCGACATACCATCGCGCGCGTCCGAACTCGCGAGCTGAAGAACAGGAACGACGAAATCAATCGACTGATGGCGACTGCGCGTGATGAGGAAAAGACTGCGCTCCTCGCCGAGATTCTGGCGAACAAGCAAAAGGCCAGAGCATTGCAGGTAGAGACATGATCAATGACACGAGCACGTGTATCGCGCGTGCATGCTGGCATAAGGCACCAACGCCGCTCCGCGGCGCACACTCCACAGGGAGGGCATGAGTGCATCAGGACCTAGAGGCGCTGCTGAAACTGCAAGCCGATGACGACGTGATCGATGAACTGAACGGAAAGCTCCGTGCGCTCGGTCCGCGGTTCGCCGAGCTGGAGCGGCGACGCAAGGCCATCGCCGACCAACTCGCTACCGCCGAGGCGAACACCGGCGCCGACGAACGAAAGCATCGCGAGCTCGAGGGGCGCCTCACGGACCACAAGCAGCGCCAGGAGCGCAATCTCGCGCACCTCGATTCCGTGAAGCGGATGCGTGAGGCAACCGCCGCAATGGCTCAGGTCGAGCAGGCGCGGAAGATCCTCATCGAGGAAGAATCCGAGCTGCAGGCGCTCACTCGCCGCATCGCGGACGGGCACAAAGCGATCGCTGCTCATCGCGAGGCGCTCGCCGCACAGGACGCGGAGCAGGCTGCGGAGCGTGAAGTGCTCGGACAGGAGCGTGCGGACATCGAAGGCGCACTCGCCGAAGCGCGCGCCAAGCGAACACAGACGTCGACTCACGTCCCCAAGAGCATCCTCATGAAATACGATCGGATCCGCGGTCGCAAAGGCGAGCGCGCAATCTTTGCCTTGCGCGGCCCGTCGTGCGGGCACTGCGATACTGCCATCCCGCTGCAACGTCGCAATCAGATGATCGGCACGGGCGTCATCGAAGTGTGTGAGGCGTGTGGAGTGCTACTGTATGCAACACCATGATGCTTGTTGGGGGTGTGGGTCCCCAATAGCTTGCCCGGGTGACCGCACCGCCTATTCGCCCACGTCTTAAACCGCGTTGGGTTTTTCCGCCGGAGCCTGATCCGACCGCCGTCGAGGCGCTCGCCGCGGAGCTGCATCTGCCAGCGCTCGTGTGTCGCCTGCTGCTGGTTCGCGGATACTCGGCTGGCGAGCCGGTGCGGCATTTTCTTCGCCCGCGGCTCGACCGACTGCACTCTCCACACAGCCTGCCTGACGCGGCGGTCGCGATAGAGCGACTCGGACGCGCAGTGCGTGATGGCGAGACGGTCCTCATTCACGGCGACTACGACGTCGACGGCATCTGCGCCACGACGCTGCTCACGAGATCGCTGCGCTACTTCGGCGCCAAGCCGGTGCCGTTCATCCCCCGGCGTCTCGAAGACGGCTACGACCTCAGCGAGGCCGGCGTTCGCGCCGCGCGCGAGGCAGGCGCACGCCTCGTCGTCACGTGTGATTGCGGGACGAGCGCACTCAAGCCGATCAGCGCTCTGTGTGAGTCGGGTATCGACGTCATCGTCACCGACCATCACCTGCCGGGCGGACCGCTGCCGGAGTGTCTTGCCGTCCTGAATCCGAAGCGGCCGGGATCGGAGTATCCTGACCGGGATCTCGCTGCGGTGGGCGTCGCATTCAAGCTCATGCTCGCGCTGGCCGAAGCACTCGGCGCCAACGCGAATTTCGTGTACAACATGCTCGACCTGGTCGCTCTGGCGACCATCGCCGACGTGGCGCCATTGCGCGGAGAGAATCGCATCTTCGCGCGCTACGGCCTCAAGCTGATGGCCGAGACGCCGCACGTCGGCCTGCGTGCGCTCATGCGCGCGTCAGGCATGGAAGGCAAACCGCTCACCGCCGGTCGCGTCGGCTTCATCCTCGCGCCGCGCCTGAACGCCGCCGGCCGCATCGGGCACGCCATGCAAGGCGTCGAGCTGCTGATGTCGGATTCGGAGCCACAGGCGAATCGCATCGCGCGCGAGCTCGAGGAGATGAACCGGAAGCGTCAGGAGATCGATCGCGCGACGCTCGAGGCGGCGCGTCGTCGCGTAGATGCGCTGGATCTCGAAAACACGTTCGGCATCGTGCTGGCCGAGCAGGGGTGGCATCCCGGCGTCATCGGCATCGTGGCATCGCGGATCGTCGAGGAAACCGGGCGTCCCACGATCATGATTGCGCTCGACGGCAACGAGGGCAAAGGGTCCGGACGTGCGCCGTCGCCGTTCGATCTGCACGCCGGTCTCACGGAGTGCCGGGACCTGCTCGTTCGCTACGGCGGGCATCGCGCCGCCGCGGGTGTGACCATCGAGGCGTCGCGCGTGGAGGCATTCACCGAGCGGTTCAACAGCGTCGCGCGTGCGAAGCTGCGTCGTGAGGATCTGCAGCCCGAGCTCAGGATCGATGCCGAGATCTCCATCGATCAGGTCACCGATGAGCTCGAGGGCATGCTTCGCCATTTCGAGCCGTTCGGCGTTGGCAATCCAACACCGGTGTTCGTGTCGCGAGGCGCACGCATCGCGACTCCGCCACGGGTGGTCGGGACGGACGGCCTCAAGCTCCGCCTCAGCGGCTTTCCGCACGATCGCGATGCCCTGGGGTGGGGGATGGGCGATCTCGCGCCGGAGCTGAATCCGGGATCGATCGTCGACATCGCGTACCGCCTCGAGCGCGACACGTATCAGGGGCAGAGCCGGTTGCAGCTGCGCATTGCCGACATCCGTCTCGCGGGAACGGCCCCGACCCCGGATACCCGTTAGGCATGCGGATCGTCGCCGGGCGGTGGCGCGGTCGGCGCATTCGCCCTCCCGACGATGGTCGCGTACGCCCCACCGCCGATCGCGTGCGCGAAGCCTGGATGAGCATCGTGCAGCCGTATCTCGTCGACGCGCGCGTGCTCGATCTGTTCGCCGGCTCGGGCGCGTTAGGCCTCGAGGCGCTGTCGCGAGGCGCCGCCTCCGCCGACTGTGTCGAAGTGAGCCCCGCCGGCGTGCGGGCCATTCGCGAGAACGCCGCGCTGCTCGGTGCCGGTGACGCGCTGACCGTGCACCGCGCGGACGCCATCCGCTTCATCGCGAAGCTGGAGCGCGAATCGTACGACGTCGCATTCGCGGATCCCCCATACGGCCAGGGCCTCGCGACGGCGGTCGTGGAGCGGTGGCTTGCCGTTCCATTCGCGGCGCTGCTGGGCGTAGAGCACGCGGCAAAGGAGCGGATGCCTGGAGGTGACACTCGGCGTTATGGCACGACGGCCATAACGTTCTTTCGGACTGACTCACCAGTCCCCAGTCCCTAGTCCCCAGTCCACCATGGTGCGCACAGCCGTCTACGCCGGCAGCTTCGACCCGATCACCCGCGGACACGAGGACCTCATCAAGCGAAGTCTCCAGTTCGTCGACCGGATCGTCGTCGCCGTCGCGACGAACGTGTCGAAGCAGCCCCTCTTCACGCTCGAAGAGCGGGTGGGATTCATCCGCTCCGCCGTCGGCGATGATGACAGGGTGGATGTGCGTCAGTTCGACGGACTGCTGGTGGACTTTGCTCGATCCGTCAGCGCGAGCCTGATCATCCGAGGACTCCGCGCCGTGAGTGACTTCGAGTACGAGTATCAGATGGCGCTGATGAACCGCCACCTGGCGCCCGGACTGGAGACCGTGTTCATGGTCCCATCCCTCGATACGACCTACATCAGCTCCAGCCTCGTTCGCGAAGTCGCACGGTTTCGCGGCAACGTGAGCGACCTCGTTCACCCGGCAGTCGCGGAAGCGCTCCGGGTCCGATTGCAGACGTAAAGGCAGGGAGCAATGATCAGCGCACCGGAATCGGGCACACCGCGGTTCATCGATCTCGTTCGTGCAAAGGCAGCACGGACGCCGCGCCGGATCGTGTTTCCCGAGAGCGCCGACCTGCGCGTGCGGAGCGCCGTCACCGTCCTCGCGCGGGAGAGAATCGTCGAGCCGATTCTGGTGCTGGACCCCGCAGCGCCCGACACCCATGCCGCCGTCCATGCTCTCGGAGTCGAGACGGTCGATCCGGTGACCGATGCTCGGCGGGCCCGCACGATAGCTGATCTGCTCGCCGCGCGGGCGCACAAAGGGCTCACGGAGGCGGCGGCTGCCGACATCGCGACGCACCCACTGTTCTTCGCCGACGCGCTGGTCGCGCACGGCGAGGTGGATGGATGTGTCGCGGGATGCGTGTATACGACGGCGGACGTACTGCGGGCGGCGCTCTGGCTCATCGGTCCTGCCACCGGAGTTCGAACCGTCTCGAGCGCGTTCTACATGGTCGCGGCGCCGTTCCGCGGCGAGACATCCGAAGTGCTTACGTTCACCGACTGCGCCGTCATACCGTATCCGACCGCTGCGCAACTCGCCGACATCGCCATCGCGGCCGCCCTTGATCGCCGGCGCATCGTCGGCGACGAGCCCTCTGTGGCCATGCTATCTTTCTCGACCGCGGGGAGCGGGTCCGGGCCGTCCGTCGAGCTGGTGCAGAACGCCGTGGCATTGGTTCGCGCAAAAATGCCGTCGCTCGTGCTGGATGGAGAATTGCAAGGCGATGCGGCGCTGATTCCGGCCATTGGGAATCGGAAAGCTCCCCGAAGCCCTGTGGCCGGTCGTGCGAACGTTTTAGTGTTCCCATCGCTCGACGCTGGGAATATCGCGTACAAGTTGGTGGAGCGGATCGCCCGCGCGGCGGCAATCGGGCCAATCGTACAGGGACTCGCTCGGCCGTGCAGTGATCTTTCGCGTGGAGCGTCGGCGGACGACATTATCAACGTGGCCGCTATCACTGCGCTGCAGGCGGACCATGGCGCCACCAAGGAGCATCAGCCCTCTGGGAGAACGGAGACATGAGCTTCTCGATCAAGAAGCAGGGAGAGATTTGCGTGGTTGACGTCGAAGGTCAGCTCATCGTCGGAAACAGGCAGGAGCTGAAGCAGAAGGTCCTCGATGAGCTGGAGAAGGGCGAGAAGAAGTTTCTCATCGACTTCAGCCAGACCGGCTACATCGATAGCTCGGGTCTCGGCGTCCTCGTGTCGCTGTCCAAGAAGATTCGCGAGCAGGGCGGCGAGCTCCGTCTGGCGAATCTCAACGACGACCTGAAGACGCTCTTCGAGCTGACCAAGCTCGACACACTGTTCCAGATTGCGGACACGCGCGAACGGGCGCTCGAAAGCTTCTGATAACGTCGGACCGCGGTCGGCGGTCCTCTACCGGCACGTAGGCGCAGCGCGGCAGTTCTAAGCCACGCTGCGCCTCATTCCATGATCCATACGCGATGATGCATCCGCAATGATTGCTGGCGAGAGTAACGAGCGCGCCCGTGACGCCCACGCACGAGTGGCGTTCGACCGGCTGATTCCCAGCGATGTCCGCGAAATAGAACCGATCGTCGAACAGGTCACGCGCGAGTGTTGGGTGCTTGCGCTTCCAGCCCGTCAGTGCGCGTTGAACGTGCCCGTCGCGCTCACCGAGGCGCTGAGCAATGCGATCCTTCGTGGCAACGGAGGCTCGCGCGAAAAGCACGTCCGTGTCAGAGCGGTCGTCAGCGACCAGGCGCTCGTGCTCGAGGTGGCAGATGAGGGCAAGGGTTTCGATCTCGACGCGTGCACGATCGACCCCACCAGCCCAGGCAATCTGGAGCGCGAAGACGGTCGCGGACTGTTCCTCATGCGCTCGCTCATGGATCGCGTCGAGCGCTACGACGACGACGAGCGCAACGTGGTCCGTCTCACCCTGAACCGGTTGTGAAAGAGCTCGGCGCGGTGCTCGCCTCGTTCACCGAGGCTACGCAGTGCGGCGCCGTCGTTTGGACGCAGCCGCCCGGCGGAGGTCCGATCACGGCGGAAGTGGGCACGCCCACGGGCGACCCACCGTCGATCGTCGAGCTCATCCCCGCCGGCGCGACGTCCGTGGAAGTCCACACGGCGAACGGCAGCGTGCTCGTCGCTTCACTGCCTGGACCACGGCGTGCCTGGCTCGCGCTGGGTCCATGCGCGAATCGCGTTGCTCCAGCGAGCGGCTGGCTCAAGTTCCTTCTCCCGGTGGTGACGCACTATCTCCAGGCGTCACTCGAGGTGGAGCACGCCGCGAACGAGTTGGCCGAGCGCTACGAGGAGATCAATCTCCTCTACACGACCAGCGAGATTCTGGGGCGCACGGTGTCGTTGGAGGAAGCTGCGGCCACGATCCTTCACGAGATCTCCGAGACCGTCGGAGCGCGGCGCGCTTCCATTCTCGTGCATGAGCCGGTCGGCGACACTCTGCAGGTGGTCGCCGCGCTGGGAGTCTCGGCCGCGGCTACGCCATCCATCGACGTGAGCGACGAATGCAGCGTGTCCGCGACCGTGTTCCGCTCTCGTCGGTCGATGATGCCCGAAGAGGGCGAGATGCTCTGCGACCAGGAGCAGCACTATCGACGCGGCGCGATGCTCTCCGTGCCGATCATGTGGACTGGCCCCGATGGCAGCCGACCGCTCGGTGTCGTGAATCTCTCGGATCGGCGGTCCGGTCAGGCGTTTTCGGCCGGCGATCAGAAGCTCGTGGAAGCGATCGCTACGCAGATCGGCACCGCGATCCAGAACGCGCGCCTCGTGAGCGCGTCGCTCGATCAGCAGCGCCTCGTGTACGAGATGAGTCTCGCGCACGACCTGCAGATGAAGCTCCTGCCCGACACATCCGTCGTCGCGCCGGAGGCAGAAGTCGCGGCTCGGGTGCTGCCGGCCGAGAGTGTCGGCGGCGACTTCTACCACCTGTTCCGGCTCGGTGGTCGTCGCACCGGGGTGATGATCGGCGATGTCTCCAGTCACGGGTATCGTGCGGCGCTGATCATGGCGCTGGCGATGAGCGCGTCCGCGATTCACGCGCAGACGACGATCGACGCGGCGGAGACGTTGGCTGCGCTGCTGGCGTCGCTCCGGGACGAGTTGGAATCCACCGAGATGTTCATCACGGTGTTCTACGGCGTCATCGATCCCACGGTCGGCGTGCTCCGGTACGCGAACACCGGCCACCCGCACGCCTTCGTGATCACGGGCGATGGAACGGTGTCCCGTCTGCCGGCGCTCGATCCCCCGTTAGGCATGACGACCGACCGCCCGGACGGCGCATCGCGTCCCTGGCGTCGCGGATCGGACCTGCTGCTGCTGTTCACTGACGGCGTCAGCGACGCGCGGAATGATGCCGGTGTGCGGCTTGGCGAGCAGCCGGTCCTGGATATCGTGGCGGCGCATCGCACCGAGCCGACCGCCAGGATCCTCGACCGCGTGTTCGAAGCGCTCAGCGCGCACGTCGGCGAGTCGCCGCGCCCAGACGATCTGGCGCTCGTCATCGTTCGGAACTGAGCCGGCGTCCGATGCGCGACCAGGCGGTCGCACCGTGGGCGACATGAGCGCGGAGCTTCCTCGACCCCGCAAGCGACTCGGTCAGCACTTTCTCGTCGACCCGGTCGCCCTGCGCCGCATCGCCGATGCCCTGGCACCTAACGAGCACGACACCGTCGTGGAGATCGGCCCGGGACGGGGCGCGCTCACCGACCTGCTGTCTGCCCGGGCGAAGCGCGTCATCGCCATCGAGCTCGATCGTGACCTGGTCCCGTATCTGCGCGAACGCTATCGGCACGCCGGAAACGTCGAGGTCATCGAGCGCGATGTGCTCCAGGTGAATCTCGCTGAGGTCGCGGGTGGAGAGTTTCTCCTTGCCGGCAACGTGCCGTACTACATCACCACGCCGATTCTCTTCCACGCGCTGGAGCCGCCGCGCGCGTCGCGGGCGGTGTACCTCGTTCAGCGTGAGGTGGCGGAGCGCGTCGTCGCTCCGCCCGGCTCGCGCACGTATGGGGCGCTCTCCGTCAACGTGCAGGGGTTTGCGCACGCCGAACTGGTTGCCCATGTGCCCGCGGGCGCGTTCAGGCCGCCGCCCAAGGTGGACTCTGCGGTGCTGCGCGTTACACCACGCACTGATCCGATCGTACCCGCGTCGTCCGAGCCAGCGTTCCGGGCGCTCGTGCAGGCGGCGTTCGGCCTCCGCCGCAAACAGATGCGCCGCGTGATCCGAACTGTCGCGCATCTGGATGCCAACGCGAGTGATCGCACGCTCGATGCCGCCGGCATCGACCCGGAGTGCCGCCCGGAAACCCTGCGGCCTGACGATTTCGCGCGCCTGTTGGCGGCGCTCGGCGCGCCTCGCGCCTAACGCCGCGCGAGCGAGTCGATCAGCGATCGCGGTTGGTCAGCGCGAACGACAGGCCTTCGAGCTCCATCGCCATGTTCACGTTCTTGAGCGTGACGTCGGCGGGTACTTGCAGCTGCACCGGCGCGAAGTTCAGCAGCGCGCGGATGCCGGCGCCAATGAGCCGGTTCACCACCGCCTGTGCCTCTTCTCCCGGCGTGGTGAGCACCGCGATGTCCGGCTCCTCCTTCGCGATATCCTGCTCGATCGTCGCCATGTCGCGCACGACCATCGAGTCCCACTGCGTGCCGACCTTCTTGGGGTCACGGTCGTACACCGCGATGACGCGGAACCCACGCTGCCGGAAGCCGCGGTACTGCGCGAGTGCGGTCCCGATCTTCCCGGCGCCGACGATGATGACCCGCCACTCGCGTCGCAGTCCGAGAATTTCGCGGAGCGAATCGGTCAGCTCCGGAACCGAGTAGCCAAGTCCGCGCTTCCCGAACGATCCGAAGAAGGAGAGGTCCTTTCGAACCTGCGCCGATGTCGTCCCACCACGACGCGCCAACTCGTCGCTCGATATCGTGACGACCCCTCGCTGAGCGGACTCTTCGAGAAATCGCAGATAGAGCGAGAGGCGTCGGACAGTGGAATCGGCGATGCGTCTCACGGGGTGTGGGCTTGTGAAATCATTCACAAGTTATTCGCGGCGCGAAGAATCGGGAATAGGTAGCCATACCGAACAAATCCCACATATATATTGGCGCCCATGACGTCTGGCGTTCAGCTGCGACCCGCGGAACAGGTGCTGGTGTCGCGCGCGAGGGATTTTCTGGCCGCGGGTCCATCGGACGCCGTCGATCTCATCGCCCATGTATGTCAGCTGCCTGGCCCGCCGAGGTTCGTCGCCGATCATATGGCGATGGCGCTGCTGGCTCCATGGGGAGAGTTCACCCGGGAGAGTGACGGGCGTTGGCGGCTCGTGCAGAGGACGGCCCAGGAGTTGGCCGAGATGCGCGCGGTTGCCGTACCAGTGCAAGCGCCGGTCGCCGAAGGGCCAGGATCGACGCGAAGGCGATCCCGGCCGAAGTCGAGCGCGCCGGCCTCCGACCGCGTTCCGGAGCGCACCGCCGGCCGCCCCGACGGTGGTGACCGCATCACGGAGATCGCGGCCGTCATCATCGAGCGTGGCGAGATCACGCGGGTCTACGAGACGCTCGTGAACCCGCAGCGGCCGATTCCGCCGATGGTCACGTCGATCACCAACATTACCTGGAACATGGTGCGGAACGCGCCGACGTTTCGTGACATCGTGCACGACGTCGCCGACGCGTTGCGCGGGCACGTGTTCGTGGCGCATAACGCGGGGTTCGACTGGCGATTCGTCGCTGCGGAAATCGCTCGCGCCACCGGCGAAAGGCTGGACGGCCGCCAGCTCTGCACCGTCCGGCTCGCTCGGCGGCTGCTGCCGCAGCTCTCCCGCCGCTCACTCGACCACGTCAGCCGGTGGTACGGCGTCGAGAATTCGGCGAGGCACCGCGCCGGCGGCGACGCCGTCGCGACCGCCCAGGTCTTCCTGCGGATGATGCGGGACGCGCGAGAACGAGGTTGCCTCACATGGCCTGAACTGGAGACATTGCTACGCACTCCCGTGCGTGGCCGACGTCGGCGGCGGCGCGGGATGCCGCAACCGGTGGATCGCGATACGACAGCCTGATCCTCGGCTCGTTCTCGTCGTTTCTCCTCGTTCTTCGTACTGGGCATGACGACCACACTGGCTCCGCTCGTTGAGACGCTGACCGTCGGTCGGCTTCGCATTCACACCATTCAGGCGGGAGGGCAGAAGCTCGACGGCGGCGCCATGTTCGGCGTGGTCCCGAAGCCGCTCTGGGAGCGCAGGATCGCTCCGGACGAGCGCAACCGCATCCAGCTCGGGATGCGCTGCCTGCTGATCGAGCACGAGTCGACACTCGTCCTCGTCGACACGGGAGCGGGGAACAAGGAGACCTCGAAGTTCCACGACATCTACGGCCTCGAGAACGCAGGGGCGAACGGGCGCACCTTCCTCGAGGATGCGTTGTCCCAGATCGGCGTTAGGCCCGAAGACATCGGGATCGTGATCGACACGCACCTGCACTTCGACCACGCCGGCGGCAACACGTACGTGGAAGACGGCGGCGAGGCGCGGCTGTCGTTTCCCAAGGCGCGCTACGTGGTGCAGCGGGGCGAGTGGGTGTTCGCGACGCACCCGAACGAGCGTACCGCCGGTAGCTACTTCGCGCACAACTATGCCCCGGTCGTCGCTGCTGATCGCTTCGATTTCGTCGACGGCGAGCGGGAGATCGTCCACGGCATTCGTGTCGTTCCAACGCCCGGACACACTCCATTCCACCAGTCTGTGCTCATCGAGTCGGCCGGAGAGACCGCGTTCTACCCCGCGGACCTGGTACCGACCGCGTCCCATCTGCCGTTGCCCTGGATCATGGGGTACGACGTCGAGCCGCTCGTCACGCTCGAGACCAAGCGGTCCATGCTCGGCCATGCCGCGCGGAACGGCTGGCTGGTGATCTTCGAGCACGATGCCGCGGTCGCCTCGGGGCGGCTGGTGGCGGACGGGAAGGGGTTCGCGCTCGGTTCGTGATGCGGCACACCGGGCCTATGTCGCGATGCAGACTCCACTTGACGGCTTGTTAGGGCGCTTCTAAGTTTCGCCCTCACAATGTGGTAAGTAGAGCGAAGTCGCTCTCACCCTCTGGCCTCGACCGTCGCTGACTGGCGAGTGCTGCAGGAGTTTCTCGAAGCGCGCCACCTCGTCCTGAGGCTGGCGCCTCGCGGGCTCCGTGCGGGGTCCGCATTTTTTTTGGCCGTGACTCGTTAGGTTCGGCCGCCATTCCTCTCGAGGAGCACCGGTTATTCAGGACAACACGAAGCGCGTCCGCGTCAATCGTCAGATCCGCATCAGCCCCCTCCGCGTCATTGCGGCAGACGGGAGTCAGATGGGAATTCTGGATCTGGATGCCGCGCTGGCAGCCGCACAAGAGCAAGGCTTGGATCTGGTCGAAGTAGCGCCAACGGCGCGACCGCCCGTCGTCCGCATCATGGACTACGGAAAGTTCAAGTTCGAACAGGCCAAGATGGCTCGCCAGGCCAAGAAGAAGCAGCACGTGATCCATCTCAAGGAAGTGAAGTACCGCCCTGGGATCGAGGAGCACGACTTCGAGACGAAGACGCGCCATGCCCGCCGGTTTCTCGGTGAGGGCAACAAGGTCAAGGTCACCCTCATGTTTCGCGGTCGCCAGATCGCACACCCGGAACTGGGGAGGGCTGTAGTGGACCGAGTCGCCGCCGATCTCGCGGATGTCGCGAAGATCGAGAGCGATGCGAAAATGGAAGGCAAATCGATGACGATGATTCTCACGCCGAAATGAGCGAGTGCGTGTTATGCCGAAAATGAAAAGCCACCGCGGAGCGAAGAAGCGCTTCTCGGTGACCGGAACGGGAAAGGTGAAGCGCTCGAAAGCGTTCAAGAGCCACATCCTGACCAAGAAGACCTCGAAGCGGAAGCGAAATCTTCGCCGCGCGACGACCATCGCCACGAACGGAGAAGCCAAGAACCTGAAGCGCCTGCTTCTCGCCTAGGGAGGAAGACCAATGCCTCGCGTCAAATCGAACGTCGTGCGCCTGAAGCGCAAAAAGAAAATCATGAAGGCTGCTCGCGGTGCGTTCGGCGCACGGAGCAAGCTGTGGAGACCAGCCAAGGAGACCGTCGAGCGTGGCTGGCGCTATGCGTATCGCGATCGCCGCAACAAGAAGCGCGACTTCCGGAAGCTCTGGATCACGCGCATCAACGCCGCCGCTCATCAGAACGACATGAGCTACAGCGTGTTCATGCACGGGCTCAAGCAGGCCGGCATCGAAGTCGACCGAAAGATCCTCGCCGACATCGCCGTCCACGATCCCGCGGCGTTTACCACGCTCGTCGACAAGGTTCGGTCGGCGCTCAGCGCAGCGTAAACAACGGGACTGGGGACTGGGGATTGGGGACTCGGTAGTCCTTCCCAAGCCCTGTCGAGCAAAACGCGGCGGCAGCGTGACCTAACGTCACTGCTGCCGCCGTTCGCGTTTTTGCGTTTCTCCCCAGTCCCGAGTCCCCAGTCCCATCTCCCG
>Ga0310810_10005733_pt1 | contig 13933 bp, 8 predicted proteins | sample NCmetagenome_FD_207641 | JGI IMG/M metagenome (GOLD analysis project Ga0310810, IMG submission 207641) | Soil microbial communities from experimental microcosm in Duke University, North Carolina, United States - NC | ecosystem: Engineered > Artificial ecosystem > Soil microcosm > Unclassified ... | reverse complement strand
ATCTCGAGGAGGCGCCGGTCCACCGGCACGTTGCGGCGGTTGACGTCGAGCACCACGATGTTGCTGGAGGACATCCGCACCACGGCATACCAGGCGCCGCGCCGCAGGGTGTGGGCGCCGGCGGGACCCACGCGGGCCCAACCTTTCGGTTGGAGGCGGGTCGGTGTGACTCGGCGGGCTTCCATCGCGGTCGTCATCTCCCCTGATGCTACACCGCGGGGGCGGACGGCGGCGTGACTGTGGTCACACCCCGGACGTGAGGTTCCGTCTCAGCCGCACTCGCTGAAGCCGCACACGTGACATTTGACACAACCCTCGGCGAACGCAAGCTGCGAGCCGCAGTCCGGGCAGGTGCCGATGAAATCCTTGCCTTGATCGGGCCCGCGCAGCGCCGCTTCCCCTTGGCCACCCGTCACAATGTCGGCGGGGCGCAACGTTTCCCGCCCAGCTGTGTCGGGGGTGCCCAACAAATCCTGCTGGACTCCCTGCTTCTCCTGCAGCCACTTTTCGATCGCGATGCCGATCGCGTCGGGCACCGAGAGCACCTTGTTCGGCCCCAGCCCGACAACGCGGTCGGAGGAGATGCCGCGCACCTGGCGGTGGATCTCCGCCATGGGAATTCCGGAGCGCAGCGCGAGCGAGATGAGCCGGCCGATCGCCTCGACGTCGGCCATCAGCGCACCGCCCGCCTTGCCGAGCGACATGAAGATCTCGAACGGCTGGCCTTTGTCGTCTTCGGTGATGGTGACGTAGAGCGTGCCGAGCGGCGTGTCGAGGCGCCGGGTCGTGCCTTTGAGCAGGTCTGGACGCGAGCGCTTGACGCGGCGCTGCAGGTTCTCGCTCTCGACTTCGTGCAGCGTCGTCTTGGTGCGCTCCAGCTCGGCCTCGAGCTCCGCGACGTGTCCCAGCGCATCGGCGAGCTGCCGCGCCGGGTCGGCCGCGGTGCCCGACTGCTCCTGCACCTTCTTGGCGGTCGAGCCGGTCGAGAGGACCTGCATCTCGCGCGCGCCGTCGCGGTACACGGTGACGCCCTTGCAATCCAGCTCGAACGCCAGCCGGTAGATCTTCTCGACGTCGTCCTCGGTGGCCTCGTGCGGGAAGTTGCACGTCTTGGAAATGGCCGAGTCGGTGAACGCCTGGAATGCCGCCTGCATGCGGATGTGCCACTCGGGGGTGACGTCGTGCGCGGTGACGAACACGCGCTGCCACTGTGCCGGCACCTCGTCGAAGTGGATGTGGCCGCTCTCGGCGATGCGCTGCATCAGCGCCTCGGAGTACCACCCCTCCTGCTTTGCCAGGCCCACGAACTCTTCGTTCACGTCGGGCATCAGGACGCCGGCCTGGTTGCGCATGAACGCCACCGCGAACAGCGGCTCGATCCCCGAGCTGCAACCCGAGATGATCGAGATCGTCCCCGTGGGGGCGACGGTCGTGAGGTTGCAGTTGCGCAGGCGCCGCTCGGGGCGGATACGCGCCCCCGTGGCGTCGCGCGCGCACGTGGCGTCGGGGCCCCAGATCGAGCGGTTCCACTCCGGGAAGGTCCCGCGCGTGTCGGCCAGCTTCTCGGACGCGACCTTCGACTCCTCGTCGACGAACTGCATCAGCGTGATGCCCAGCTTCACGCCCTCGTCGGAGTTGTAGGGGATGCCGAGCTTCACGAGCAGGTCGGCCCACCCCATGATGCCCAGCCCGATGCGGCGGATCCGCTTCGCGAGATCGTCGATCTCCTGGAGCGGGTACTTGTTCGCATCGATCACGTTGTCGAGGAAGTGGGTGCAGAGGTGCACCGCGGTGCGCAGCCGGTCCCAGTCGACGGCGCCGTCCTTCACGAACAGCCCGACGTTGATCGAGCCGAGGTTGCAGACGTCGTAGGGAAGCAGCGGCTGCTCGCCGCACGGGTTCGTCGCCTCGTAGCTGCCGAGCGCCGGCACCGGGTTGTACTGGTTGGCGCGGTCGATGAAGAACACGCCGGGCTCGCCCGTCTTCCAGGCGCCGTGCACGATGGTGCGGAACACGGTGCGGGCGTCCAGCTGGCCCACCACCTCACCGGTGCGGGGGTGGATGAGGTCGTAGGAGCGACCATCGGCGACGGCGTCCATGAAGGCGTCGGTCACCGCCACCGAGATGTTGAAGTTCGTCACCTGCGTGAGGTCGTCCTTGCAGGAGATGAACTCGAGGATGTCGGGGTGGTCGACGCGCAGGATGCCCATGTTGGCGCCGCGGCGCGTGCCGCCCTGCTTCACGACGTCGGTCGAGGCGTCGTACAGCTTCATGAACGAGACGGGGCCCGAGGCGACACCCATGGTAGAGCGCACCACGTCGTTCTTGGGGCGCAGCCGCGAAAACGCGAAGCCGGTGCCGCCGCCCGACTGGTGCACCAGCGCCATGGCGCGCAGCGTGTCGTAGATGCCGCTCTTGCCGTTGGAGAGCGCGTCGTCCACCGGCAGCACGAAGCACGCCGACAGCTGGCCCAGCGGCCGGCCGGCGTTCATGAGGGTGGGCGAGTTGGGCATCCAGACGCGCGTGGCCATCAGCTCGAAGAACGCCTCGGCCAGCGCTTCGACCGCCTTGTCGGAAGCGCCGTACGTCTTGTCGGGCGCGGCGATGGTGCGCGCCACGCGCCAGAAGAGATCTTCGGCCCGCTCGACGGGCTTGCCCTGGTCGTCCTTCACGAGGTAGCGGCGCTCGAGGACGGTGATGGCGTTGGCGTTCAGGTCGAGCGTTCCCTTGCGGCGAGTTGTCATGAGCGGCGGACCCTCTGAGTTGTGCAGCGGGCGGCGTTCATCGAAATCAGACGTCTGACGTCAGACGTCTGACGTCAGAAGAACCGCCCCCGTTGTGCGCTTAACGAAACGAAACGACCGCAGACCTTCTCACAGACGCGGAAGGGCAAGGTAGGGGTGTCATCTTGCCCGGGCAAGTTTTTCCGCTAGCGCCGTCGCTCCGTCGATTCCCGTCTTTCCACATCACAAACCTGTCTGCGCGGGCGGGAAGTTCCCGGCGCGATGCCGGGCCGCCTCCCCCACGTAGTGCTGCCACGTCTCCCGGATACGGGTCGTGAGCGTCTCGTCCACCGGCCGGACCACCCGCGCCGGCACGCCGACCACGAGCGAGCCCGGCGGGACGACCATCCCCTCCCGCACCACCGCTCCCGCCGCCACGACGCTCCCCGTCCCGATGCGTACCCCGTTGAGCAGAATGCTCCCCATCCCGATGAGACAGTCGTCTTCCACGACGCAACCGTGCAGAATGGCACGATGCCCCACCCCGACCCGCGCGCCGATCAGCGCGGGGAGGCCGGCGTCGACGTGTACGACGCTGCCGTCCTGGATGTTGCTGGATGCGCCGATCACGATGCGATCCATGTCGCCCCGCACGACGCAGGCGTACCAGACGCTCGCCTCCGGTCCCAGCGTGACGTCGCCCATCACCCACGCGCCGGGTGCGATGTACGCCCGGGGATCGATCTGCATTACTGGCGCAGCGGCAGGATTTGTTGCTGGGTCCAGGCGTCGACCGGCTCGCCGTTCTTCTGCGCCGGCGTCCACTTGAGCTGCTTCGCGAAATCGAGGGCCAGCTGGGTGAAAGCAGTGTCGTTGGAGGGGGTTAGCACCCGCGCGTCGGCGGTGGTGCCATCCTGCGACACGTGTACGAGCACGATCACGAGGCGCGGCATGTCCGTCGTGCCGGCGGGCAGCGGCACGCGCGGCGCGACGAGCGGCGCGGGCCGCGTGTCGAAGCAGGAGCCGTCGCGGTTGTAGGTCGGAGAGTAGGTCTCGCAGGTCACCGGCCCGCCGCCGCCCGCGTTGCTGCCGCCGCCCACCACGGTGACCCGCTGCAGCTCGACCGTCACGGAGTTCGTGCTGCCCGGGGTGATCAGCACCGCCCGCTCGAGCGGCTGCCACCCGTCGGCGTGCACCGCCAGTTTGTGCGTCCCCGGCGGCAGGTCGAGCTGTGTCCCCTTCACCGGCTGCCCGTCCATCGTCACCTTGGCGCCGTCGGGGATCGTGCCGAGCAGCATCAGCCGGCCGGGCGTACCGGGCGCCACGGTGCTGCCGCCGCGCGACGCCGTATCGCCGCCCGCGCGGACGCCGGAATCGGCGCTCGTGGCACTGTCGGCGAGCTGCGTGCTGTCGTGCACGACGGCGCCCGAATCCGCCACGATACTGTGTCCGAAGATCAGCCCCTTCTTGTACGCGAAGAACCCCCCGCCGCCCAGAATCCCGCCCACGACGAGCACCCAGATGAGAATCGCCGCGAGCGCAGAGCGGTGCTTCCGCTCCTCCGGGAGCGGCGGCAGCCCGCTCGTGCTGAGGCGCGGCAGCGGCGTGGTGGGCGCGGTCGACAGTTTCGGGAAGGCGAGCGAGGGGATGGCGCGCGTCTGGGCCGACGTGATCCCGGTCGCGACGTAGCCCGCTCCGCTCTCCAGGACTTCCGTCAGCTCGTCGGCGGACCGGAAGCGCTCTTCGCGCTGCTTGGCCATCATCTTCTTCACGATCTCGAAGAGATCGATCTGCTCCTGTGTCTCGAGCACCGGAACCGGCAGCGGCTCCATGATGTGCTTATAGCCGATCGAGAATGAGTCCTCGCCGTCGAACGGCACCACGCCGGTGAGGCACTGGTAGGCGACCACGCCGAGCGAATAGATGTCGCTTTCGCCGTAGAGCGGCTGGGCGCGCGCCTGCTCGGGGCTCATGTAGTGCGGCGTGCCGATCGCCATCCCGGTGCCGGTGAGCTTCGAGCCGCTGGCGGCCTTGGCGATCCCGAAATCGGCGACCAACGCCTGCCCGTGCTCGTCGAACATGATGTTGTCGGGCTTGATGTCGCGGTGCACCGTCTCGTTGGTACGGTACGCGTACGCGAGGGCGCGGGCCACCTGCACGAGGATCTGCCGGATCTCGACCGGCGGCAGGGCGCCGCGCGAGGCGAGCAGCGTCGCCAGCGAATGGCCGCGCAGGTACTTCATCGTGAAGTAGATGACCCGGCCCGATTTTCCAACGCGGTAAATCGGGACGATGTTGGGGTGCTCGAGCTTGGCCGCGGTGCGCGCTTCGCGCATGAAGCGCTCCACGAACTCCTTGTCGAACGACAGCGAGAACGGCAGGACCTTCAGCGCCACCTCGCGCTCGAGCAGGCGCTCCTTGGCGTGAAATACGATCGCCATGCCGCCCCGGCCCAGCTCCTTCAGGATCTCGTACTCGTCCTTCAGCTCGGCGCGGACCAGATCGACTTCGGAGGGCTCGTCGGGGGCGGCGCCGCTGAGCGGTACCGACGTGGAAAGATCGGCGCCGCAAGTCTTACAGAACTTGAAGGCTTCGTCGTTTTGGGCGCCGCAGTGGGGACAGTACAATGTCGAATAACTTATGGATGCGCGCGCGAGCGTGTCAACTTACTGGCTGGAAACAACCTGCAGTGACTGTCGCTTGACGATGCGACGCGTCGACGCGGGGTCGGTGAGCGTCAGGGTGAGGACGTAACTCCCGGTCGGCACATCCTGCAGACTGATGCCGCGATGCACGCGCGTCACCGGGCCGGCGGCGACCGCGTCGAACTCGAGCAGCGCCGGCGCGTGGCGCCCGCCGAACAAGCCGCCGATCCTGCCGAGGATGGAGCGCCCACCCTGCCGCTCCACCCGCACTTCGGTGTGGTAGGTCTGGCCCGGGGCCAGGCCGTACACCTCGAAGTACAGCTCCACCACGCTCCCCGACGGGAAACGGTCCAGCGGGTTGAGCAGCACGCTGTCCACAGCGGTCGAGTCACCCCCGCCGGCCGGCCGGCGGGTGAGCCAGACGAGCCCGCCGCCTATTCGCCCCATCACCACGTCGCTCGAGGTGTAGGACCGCCCGTCGAGCGCCGTCACGTTCACCGTGTCGCGCTCCACCAGCTGTCCGGCGAGCTGATCGGTGGTCGACACGAGCAGCCGGTAGCGCAGCGCGCCGACGGGCACCGGGACGCTGAGCCGGCCGCTGAGATAGCTCGGCGCGTGGAGTGCCTGGTGCGCCGTGAAGACGCGCAGCGTGTCGAGCCGGGCGACGAGACTGTCGTGCAGGTCGGTGACGAGCAGCCGAAAGTGCAGCGGGTAGAGCACCCCTTCCCCGCCCGGCTCGGGCGCCAGCCGGTCGGCCGGGATCGCGAACACGACGTGGAGGGCTTGGCGGTCGGGCGGTCGGGTGGCCGCGCCTTCGCGGCCGGCGCCTGTCGTCATCCGATCTGAATCGCTGCCGTTCGCAACCTGGTTTTCTCCGGTACCGACCACGAAGTCCGAGATCACGACGTTGAGCGCCACGGGGAAGCGCTGCCGGTACGAGTCGGTGCTCGTCCCGGTCTTGATGTCGTGCCGCCCCGTCGAGCGCTCGTCGGCGAGGGCCGCTCCCGCCAGACTGCCGCCGCGCGCCACGCGCGCGTAGGTGCCGCCGAACTGCTCGCGCGACGCGTACAGGTCGATCACGCCGGGATCGGGATGGCCCGCCGCCTGCACCGCGGCGCGAAAACCCATCGCGTCCACCAGGCTCTCGACCAGCTTGTAGTCGGAGGCGTCGTCGCGCGCCACGAAGTTGAAGACGAGATCGCCGCCGGTCCGGTGATACAGCCAGCTCTGGTTCGGCTCGATCTTGTTGAGATCGGAGGGGTAGGTGGCCCGCTGGTCCGGCTCACCGTGGCGCAGGTAGATGATCCCGCGATCGTCGAACTCCGCCTGCGTGGAGCGATACACCTCGGTGATGTCGTAGTGGCGGTGGCGGCTCACCAGCCGGAAGTTGCGATGCGCGTACAGCCAGCGGCGGTTGTGCTCGGCGAGGCGCTCGCCCGCATCGCGCGCTTCCACGACGTCGCGCTGGTTCCAGAAGCGCGCCAGCCACGCGGCGCGGGCGCCGGCGTCGGGTTGCGCATCGTATTCCTTCAGCTCGACGGAGTCGGCGAGCAGAGCGACGTCGCCGCGATACAGCGCGCGCGCCAGCTCGCTCGTTCCGATGCGGGCGCCGGCGTAGTAGCTCGACTCCGCCGCCGCGGGCTCGTTCGCGAAGAACTGGGTGCGCGCCAGCTCGAACAGCCCGATGCCCGAATCGCCGCCCGTCGCGATGAAGGCGTGGAACCCGGCGAGCGCCGAATCGACTTCCCCCATCTCGCGCTCGACCCTGCCGCGCGCGAGCTGCACGGCGGGGTTCGCCCCGGCGGGCGAGGCGGCGGCGAGCCGCACCGACTGCAGTGCGACCTCGAGCCGCGGGCGAATGCGCTGCGTCAGGGCGGCATTGGCGAGGTCGATCGCGGCGAAGGCGAAGCTCGGATCGGCCTGCGTGGCGCGGGCGAAGGCGCGCGCCGCTTTCGAGAGGTAGTCGAGACCGAGCTGCTGGCGCAGGTTCTCGATCGCGATCGACGAATTCTCTCCCTGCGCCAGCTCCGCCAGCCCGAGCCCGTACCAGGAATAGGGCCAGTCGGGCTTCAAGTCCGTGGCCCACTCGAACTCGCCCGCGGCGTCGTCGAAGTGCGGCTTCGACTTGGCGATCTCGCCCAACCGGTACGCGATGAACCCGAGGCGCAGGTGGATCAGTGGATTGTCGCGGTCGCGCTTGGCGACGTCGATCGTGGCCGCCTCCAGCCGCTTGAGCGACACGCTGTCGACCGCCCCGCCCAGCGAGTCCCGCAGCCGTTCTACATCTGCCCGCTCCGGCGGGGCCTGAGCATGGGCCACACCGGCCGCAACGCCGCACAGTACCGGGGCGAGGACGGCATATCGGATGAGAGCGCGGAGCATGGGTTCTTCCATTATACCGTAGCCCCGCGGGGGCGGTTCATTCGCATTCTGCGGAGGTTATGGAGGCTGGTGAAGGAAAGTGGAGGTAGGTGGAGGTTACCGAGCTGCAGGATTGACCTCCACCATCCTCCACCAACGTCCACCATCCTCCACCACCCTCTTATCGACTGCCTGCAGCATTCTGTCGCAGAAAACCCTCAATTCCCCGCACCAGACCCCCGGCGTAGCGCCACTGACCCGCCTCACTCGCCAGCAGCGCCTCCTGGTCCGGGAGCATCATGAACGCCCCCTCGGTGAGCGCCGCGGGCATCCACGTCGGCCGCACCAGGGCGTAGTCCCCGCGCCCCAGTCCCAGGTCGCGCAGGCCGAGTGCGGCGGCGATCTCCTGATCGAGGGCGCGCCCCAGGTCCGCGCTGCGGGCGTGGAAATAGTAGACGCTCGTGCCGTTGTTGCTGAACGGGTTCACCCCGTCGGGCAGCGCGTTGGCGTGGATCGAGACGAGCACGTCGGCGTCGTGCAGCTCCGCGAATTTCGTCCGCGGGTAGAGATCGACGGGCGACGAATCGCTCCGCGTCAACAGCACCGTCGCGCCGGCCCGCTCGAGCAGCGTCTTCGCCTTGAGCGCGACGGCGAGCGTCACGGCCGGCTCGCGGACGCCCGTCGGGCCGGTGGCGCCGACCGGCGGGTGCCCCGGGTCGAGGACGATGGTCCGCCCGCGTAACGGACTCTTCGGATCGATCGCCGGCGGGCGCCGCACCTCGAGCAGCAGGTCGCGACCATCGAAGCGCGTGCGATACCCCCACACGCGCCGCGACAGCTCGAGCGTGATCACCAGCTCGTCCCGGGTCTCCTGGAGGTAGCTCATGCGCCGCACCAGGGAATCGGTGGGGCCGTATTGCATCCAGTTCACGTCCGACGTGCCGCCGTAGATGCGCAGCGCCAGGGTGCGGTCGCCCTCCTCGACGCGATACGGCAACCGGTCGGGGAGCGGGACGCGCAACGTGACCGAGTGCGGTCCGGCGGTGAGCCGCACCGAGCCCACGACGCCGCCGGGAGGCGGCGTGCCGGCGGCGAGCTGGTGCACGTCGGCGGCGTTGACCCACGCCACCTGCGTCCGAGAGAGGGCGAGCCGCACCTGGTCGTTCCAGACGCCGCTCCGCACGGCGCGGGTGCCGGTCGGGAAGAACCATTGATACGTCCCGGAGGGAACGGCCTTCCCGACGGTGAGCGAGTCGGTGGTGCCGGTGCGCGCCGTGTCGTCGTCGAGCACGATGACCTCGGGATGTGCGAGGTCGAGCGTCCGGAGCTCGAGCGGCCAGACGGCGCGTGCGGTGTCGACGCCGTTGATCACCTCGAGCAGGGCGCTCGAATCGATCGGCTCGGCGGCGAGCCAGCCGACGTAGCGATCGCCGTGCGGCGGCAGGTGCAGCGCCTGAGTGTCGGTCCCGAACGCCCGGATCCCCCACGACGGCTCGTCGGGCAGCGAGTCGGGGACGAGCGGGAGGCTCCTGCCGCTGCGCAGCAGCAGTCGCACGCTCGATCCCGGCGCCGCGCGGACGGCGAGCCGCATTCCTTCGCCCGCCGGCCAGCGGAAACTCCCCGCCGGCTCGAAGCTCCCCGCATCGATCCAGGCGGCGGCCGCGGGCGGATGAAACCGTGGCGCGATCCGGATCGGCCACTCGAGGAATTGGCTGTCGGTCGCCGTGCGCGCCACGATCGGCACGACATACGCCGTGTCGTCGGGGAGCGGAATCCAGGCGATCCATCCGCCGCCCGGCGCGACGGGGACCGGCACGCCGGCCACGGTGAGCCGCGCGTCGCCCGACCCCGTGCTCCCCAGGATGAACTCGCTGTCGGTCGGCTGGACGACGTCCGCCGCCGACGGATAGACGACGGCGATGCGCAGCGGGCCCTGCGCCCGTGTCGGGGGTGTGCTCAAGGAGGGAGTGACGGGGAGCGGCGCGATTCCTGCTCGACTCCCGCCACACGCCCCTACCAACAGCGTGGCAAGCCATACCGCGCGTCGCATGCGGAGCGAAGCTACGCGCTCCCCTTTCGACCCGCCAAGTTGCGCAATAGATTGGCAAACCTTAACTTCTGCGCCCGACGAGGAGATGCGTCGCCCGTGACCACCTGTGCCTACTGCGGACGCGCCAACGAGCCGGGTGCCCTGTTCTGCATGGACTGCGGCAAACCTCTCGCCAAGGCGGCCGCGGCCAAGAAGGCCGTCCCGACTCCCGTTCCAGGCGACGCCTCCGCCCCGTCTCCCGCATCCATGGTCTCCGACCTCGGCAGCTCAGCCGCTTCCCCGGCGGGCCTCACCTGTCCGTTTTGCAACGGCCAGATCGACGCGGCCCTTCCTTATTGCCCCCACTGCGGGCGACGGCTTTCGGCCCCCGGGTCAGGGCCGGCGTGCGCCCGCTGCGGATCGACGGTCGTGGTGGGGACCCGGTTTTGCGCCACCTGCGGCTCTCCGCTGGAGGGGGAGCCCGGGGCCCCGGGCCTGTCGCGGCCCTCGTTGCGCCCCGCGCCCCGCACCGAGTTCCTCGTCCGCCTGGTGCTCATGAACGACACCGGGGACGACCTGCAGACGTTCGAGAGCCGGCGGACGGACACCACGATCGGCCGGGGCGAGGGAGACGTCCGCTTCCCCGACGATCCCTTCATGTCGCCGCTGCACGCCAAGCTGTCGTGGGAAGACGCGAAGCTCATGGCGCGCGACCTGGGGAGCCGCAACGGCACCTGGGTGTTCCTCGAGGAGGCGTACCGGCTCACCGAGGGCGACGTCCTGTTGATCGGCTCGCAGATCATCCGATTCCGCCGTCTCGGGTATCCCGGGCCCTACGCTCCGGAGGTCGACGCCACGAAACGCATGGGCAGCCTCACGCCGTCAGCCGACATCGCGTCGCTGACGCAGCTGCGCGCCGACGGCAGCGCGCGTGACGTGATCCAGCTCTCGCCCGGCCGCGACCTCCTGATCGGGCGCGAGCGCGGCGACTGGACCTTCCCCTACGATCCGTCGATGAGCGCGCAGCACGCGCTGGTGCGCTCGGAGGACGCCGACTTCGTGGTGGTGGACGCCGGCAGCCGCAACGGCATCGCCGTGGCGGCGCGCGGGGCGATGCCGCTCAAGGACGGCTCGCGCATCCTCGCGGGCGACAAGCTGCTGCGCATCGAGATCCCGTGAAGATCTGCCCGGTCTGCTCCCGGCAATATCCGGACGACATCCGCTTCTGTCAGGACGACGGCACGACGCTCAGGTCCGCCGCCCCGGCGACGAGCCTGGTCGGCCAGGTGGTGGCCGACCGCTACCACGTGATCAAGAAGCTGGGCGAAGGCGGCATGGGCCAGGTGTACCTCGCCGAGCACGTGAAGATGGGGCGGCGCAGCGCCATCAAGGTGATGAACCCGTCGATGGTGCACGACCCCGACGCCGTGGCGCGCTTCAACCGCGAGGCCGCGAACGCGAGCCGCATCACCCATCCCAACGTCTGCGCCGTCTACGATTTCGGCGAGACCCCGGACGGGGTGATCTACCTCGCGATGGAATTCGTCGAGGGCGAGCCGCTCACGGCGCTGATCGAGCGCGAGGGCGCGCTGCCGCTGGCCCGCGCGACCGCGATCTTCAAGCAGACCGCCGACGCGCTGCAGGCCGCCCACGACCTCGGCATCGTGCACCGCGACTTGAAACCCGACAACATCATGGTGGCGCGAAACCGCGACGGCGCCGACCTCGTCAAGGTGGTGGACTTCGGTATCGCGAAGGCCGTGGGCGGCGACGAGGCCGGCCAGAAGGTGACGAAGACCGGTCTCGTGGTGGGCACCCCGGAGTTCATGAGCCCCGAGCAGCTCTCGGGCGACAAAGTGGACGGACGCAGCGACCTCTATTCGCTCGCGCTCACCTACTTCCGCATGCTGACGGGCGAGCTGCCGTTCCAGGCCGACTCGGTGCAGGAAATGATGGTCAAGCGGCTCACCGACGACCCGGCGACGCTCGCCGCCACCCGCCCCGACCTGTCCTTCCCCGACGGGCTGCAGCAGGTGCTCGACGCGGCGCTCGCCCGGACGCCGGCCGAGCGCTACCAGAGCGTCGCCAAGTTCGCCGACGACGTCGTGGCCGTCGCGGGCCTCGCGCGCGGGACGCGCGGCGTGGCGCCGGCGACGCGCGTCGACATCGAGGGCAAGACGCAGCTGCTCGATTCGCGCGAGACGAAGGCGCAGGCGGCGAAGCGGGCGCCGCCGCGCAAGCAACGCTCGCTCGTGCCGATCGTCGTGGGCGCCGTGGTGGTGCTGGGACTCGGCGGCGGCGGGTACGTGCTGCTGGTGGGACGGGGTGGCAACGCTGCGCCACCCGACACGACCAAGATGAGCCGGCAGGACACATCGAAGGTGTCCGCTTTGACTGTTGACACGACCCATCACCCGTCGAACACCCAACCGGAGAATCGGCGCGTCACGCATGTGGATTCGTCCCCGCCACAGCAAGGGCGAACGATCCCGACGCCGCTGACAGGGGGCGGTAACGGAATCGATCCCGCCAAGGCTGGTGACATTCTTGATGCCCTGATAGATCGACCGGCGCAGGTGATCGTCGACTCGGCCCAAATCGTCTACAACACTCGAGGCGTCTCGACTGTCGACAAGGCGTTTGCTGCCTGCATGCTTGCTCAGGCAGAACGCACATTGAGGAACCGAGACGAAGCTCTCCGCTGGGCTCGGATCGGCCTCGGGCTGAAAGCCTCGATGACGTCCTGTCAGGACGTCGTTCAACACCCGGATCCCCAATAGCCATGTTCGGACGCCCGAAACCGATCGTGATCCGCGTCTTCGGCAAGTCGGACGTGGGCAAGGCCCGCGACCATAACGAGGACAACTACCTCGTCGCCGACCTGACGAAGCGCGACCCGTCGCTGCCGACGGACGAGCGTGCCTACGAGCTGGGCGAGCGCGGCCTGCTCCTCATGGTCGCCGACGGGATGGGAGGTGCCGCGGCCGGCGAGCTGGCGAGCGAGATGGCCACCGACACGATTTACAAGCACCTGATCGCGGGATGGCTCGCCGAAGACGAGGCGACGGGACAGCGCTTCGCCTACCGGCTGAAAGAGGCGGTCGAGACGGCGAACCGCGCGATCCACGACTACGCCAAGGCGCATCCCGAAAACCGCGGCATGGGCACGACGGCCACCGTCGTCGGGGTCCTGGAGGATCACCTCTACCTCACGCAGGTGGGCGACAGCCGGGCCTACCTGATTCGCGGCAAGGAGGCCCACCAGCTCACCAAGGACCAGTCGTTGATGCAGCGCCTGGTGGAAGCGGGTGAGCTGACCGAAGAGGAGGCCGCACAGAGCGAGCGGCGCAACATTATCCTCCAGGCGCTGGGCCCGGACTCCAAGGTGAAGGTCGACCTGACGCATCAGGACCTGCGCCGCGGCGACATTCTCGTGCTCTGCTCCGACGGCCTGTCGGGACAGGTCAAGAAGGAAGAGATCGCGAAGACGGCGCTCGAGTCGAAGGACCTGGCCGCGGCGGCGACGCGCCTCGTGGAGCTGGCGAACGAGCGCGGCGGACCGGACAACATCACCGTCATCCTCGCCCGCGTGGACGGCGACGGCCTGACGCAGCCCGGGCGGTCGGAGGACGTCGGCCATCAGCCCTTTCCGCTGGTCGACACGGAGACGAGCACCGAGCCGGTCCCGGTCTACAAGGGCAGCAAGCCCCCGGTGTCCACCAAACAGGCGGCCGAGAGCCGCTGGAAGCTGCTCGTCATCCTGATCGCCGCGGCGCTCCTGGTGGGCGCCGTCGTCTGGGCACGCGGCAGCTCGTGAGGGCGCAGTTCAAGTTCCTGTCGGGCGCGCGCACCGGACAGGTCGAGACGTTCCAGAAAGCCTACCTCGGCCTCGGCCGCCATCCCCTCTCCGACGTCCGCTTCGACGCCGAGCGCGACCTCGACGTCTCGTCGCGTCACTGCGCGATCATGGCGAAGTCCGAAGGGTTCGTGTTGCAGGACCTGGGCTCGAAGAACGGCACGTACGTCAACGGCGAGCGCCTCACCGGCGACCGCCTGCTGGTCGACGGCGACGTCATCGGCTTCGGCGCCAAGGGTCCGGCGCTCGAGTTTCGTGTCCTGGCGGGCGACGCCGACGACCTCCCCACCGAAACCGCGCAAGCGGCCGCCGGCCGCCT
>Ga0310810_10005732_pt1 | contig 13933 bp, 13 predicted proteins | sample NCmetagenome_FD_207641 | JGI IMG/M metagenome (GOLD analysis project Ga0310810, IMG submission 207641) | Soil microbial communities from experimental microcosm in Duke University, North Carolina, United States - NC | ecosystem: Engineered > Artificial ecosystem > Soil microcosm > Unclassified ... | reverse complement strand
CGCGACGTGTTCAGCCGGGTGGTCTATGGCGCGAGCGTGTCGGTCACGGTGGGCTTCGGCGCGGTGCTGCTCGCCAACGTGCTGGCCGCGCTGATCGGCGTCACCAGCGGCTACTTCGGCGGTGCCTACGACATCTGCGTGCAGCGGGTGGTGGACGCCTGGCAATCGTTTCCATTCCTGGTGGTCATCCTCTCGATGATGGCGGTGCTGGGACCCGGGATGCTCAACCTGATCCTGGCCCTGGGCGTGCTCGGCGCCGCCGCGGGCTCGCGCGTGATCCGGGGGGCCACCATCAGCGTGATGCAGAACACGTACATCGAGGCGGCCCGGGCGCTCGGGGCCGGTCACCTCCGCATCATGCTGCGCTACCTGCTCCCCAACGTGGCCGCCACCATCATCATCCTCGCCACCATCGGACTCGGCGCCGCCATCCTGGCCGAGTCCGCGCTCTCCTTCCTGGGGTTCGGGGTGCCGCCCCCCTACCCGTCCTGGGGCGCGATGCTGTCGGGCTCCGGGCGCTCGTTCATGTACCGGGCGCCGTGGATGGCGATCTGGCCGGGCGCCGCGATCTCGCTGGCCGTCTTCGGCTTCAACATGCTGGGCGACGCGCTACGCGACGTGCTCGACCCGCGGCTACGCGGCGGAGTCGGTCGGCCGGTCAGCTGAGAACAGCTGGGCCCGCGGCCACGAGGGCCCGACCGGGAATATCCGACGCGGTAACTTCGAGCGGCCGGGCATTCGCTCCGATCGGGCCCGTCGGGAGTCGCGCGTTGTCTAGCTGGCCTTCTTCATCGGCTCGCCGCAGCAGGTGCCCGGCGTGGACGAGGTATGGCCGCACTTGGCGCACTTGTACTGGTCTGCCATCGCGCTCACCTCCTCTCTCGGGAGCGGTCCCGGACCGGAAGGGAGCAAGACGTGTGCCGCATGAAAAAAACGGGGCAGCGGCGGGCGCCGCTGCCCCTCCACCCTGCCCTCTCCCCGAGGGGGAGAGGGAGAACGTCTAGACGAACTTGGCGTAGATGGCCTTGATCTTCTCCTCGCCCCACTTGATCGTCTGCTCCAGGTCCATCTTGTCGGTCGCGAACTGGGCGAGGGCGTCCACCATCACGAACTGCTGGTAGACCTCGTCGGCGGCCGGTGTGAGCGGGCCCGGATAGCCGGTGGTGAAATGGTACTCCGCGTCCTGCTCGAGCGGCTTCAGCTTCGGGTCCTCGCTGATGATCGGGAACGGCGGCTTCGCGTAGTTCTTGAGGAACGGCATGTTGTAGCCGGTGCTGGCCTTGGCGCCGTCGCGGTAGCTGTCCACCAGCGCCTCGAGGAACGCCTTGGCCCCGTCCTGGTTCTTGGAGAACTTGGTGACGCCGTAGGCGCGGCAGTTGGCGAAGGACCGCCGGACCGCCGGCCCCTTGGGCGAGAGCGACACGAAGATCTTGTCGGCCAGCTCCTTGTCGGAGCCCTCGATCGTGCGGTACGCGCTGATCGGGTTGTGGATCCAGGAGCCGCGCTTGGAGGCGAGGAACCGGTTGTTGGAGGCGTCGTCCCAGGCGAGGACCTCGGGGGTCATGCAGTCCTTGTAGAGCGCCTTGTTGAACTTGAGCGCCTCGCGCATCTCCTTGGAGTTGTAGGTGATGGTCTTGCCGTCCTTGGCCACCTCGGAGGCGCCGTACGACCACATGATCGCCCGCCACGAAGCGCGGGAGTCGTCGTGGTGCGCAAGGCCGATGCCGATCGGGAAGCCCTTGGCCTTGAGCTTCGCGCCGCCCTTGTGGAGGTCGTCCCAGGAGTCGGGCCCGTTGGGGAAGCCGACCTCGGTCCACAGATCCTTGCGGTACAGCCCCGGGAAGTCGATGAAGAAGTCGGGGATGGAGTGGAACTTCCCATCCGCGGCGAGCTTGCAGTAGTTGTCGGCCAGCGGGGTCCAGCCGCCGTACTTCTTGGCGAGCTTGTCGGCGGTGTCCTGCACGTCCAGCAGGGCGCCCGCCCACTTCTCGGTGCCGGTGCCCACGAGCTGCACGATGTCGTGGCCCGACTGGGTCGCGACCTCGGCCGCGATCTTGGCCGGGATCTGCAGGTGCGGGATGTGGTCGATGGTGACCTTCACGCCGCTCTTGGTGCTCCACTGCTCGGCGAACGCGTCGAACCACTTGTCGTAGGCGGGCACGAAGTGCGTCCAGGCGAGCACCCGGACCTCCTTCGCCTGCGCCCACGCCGGGCGGATCCACACGTGGGGGAAGGCGGAGGCGGCGGTCGCGCCCGCCGCGGTGCCGAGGAACTGCCGTCGCGAGACCTTGCTCATGCGGTAACCCTCCTTGGTCGTGAGTTGACGGATCACTTCAGGGCGCCTGCGGTGAGGCCGTGGATGAAGTGGTCGAGGCTGAACGCGTACACGATGGCCACCGGGATCGCGCCGATGAGCGCGCCCGACATGAGCGAGCCCCAGTAGAAGACGTCGCCGCGGATCAGGTCGCTGGTGACCCCGTAGGAGATCGTCTTGTTGGCCGAGGCGGAGATGAAGGTGAGCGCGTAGATGAACTCCTGGTACGTGAGGGTGAACGCGAAGATCCCGGCGGTGATGATCCCGGGCACGATGACCGGGATGATGATCATGCGAAAGGCCTGGAAGCGCGTGCAGCCGTCGATCTGGGCGCTCTCCTCGATCTCCTTCGGCACCGTCCGCACGAAGCCCATGAGGAGCCAGGTGCAGAACGGCAGCGTGAAGGAGGGATAGACGATCACGAGGGCCCACACCGAGTCGATGAACCCGAGCCCGCGCACGACCTGCGAGAGCGGGATGAACAGCAGCGTCGACGGGATCAGATAGGAGAGGAACATCGCGGTGGAGAGCGGCTGCGCCCCCGGGAAGCGCATGCGGGCCAGCGCGTAGGCCGCGGGCAGCGCGAGCAGCAGCGTGATGACCACCACCAGCACCCCGATCATGAGGCTGTTCTTGAGCCACAGCGGGAACAGGGTTCCCTGGAGGAGCAGCTTCACGTGATCGAGGGTGGGCGGCTCCTTGAACCAGAAGGGGGCGGTGTCCAGGTTGTAGAGGTCGCGGTCGCGCTTGAAGGCGGTGATGACCATCCAGTAGAACGGGAAGAGCACCACGAAGAGGTACGGGGAGAGCGGCAAGTACGGCCCGTAGTCACGCTTGATCCGTCGCCAGAGCCGGTGGGCGTCCATGCCCTATTCCCTCCGCAGGAACCGCAGCATGAAGATCACGATCAGGGCGAGAAACGGGAAGATGAACAGGGTGATGGCCGCCCCCATGCCCAGGTCACCCGCGTTGATGCCGATGTTGTAGGCGTAGGTCCCGAAGACGTGGGTGGTGTTGTAGGGCCCGCCCTGGGTGAGCAGCCACACCGATGAGAAGTCGGTGAAGGAGAACACCACCGAGTAGAGCAGGCCGACCAGCAGGATCGGCCGTACGATCGGAACCACCACGTAGTGGAACCGCCGCAGCGGGCCCGCCCCGTCGATCTTGGCCGCCTCGATGACTTCCTGGGGCACCGCGGTGAGCCCGGCCAGCAGGATGACCGCCGAGAACGGGAAGCCGCGCCAGACGTTCATGATGATGACCGACCACATGGCCAGCCCCGGCTCGCCCAGCCACTGCCAGGGATAGTCGATGATGTGGGCGTGCATCAGCATCCAGTTGATGACGCTGTAGAGCGAGTCGAACATCCACTTCCAGGCGAGCGAGGACAGCGCGATCGGGATGACGAACGGGATCAGGATGATCCCCTGCACCACCCGCTTGCCCTTGAACGACCGGTTCAGCGCGAAGGCGAGCGGCAGCCCGATCACGAGCCGGATCAGCTCGGAGCCGATCGTGAAGACGAAGGAGTTGCGCACCGTCTGCCAGAAGACCGGGTCGGCGAACAGGCGCGTGTAGTTCTGCATCCCCACGAAGTGGCTGTCGGGCGACCCGACGCGCGCGCTCGAGACCGACAGGTAGATCGACATGAAGAACGGGTAGGCGATGAAGAAGGCCAGGTACAGGAAGGCGGGCGCGATCCAGAGGAACCCCTGGAGGGCCTCGCGGTGGGCCCATCCCCCGGCGGTCGACACCCGCACCGTGGGAACAGACGTCGGCCGGGCGCCGACCAGCTCCTTGCCGCCGTTGCTCACCGCCCCGGCTCCGGCCATCGCAGCCATGCCGCTGACGCAGTGCGGCTCATACCTTGTGTCACGATCCCGAGTCTCTCCTTCGAGCGAGATGGAGCGCTGAGGGAAGCGGGCGGTATCGAGTGCGAGGTTGTCGGGTTATACCATCGCCCCCGAGGAGTGTCAACTTCGCGGACCTTGCTTTTCTGATAGGGTAACGCGGTGATCATCCTCGGCGTGATCCCGGCGCGCCTGCACTCCTCGCGCCTGCCGCGCAAGGTCCTCCGGGAGATCCGGGGCGTTCCCATGGTCGTCCAGGTCTTCCGGCAGGCCCGCACCTCCCCGCTGCTGTCCGACCTGCTGGTGGCCACCGACAGCGAGGAGGTGGTGGAGGCCTGCCACGCCCACCACGTGCCGGCGGTCATGACGCGCGCCGATCACGTGTCGGGAACCGACCGGCTGTGGGAAGTCTCGCGCGCGCGGACCGCCGACGTCTACGTCAACATCCAGGGCGACGAGCCCCTGATCACCGCCGCTCACATCGAGCGTCTGGTCCGGCCCTTCCTCGCCGAGCCCGAGGTCCAGGTGACGACGCTCAAGATCCGGGCCACCGCGGCCGAGGTACCCTCCCGCACCGCCAACAAGGTGGTGACGAACGTGCACGGCGACGCGCTCTATTTCTCGCGGCTGCCCATTCCCTTCGATCGGGACGGCCGCGCCGACGTCGTCTACTGGAAGCACATCGGCCTCTACGGGTACCGGCGCGCGGTGCTCGACATCTACCACACGCTGCCTCCGTCCTCGCTCGAGCGCGCGGAGCAGCTCGAGCAGCTCCGCCTGCTGGAGGCCGGCATCCCGATCCGCGTCCTCGAGACCGACCAGCCCACCATCGGAGTGGACACCGAGGAGGACCTCCGGGCCGTCGAGGCCCTGTTGTCGGCCCGCGGCCGGTGACCAACCGCTGGGCCGTCCTGGCCCTCATCATGGCCGCGCAGACCATGGCCAATGTGGGCCCGCTCGGCATCCCCTCGATCGCGCCGCTGATCCGCGAGAGCCTGGCGCTCTCGATGACCCAGGCCGGCTCCTTCCTCTCCGCCTACTACATCGGCCCGGTGCTGATGTCGCTGCCCGCGGGGTGGCTCGCGGATCGGTACGGCGTGCGGGGCGCCATGATCCTGGGGCAGGCGCTCATCGCGATCGGCCTCGGTCTGGTGGCGGTGGCGCCTTCCTTCTCGTTCATCGTCGCGATCCTGGTGCTGGCCGGCGCCGGCTACGGGGTACTGAACCCCACCACCACCAAGGCCGGGATGGCGTGGTTCCCGCCCCGGCAGCGGGCGACGGTGGTCGGCCTCAAGCAGGTCGGCCTGCCGTTCGGCGGCGCGCTGGGGGCTCTGATCATGCCCCCGCTGGCCATCGGCTTCGGCTGGCGGGCCGCGGTGGGCTGCGCGGCCGCGGTGGTCGGCGCGCTCACCCTTCTGACCTGGGCGCTCTACCGGGACCTGCCCGAGCCCGAGACCCGCGGCCCCGCTCCGACCCGCCCGGGGTTCTGGGCGGTGATGGCGAACCGCGACCTGTGGCTGGTGGGCGTGAGCACCCTCATCTTCGCGGGCGTGCAGACCGTCTTCCTGGCCTTCCTCGTCCTCTACCTCCGTGACGTGGTGCAGATCGCCCTCGTGGTGGCCGCCAAGTACCTGGTGACGGCGCAGATCAGCGGCGCGATCGGCCGCATCGGGTTCGGGTTGCTGTCCGACCGCATCTTCGGCGGACGTCGTCGCATCGTCCTGGCCATCGCGGGCCTGGGATCGATCGCCTGTGCCCTCGCCCTCTCGGCCACCGAGCCCCACACCGGGCCCTGGCTGCTCGCCCCGCTCGCCGTCGGCATCGGCTTCTTCGGGGTCGGCTGGAACGGCGTGCAGCACACCCTGATGGCCGAGCTGGCCGGGCCGCGCGCGGCCGGCACGGCGGTGGGGCTCGGGCTCGCCATCTCGTCGCTGGGTGTCGCGGCATGCCCGCCGATCTTCGGCCTCGTGGTCGAGCGCGTGGGTGGCTTCGGCGCCGCCTGGGTCACGCTGGCGGTGGGAATGGCGGCGGCGCTACTCTTGCTCATCCCGGTACGCGAGAGGCCAATGGCGACCTCATGACCGAGCAGCCGAGCGATCGATGGCCAGGTTATCGATGGAACATCCTGGCCGCCGCACGTTCGCGATCATCAGCATGCGAGCCACGTCCAGCAGGTGTGGCAGCTCTACCTGACCTTCGGCCTGCTGGTGGGCGCCGGCGTCAGCGCCTTCTACGTTCCGCTGACCGTGCTCGCGATCAAGTGGTTCGAGGAGCAGCGCGGCATGGCGGCCTCGGTGGTCTCGGCCGGCAACGGGCTCGGCATCCTGGCCCTGGCCCCCCTCACCCGCTGGCTGATCAGCGAGTACGACTGGCGCATGGCCTTCCTGGTCCTGGGAAACCTCGCCGGGGTGATCGCCATCCCCTGCGCCCTCCTCCTGAGAACCCCCGGGCAACCAGCCCCCGACCGGTGGTCCGCACCCGGGGCCACGCACGGTTGTCCGCAGCCGGGGGGAGTGCGGGGGCCATCTCTGGGCCCCCGCAGCTGACAAGCCTGAAGGCAGTAAACCAAGGCAGCGCGGCAACCACCCCCGCCCCCTGGCATGCCTGGCCCTTCTGGGCGATCGCGCTGACGCATTTCTGCTGCTGCGCGGCCACTCGGGCCCGCTGTTCGACCTCGTGAGCCACGCGATGGAGCAACGCGTGACCAAGATGGCGGCAGCGAGCATCCTGGACGCCTCCGGGCTGACCTCCATCGTCGGGCGGATCGGCACCGGCATCGTCACCGACCGGGTCGGGGCCAAGCGGACCCTCCTCACCGCGCTCGGCCTGCAGGCCCTCCTGATCTCCCTGTATCTCTTCGTGTCGGGGAGCGTGTCATGGGGGCGGCCTACGGAGCCATCTTCTTCATCTCATGCATCGGCATGGGGCTCGGATCCTTCGCCGGGGGAGCCATCCACGACCCCCCGGGAAGCTATCAGGCCCTGTTCCTGGGCTCCGCCGCCATCACCTTGATGGCGGTCGTTCTCGGGGTGACACTGAAGGCGCCGGCCCCGGTGATGGTGCCGCGGCCGAGTCCCGCTCCGGGGGGCTGCTCGGGCCATTTCCCGTTGACAGGCCGGTGGTTCTTTGTTAAGAATCGCCCACCATTTAGGGCCTATCTCACCACTCGACTCGCATCTCTGTGACGACGTTCTCGAGGTCCCAGCCTCGCGGCCGGGGCTCCTACCCCGACAGGGAAAGTGCGCGTGGCCGAGCGGTCACGGAACGACGCCGCGTTACCGCCGGTTGACCCGGTCAAGGAGGACCACCCGCCCATGAGCAACCTCGACTCGCCCGACTCGCCCAACTCGAAGGACACCACCCTCTCCGCGCTCGACCGGCGCACGTTCATCAAGACCGCGGGGGCCGCCGCGGCCGCGATGGGCGGCATCGAGGGCATCCTGGCCGCGCGCCGCGCGCCCGCCTTCGCGCAGGGAACCAAGCTGCACTGGGTCCGCTGGGTGGACTTCATCCCGGAGTCGGACGTCGAGCTGAAGCGGCAGATGCCGGAGGCGTCCAAGGCGCTCGGGGCGGAGGTGACGCTCGAGACCATCAATGCCAACGACCTGCAGCCGCGCATCACCGCGGCCATCCAGTCCGGGGCGGGCGCCGACGTCTTCAACTTCCAGTACAACTGGGCCCACCTCTATCAGAACGCGGTGGTGGACGTGAGCGATGTGGCCGGCGACATCGGCAAGGCCGAAGGCGGCTTCTACGAGATCTATCCGCCCTCCTGCCAGGTCAACGGCAAGTGGCTCGCGGTCCCCCACTCGATCGTCGGCAACGCGGTATCCTACCGGAAGTCCTGGCTCAAGGAGGCGGGCGCCAGCCAGTATCCCAAGACCTGGGAAGAGGCCCACAAGCTCTTCACGGTGCTCAAGAAGAAGGGCAAGCCCTACGGGCAGACCCTCGGCCACACCTTCGGCGACGCTCCGACCTTCACGTATTGCATGCTCTGGGCCTTCGGGGGGGCCGAGACCGACAAGAGCGGCAAGAAGGTCGTCATCAACAGCAAGGGCGCGCTCGATTCGGTCAAGTTCATGCAGAGCTTCTGGAAGGACGCCTGCGACGAGGGCGGGCTTGCCTGGGACGACACCAACAACAACCGGGCCTTCCACGCGGGAGAGATCTCGGCCACCCTCAACGGGGCGAGCATCTACATCGTGGCCAAGCGGCAGAAGGACAAGATCAAGGACGACAAGGGGGAGCCCCTGTTCCAGGACATCGACCACGCTCCGCTGCCGGCCGGCCCGGCGGGCGCGTACCTCCTCTTCCTCAATCAGTCCAACGCGATCATGAAGTACTCGAAGAACCCCAAGCTGGCCAAGGACCTCCTGCGCTGGGTCCACAAGAAGGAGAACTACGGCAAGTGGTTCGCCAGCCAGGAGGGCTACAGCGTGGGCGGGACCAAGGCGTGGGAGAACGAGCCCATGTGGGGCAAGCTCGACGAGCCCCTCAAGATGTTCCGGACCGCGGCGCGAAACACGCGCCTGTTCGGGTTTGCCGGCCCGTCCACCGCAAAGGCCACCGAGGCCTTCACCAAGTACATCGTCACCGACATGTACGCGAAGGCCGTCCAGGGCATGAAGGCCGAGGACGCGGTCAAGTGGGCCGACGGCGAGCTCAAGAAGATCTACGAGGCCTGATCGGAAGGGCCCCTCGCGGGCCCAAGGAGGAGTCGATGGCGACTCCGGATCACGACGTGAGCATCGCCGCGCGGTCGGTCAGCCGCCGCAGGTTCCTGGCCGGGTCCGCCGCCGCGGGAGCGGTGGTGGGCCTGGGGGGCATCCTGGCCGCGCGCCGCGCGCCGGCCTACGCCCAGGGCACCCGTCTCAACATCGTGCGCTGGGTCGACTTCATCCCCGCGTGCGACGTGGAGCTGAAGCGCCAGGCGGTCGACGCGAGCAAGGCCCTCGGGGCCGAGGTGGTGTTCGAGTTCATCAACGCCAACGACCTGCAGGCACGCATCACCGCGGCCATCCAGTCGGGCGCGGGCCCCGACATCATGCACATGCTGCACAACTGGCCGCACCTCTACGCGAACGGGCTGGTCGACGTGAGCGACCTCGTCGCGTGGCAGGTGAAGGAGCAGGGTCCGCTCTACGGCCAGTCCGAGGCCTACACGAAGGTGGGCGGTCGGTTCCTGGCCCTGCCACACGGCATCGTGCCCGGCCTCATCGCGTATCGAAAGTCGTGGTTCGACGAGGTCGGGGCGACCACCTTCCCCAAGACCTACGACGAGCTCCGCCAGGTCGCAGCCAAGCTGAAGCAGAAGGGGCACCCGTACGGGCAGACGCTCGGCCACACCTTCGGCGACGCGCCGTCCTGGGCGTATCCGCTGCTGTGGAACTTCGGAGGCATGGAGACGGACAAGAGCGGCAAGACCACGCTCGACAGCAAGGGCGCGGTGGAGGCGGTCAAGTACATGAACGCGCTCTGGAAGGAGGCCTGCGACGAGGGCGGGCTCGCCTGGGACGACACCAACAACAACCGCGCGTTCCTGGGCGGCGAGATCTGCGGCACCCTCAACGGGGCCTCGATCTACATCGCGGCCAAGCGGGGCCAGGACAAGATCAAGGACGACAAGGGCGAGCCGATGGTGCGCGACATCCAGCACGCCCGCCTGCCCGCGGGGCCGGCCGGATCCTGGAGCTATCACACCGCCTTCGCCCACGGGGTCATGAAGTACAGCAAGAATCAGAAGCTGGCCAAGGATTTCCTCAAGTGGCTGCACGGCAAGGAGCAGTACAGCAAGTGGTTCCAGGTGGCCGAGGGCTTCTCGGTCGGCTCGACCAAGTTCTGGGAGCAGCACCCCCTCTGGAGCACGATCGACGAGCCGATGAAGGGATTCCGCACCGCCCCCGACAACTCCCGGACCATGGGTTTCGCGGGACCGCCCAACGCCAAGGCCACCGAGGTCTACTCGAAGTACATCATCGTGGACATGTTCGCCAAGGGGGTCCAGGGCACGAAGCCGGAGGACGCCGTCAAGTGGGCCGCCGAGGAGCTCAAGAAGATCTACGGATGAGAGCGAGATGAAGAAATCGATCGCGGGAGGATCGGGAGGGGCGGCCGGCTTCGAGGTCGCGCTGCCTCATCCGGGCACCTCACGGCCCACCGGGCTGACCCGCTTCCTCGAGAGCGAGCGAATGCTGGCCGGCCTGCTGCTCACCCCCACCGTCCTGCTGCTCGGGCTCTTCATCGCCTACCCGTTCGTGATGGGGGTGTGGCTGTCGCTCAGCAGCGTCAGCGTCGGGAACCCGGGGGAGTTCGTCGGACTCAAGAACTTCATCAAGGCGTGGAACGACTCGATCTTCCGCACCGCCTTTTACAACACGTTTTTCTACACGTTCTGGGCCACGATCTTCAAGCTCTCGCTCGGGATGTGGCTGGCCCTCCTGCTCAACCGCAGCTTCCGGGGCAAGCGCATCGTCCGCGCCGCGATGCTCCTGCCGTTCATCGTGCCCACCGTGCTGTCGACCTTCGCGTGGCGGTGGATGTTCGATCCCACCTTCAGCGTGCTGAACTGGCTGCTCTACCAGACCGGCTTCATCACCACCAAGCTGCCGTTCCTCTCCGACGGCACCTACGGCATGTGGTGCGCGATCGTGGTCAACACGTGGCGCGGCATGCCCTTCTTCGCGATCTCGCTGCTGGCCGGGCTCCAGACCATCAGCCCCGACCTGCAGGAGGCCGCCTCGCTCGACGGAGCCAACGGCTGGCACCGGTTCTGGCACGTGACGTGGCCCCTGCTCAAGCCGGTCACGCTGGTGGTGGTGGTCTTCTCGATCATCCAGACCTTCTCCGACTTCCAGCTCATCTACGTGCTGACCGGGGGCGGGCCCGCCAACGCCACGCACCTGCTCGCCACCTACGCCTACCAGATCGGCGTGGCCACCGGCCTCCTGGGCGAGGGCGCCGCGATCTCGCTCTTCATGCTGCCCGTCCTCTTCATCGTGGTCTGGCTCCAGCTCCGCTACCTCCGTCGCCTGGAGGGGGCGTAGCTCTTGCTCATCGAGCGGCGCTGGAAGCGGTGGGTGTACTTCTACATCCCGATGACCGTCTTCGTGATCGGGACGCTGTTCCCGTTCTACTGGATGTTCATCACCTCGATCCGTCCCGACGCGGAGCTCTATCGCTCGTGGCGGGCGGCCAACAACGCGCCCTTCTGGACCCTCGCCCCGACCCTCGAGCACTTCCGGGACCTGATGGCCAAGACCACGTTCCCCAAGTGGCTGTGGAACACCTTCTTCATCGCCTGCGTGTCCACCGCGATCTCGCTCTTCTGCGGGCTGCTCGCCGGCTACGCGCTCGGACGCCTCAAGTTCCCGATGGCGGGGACGCTCGGCACCAGCATCTTCGTCACCTACCTGGTGCCGCCGACCCTGCTCTTCATCCCGCTCGCCAACATCATCCGCACCTTCCAGCTGGGCGACACCCCGTGGGCGCTGATCCTGACCTACCCCACCTTCCTGATCCCGTTCTGCACCTGGCTCCTGATGGGCTACTTCAAGACCATCCCCAAGGAGCTGGAGGAGTGCGCCCGCATCGACGGGGCCACCCGCTTCGGGGCCATGATGCGCATCATCTTCCCGATCGCGGTGCCCGGCATCCTGTCCGCCGGCATCTTCGCGTTCACGCTGTCCTGGAACGAGTTCATCTACGCGCTGGTCTTCCTCTCCTCGCCCGAGAAGAAGACGGTCCCGGTGGGCGTCGTCTCCGAGCTGATCCGGGGCGACATCTACTTCTGGGGCCAGCTCATGGCGGGCGCGCTGCTGGGCTCGATCCCGGTGGCGATCGTCTATTCGTTCTTCGTAGAGTACTACGTCACCGGCCTCACGGGATCCGTGAAGGGGTGACGACAGAGCCCGGGGCACCCGACCCCGGGGAACCTATTTGAGGGGGAGCGACCAATGGCACAGGTAGTCCTCAAGGACCTCAACAAGAAGTACGACGAGGTGCACGCCGTCAAGGACGTGAACCTCACGATCCGCGACAAGGAGTTCATGGTCTTCGTCGGGCCCTCGGGCTGCGGCAAGACCACGACGCTCCGCATGGTCGCGGGTCTCGAGGAGATCACCGCCGGCGAGATCTCCATCGGCGACCGGATCGTCAACGACCTGCCGCCCAAGGACCGCGACATCGCGATGGTGTTCCAGAACTACGCGCTCTACCCGCACATGAGCGTGTACGACAACATGGCCTTCGGCCTCAAGATGCGGAAGTTCCCCAAGCCGGAGATCGCCAAGCGGGTGCAGGAGGCGGCCGAGATCCTCGGCATCCAGGAGCTGCTCAAGCGCAAGCCCCGCCAGCTCTCCGGCGGCCAGCGTCAGCGGGTGGCGGTGGGACGCGCGATCGTGCGGCACCCGCAGGTGTTCCTCTTCGACGAGCCGCTGTCGAACCTCGACGCCAAGCTGCGGGTGCAGATGCGGGTGGAGCTCAAGCGCCTTCACGAGCGCCTCGAGACCACCGCGATCTACGTCACCCACGACCAGGTCGAGGCCATGACCCTGGGAAGCCGCGTGGTGGTCATGAAAGACGGCTGGGTCCAGCAGGTGGGCGAGCCGCTCGAGATCTACAGCAAGCCGGCCAACAAGTTCGTGGCCGGGTTCATCGGCTCACCGGCCATGAACTTCCTCCCGGTCACGGTCAGCGAGACCAACGGCTCGGTCTTCCTGGAGACCACCGGGCTGCGGACCAGGGTGCCGGCCGAGAAGGCGGGCGCGCTCAAGGCGTACAAGGGCCAGCCCCTGACGCTCGGCATCCGTCCGGAGGACCTCCGGGTGGGCTCCGCGGCGGACTCGTCGGACCTGGCCTTCGACGCGGTGGTGGAGGTGGTGGAGCCGCTCGGCTCCGAGATCCTGCTCAACGTGAGCGTGGGCGGGCAGTCGGTGGTCTGCCGGGTCGAGCCGTCGGTCAAGGCCCGGCCGCACGAGAAGATCCGCATGGCCTTCGTGCCGGAGCGGATCCACTTCTTCGACACCAAGACCGAAGCGGTCATCAAGTAGAGCGTTCGAGAAGCAGGGCGTTCGAGCCGGGGGGTTGACAACGGTCGACCCTCCGGCTAGTAGTGAGCAACTTCCCGACCTATCCTTCGCTCACGAGGGGGTGAGACACACGCGCTAGGGTTCTCGCGATGGCCCAAGACCTCCCGACCGTCATGGAGGCCCTCAATGGACCAGACCGCTCCTCGCAGCATTCCGCGACGTCGATTCCTCGGCACCGCCGCCGGCGCCACCGCCGGGATGGCCTCCTGGCTCGCTCTCGGCAAGCCCCCCGCGTATGCGCAGAAGAAAGAGCTGACCTTCCTCAGCTGGAACCACTTCGTTCCCGCCGCCGACGACGAGCTCCGCAAGCAGGCGGAGGCCTTCGGCAAGGCCAACAACTGCACGGTGCGGGTGGACACCATGGCCCACCTGCAGATGCCGGCCAAGATCGCGGCCGAGGCCCAGTCACAGTCGGGCCACGACATGTACCGGACCGCGAGCGCCGACCCGTTCCTCTACGAGAACCTCCTGGTCCCGATGGACGACCTGGTCGCCAAGCTCGGCAAGCAGGGTGGCGGCTGGTATCCCTTTGCGGCGGAGAGCTGCCAGACGAAGTCCGGCTGGAAGGCGATCCCCTGGTTCTGGGTGTCGTTCCCGGGCACCTACAACATGGCCCACTTCAAGAAGGCCGGCTTCGACGGCCCGCCCAAGACGTGGGACGACCTCCTCCGGATGGGCAAGGT
>Ga0310810_10005731_pt1 | contig 13934 bp, 13 predicted proteins | sample NCmetagenome_FD_207641 | JGI IMG/M metagenome (GOLD analysis project Ga0310810, IMG submission 207641) | Soil microbial communities from experimental microcosm in Duke University, North Carolina, United States - NC | ecosystem: Engineered > Artificial ecosystem > Soil microcosm > Unclassified ... | reverse complement strand
TTTCGCGGAACGACCAGCGCCTCGTAGGTGCCTTTCACGTCGGTGCTGGCGATGGCGGCGGCGACCTGCTCCACGGTCTTGCCCGTCTGGTACTTCGTCAGATAGGCGCGCAGATCGTCGTATGCCTCGTAGAGCGCGACGGGGAAGCTGGCCGCGTCGTTCAGCCGCTTGAGGTCCGGCATGTCGACCTCGACGATCGTCGCCCCCGACGCGCGCAGCTTGTCGAGCGCCGCGTCGATCACGGTCTTCGTATCGCTATCGAGGTCCGCAAAGAAGTAGGCGCGGTACACGCCGAGTCGGACGCCGTTGAGCGTGGCCGCGGCCGGTACGTTGCCCCGTGTGACGACGGCGTCGAGGAGCGCGACGTCGGCCACAGTTCGAGCCATCGGGCCGACGGTGTCACGCGAGTGCGCGATCGGCGTGACGCCGTCCTGACTGTAGCGCCCGAGCGTCGGCCGGAGTCCCGCGCCGCCGGTCAGGGCCGCCGGAATCCTCACGGATCCGCCCGTGTCACTGCCGAGTCCGCCGGGCGCAAGCCGCGCGGCAATCGCCGCGCCGGTCCCGCTGGAGCTGCCGCCGGCGATGCGAGTGCGATCGTAGGGATTGCGTGTCCCGATCGGCTGGGCCGTGAAGAATGCCTCGTTGTAGCCCGAGATACCGAACGCGAGCTCGTGCATGTTCGTCTTGCCGAGAATGACGGCTCCGGCATCGAGCAGTCGCTGCACCGTCGGCGCATTCTCGCGGGGGACGAAATCACCCAAGGCGGGCGTGCCGGCGGTGTTCGGCATGCCGGCGACGTGGGTGTTGTCCTTCACGACGAGGGGCACCCCGTACAGTGCGCCCTTGGCTGCACCGGCTGCGAGCGCCGCGTCCGCGCGGCGCGCTGCCTCCAGCGCGCGCGCACCGTCGAGTGTGATGAACGCGTTCAGATCGCGGTTCGCGGCGGCGCGGGTGAGATAGGCCTGGGTGAGCTCGACGCTCGTGATCTGCTTGGCGCGCAGCAGGGCCGCGGCCTCGGCGACCCCGACGTCGGTCAGCACCAAGGGGCGCGGCGGCACGCTCGCGCAACCGGCGACGACGAGCGTGAGAGTGATCACGACAGCAACAAGGACGCGGCTCATGGCGGTCTCCTCGATGTGCGTCGCGCTCGCTCTTACGGCCCTTCGTCGCGCGGCGACGGTATGCTGCGTGCGGGAAATTCGCGGTAGGCGTAGCGCGCCATGACGTCTTCCCGCAGGTCGAGGCCGAGTCCCGGCGCCGTCGGCACCGCAATGTAGCCCTGCTCGACGCGCAGCCCAGGCACGGCGATCTCGGCACCGCGGGCCTCGAAGTTCACGAAGTACTCGGTGATCAGAAAGTTCGGGATCGCCGCCGACACCTGCAGCGTCGCGGCCAGGCCCACCGTCGTCGAGTTGTAGTTGTGCGGTGAGACGACGACGTGGTACGCCTCGGCCATGGCCGCGATCTCACGCAGCTCTTCGATGCCGCCCACGTTGCACACGTCGGGATTGATGATGTCGGCGGCACGGCGCTCGAAGACGTCGCGGAACTCGAAGCGCGTGTAGAGCTCCTCGCCCGTCACGATCGGGATGCGGATCTCGCGTCGGCATTCGGCCAGCGAGCCGAGATCGCGGGCGGACACCGGCTCCTCGTACCAGAACGGATCGAACGGCTCGAGCATCCGCGCCACCCGGACCGCGTGCATCGGCGCGAGCCGCCGATGGACCTCGATCAGCAGGTCGACGCCGGACCCGACGGCATCACGGACCGCGCCGACCGTGTCGATCACCTGGCGCTCGGCCTCGCGCGTGATGTGCGTGCGCCACGGGCCGGGGAACGGATCGAACTTCAACGCGCTGAAGCCGCGCGCCACCGTCGTCTTGGCCTTCGCGGCGTAGTCCGCAGGCGTCTTCGCGCCGGAGTACCAGCCATTCGCATACACGCGGATCCGGTCACGACACGGGCCACCGAGCAGGCTCACCACCGGGACACCGAGCCGCTTGCCGGCGAGATCCCAGAGCGCCTGCTCGATGCCGCTGACCGCGCCGAAGAAGTCGAGCGAACCGCGCTTGGCGGCGAAGTCGTGATAGGCCCAGTGCGTGAAGTGGCGGATCTGGCCGGCGTCGCGGCCCACGAGATAGCGCGCGAGCTGGCCGACGAACGCGGCGATCGAGTGATCGCGGTCGGCCTGCGTGTAGCACTCGCCCCAGCCGTGCAGCCCGTCTGACGTTTCGACTTTCACGAAGAGCCAGTTCTTGCCGTAGCCGGGATCGACGATGAACGGGGTGACGGCGGTGATCTTCACGCAACACTCCGTGGTGAGACTATGCAGGGGCCGGTGGACACGGCGCAGATTCTACCGCACGATGGGAACCATCTTTCGACCCGCGCTCTTTCGCGTGCCCGATTTTCGCCGTCTCGGCGCCTCGGTGCTGTTCAACTCCATCGGGATGATGGGCGAGACGGTCGTGCTCGGCTGGCTCGCGCTGGAGCTGACGAACTCGCCGCTGCTGGTCGGCGTCGCGATGAGCATGCGAATGCTGCCGCTCTTTTTCGTCGGCGTGCCCGCCGGGGCCGTTGCCGATCGATTCCCGCGCAATCAGCTCTTGATGCTCACCGGCGCCGGCCAGGCCCTGACCGCCTCGACGCTCGGGACGCTCGCGTGGTCGGGCCACGTGACGTTTGCGCACGTCCTCGTCGTCACGCTTGCCGCCGGCACGCTCCGCGGGCTCGAGCACGCCACGCGTCAGAGCTACACGCACGATGTCGTCGGCGCCGACGCGCTCATGCCCGGCCTCGCCGTCCTCGGCGTAGCCATGCGCGTCGGGTGGCTCGTCGGCTCGCTCGGCGCCGGCGTGATGATCGCGCGCCTCGGGTCCGGCGCTGCCTACTTCATGGTCGCGGCGGGGTTTCTCGGCGGCGCTGCGGCGCTGGTGCGCGCATCCACTCACGCGCGCGCGATGCCCCGAGAAACGGAATCGTTGTGGCGCGGCATCGTCGATTTTGCCCGGGCGCTCCGGACGGAACGGATTCTTGTCGTGCTCATGATGCTCACGTCGAGCGCGGAGATCCTCGGCTTCTCCCATCAGGCCCTGCTCCCGAGCCTGGCGCGCGATGTCCTGCGCGCGGGACCCGAAGCGCTCGGCACGCTGAACGCCGCGCGGTCCGTGGGCGGCATCGTCGGGCTGGCGGCGACCGCGCTGCGCCGCAGCCACATGGGTGGCGGCGCGATGTTCGTTGCCGTGCTCGTCTCGTTCGGTGCGAGCCTGCTCGGCCTGGCCTCCGCACCGCTGGTCGTCGGCCTCACGGGCGTCGTCGTCGTGCTCGTCGTGGTCAACGCGCTCGGGGCTCTCGCCGATCTTCTCGCACAGAGCCTGCTGCAGCTCAGCGTACCCAGCCGCCTGCGCGGTCGAGCGGGCGGAGCATGGGTCGTCGCCATCGGGCTCGCGCCGCTCGGGCAGCTTCAGATCGGCGCGGTCGCCTCGCTGTTCGGTGTCGGCGTCGCGTTCGGCGCCAGCGGCCTCGCGCTCACGCTGCTGGCCGGCGCCACCGCGCTGCTGTTTCCGCGTCTCCGCCGCCTTTGAACGGGCTCGGCCCGGCGGTGGCGGTGGCCATGCGGCCGCCGGCATCGTCGTGGCGGCCTTAACATGACTCCCGTGACCGCGGGACTCGAACAGGTGTTGCCGCCGCTGCTCGACACGCTCGAGCGCATCGTGTGGGTCCAGCGCTATCTCTACCCCCCGGTCGCAATGCGGCTGGCGGAGGTGCTGGCGCCGCAAACCGAAGCGCTCACCGCGCCGCTGAGCGCGCTCGAGACGGAGGCGTGGCCCGACGGCGCCGCGTTCATGCGGGATCGGCTCGTCGATGTGGGGCGGCAGACGCTCGACATCGTCGCAACATTCGTCTCCGCCGCGCGAGCGTCGGGCGATCCGCTGGATCTCTATCGAGCGATGCGTCGCTTCGGCCGGGTGCAGGAGACGCTGTATCCACTCGCGCCGGCGTTCGATCCGGTGAGTCGCTGGTTTCTCGATCCCGCGCGGCGCGACGACGATGACCTGGTGGCGCGGCTACGCGACGGGACGCTGCGCGAGGACGACGACGCCCGTCGGGTCGGCGTGTTGCACGCCGACAACGATCGCGGCACGCGTGGCGGGTTCTCGCTCTATGTCCCCGAGACGTGGGACGGGCGCGCGCCGATGTCGCTCGTCGTCGCGCTGCACGGCGGTCACGGCCACGGCCGCGACTTTCTGTGGTCGTGGCTGCGCGAAGCGCGGGGGCGCGAGACGCTCGTGCTCGCGCCGACGTCGGAGTCGCGGACCTGGTCGCTCCTGGGACCCGACGTCGACGCGCCGCGACTCCTGCAGATGGTGGAGTCAGTCGGCCAGCGCTATCCCGTCGACCGCTCGCGCGTCTTGCTGACCGGCATGTCGGACGGCGCGACGTACGCGCTGATGCAGGGCGCGCGCGAGGGCTCGCCGTTCACGCATCTGGCGCCCGCGTGCGGCGTGCTGCATCCGATGCTGCTCACCGGCACCGCGCTGCACGCGCTCCGCGACCGGCCGATCTATCTCATCCACGGCGCCCTCGACTGGATGTTCCCGGTCGGGACGACGCGCGTCGCGCGCGAGGTGCTGACGGCGGCCGGCGCGCGGCTGGTGTATCGCGAGATCGAGGACCTCTCGCACGCGTATCCGCGCGACGAGAATCCCGCGATCTTGGAGTGGCTGGCGAGTTAGAGGAGCTGCTTCAGCGCCGCGATGAGCGCGCCGTCCGGACTCGCCATTTCGTCCACGATCGAGAAGTGATCGTGACCGTCGAGCGGCAGATAGCGGCCGGGCAGCCCGCGCTTCTGCCACGCGGCAGCAAATTCGTCCGACTGGCGGATCAGCTCCGGCAGCTCGTCGAGACCGACGGTGACGACCAGCGGTCCCGAGCGCGCGGGCAGATGGTGAATCGGGCTGCTGCGCTCGGCCTCCGTCGGGTCCAGTCCGAGCTTCTCGTTGAGATAGCTCAGACGGATCGGCTCGAGATCGAAGAGCCCGCTGATCGCGATGCCGCCCGCCACGCGTGGATCGCTCATCGCCATCGCGGTGAGATGCCCGCCAGCGGAATTTCCGGACACGAAGATGCGTGCGGGATCGCCTCCCCATTCCTTCGCGTGCTCGATCGTCCACCCGACGGCCGCGCGCACCTCGGCGACGATCGCGTCCAGGCGCACGGCCGGCGCGAGCGTGTACTCGACGTTGACGAAGTGGAACCCCGCGGGCAGTAGCCCGGCGCCGACGAACGCCATCGGCTCCTTGTCGTTCGTCTGCCAGTAGCCGCCATGGATGAAGACGAGCGTCGGCGCTCCAGCCACGCCGCACGGATGCACGTCGAGTCGCTGGCGCGCGCCCGCGCCGTAGGACTCGCTCCTCCAGCCAGGATGCTGAGCTCGGAAGAGGTCGCTGCGCCGCGTCCGCTCGGCCGCATAGCGCTCGCGCTTCACGGGTCCGACGGCCGCGCCATTGTTGTACGCGGCGTCGAGGGCCGCTTGATCCATGCCTCGGTAGCGCATCGGGCCTCTCCTCACGCGCGCTGACGCGCGCCGATCAATCCCGTCCTCGCGTACTTGAGATCGCGATAGTCGCCGGAGCGCACGGGCGGATGCCTGGCCGCGCCCGGGGGCGCCAGACATTCGATGGTCACGTCGTAGTTGGGATGGTTGAAGAACGCGATCGACAGGCGCGGGCCGGCGTCGCCCGCGGGCGGGTTGACGACGCGATGCAGGTTCGAGAGCCAGCGGTCGTTGGTCCAGCGCATCAGCAGGTCGCCGATGTTGACGACGAAGCGCATCGGCGTCGTCGCCACGTCGACCCACCGGCCGTCACGCGCGCGAACTTGCAGACCGCCGGGCACGTCCTCGCCACTCAGGATCGTGAACCCGCCGTAGTCGGTATGGGCGCCCGCGCGAAGCTGCCCCGGCGTCGGCGCACGCTGTTGCGCCGGGTAGTAGTTGAGACGCATCGTGCCGATGGAGCGGTCGATCTTGTCGTCGAAGAAGCGCTCGTCGACCGACAGCGCGAGCGCCGCCAATCGCATCAGCTCGCGCACGACGCCGCTCATGGCCCGGTAATAGGCGGTCGCCACGCGCTCGAACTCGACGGGCGCCGACGGCCAGATGTTCGGCGTGAAATGCTGGCGGCCCTCGGCACTCGTGTAGTACGGGTCGGCCCCGACGTCGACCGGACCGACGTGGAAGAACTCCTTCAGATCGGGCGGCGCCGGCGCCTCCATCGCCGCCGACAGCGCCTCGCCGCCCACCGCGTGGTAGCCACGGTTCGTGCCGGCCACGGGATGCCGTGCCGCCTGCTTGGTGGCCAGCGGCTCCGCGAAGAACGCGTGAGCGGCGCACCGCAGATCGTCGACGATCGACGCGGCGACGCCGTGGCCGTCGATCGCGAAAAAGCCGATGTCGCAGCATGCGGCATCGATGGCCGCCGCCGCGCGCATGCGCTCCGCGCGATTACCGCCGCGTGCGGCGGTGAGATCGATGACCGGAACGCTCACAGCGTGGAGAATACCGATCCGCCGTCGACGATCAGCGTCTGGCCGCTCATGAACGCGCTGTCGTCGGAGGCCAGAAACACCACGGCGCCCTCGACGTCCTCGGGGTAGGCATCGCGCTTGAGCGAACGCGCGCGCATGATCGCGTCGAGCTGGAACGCGCCGATGTCCGGATTGGCGCGCACGCCGTCGCTGAGAATGTACCCGGGCGCCACGGCGTTCACCGTGATCCCGGCCGGTCCGAGCTCGCGCGCGAGCGCGCGCGTCATCGCCACGACCGCGCCCTTGGACGTCACATAGTGCAGCAGCAGCGCGGTCCCCTTGCCGACGATCGCGGACGCGACGTTGACGATCCGCCCGCCGCCCTGGCCCCGCATGATCGGCACGACGGCGCACACGCAGTTCCAGACGCCGGTGACGTTGACGGCCATCACCCGCTGCCACTCGGTCTCCGGAATCTCGTCGAACGGCTGCGGCTTGAGCGCGGCGAAGACGGCGGCGTTGTTCACGAGCACGTCGACGCGGCCGAAGCGCTTCGCGGCGGCGTCGACCATGGCGCGCGCCGCGGCGGCGTCGCTCACATCGCAGCGCACGCCGAGCACCGACGCGGCGTTGCCGAGCTTGTCGGCGGCGGCCGTCGCATCCGTCACGTCGGCGATGACGACGCGCGCGCCCTCGGCGAGGAACCGCCGCGCGTAGGCGAACCCGATGCCCGAGGCGCCGCCGGTGACGATCGCGACCTTGTCGCGAAGACGCATCACGGGTTACGGATTACGGCTTCAGGATGACGCGTGTGGCCGCGGTGCCCGTCGACTTGCCCTGCCACTCGGCCATCTCGAACGCACGATTGATCTCCGACAGCGGAAAGCTGTGCGAGACGACCTTGGACAGCGGGTACTTGTCCTTCGTCCGCACCAGGAAGTCGAGCGCGCTCGGCATGATCCACGGGTCGTAGTGCATCAGCCCCTTCCACGTGATCTGCTGCGTGATGACTTTCGTCGCGGGCAGCGTGATCGTCTGCGGCACGATGTTGCCGATGTCGACGAACGTGCCGTTGACGCGCACCATGTCGAGGCCCTCGAGCGTCGCCGCCGCGATCCCGACGACCTCGACGACCACGTCGGCGCCACGGCCGTCCGTCAGCTCCTTGACGCGCGCCACGCGCGTCTCGGGCGTCGGAAACTCGTGGATGTCGATCGTGTCGGTCGCGCCACAGTTCCGCGCCATGGCCAGCCGCGGCGTCTGGCCGTCGATCGAGATCACCTTCGACGCGCCCTTCTCGGCGGCCACCGCGGCGGCGTAGATGCCGAGGCCACCCGCACCTTGGATGACCACGACGTCGCCGAACTTCATGCCCGAGTACTCCAGGCCGTGCAGCACCTGGCATAGCGCGCAGTTGACCGGCGGGATTGCCTCGTCGGGTAGCACGTCGGGCACCTTGAAGACGTAGTGCCCGGGCCGCAGGTAGTAGTACTCAGCGTAGCCACCGTCGCAGTACGGGTATTCGTTCAGCGTGAACTGCTGGCTCATGCGATGCCGATACGGGCACGCGTGATGCTCGCCGCGCACGCACCAGTAGCAGCGGTTGCACGGCGTGAAGAATGGAAACGCCACGCGGTCGCCTTCTTTGAGCGGCCGGCGCAGCGAGTCGGTGGTGACGCCCTTGCCGAGCGTGTGGACCACGCCGGTGAACTCGTGCCCGGGCACGCGGCGTATGTCGGGCCCGCTGTAGTTGTTGTCGTTGCGCCAGTAGTGCAAGTCCGAGCCGCAAATCGCGGCCGCGGTGTTCTTGATGAGCACGCCGCCGGGCTCGATCTCCGGCGTCGGCAGCGTTTCGAGCGCGAGTGGCTTTCCGGGCTGCAGCAGAACGGCGGTCAATCCTCTCGGCACGTCAGAGCCTCCCCTCGTCGATCGGCAGCCCGAGCCAGTGGCGCCCGACCAGCTCGTAGTGCGCCAGCCGACCTTGCAGGTGCTGCGTGATCACGTGGATGTCCTGGAAGTGGCGCTGGATCAGGTTGCCGTCGAAGGCCGCCGTCGCTCCAGACGCGTTGTAGACGGTCTCGATCACCTGCGCGGCCAGACGAATGCCGTGCGTGGTTGCGATCCGCAGATTGGCGCGATGCTCGAGGTTCACGCCGTTGCGGGTCGCCGCCTCCCAGATCTCGCGCACGGCCTCCATCAAGAACGCGCGGCCCGAGCGCAGCCATGCCTCGCACTGGCCGACGCTGACCTGCACCATCGACTGCTCGCGCAGCAGATTCGGCATCGCGCGCGGCGTCTTGGAGCCGGCGAGCTCGGCGAACGTCTCGAGAGACGCGCGCGCCATCCCGAGCGCAACCGCGGCGTCGCCGGAGGCGAAGCAGAGCGTGCGCGGAATCTTGTAGAGCGGCCCGTCGTCGACGAGCGGCGCCGTCGCCGAGCGCACCGTCCGCTCCTCGGGCACGAACACGTCGTGGACGGAAAAATGGTGCGTGCCCGTGCCGCGCATGCCGCGCGTATGCCACGTATCGAGCAGCTCGGCCTCGGCCACGGGGACCAGCAGATAACGTAACTCGGGCGTGCCGTCGGGCTCCGTTCGGAGCTTGTCGTTCTCGGTCACCTGCGCGTGGGCGGCGATCCACGTGGCATGACGGCACCCGGTGCTGAAGCCCTGGCGCTCGGCGGTGACGCGATAGCCGCCGGGCACGACGAGCGCCTGTCCGGTCGCCGCCGGCGTGTTCGCGACGACGGCGCGCGGCGGGTCCATCCAGATTTTCTTCGCGGCCGCGCGCGGCATCCGCGCGGCGTACGTCGCGTAGATGGCGCCCTGATTGACGACCCAACCCGTGCTCGCGTCTGCCTTGCCGAGCTCCTCGATCACCTGCACGTACGTCGGCAGATCGATCTCGCCGCCGCCGATCGCGCGCGGCACGGCGAGATGAAACAGTCCTGCATCGGCGATGGCCTCGAAGAGGGCCCGGGGCAGCTCGCGCCGCCGGTCGATCTCATCCGCGCTCGCCCGAATCTGCGGCGTCAGCTTGCGGGCCGCGTCGAGCGGCGACGGCATCATCGCGTCAGCCACGCGTCAGTCCTCGCGGTTCGCGACGCGCGGTCCGCCGCTCACGTACAGCGTCTCGCCGGTCATGAAGTTCGCGGCATCGGAGGCGGCGAAGATCACCGCCCACGCGACCTCCTCAGGCCGCGCGAGACGCTGGAGCGGCACCTCGCGTGACGCCTGGGCGATCATCGCGGGCGTCTTCCAGACCTCGAGCACGCCTTCGGTTTCCGTCGGCCCCGGCGCCACCGCGTTGACGGTGATGCCGTACTTGGCCCACTCGGCCCCGAGGCTCTGCGTGAGCGCCGTGACGCCCGCCTTCGCCGCGGCGTACGCCGCCATGCCGCGCGAGCCGCTACGCCCGGCCACCGACGTCACGTTGACGATCTTGCCGGATTGCTGGCGGATCATCACGCGGCCGACGGCCTGCGAGAACAGGAACACGCCCGTGAGATTCGTGCGCAGCATGGCGTCCCACTCGTCGCGCGGCAGATCCTCGAGGCGCGCGCGAATGCGGTAGCCCGCGTTGTTGACGAGCAGATCGATGCGCCCGAACTCCGCGAGCGTGCGCGCGACGGCCTCGTCCACCTGGGCGGCGTCCCCGACGTCACAGGCGACACCGAGCGCGCGGCGGCCGAGCGCGCGCACCTCGTCGGCGACCGCGTCGACGGCGGCGCCACGACGGCTGCACGCCACCACGTGCGCGCCGACCTTCGCCAGCTCGACCGCGATCGCGCGCCCGATGCCCTGGCTGGCGCCGGTGACAATGGCGACGCGGTCACGCAACGTGTCGGACGAAAATCCCACGAGATCCCCCGCGCGGGAGGCCTCGTGGGCCCACCGGCCCCGAAAGGGTAACATCGTGGGCGTGATCGACAAACGTCGGTCGGGCGTCGCGCTCGTGAGCTTCGACATCGACGGCACCCTCGAGTGCGGTCAGCCGCCCGGCGTGGTACCGGTCGCGCTCGTGAGGACGGCGCAGCGGCTCGGCTATCTCGTCGGCAGCTGCTCGGATCGGCCGATCACGTACCAGCAGACGCTGTGGGACGCGCTCGGCATCGCCGTGGACTTTATGGTGCTGAAGCATCGGCTCGGCGAGCTGAAGACGCGCTTCGGCGCGGCGGCGTACTACCACATCGGCGACGCGGAGGCCGACGCACGCTACGCAAGCGTCGCCGGCTTCAGATTCTTGAAGGCGGAGGCCGCCGCCCACGCGGCGTGGGCCACGGAGCTCTTCGGGACGTCAGCCTGAGCGGCGCTTCAGCTTGGGAATGACGTACTTCCCGAACATCTCGATCGACGACATGACGCGCTCGTGCGGAACCGTCTCCGTGGCCATCAAGAATTGCAGCTCGTCCACGCCCGCCTCCTCGTGGATGGCGATGCTGCGCAGACAGTCGTCCGGATCGCCGGCGACGAGCACGCCGCGCTCGACGAGCGTGTCGGCGTCGATCTGATTCCACAGCGCGGACGCGATCTGGCCGGAGCCGCCCGACAGATCGACCTCCGGCGCGGCCGCCACGCCCTCGCCTTTCAGGTAGCGCGAGAAGTTCGCCTTGAGATGCTCGGGCACGCCGCCCCACGACTCGACCAGGTGCTCGTAGAGATGGGTCTGGTCCTTCAGATACGGCCGATCCGGTCCGAAGAAGGTCCGCAGCGATTTCGCCGCGAGCTCGCGCGCGCCCTTGGCATCGTGGTCGCAGAACGCCATCGTCGCGCTGAGCCACTGATCGTTGACGAGTTTGCCGACGGGCGTCGCGTGGCGAACGCGCTCCTTGTAGCTCTTGATGTGCGGCGCCAGGTAGGACGGCGCCGCGACGCTGAGCGCCATGACGCCGATGCCCAGCTCCGCGGCCAGCTGATACGTCGCCGGCTGCAGCGCGGCCACCCAGATACGCGGATGCGGCTTCTGCAACGGCTTGGGTCGCACGTCACGTGGCGGGACGGTCCAGTACTTGCCGTCCCACGAGAAGAGCCCATCCTCCCAGATCCGCGGAATCATGCGGAGCGACTCTTCCCACATCCCCCGCGTCTCGCGGGGATCGATGCCCATGCCGATCTGCTCGTACGGCGCCGAGCGGCCGGTGCCGAACTCGACGCGGCCGCCGGACATGTGATCGACCATCGCCACCCGCTCGGCGACGCGCACGGGATGGTGATACGGCAGGATGACCACGCCGAAGCCCAGTCGGATTCGCTTCGTCAGCCGGCTCAGCGCGCCGAAGATGACCTCGGGGCACGGCGACATCGAGAAGCTCGTCAGGAAGTGATGCTCGACGAACCACACCGCGTCGAAGCCCATCTCCTCCGCGAGAAGACACTGCTGCAGCGTGTCCTCGATGACCGCATGGTCATCGAGGACCGGGCGCTGCATCTCGAACGCGAGGCTCAGACGCATCCGCTACTGGATGACCGAGTGCGGGGTCGCCACGATGCGCTGCACTTTGATCTGCTCGCGGTCGATCATCGTGCCGACCTTTGGCGAGATCTCGTTCTTCCAGTAGTCACTCTGGTAGACGAGGTCGTACAGCCGCTTGCGCTCGGCCTCGCTCTCGAAGCGCCGGATCCAGACGTACACGCTCTCGTCCTCTTCACCGACGAACGAGCCGAGGATGACCATGCCCATCTTGACCTGGAACGGGATGACTTCCTCCTCCATGCACTTCACCCACGCCTTCTGCTGTCCGGGACGAATCACGTACTGCCGCAGCTCGAAGAACATTGGAGCCTCCTTTGATTACACAACCGGCCAACGAGATCGCGGGAAGGTGATCCCGGTGCGCGCCTGCAGCCGCTCGCCGATCTCCTGCACCGTCGAGAACAGCCGGTCGGCGTCGACGAACGTCTGTCGGTACGCGTCCACCACGATGCGTCCGTCGATCACCACGGTGTGCACGCTTCGCCCGTCGGCGTTGTAGACGAGATTGCTGACGGGATTCCAGAGCGCCTGCCACTCCGGGCGCCGTGTGTCGAACAGCACGAGGTCGGCGCGTTTGCCGGCCTCGATGGCGCCGATCTCGTCACCGAGCCCTACCGCGGCCGCGCCGAGGCGCGTGCCCATCTCGACCGCCGCCTCGGCCGGGATCTGACGCATGTCCTGCCGCGCGTCTTTGTACTGGATGGCCGCCATGTTCATGGCGCGCACGAGATCGAGGTGATTCGAGTTGTTCGGCGAGTCGCAGCCGAGCGCGACACGCACCCCGCGCGCGAGCAGCTCGGGCATGCGGCCGTTCACGCCGACGCCGCGCGCCGCCTTGGCCGCGGTGACCGGACACATCGCCACGGCCGCGCCGGTCCGCGCGATGCAATCGATTTCGTTGTCGTCGATGCCGAGCGCATGAGCGAGCAGCACGTTCGGACCGAGCACGCCGAGCGCCTCGAGATACTCGGTCGGGCTCTTCGCACCACGCGCCTGATACTCCTTGCGTGCCTGGGCGCCGCTGCCGTGATGCAGCGTCAGGCTCGTACCGCGCTCGTCCACGACCCGCTTGAGGGCCTGCAGCAGCTCGGCGCTGCAGGTCTCGGGCGAAAACGGCATCGCCCATGCGCGCAGCCGTCCCTCGAGCCGCCCGTTCCACTTCTCGATGAAGGCCGTCGTCCGCGCCACGGCATCGGTTGTCGCGTAGCGCGGCAGCGGAAACGGCGCGTCGCGATCGGTGACGGCCTCGCCGAGGACGACGCGCACGCCGGCGTCCTCGTACGCCTGCAGGCACGCATCGGGGAACTTCGTCGACCCCGGGTCGAGCAGGCACACGGTGCCATTGCTCACGAGCTCGAGCAGCGCGAGCAGCGAGGTGTGGTACTCCTCCTCCTCCGTCATCGCCATCTGCAGCGCGAACACGTGCTTGAGCGGGCTGCCGACGTCGTCGGGAAAGATGCCGCGCACCGGATGCGCGTAGCTGATGTGCATGTGCCCGTTCACGAAGCCGGGCGTGACGACGAGGTTGCGCGCATCGATGACACGGTCGGCACGCGCGTCGGCCAGGTCGGCCGCTGGGCCCACGCGGCTGATGCGACCGCGCTCGATCAGCACCGAGCCGTCGCGGATGATGCGACGCTCGCCGTCGACGGTGATCACGTAGCGCGCGCGGTCGATCTTGAGACTGCCCTGCGCCATGGTTGGCTCCTCCCGCGAGGCGTGAGGATCGCATCGCGCGCGAATCAGAGCAAGTCATGCGTCAGGCGGCGGCAGACAGGCGGGGAAGGAGCTCGCCGACCACGCGCTCTTCGGCCCTTCGGCGCGGCGGCGAGCGCGCCCAGGAGCGCGATCGAGTCGGGACGTGGCTCTGTTACCATCGCCGCCTCATGGCCCTGCACATCGGCGTCGTCGGCGAAAACGTGTGCTCGCGCGCGA
>Ga0310810_10005730_pt1 | contig 13935 bp, 10 predicted proteins | sample NCmetagenome_FD_207641 | JGI IMG/M metagenome (GOLD analysis project Ga0310810, IMG submission 207641) | Soil microbial communities from experimental microcosm in Duke University, North Carolina, United States - NC | ecosystem: Engineered > Artificial ecosystem > Soil microcosm > Unclassified ... | reverse complement strand
GGCGTCGGCGCGCGGAACGCCATCCATGCCGTGGCTGCCGCAGCGTATTGATCGGTCGTGACGGGCTGGCGCGTCTCGAGAAGCGATGCCAGCTCGTCGGGCGTCAGCTCGCCCAGGCCTTTGAACGCCGGCCGCCCCGGAAACGAGCCGACGCAAATGAGGCTCACCGCCTTCGCCGCGGGAACGTGATCGCGCACAAACGGCAGCAGCTGCAGCAAATTGAGTTGGTCGAACAGATCGTGCTCGTACCAGAGCAGCAGCTCCTCGTACTCGTTGTGATTGGCAATCGCGCTGCGCCATGCGCGCATGTCGTTGACGGGATCGACCGGCCCGTCATCGGGCGCGGTCAGATACCGCACGCGCACCTCCATCAGCTCTTCGTCGCTCAGGCCGCCGGGAACGGGTCCCTCGTACAGCGGGTCCGCCCAGATCGACAAGGCGCCTGGAATCGAAGCGGCCGCGATCGTGCTCGTGGTGGATGTGCCGTTCGCAACGTGCAGGAAACGCGACTTGCCGGAAGCGGTCACGACAGGCTCCTGGAAGACTTCGTGAATCTGAGGCTCGGGTGATGCGGCATAGTCGGCGATGAGCGGCGCGAGCTTGCGCCGTGCGCGCGCCACGAGGGAGCGTACGGTCGCGACAGGAACGCCGAGCGTTTCCGCGATCTTCCGGTGGCTCAACCCATCGAGGTGATACAAGCGCAGCGGCACCCGATATTTTTCAGGGAGTCGATCGAGTGCGCCGCCGACACGCCGCACCATTTCCGACTGCAGGAGATCGTCGAGCGGCGATGGATCGCGGCTGGCGTTGGCGAAGCCGTCTGCATCGTCCCATCCGCGGTAGAGATCCGGACGGAAGCTGCGCAGCCAGTCGATCGAGACGCCGACGACGATACGGCGGAGCCAGGCGGCGAACTTGCTCGGATCGGCCAGGAGATCGAGATTGCGGAACGCGCGGACGAATGCCTCCTGGCAAAGATCCTCGGCCTCCGTCGGATCGTTGACCATCGCCGCGGCCAGCGCCGCGGCTTCACGGAAATGGCGGCGAACCAGTTCGTCGCGAGCCTCTGCCGATCCGAGGCGCGCCGCCTCGACCAGTCCGGCGACGGACGTCGACATCACTCTATTGTCGAGAATTAGCCGGAAAACGTTGCATGCCCCAGCAGGAATCGAGTACAACGCCTGGCCAACGGAGGTCTGCGATGGCGAAGGTTTCGCGCCGTGCCGTGATCAAGGCCGGGGCATCGGGGGTCGTGGGAGTTGCCGCGGGCGCAATTCCGGCCGCCGCGCAGGCGCCACGGCCGGGCGCCCCGGCTGTGCAATCGACGACGCGCATGAGCGGTCCGCTCTTCTTCGACGTCGAGACCGCCACCGGCGTCGTACGCGGCATCGCCACGACCGGCATCAAGATCTTCCGTGGCATCCCGTACGGGGCCTCCACCGGCGGGACGAATCGCTTCATGCCGCCGAAAAAGCCGGCGGCGTGGACGGGCGCGCGCAACAGCCTCGGCTACGGCCCGATCTCGCCGCAGACGATGTCGGGCTTCCGTTCGGACTATTCGCAGCTGATTCAGTGGGACAAGCACCTGGGCGCAGGCGGAATGAACGAAGACTGCCTCTCGCTGAACGTCTGGACGCCCGGCGTCAACGACAACGCGAAGCGCGCCGTGCTCGTGTCGTTTCACGGCGGCGGCTGGGCGACCGGATCCGGCAACGGACCGATGTACGACGGCGGCCAGCTCGCGCTCCTCGGCGACGTCGTGGTCGTCACCGTCAACCACCGTCTGGCGAGCTTCGGGTACACGCACCTCGCGGCCGCCGGTGCGCCGGAGGAATTCACGTTCGCCGGCGTGTGCGGCGTGATGGACATGGTCGCGTCGCTCGAATGGGTCCGCGACAACATCGCGGCGTTCGGCGGCGATCCGGGGCGCGTCATGATCTTCGGCCAGTCGGGCGGCGGTTCGAAAACGTCGACGCTGCTCGCGACGCCGGCGGCGAAAGGGCTGTTCCACCGCGCGGTTGTGCAGAGCGGCTCGACGCTGCGGCTCGCCGATGAAGCCGCCGCGGCGAAGTCGGCCGATCTGCTGCTGCAGAAGCTCGGACTACCGAAGAACCGCATCGCCGAGATTCAGCGGATGCCGTGGGAACGGTTGCTGGATGCGCAGGTGGCGTCCACCGGCGCCGCATTCACGCCGGTCATGGAGGGGCATTACCTGCCGCATCATCCATTCGATCCGGCGGGGCCGCCCGAGTCGCGGGACGTCCCGGTGGTGATCTCGACCACGCTCGAGGACGCGGCGCTTCGACTGACGAATTGGGATCTGACCGACAGCGGCCTGACCGCGCTGCTCGACGAACGCTACAAGGGCAAGGCCGCCGAGATCCTGCAGCTGTATCGTCCCGTCGCATCGGGCAAGACGCCGTACCTCGTGCAGGCGCAGGTCTTCACCGACGCCCAGACGCGCTCACGCGCGATCGCGCAGGCGGAGCGGAAGGCGGCGCAGGGCGGCGCGGGCGCCTGGATGTACATCTGGGAATGGGCGACGCCGGCATTCGACGGCAAGCTCGGCGCCGTGCACGGCCACGACGTGGACGCGTCGTTCAATCTCTACCGCAACGGCATCTGCGGCACGGGCGACAAGACCGGCCGCCTCATGGCGAAGCGCCTCGCGTCGACGTTCGTCGCGTTCGCGAAGACCGGCAACCCGGACAACGATCAGATTCCGCACTGGCCGCAGTACGACGCGGCCACGCGCGCGACGATGATCTTCGACGCCGAGACGCGCGTGGTGAACGACCCGCGGTCCGCGATCCGGAAGTACTGGAGCCAGAACGCGCAGGTGACCGAGGCTGAAGACTGACGCTCGTCAGGGATTAACCCCCAATCCCTGCCCTAAGCGAACAGTTCGCGGTCGACGCTGCGCAGGTCGCTCGGATCGAAGTACGGCTCTGCCCACTTGGCGGTGGTCGAAAGAAACCAGCCGGCTTTGACGGCGCCCGCCGCCTTCGATGCGGTCGGTTTCGGCTTCGTCTTTCCCTTCACGTTCTTGCCCGTCGACATCCGATCGAGAAAATCGAAGTGGTCCACGAGCGACAGCGCTTCGAGCGCGAACACTGTCGCCACGTCCTCGTCGTGGATGGCGAGCAGGTTGTCGCCGTTCGCCACTTCGCCGCCCGACGCGAGATTCGACGATCCACAGAAGACGACCGGATCCGTGCCGGCGAACCCGCAGACGACGAACTTGTGGTGCACCTGATGGCCGAGGCCGACGCCGGGCACCTGATTGAACGGCGGCGGCAGGATCGTGTTCACCGGTTTGCCGGTCACGAGCACGCCCTGCGTCGATTGCGGGCGGTACAGGAAGATGCCGCCGGGATTGTCGGAGATGCCGTAGCTGAAGATGTCGACGTTCGTGTGGAGTGCCTTCAACGCCGTGTAGACGGGGCTCGTGCCGTTGTCGATCTCCATGACCGCAAACAGCACGCTGCCCTTCTGCTTCTTCGCCGCCTCTTGCTGGATGCGCGAGACCACGGTGCCGAGCACCGCGCTCGCCTGCGCGTCCGTGTGCGGCGAAAACGTGATTTCAATCTGCGGCAGCCCGCCGGACGAGGGCGAGAACGTGGCGGCCGCGAACGTCGACTTCCGGAACGCCGGCGCATTCACGTCGTCGGTCCACGCCTCCTCGAACACACGCGCGTACTCCTGAGCAACCTCGGCGTTGTTGAACACGATCACGTGGTTGGAGTTGACGTACATGCCGGTGACCGAAAAGTTCGTCGAGCCGGTCAGCACGCGCACGGCCTTTTCGGGCGCGGCGCCGGTCTTCACGATGAAGACCTTGTCGTGCGAGTAGCGCGCGAACTTGCCGCGCTTGATCTCGGCGTCTTTCTTCGCCGCATCGTCGAAGAGCTTCTCGAACGCGTCCTCCGCCTTCCCCGCCTTCGCCGCATGGTGCAGCGCGGCGTTGTCGAGAATGACCCGAATGCGTCCTTCCTTCGCGAGCTTCAGAAAGAGGGGGATGAGATCCGGCTCGTTCAAGTCGTAGGCGAAGACATCCAGCCGCAGGCTTTTTTTCGCAATCACGTCCTGGACAAGGTCGAAGATCTTCCGCCGGGCCGTGAACCCGCTCCAGTCGTACTCCTCGGCAAACGTGAACGCGACACCCTGATCGTTCACGCCGGCTTTGACGGACGTGTCGAACAGCAGGTCGTGGCCGGCCGGCCGAATCTTCGCCTTGCGGCCGAAGTGCCGCACGAACGCCTGCGACTGCGTGAACCCGCGCGTGAACCCGAGCTCCAGCGTCTTCGACACGAACGGCGCGACGTTCACCGGCACCGCGACGCTGCGCGCGGCGTCGAACGGCAGCAGCGAGTGGTTGTCGTCGAAGAACCGGGGGGTGACCGTGTAGACGTACTTGCCGAAGAACGGCTGCGTCCCCTGGTGAGCGGAGCCGGGCACGTGCAGCCATCGGAACTTGTGCAGCGGCGCGTTGAAGCTCGAATTCGCCGGCAGTGTGGGATCCTGCGCGTGATCGGCGGGCTTCTCGAATTGCAGGTTGTTCAGCAGGAAGTACGGTTGGGCCGTGCCCGCCTGCACCTGAATCGTGAAGCCCGCCAGGTTCTTTGCATCTTTTTTAGCGAGGTTGAACGCGAGAAGCGTCTTCGCATCGCCGATGTACGCGCGCACCGAGAGACCGCCCGCTGTCTTGACCGTGCTCGCCATGCCGCCTCCGTTCATTCACGATCAACGACGGAAACGCACAAGACGAACACGGCTGACGCGGGTCAGGGCCCCTAACCCCTGCTCTTCAGGCCCATGCGCGGAGCGTGGCCGTGTCCTCGGCGAACGTCGCCGTGAAGAAGCCGTCGATCATCTGGAGCACGTCGGCTTCCGGCATGCCGGGGAGCGCGGGGAACTCGCCGTCGAGATCGACCTTCGTCTTGCGCCCCTGCGGCGTGTAGGAGTGGACGAACCGCGCGCCGTCGAACGGCCCGCCCGTCATCGTCGTCTCGATGCCCGCCGGCGCGTTCAACCGATGCGTGACCCGCGCCTGGTGCGTCGAGCCGTCCGGGTTGTAGATCTCGACGTCGACGCTCACCACGTTGCCGGCCACCCCGACGAGGCGGTGGCTCTTGAACGCGGCGTGCGGGTGATTCCCGGCGCTCATGTACTTGAAAACCGTGTCGATGGTCGCATCGAACGTCGCGATGCCGTCGCGCTTGTAGCGCACGACGTTCTTCGCCGCGCCGGGCTGCGGCACGATGCGCATGTACGGCCGCGGCGCGCGCCAGCCGTTCGGGTAGGCCTTCTTCGCCTCCTCGTCCGACACCGAGCCGGCGATGATCACGTCGTCGCCCTGCTTCCAGTTGACCGGCGTCGAGACCTTGTAGGTCGCCGTGAGCTGCAGCGAGTCGATCACGCGCAGCAGCTCGTCGAAGTTGCGGCCGGTCGTCATCGGGTAGACGATCGTCAGCTTGATCTTCTTGTCGGGCCCGACGACGAAGACGCAGCGGACCGTCTGGTTGTCGGCGGCGGTGCGGCCCTCGGAGGTGCCCTCGGTCGTGACCGGCAGCATGCCGTACAGCTTCGCGACCTTGAGGTCGGAGTCGCCGATCATCGGGTAGTTCGGCGCGTATCCTTGCGTTTCCTTGATGTCGGTCGACCACTTGACGTGGCTCGACACCGGGTCGACGCTGAGCCCGATGACTTTCGTGCCCCGCTTGTCGAACTCGGGCTTCAGCCGCGCCATGTAGCCCAGCTCCGTGGTGCAGACCGGCGTGAAGTCCTTGGGGTGCGAGAAGATGACGCCCCAGGAACCACCCAGCCACTCGTGGAACCGAATCCGTCCCTCGGTCGTGTCGGCTTCGAAATCCGGTGCAACGTCGCCAATCGTGAGTGCCATAACATCCCTCCTGCAGGCGAGTTATAGTGGCGCTCCCGCGGCGGTTCCATTGATGCGGCCTGAGTTCGGGATGAGTTTTTCATGAGTGACGCGGCCGTTCTGCGCTTCGGCGGCTTCGAGCTGCACGTCTCGACGAGCGAGCTGCGCCATCAGGGCGACCCTGTCAAGCTGCCGCCGCAGCCTTTCAAAGTGCTGCAGCTTCTGGCCGAGCGCGGCGGTCAGATCGTGACGCGCGCGGATATCCGCGAACACATCTGGTCGGGCGACACGTTCGTGGATTTCGAACAGGGCCTCAATTTCTGCATCCGCCAGATCCGCGAGGCGCTTGGAGATGCGGCCGATCGACCGCGGTTCATCGAGACGCTGCCGCGCCGGGGCTATCGCTTTCTGATGCCCGTCACACGGTCGGGCGACGGACCACGCAAGCTCACGCGCCTCATCGCACTCCCGTTCCGGATGCTGCGGGCGGATCCCGAGACCGACTTCCTCGCGTTCAGCCTGGCCGACGCGCTGACGGCGTCGCTTGGCTGTCTGCGATCCCTCGTCGTGCGATCGAGCGTGACCGCTTCGCGGTTCCCGCCGGACGCCGATCCGAAAACGATCGGCACGGCCGCCGACGTCGACGTCATCGTGTCGGGGACGCTGCTGCGCGCGGGCGATCAGGTGCGCGTCACCACGCAGCTGACCGACGCCACCAACGGCGCGCTGCTCTGGTCCGACACGGCACAGGCGGCAGTCGGGGACGTGTTCCGCGTGCAGGACGATCTCACCCAGCGGATCGTCGCGTCGCTCCAGCTGCCACTCTCCGCGCGCGAGCAGGAGCTGCTGCAGCGCGACGTACCGGCGAACGCGAGCGCGTACGAGTTTTTCCTCCGCGGCAATCAACTCAGCTACGACGCGAAGCAGTACGGCGTGGCGCGCGACCTCTACCTGCGCGCCGTCGCGGAGGATCCGGCGTACGCACCGGCGTGGGCGCGGCTCGGCCGCATCCATCATCTGATGGCGAAGTACGTCGACCCCGGCGCGGCCGACGGATTCGATCAGGCGGAAGCGGCGTTCCGCCGCGCTCTCGAGCTGAACCCGGATCTCACGCTGGCGCATAAGCTGTACGCACAGCTCGACGCCGACCTTGGCCGCGCGTCCGACGCGATGAAACGGCTGATCGCGCGCGCCCAGACCGCCGACCCCGAAGTGCTCTCCGGCCTCGTGACGACGTGCCGGTACTGCGGCCTGCTCGACGCCTCCGTCGCCGCGCACGCGCGGGCGATGGCGCTCGAACCCAAGATCAAAACGAGCGCGCCGCACACGTGGTTCGTCCAGGCGGATCACGCGCGCGTCGCCACCATCAAGGTCGCCGACTATCCGTACATCGTGCCGTTGTCGCTCGCCGAGCTCGGACGAGGCGACGAGGCGCTGCCGGTGCTGCGCGAGCTCGAGCAGACGATGAAGACGCGCGTGCCGGGGTTCGTGATTGCGGCGAGGACGCTGCTCGAGGGCAACGCCGCCGAAAGCGTCGCAACAGTCAAGCGCATCGTCGCGTCCGGCTTCAAGGATCCGGAAGGCCTTTTCTACCTCACGCGGCATCTCGCACACTTGAACGAGGTCGACGCGGCGCTCGATCTCTTCGAGCGCGTGGTGGGCGGCGGCTACCTCTGTCATCCGGCGATGGCCGCCGATCCGTGGCTGAAGCCGCTGAGGCGGAAGGCCGCGTTCGCTAGACGGCTCGGCGTCGCGGAGTCGCGTCACCGCGAGGCGGCGGCGGCGTTCACGGCGCTTGGTGGGACAGCTCTGCTCGCTCGATGAGGCGGGACGGAGGTCAGCGCAGGCCGGGACGGAGGTCGGCGCGCGCCGGGACGGCGGTCAGCGCCCGCCGGGACGGAGGTCAGCGCCCGCCGGGACGGAGGTCAGCGCCCGCCGGGACGGAGGTCGACCCGCGGTCGACCCGCTCGATTGGTCATCGGCATGCGGCCAATACCGACGGCTCAAATAGTCGAGCGCGACCACGACGCCGATGCGGTGCGGGATCGTGGCGATGAGAAACGCCGCGAGCGCGCCGAAGAACACCGCGCCCTGCGTCCACGAGCGCGGACCCAGCCCAAAATAGATCACCGCGATCCCGATGGCGACCGGAATGCGATCGCCGATGATCCAGAACGCCCACGTATCGCCGGCGTTGCGCTCGAAGACGAGTCCGCACTCGGAACACTTCTCGCGCGTGGTGAGCCAGCCGTCGATCAGCGCGCCGGCGCCGCAGTGCGGGCATCGCCGCCGCAATCCGTTCTTCAGCGCGGTCCAGGGATGGATCGTGGTATCAGCCATGGCGAACGGCTATGCGACGGCCGTGCCGGGTCTCTTGAAAAGCGGCGCAGGGCTTTAGCCCTGCGAGCGTTCAACGAAATATCGTCGAACAACGAACAATCGTTGCATCGCCAACGAATTATCGCGTATGCTGCCCGGCGTGCGCCTCCAGTCGCTCCAGGCCGCGGCCCTCGCCGTCGCCGAGGCGCGCTCGCTCGACACAATCCTCCAGACGCTCGTCGGTGGGCTGGTCGGCGAAGGGCTCGCGCTCGCGCGCGTCTGGCTCTTCGACGCCGGCGACATCTGTCCCGCATGCCCGCTCCGCCACGAGTGCGCCGACCGTTCGCGTTGTCTGCATCTGGCGGCGAGCGCCGGGCGCTCGCTCGACGGCGCCGACGACTGGTCGCGGCTCACCGGCGATTTCCGGCGCATTCCGCTCCACGCGCGCAAGGTCGGCCACATCGGCGCCACCGGATCGGGGGTGCTCATCCCCGACATTGCGCACGACGAGCGATGGAAGCCGAATGTCGACTGGGTCGCGAGCGAATCGATGCGCAGCTTCGCCGGCCATCCGCTCGTCTTCCGCGGCGAAACCCTCGGCGTGCTCGGAGTCTTCTCCCGGACCACGCTCGACGACGACGCGTTCGAATGGCTCCGGATGTTCGCCAGCCAGGCGGCGGTGTCGATCGCGAACGCGCGCGCGCTCGCCGAAGTCGAGCGGCTCAAGGCGCAGCTCGAGGTCGAGAACGCACATCTTCGCGAAGAAGTGAAAAGCGCGGCGACGTCCGACGCCGTCGTCGGCCGCAGCCCGGCGCTGGCGCGCGTGCTCCAACAAGTGGATCTCGCCGCCCCCACCGGTGCAACAGTCCTGCTGCTCGGTGAATCGGGCACCGGCAAGGAGGTGATGGCGCGCCGGATCCACGATCGCAGCCCGCGGCGCGGCCGGCCGCTCGTCACCGTGAACTGCGCGTCCATTCCTCGCGAGCTGTTCGAGAGCGAATTCTTCGGCCACGTGAAGGGCGCGTTCACCGGCGCCGTGCGGGACCGCGCGGGCCGCTTTCAGGCAGCCGACGGCGGCACGCTCTTTCTCGACGAGATCGCCGAAATCCCGCTCGCCCTGCAGGGCAAGCTGCTGCGCGCGATCCAGGAAGGCCAGTTCGAGCGCGTCGGCGACGAGCGCACGCGCCGCGTCGACGTCCGCATCGTGGCGGCCACGAATCGCGACCTCGCGCGCGAGGTCGCGCGCCGCCGGTTCCGCGAAGACTTGTATTACCGGCTCAGCGTCTTTCCGATTCAGCTGCCTCCGCTGCGCGAGCGCGGCGACGACCTCGCCGATCTGACGGCACACTTCGTCGCGCGCTCATCGACGCGCCTCGGTATGCCGGCCACCGCCGTGCCCCGGGCGCAGCTCGAGGCACTGCGGCAGTACGCCTGGCCCGGCAACATCCGCGAGCTCCAGAACGTCGTCGAGCGAGCCGTCATCCTGGCGCGGGGCGGGCCGCTGCGGCTCGACCTCGCGCTCCCGCCGCAGGCGCCCGAGACCGCAGCGCATCGCGCCGCCGATCGGAGCGGCACGCGGCCGGCCGCGTTCGTCACCGAGCGCGAATTCCGGCTGCGCGAGCGCCAGAACCTGCTCGCTGCGCTGCACGCGGCCGGCTGGAAGATCTACGGCCGCGACGGCGCGGCCGCGCGCCTCGGCATCAAGCCGACGACGCTCGCGTCGCGGATGAAGGCGCTTCGTCTCGAACGTCGCTGAGATCGTCGAGCGGCACGTCCGTGATCGCGATCGGGTGATGGACGTCGTGGAGCGAGACGCGCGACAGGCCGAGGACCTTGCGCATCCGATCCTCCGGCACCTTCATCGGCCCCGGTGACGCGGCCGCGCCGGGTACGGGCTGCGGGAACGCGGTCGACATCGCGGTGTGGAACGTCACGTGGCCTTCGACCTTCTGCATGACCTGATGGATGTGACCGTTCAGCACCGACACCGATCCGAATCGCTTCAGGTACGAGAGAGAGCGCGCGCTGTCATCCGTGCCCCAGCCCCATGCTGGGTACACCGACCAGAGGGGAATGTGCGCCAAGACCACGATCGGCGTGCTGCTCGAGAGGCGTTTGACGTCGCGCTCGAGCCACTCCAGCTGCTCGTCGCCCAGTGAGTCCAGGCCGCCGGCCTTCAGGCTGAAGACGTTGACCAGCCCCATGAAGTGCACGCCGCCGTGATCGAAGCTGTACCACCCGTGGCCCTGCGTGCCGTTGCCGAACCGCTCCCGATACCGCTGGCCATCGTCGCCCAGCACGTCGTGCTCGCCGGGCACGTAGAACACCCGCCGACAGCGACGAGAGGACGCTCTCCACCGTGTCGAATTCCGCGGGCTTCGACAATTGCGTGAGATCTCCAGTGTGCAGCACGAGCGCTGGGGCCTCGGGACTCTCCGCGATCTGGTCGACGACCGAGACGAGCGTCGAGGTGACGTCGGTGTTCGCCGGCGCCCTGAAGCCGATGTGACTGTCGCTGATCTGGACAAAGCGCAGCCCGCCGCGCGGCATTCTCGATCCGCGATCGCGATACCCCAGCGGCGCGCCTTTCAGCACGCCGCCCGTCATCGTCCAGACGGCGCCGGTCCCGACCCACGCCATGCACTCGAGAAAGTGGCGTCTATCCAAGGCCTCCATTTCACGGGCGGAAGAAATCGGCGCCCCACACGAGCAGTCCTCCAAGGTGTCCGGCGATCGCGATGAGCGACGCCGCCGACACGAGTGAGATGCGGTAGATCCACGCGGCCGAGGATCGATCGCCACGCACCGTCGTCGCGGCCGCCGCGCTCAGCGTCGCGGCGGCGGCGATCAGTCCCAGCCAGCGATGCCACTGCAGTACCGCCGTCGGCTCGACGCCGGACGCGAGCCGCCACCCGGCGGCCGCGGCAACGATGGCGAACATCGCGCCGAGACGGACGTCGGCAATCGCGACGGTGCGCCATCGGCGGTCGCCCGTCGCCGTCGCCAGGCCTTCGGCAAAGGCCGCAATCACGATGAGCGCAATCGGAAAGTGCACGAGGACGGGATGAAGCCGGGCTGCGAATGTCATGTCACCCCTGCAAACCGCGGCCGCCCGGGATCTATTCCCGGGAATAAACCGCGACGCTTCGAAGTCTTCAGAACAAGCGATGCCTGCGCGGCTGTTCGAGGAAACCGTTCTGCCCCATCTGGACGCCGCCTTCAACTACGCACGCTGGCTGACGCGGAACGACGCCGACGCGGAGGACGTGGTCCAGGACGCGTGCGTCCGCGCGATACGCTTCCTCGGGTCGATGCGGGCGGACAACCCGCGGGCGTGGCTGTTCGCCATCGTCCGCAACACGTGGTACAGCCGGTCGCGACACACGAGCATGGCCAAGACGACAACGGCGGAGACTGCGAGTCACGAAGTGGCGGACGAGAGCCTCGATCCAGAGGCGCTGCTGCTGCAGCAGCACGCGGTCGCGCGCGTGCGGCAGGCGCTTGAACAGCTGCCGATCGACTTTCGCGAAGTGATAGTGCTGCGGGAGATCGAAGGGATGTCCTACAAGGAAATCGCCGCAGTCGTCCGCGTGCCGATCGGCACGGTCATGTCGAGGCTGGCGCGAGCGCGGGATCGGCTGCTGGCCGCGTTGAAGCCGCCCGTCGAGATGGAGCGTGTGTCGTGACGTGCGACGACGCCGCGCGCGACTTCGATCCGTACATCGATCGCGAGCTCGAGCCCGACGCGTCGGCGGCGCTACGAGATCATGTCGAGAAATGCAACACATGCCGCCGGCATCTCGCGGAGCGAGAGACGCTCGGCAGAATCGTGCGATCGGCGGCGTACCACCCGGCCCCCGATCGCCTTCGCACCCGCGTCTCCATGAGCGCGGCGCGCACACGATCGACCCGCCATTTCACCGCGTGGGCCGCTGCCGCGGTACTCGCGCTCTCGATCGGCGGTACCGTGTCGGTGTTGCGATCCGCATCTGTCCGCGGCGACGTGCTCGTCGAGAGCATCGTCGACAGCCACGTGCGATCGTTGATGGAGGACCACTTGTTCGATGTCCGGTCGACGGACCAACACACGGTCAAACCGTGGTTCCTCGGCAAGCTCGACTTCGCGCCGCCCGTGGCCGACCTCGCGTCGATGGGATTTCCACTCGTCGGCGGACGTTTGGAGTACGTGGATGGCCGTCCTGCCGCAGCGCTCGTGTATCAGCGCCAGAAGCACACGATCAACGTGTTCATCTCGCCCGCGCGCGACAGTGCCGCCGTCGATGCGCGTGCGGTTCGCGGTTTCCACGTGCGCCACTGGATGCGCAGCGGCATGTCGTTCTGGGCGGTCTCGGATCTGAACGAGGCCGAGCTCAGCGAGTTCGTGCGCGCACTGCAAACGTCCTGAGATCTTGTGCTCTCGATGGAGCGCAAGGCTTGAGCCGAGCGATCGGCTCGCGCCGGCGGTGAACGCTCGGCCAAGCCTCGCGCTCCGTCCTACTCGACCCGGACGATGCGGTTCTGCGGGCCGGGCGCGACAGGCGAATGGCTCTTGAAGTAGTCGACGAGCGCGTCGACGTCCGACACGCCGGCGACCTTGTTCGTGCCCTCCCGCAGCACGGTATAGCCGCCGCCGCCCTCGACGAGAAAGTTGCTGGCCTCGATACGCACGCGGTCGGCGGGACCGATGCGCCGCCCGTTGATCGCGATCGAATCGGCGTCGACGTGCTGGCCGGCCGGCGCGGACGCTCGGTACCGATACGTGAAGCCGCTCGATACCTGCAGCACGCTCTTCTCGCCCGGCGCCGGGTTGTCGAACTGCTGCTCCAGCAGCCGCTTCAGCATGTCGCCGGTGAGGGTGAGCACGTTCAGTACGTTCCCGAACGGCTGCACCTCGTAGAGTTGCCGATATCTGACGTCGCCTGCGGTGATGTCCGCGCGAATGCCGCCGGCGTTCATGAAGGCGATTTCGGCGCCGCCGTTCGCCGCCTCGCTCGTGGCGGCCAGCTGCGCGTCTGCGATGATGTCGCCCAGCGGCGACTCGCCCGCCTCGTTCTCCTTGCGGGCGAGAGTGTCGGCGGCGGCGCCGACGTGCGCGTTCGCTTTTGAGGCCGCAAGCCCCACGTACTTCTCGACGATCCGCGTCTGCGCCGCGTCCTTCGGCACGTCGCGGGTCACGATCTCGTTCACCGCCGCGGTGTTGGTGACGCGGCCGGTCGCACGATCGATCGTCAGCGTGATGCGCGTGACCATCCGGCCGAACGAGCTCGCGCTGGTGACGAGATGCTCGCCGATCCGGCAGGTGTAGAAAGTGTGCGTGTGGCCGCTGACGACGACCGAAATGTCGGTGCTCAGCTTCTCGACAATCGGCACGATCGCACCGGCAAAATTCGCGCAGCCGTTCGGGTCCTCGGGACCGGCGTCGGGCCGCTGACGCCCGCCTTCGTGGATGAGCAGCACGATCGCGTGGACGCCCTGCCGCTTCAGCCGCGCGGCATAGGCGTTCGCAGTCGATGCTTCGTCGAGAAACCGGAGGCCGCGCGTCGCCGACACCGCGACGATGTCGGGCGTCCCTTTCAGCGTCTCGCCGATGAACCCGACGTCGACGCCGCCGACGCGGCGGACGACCGTCGGCGGAAACAGCGTCGCGCCGGTCGACCGTCGAATCACGTTGGCCGAGAGGTATCGATAGCCGCGCGTGAGGCCGAGGAGGTCGCGAAAGCCCTTGTCGAACTCGT
>Ga0310810_10005729_pt1 | contig 13935 bp, 13 predicted proteins | sample NCmetagenome_FD_207641 | JGI IMG/M metagenome (GOLD analysis project Ga0310810, IMG submission 207641) | Soil microbial communities from experimental microcosm in Duke University, North Carolina, United States - NC | ecosystem: Engineered > Artificial ecosystem > Soil microcosm > Unclassified ... | reverse complement strand
GACCGCCTCGCGAAGGCCGGCATATTGGTCGACGCGCTCCTTCTCGACCCGCTGAAGGCCCTCTTCGTAGCGCTTCAAGATGTCCTGCACCGGCTGCATCGCCTGGGTGAAGCGGCCCTCCGCCTGATCGAGGAACTGCTTGCGCGCCTCGCCCAGGAACTTGCTGCCGATCTCATGGAATTGCGCGGAAAGGCTGTCCTTCGCCTCCTTCAACGCCGCGATTTGCTGTTCGAAGGCGCGTTCCCGCTCCTCCTGGGCGGCCCTCAGCGCCGCAAGCTCCTGCACGGCGCCGCGATTCGCGTCGCGTTCCTTGGCCACCTCATCGAGCTGAAGGCGCAAGTTCTCGACCGTCTGCTTCGACCCGGCGGACTCGCGGCCCGCCCACAACCAACCGATGACTCCGCCGACCAGCAGCGCGAGCAGAACAAATCCTAGAACGGCCGCATCCATCACCATCACCCTAGCGGAACAGAATGCGAACTTACGCTGTGCGAGTCAGCGCGACAAGCGGGTACGGGCCGTGTATCCACAGCTTTGAACCAACCGAGGAAAATCCATGTCGATCCGCAAGATGATTGCACTTCACCCGGGCGCCGCCGGCCACGTCAACCAGCCGCTCGGCGATGCGGTCCATCACGCCATGTATTGCGCGAAAATGTGCCTGTCCTGCGCCGACGCCTGCATGGCCGAAGAGATGGACATGACCCAGTGCAACCGGATGTGCCTGGATTGCGCGGACATCTGCGATGCGACCGCGAACCTCGGCCTTCGCCGGACCGGCAACGACGACCAGATGCTGATCGAGATGCTCGAGCTGTGCGCCCGCATGTGCGAGGCCTGCGCGACCGAATGCGAGCGCCACGACCATGAGCATTGCAAGCTCTGCGCGCAGATGTGCCGGGAATGCGCCGCCGATTGCCGCAACGCGGCGGCGTCGGTCAGCGCCTAGGCGGCCCTTAGCCCCCGCTCCTTGCGGAGCTTGGCCAGCTTCTTCAGCACCATGTCGCGCTTCAGCCGCGACAGATGGTCGATGAAGAGAATGCCTTCGAGATGGTCCATCTCGTGCTGCAGGCAGACGGCGAGAAGCCCGTCGAGCTCCTCTTCGTAGGTCTTGCCCTTCACGTCCTGCCACTTGGCGCGGATCCGGTCCGGGCGAAGCACCTCGGCATATTGGTCGGGGACCGACAGGCAGCCCTCGGTGTAGGGAACGCTCGTCTCCGACGCCCACAGGATCTCGGGGTTGATAAACACCCGCGGCTCCTTGACCACCGGGCTCTCCGGATCGTCGGGATCCTCGGGCTCCTGGAGGTCCATCACCAGCAGCCGGATCGGTTCACCGACCTGGACCGCGGCAAGGCCGATGCCGGGCGCATGGTACATCGTCTCGAACATGTCCGCGATGAGGGTCTTCAGCGCGTCGTCGAACGTCTCCACCGGCCTGGAGATCTGGCGGAGGACGGGATCGGGAGTCTCGAAGATCGGGCGAATGGCCATGGAACGGATTTAGTCTTTCGGATGAAGGGGTTCAAGAAATCGGGCGCCGGGCGCGGAGCGCTTGGGCGAGCGTGCCTTCGTCGAGATAATCGAGCTCGCCGCCGACCGGAAGTCCGTGCGCCAGCTGGCTGAGACGGATTGGAAAAGTTTCGAGCCGCTCGGCGAGGTAATGGGCGGTGGTCTGGCCTTCGAGCGTCGCGTTCATCGCCAGCACCACTTCATCAATGCCGCCGGCGGAGACGCGGCGCACCAGCTGTTCGATGGTGAGATCCTCGGGCCGCACACCCTCCAGCGCCGACAAGCGCCCGCCGAGCACGTGATAGCGGCCGGGGAACAGGCGCGAACGGTCGAGCGCCCAGAGGTCGGCGACCTCCTCGACCACGCACAGCATCTTGTCGTCGCGCTTGGGGTCCTTGCAGATCGAGCAGGGGTCGGACGTGTCGACATTCCCGCACACCGAGCAGATCGACAGCTTGTCGGCGACGTTCTTGAGGGCGGCAAGCAGCGGCTGGAGCGCGCTTTCGCGTTTCTTCATCAGATACAGGACCGCGCGCCGGGCCGAGCGCGGCCCGAGCCCGGGGAGCCGGGCGAGCGCTTGCGATAAGGCTTCGATCTCCTGTGACGCCATGGTGCGCACTCCTTGACCGCGCTTGGCGGGACCCGCAAGTGCACGCCCCATGCGGATCGTCTTCATGGGATCGCCGGATTTTGCAGTGCCCAGCCTCAACGCGCTGGTCGAGGCGGGTCATGACGTCGTCGCGGCCTATGCCCAACCGCCGCGCCCGGCGGGCCGAGGCAAGGCCGATCGCAAGACGGCGGTGCAGGAACGCGCCGAAGAGCTTGGGATCGAGGTCAGGACGCCCAGGACGTTGCGCGACGCGGACGAGCAGGCGCGGTTCCGGGGATTGGATGCCGATCTCGCGGTGGTCGCGGCCTACGGCTTGATCCTGCCGGCCGCGATCCTCGAGGCACCCAAGGCCGGCTGCATCAATGTCCATGCCTCGCTGTTGCCGAGATGGCGTGGCGCGGCGCCGATCCAACGGGCGATCCTTGCCGGTGACGAGATCACGGGTGTCACCATCATGAAGATGGACGAAGGGCTCGACACTGGGCCGATGCTGCTCCGCCACACGCTGGACATTCACGGCAAGAACGCCGGCCAAGTCACGGAAGAACTGGCACAACTCGGCGCGCGGGCATTGCTCGACTGGCTTGCAAACCCGACTCCGCCGGAACCGCAACCGATCGGTGGCGCCAGCTATGCGCACAAGATCGACAAGGCCGAAGCGCGGATCGACTGGAGCAAGCCCGCCGCGGAGATCGAGCGGCAAGTGCGCGCCTTCGCGCCCGCACCCGGGGCCTGGTTCGAGGCCAATGGGGAGCGGATCAAGCTCCTGGAAGCGGCGGTCGGGACCGATGCGTCGGGCAAGCCGGGCGAAGTTCTCGACGACAGCCTGAACATCGCGTGCGGAACCGGCTACATCCGGCCCATGCTCGTCCAGCGCGCCGGGCGTTCACCAATGACCGCCGGCGAGCTTCTGCGCGGCTTTGCGATTCCCAAGGGCACGATCCTCAAGTGAGCCGGTGGCGCCTAACCATCGAATATGACGGCGGGCCGTTCATGGGCTGGCAGCGCCAGGACCATGGCCCGTCGGTCCAGCAGGCGCTGGAGGAAGCGCTGGAGCGGATGACGGGCGAGAAGAGCAGCTTCATCGCGGCAGGGCGCACCGACGCCGGTGTCCACGCGCTGGCCATGAGCACGCATGTCGATATCGAGAAGCCGCTGACCGCGCATCGCCTGCGCGAAGGATTGAACGCGCTGGTTCGCCCGCAACCGGTCTCCGTGCTGGAGGTCGAGGAAGTCGCCGACGACTGGCACGCGCGCTTTAGCTGCGTCGGGCGGCGCTACCTGTACCGCTTGCTCTGCCGCCGAGCGCCGCCCGCTCTCGACCGCGGCCGGGTGTGGCACATTCCAACCCAGCTCGATGTCGAAGCGATGACCGAAGGCGCGGCGCTGCTGGTCGGCCGCCACGACTTCACCACCTTCCGCTCGGCGCAATGCCAGTCGGACAGCCCGGTCAAGACGCTCGACAGGCTGGACGTCACCCGCGCCGGCGAGGAGATCCATGTCACCGCCGCGGCGCGCAGCTTCCTCCACCACCAGGTGCGTTCGATGGTCGGTTGCCTTGCCCTCGTCGGGCGCGGCCAGTGGAAGCCCGAGGATATCGGGAAGGCGCTGGAGGCGCGCGACCGGGCGGCGCTGGGCTTCAACGCCCCGCCGCACGGCCTTTACTTTGTCGAGGCGACCTACCCCTAGACCAGCAGCTCGCGTGCCAGCGGCCGGCTTTCCCACGCCTGCGGGCTCGCGGAGAGGCCGTATGCCCCGGCGGCGAAAATCGCGATCACATCGCCGGGCTCGGCATGGGGCAGCATGATCTGATCGCCGAACACATCGTTGGGAGTGGCGAGGCAGCCGGTGACCGTCACCAGCTCGTCGCGCGGGGCATCGAAGCGATTGGCGACCGCGATCGGAAAATTGCCATGGCCGCGCTCAAGCAGGCAGCCGGTCGCGCGAAGCAGGTGGTGCCCGCCGCCGTCGGTCGTCAGGAAGGTCTCGCCGCAGCTTTCGTTGCGGTCGATGATCCGGGTCAGATAGACGCCCGCCTCTGCGACCAGCCAGCGGCCAAGCTCGAGCGACAGCCGCGTCGTCGCCAGCAATTCCGGCCCGTTGCACAAGGTTTCGTGCAGTGCCGCCGCCATGCGGTAGACGTCGAGCGGCTGCTCGCCTTCGAAACAGGGCACATCGAACCCGCCGCCGAGATTGAGCTCGGGGATCGGCATTGCGAGGACATCGGCAATCTCGCCCGCGCAGGTGACGATCGCCTTGTGCGCCTCGATCAGAGCAGCGTCGTCGAGGCATTGCGCTCCGGCGAAGATGTGCAGGCCGCGCCAGTCGACGCCCGCTTCGAGCAGGCCCTGGACCAGCGCGGGGACGCGGGCGGCATCGACTCCGAACGGGCTCGCGCAGGCGCCCATCGTCACCTTGCCGTTCTCGATCCCGAACGGCGGGTTCACCCGCACCGCGAGCTTGGGACGAACCCCCAGCCGCTCCCCGGCAAGGATGGCCCGGCGCGCCTCGCCTTCGCTTTCGATGCTGATGACCGCGCCGGCGGAGATCCCGGCCTCGAGCTCCTCGTCGAGCTTGCCGGGGCCGGCGAACGTCATCGGAATGCCCGCAAGATCGGCTCGCTTGAGCCGCTCGAGCTCCCCTTTCGAGACCACCCGGAAGCCCTCGACATACCTGCCAAGGAAATTGAGCAATTCCTCATGGGGGTTTGCAGTCACGGAATAATAAATCGCGAGCCCGTCCGGCATCGCAGCCCGAAGCTTCGCCAGCTGGGCTCCGACGATATTGTTGTCATAGACGAACAAGGGCGTACCGCCGGCCTCGGCGATCAGCTCCTCCACGGGCGTATTGCCGATCAGCAGCTGACCGTCGCCGTTGGCGGAGAAATATGGCGGGATCGGCCCCGTCGGCTTCATCGCTCAATCCCCCCTTCGAACGGCCTATTCGGCGGCTATCGCCTCATATTCCTGCGCTGCGAGATATTTCTCGGCATCGAGCGCGGCCATGCAGCCGGTTCCCGCCGCAGTCACTGCCTGGCGGTAGATCTTGTCCATCACGTCGCCGCAGGCGAACACGCCGGGCACGCTGGTGCGCGTCGACCCGTTCTCGACGCGAATGTAGCCGTCCTCGTCGAGGTCAACCTGGCCCGCGAACAGCTCGGTCGCCGGGCTGTGGCCGATCGCGACGAACGCTCCCTCGACATCCAGCCTGGTGACCTCGCCGGTGCGGCGGTTCTTGATGTCGAGCCCCACCAGAGCCTCCGGATCGCCACCGCCGACAAACTCGACGACCTCGGAATCCCAAACCAGCTTGATGTTGGGATTGGCGAACAGCCGGCCCTGTAGGATTTTCTCGGCGCGCAGCGAATCGCGGCGGTGGATCAAAGTGACGTCATGACTGTGGTTGGTCATGTAGAGCGCTTCCTCGACCGCGGTATTGCCGCCGCCGATCACCGCGACGCGCTTGCCGCGATAGAAGAAGCCGTCGCAGGTCGCGCAGGCCGATGCGCCGCGGCCCTTCATATGTTCCTCCGACGGGAGGTTCAGCCATTTTGCCTGGGCCCCGGTGGCGATCACCAGCGCATCGGCGAAATATTGGGCGCCGGCGTCGCCCGTCAGCCGGAACGGCCGCCGCGAGAGGTCGACTTCGGCGATATGGTCCCAGACGACCTTGGTCCCGACATGCTCGGCCTGCGCCTGCATCTCCTCCATCAGCCACGGGCCCTGGATGACGTCGCGAAAGCCAGGATAATTTTCGACATCGGTGGTCGTCGTCAGCTGGCCGCCCGGAGTGATTCCCTGAATGAGAATCGGCTGGAGGCCGGCACGAGCGGCATAGATTGCGGCCGTGTAACCCGCGGGGCCGGAGCCAAGAATGGCCACGCGCGTCGAAATGCTGTTTGTCATGCCAAGCATCTAAGCGGCGCAGGGCTGCACCGCAACGGTTTGAGGCCTGGCGTCAGTGCGTCAGACGGTTCGGCGACCGGCGACGAAATTCCAGATGAGAACGATGATTCCGACCACCAGCAGGATGTGGATCAGCGGGCTGGCGACGTGGAGCGCAAGAAATCCCAACGCCCACAGGATAAGAATGATGATCGCGATCGTCAGAAGCATGGTGCTTTCCCTCTTTTTTGTGATTCGCCCCCGTAACGGCTGACCCTCGCGCCGCGTTCCCGTGCGGCAGGATTAAACCAGCCGGCTGTCCTTCAATGCCGCGCCGATGAATCCAGCAAACAAGGGATGCGGGTCGAACGGCCGGCTTTTCAGCTCCGGATGGAACTGGACCCCGATGAACCACCGATGGTCAGGGCGTTCGACGATCTCGGGGAGCTCACCGTCGGGCGACATTCCGGAAAAGATCAGGCCCGCACCCTCCAGCGCATCGCGATAGTGGACATTGACCTCGTAGCGGTGGCGATGCCGCTCACTGATCTCGTCCTTGCCATAGAGCGAGCGGACCACGCTGTTGCCGTCGAGCTTGGCCGGATAGGCCCCGAGCCGCATCGTCCCGCCGAGATCGCCGTCGGCGGCGCGCTGCTGCAGGCCCTCTTCGCTCATCCACTCGGTGATGAGGCCGACGACCGGCTCGGACGTCTCGCCGAACTCGGTCGTGGAAGCTTCGGCGATCCCCGCCTGGTTCCGCGCCGCCTCAATGCAAGCCATCTGCATGCCAAGGCAGATCCCGAAAAAGGGGATGTTGCGTTCGCGCGCGAACTTGACGCTCGCGATCTTGCCCTCGCTGCCGCGCTCGCCAAAGCCGCCGGGGACGAGGATTCCATGGAAGGGCTCGAGCTCGGCGACGATGTCGGCTTCGGAATGCTCGAACAGCTCGGCGTCGATCCACTGAATGTTGACCTTGGCGCGGTTGGCGATGCCGCCGTGGATCAGCGCTTCGCGAAGGCTCTTATAGGCGTCGGGAAGGCCGACATATTTGCCGACCACGCCGATCGTCACTTCGCTGTCGTAATTGTCGATCCGGTCCATGATGTCGTTCCACCGGGCGAGATCCGGCTTCGGAGCGTCCGCGATCCCAAACGCGCGCAGGACTTCGTCGTCGAGGCCGCCGGCATGATATTGCAGCGGCACATCGTAGATGTTGCGAGCATCGAGCGCGGGGATGACCGCAGACTTCGGAACGTTGCAGAACAAGGCGATCTTCTCGCGCTCGGAGTCCGGAAGCTCCTTTTCGGTGCGGCACAGCAGGACCTCGGGCTGGACCCCGAGGCTGGAGAGCTCACGCACCGAATGCTGGGTCGGCTTGGTCTTGAGCTCGCCCGCGGCCGCGATCCACGGCACCAGCGTCGTGTGGACGCTGACCGTGTTGCCCCGGCCCAGGTCGTTCCTCAGCTGGCGGATCGATTCGATGAACGGCAGGCTTTCGATATCGCCGACCGTCCCGCCGATCTCGCAGATGACGAAGTCGACATCATCGACGTCGGTCAGCGCGAATTCCTTGATCGCGTTGGTGACATGGGGAACGACCTGGACGGTCGCTCCGAGATAATCCCCGCGCCTCTCCTTGGCGATTATGTCGCGGTAGATCCGCCCGGTGGTGATATTGTCCGACTGCTTGGACGACACGCCGGTGAAGCGCTCGTAATGGCCAAGGTCGAGGTCGGTCTCGGCACCGTCGTCCGTCACATAGACTTCGCCGTGCTGATAGGGGGACATCGTCCCCGGATCGACGTTCAGATAGGGATCGAACTTCCGGATTCGGACGGTGTAACCACGCGCCTGGAGAAGCGCCCCCAAGGAGGCGGAAAGAAGGCCTTTCCCAAGCGATGAGACCACGCCGCCGGTGACAAAAATGAACCGCGCCATGGGAGTTGAGGCTTAGGCGGCGGAAGGCACCTTCGGCAACCCTCGGCGTCGAAAAAGTTTTTTAGATGACCCTTATTGGGCCAGCGGAACCGCCGGCGCCTGCTGGTTCTGGGCCGGCTGGCCGTTGGGAGCGGGCGCGGGCTTCGCCGGGACCGGCTTGGCGCTTTGCTGGAGCGGCGCGGCCTTGCCGGCCAGCGACGTGTCGATCTTGGTCGGTTCGCGCGAAACGCCGGCAATCGCCGCCATCACGATCGAGAGAATGATGAACGCCCCGCCGAGGATCGAGGTCGAACGGGTGAGGAAGTCTGCTGCTCCCCGAGCGGTCATGAAACCCGACGAGCTTCCGCCGACGCCGAGGCCGCCGCCTTCGGACCGCTGCATCAGGATGACGCCGATCAGCGAAACTGCGACAAGCGATTGGACAATCAGCAGGAATGCGAACACTTCGAAGGACTTTCTTATCGTGGGTCGCGGCGATCTAGGCGATCGGGGCCGAGGCTTCAACCGGCTGCGGCGGCCACAATCGGGAGGAAGTCCGCAGCCTTGAGGCTCGCGCCCCCGACCAGCGCTCCATCAACATTGTCGACCGCGAAGATCTCGGCCGCGTTGGAGGGTTTCACCGAGCCGCCGTAAAGAATTCGAACCTGGGCCCCGATCGGGCCGAATCGCTCGATCAGCCGCTGGCGGATCGCGCCGTGCATCTCGGCAATCTCCAGGGTCGTGGGCACCTTGCCGGTGCCGATCGCCCAGATCGGCTCATAGGCGATGGACAGCTCGGCATTGCCGCCAATCGCCTGAGGCAGCGACCCATCGAGCTGGGCGAGGACCGTTTCCACGGCCGCGCCCTGCTCCCGCACCGCGATGCTTTCCCCGACGCAAAGGATGGTGCCGAGCCCGCACCGGAGCGCGGCTTCGGCCTTGGCCCTGACGTCGGCGTCGTCTTCGCGTTGAGCTTCCCGCCGCTCCGAGTGGCCGACGATGGTCAGAACGGCGCCGGCATCAAGCAGCATTTGCGCGGAGATGCAGCCGGTATGCGCGCCATTTTCGGCCTGGTGCACGTCCTGGCCGCCGATCGCGAAGCCAGGAACCGCCCGCGCTGCCCGTTCAATCAGAATCGCAGGGACACAGAGCGCCACATCAACCTGCGGATATTGCCGCGACGCGCTTGCGATCTCCACGATCTCGGAAAGGTCGGAGGCGAGGCCGTGCATCTTCCAATTGCCCGCGACCAGTTTCCGTAGCGTCATCACAAGGCCCCTTAAGCTGCCACGCACCTAGCGGGGCGGCTTGATGCGCGCCACCCTGACCCCTAAAGCGCCCTCTCCTTCCAATCGCACCCGGACCCCGATGCTCTCCTTCTTCCGCCGCGTTTCGCATTCCAAAGTCGGCACCTGGATCATGGCGATCGTCCTGATCGGAATCCTGGCCGGCTTCGCCATCAGCGACATTTCCAATTTCGGGTCGGGCAATATCGGCTTCGGAATGGGGAGCTCGACCCTCGCCCGCGTCGGCAGCGAACAGGTCACGGATCGCGAAATGAGCGAATCGATGCAGCGGCGACTGCAGGAAGTGCGCCGGAGCAAGCCCGAAGCCGATTACGCGACCATCGCCGGGGATTTCGACACGCTCCTGGATACGCTGATCGACCAGCGCTCGCTGATCGCCTTTGCCGACAAATATGGATTTCACCTGTCCAAGCGGCTGATCGACGCGGAGATCGCCCAGATCCCGCAGACGAAGGGCCTGAACGGGGAGTTCAGCCAGCAAGCCTATCAGGCTTTCCTGACCCAGCAGCGGCTGACCGACAGCCAGGTCCGGCAGATCATCACCGGCGGCCTGTTCCAAAGGCTGCTTCTGACGCCAGTTGCGACCAACGCCCGGGTCTCGGTCGGAATGGCGACGCCCTACGCGTCGATGCTGCTCGAATCGCGTGAAGGGCAAGTCGCGGCGATCCCGCTGGGAACGTTCCGCGCGGGGCTGAACCCGACGGATGCCGATCTGCAGGCTTATTACGCCGCGAACCGCAACCGCTACATGATCCCCGAGCAGCGCGTCATCAGGATCGCCCGGATCGGTCCCGAGCAGGTCGCGGGGATCGCCGCCACCGATCAGGACATCGCGGCCTATTACAATGCCAACCAGGCAACCTACGGGGCGAAGGAGACCCGGACCCTGAGCCAGGCCGTGGTCCCCGACCAGGCGACCGCAAATGGAATCGCCGCGCGGGCCAAGGCTGGCGGCACGCTGGCCGCCGCGGCCGCGCCCGCCGGCGCCAACGCCGCGGTGACTTCGCTCCCCGCCCAGACCCGGCAGGCCTATGCATCCGTCGCCGGCGACAAGATCGCCGCGGCGGCGTTCTCGGCGCCGTCCGGAGGTGTCGTCGGGCCGATGAAGTCGGACTTCGGCTGGGTCGTCGTCAAAGTCGATTCGGTGAAGACCGAAGGCGGCAAGTCGCTCGCCCAGGCTCGCGGCGAGATCGCCGCCAAGCTCAACGCCGACAAGCGCAAGGAAGCGATCGAGGACCTGGTCGACAAGGTCCAGAACGCGGTCGACGAAGGAGCCAACTTCGGCGAAGCGGTCGCGGCAGCGAAATTGGCCGTGATCTCGACTCCGCTGGTGACCGCCAAGGGGGTTTCCCTGACCAACGCCAGCCAGCGCGTTCCGCAGGAACTGGCGCCCGCGCTCAAGACCGGATTCGAGATCGCAACCAACGATCCGCCCGAAGTCGTCACGCTGCCGAATGACCTCGGCTATGCGCTGGTTTCGCCTGCGCAAGTGGTGCCCGCCGCACCTGCTCCGCTAGCGACGATCCGCCAGCAGGTCGCGAACGACTGGATCAACGGCCAAGCGATGGTGCGTGCCAAGGCGGCGGCAACGGCGATCGCCGCCAAGACTGCGCGGGGCGTTCCGCTCGCCCAGGCGGTCAAGGAATCCGGCGCGCCTCTTCCGGCGCCTCGCCCTCTCGCCGCCCGGCGAATCCAGATCGCGACCGCGCAAGGCCCGATCCCGCTGCCGCTGCAAATGCTGTTCACCATGGCCCAGGGAAAGAGCCGGATGTTCCCGGATGCGGAAGGCCGCGGCTATTATATCGTCAAGGTCGACAAGATCGTCCCGGGCAACGCCTTGTTCCAGCCGGGCCTGATCAGCCGGATGCAGAACGAGCTTCAGGACGGGGTGCAAGAAGATTACGCCCGGCAATTCGTCACCGCGGTGCGCAACGACATGAAGGTCAAGCGCAACGATGCTGCGATTAGGGCGCTTAAGGCGCGGATCACCGCCAGCGGCGGATAGGATCGGCGTGGGCCGGTCTTGACCGGAACGGATTTGTTGCCTACACGTTCCCCGTTCGTTCTTTCAGGGGATGCGTCCGATGCTGACCGCGAAGCAACGCGAATTGCTGCTGTTCATCGACAGCCGCCTCAAGGAGAGCGGCATTTCTCCAAGCTTTGACGAGATGCGCGAGGCGCTCGATCTCAAGTCGAAGTCGGGAGTTCACCGGTTGATCTCGGCGCTCGAGGAACGTGGCTTCATCCGCCGCCTCGCCAATCGCGCCCGTGCGCTGGAAGTCGTGAAGCTGCCCGAGATTCGCGCGGCAACGGTCACTCCGATCCGTCCCGTTGCCACTGCTCCGGCCAACGACACGATGGAAATTCCCCTTCACGGCAAGATCGCGGCCGGCACTCCAATCGAGGCGCTCCAGGGCACCGAGAATTTTGCGGTCCCAGCCGCGTTGCTCGGCCCGGGCGAGCATTACGCGCTCGAAGTGTCGGGCGATTCGATGGTTGACGAAGGCATTCTCGACGGCGACTTCGCGCTGATCCGCAAGGTCGACACTGCCCGCGACGGCGAGATCGTCGTGGCGCTGATCGACAATGAGGAAGCCACGCTCAAGACCTTCCGTCGCGAAGGCAGCATGGTCCGGCTCGATCCCGCCAACCGCCAGTACGAGCCGCAGCGCTACGATCCCCGAAGGGTCCAGATCCAGGGCCGGCTCGCGGGCCTGATCCGCCGCTACTGATCGCGGCTCGACCGCCGGTTTGCGACCAGGGGTGCGCGCCGACGCGCTCGTCCACCGTCACCACCCGGGGCTCATCGCCCAGATAGATCGCCATCCCGCCCGTTCGAGCGAGCGTCGAGCGATCGAGCTTCAGCCAGTGCGGGCGGCAGCCGCGCGGCAGCCGCCGATCCGAGACAACGATATCCGCCTCCGCGCACGCCTTGGTGATCGTTGCCCAGTCGATTTGCGTGGCCGAGCGCGTCGCCAGCAGCCGCCACTCGCTCGACCCCTTGCGGAGCACGGCGACGCAGGCGTCTTTCGAGCAGGCGCTGAACGGTCGCGCTTCGAGATCTGACGGATCACCGTCAAAGCCCGACGCTTCGGCGAGCAGCGAGCGAACGTAATCGCCTGCGCGGTCGCGCAGGATGGCAGGCGTGCCGTCGCTCACCACCGCCAGATGCGTGCCATCGCCCGTGACCAGCAGGTCCGGAGCCGGGCTGAATGCCGCGCCGATCGCGCCGATCGCAAACGGCGCGATCCCGAGGAGCCTCATCCGGCTGTTCCACAGGCACAGCCAGAGACCGCCGGCGATCATCAGCGCGAATGCCCAGCCGGGCATTGACGGGAGTAGCACGATGGCGCCGCGCGCCGAGCCGACCGCATGAGCGAGCCGGAGGAGCGCATCGATCGAGGCTCCGCACAACCACCACAAGGGTTTGCCCAGGCCGATGACGTCAAGCAGCAGCGCGCCCGCTTCCAGCGGCATGATCACGAACGTCGTCAGCGGGATCGCGATGATGTTCGCCCCGACGCCGTACAATCCGGAGCGATGGAAGTGATATAAAGCGAGGGGGATCAGTGCGAGCTCGACCGCCAGGCCCGTCATCACCATCGCCAGAGTCGCCCGACCGATCCGGAGGGGCACGCCTTCCTCGCGCCGCTGAAACCACCGGCGCGACCAGGCCGTCGAATGCAGCGCGACGATCGCGGTGACCGCCGCAAAACTCATCTGGAAACTCGCTCCGGCCAGCGCTTCCGGACGAAACAACAGCACGAGCAGCGCACCGGCGGCGATCAACCGTATGCTGATCGCGTCCCTCCCAAGCGCGATTCCGGCAAGGATCAGGACCGCTGCAACGCAGCTTCGGACGGTGGGCACCTGCGCTCCGGTGAGAAGCGTGTAGCCAATGCCCGCGGCAGCGGCGATCGCCGCTGAGACCAGCACCAGGTTGAACCGCAGCGCGAGGCGCGGGCTGAGCGCGAGCAGCTTCAGGCTAAGCAGCATCGCGGCGGCGACGACCGCGGCAATGTGGAGGCCGCTGACCGACAGCAAGTGCGTCAGGCCGCTACGCCGCATGGCGTCGGCATCGTCCTGGTCGACCGCATTCTGGTCGCCGGTGACGAGCGCGATGGCGATCCCGGCCGGCTTGGCCGGCAGCCGTTGCAAGATATGTTCGCGAAGGCCGGTCCGGGCGCGGTCCAGCCCGTGCGGCTCCGCGGGATCGGTGACGGTGACCGGGCCAAGCGCCTTGCCCACTCCGCCGAGGCCCTGGAACCAGGCGTCGCGCACAAAATCGTAAGTGCCTGGCAGCGCCATCGGCGGCGGCGGGGCGAGCCGGGCCTTGACGCGAATTCCCGCGCCAGGCGCGATCCCGGCGGGGACATCCTTCTCGTCGATCGAAATTCGCAGGTGCGGCGGAAGATCGGAGCCCGCGGGCGTGACGGTCAGCCGCACGGAATCCTTCGCCGCCAGATAGTCTACGGTCTCGACGCGCCCGGCGAGCTCGGTCACGACCGGGCGGTCCAACCGCGGCTCGGCGACCCAGGCCGAACGGGTCCAGACCAGTGCGCAACCGATGGTCGCGGCAAGCGCAAACCAGCCCAACGCACGGCCTGCGCGTCCGCTCAGCAAGGCGAAGCCCGCAACCGCTAGCGCTGCCCCCATGCACAGGAATGCGGCCCACTGACCCTGCTGATCTAGCGCGAACCACGCC